>Ga0126314_10000215_pt1 | contig 29742 bp, 20 predicted proteins | sample Plot105B_FD_92535 | JGI IMG/M metagenome (GOLD analysis project Ga0126314, IMG submission 92535) | Serpentine soil microbial communities from UC McLaughlin Reserve, CA, USA - Plot105B | ecosystem: Environmental > Terrestrial > Soil > Grasslands | place: USA: UC McLaughlin Reserve, Lake County... | reverse complement strand
GAACGAGTTGAGCTGGTCCACCATCGTGTTGATGGTGTTCTTCAGTTCGAGAATCTCGCCGCGCACGTCCACGGTGATTTTCTTCGACAGGTCTCCGTTGGCGACGGCTGTCGTCACCTCGGCGATGTTGCGCACCTGGGATGTCAGGTTCGAGGCCATGGAGTTCACGTTGTCCGTGAGGTCCTTCCACGTGCCGCCCACGCCCTTCACCACGGCCTGGCCGCCCAGCTTTCCCTCCGTACCGACTTCGCGAGCGACGCGCGTCACTTCCGAGGCGAAGGACGAGAGCTGATCCACCATCGTGTTGATGGTGTTCTTCAGTTCGAGAATCTCGCCGCGCACATCCACGGTGATCTTCTTCGACAAATCTCCCTTGGCGACGGCTGTCGTCACCTCGGCGATGTTGCGCACCTGGGACGTCAGGTTGGAGGCCATGGAGTTCACGTTGTCCGTGAGGTCCTTCCACGTGCCGGCCACGCCCTTCACCCGGGCCTGACCTCCGAGCTTCCCTTCCGTACCGACTTCGCGAGCCACGCGCGTCACTTCCGAGGCGAACGCGCCCAACTGCTCCACCATGCCGTTCACCAGCCGGGCGGTGCGCAGGAACTCGCCCTTGAGCGGACGGCCATCCACCTCCAGGGCCACCGTCTGGGACAAGTCACCCTTGGCCACGGCGCCGATGACGCGGCCCATCTCCGTGGTGGGCTGCACCAGGTCCGCCACCAGCGTGTTCACCGACTCCACGCAGTCCGCCCAGGAGCCCACGGCGCTCACCACGTTGGCGCGCTGGGTGATGCGGCCCTCCTTGCCCACCACGCTGCCAATGCGTTCGAACTCGTGCGCCATGCGCTCGTTGAGCTCGATGATTTCATTGAGCGAGTCGGCCACCTTGCCGGCGTTGCCCACCTTGTCCACGGGCATGCGCACGGAGAAGTCACCCTTGCGCACGGCGGTGAGCACGCGCAGGAGCTGGCGCGAGTCCAAGGTGTCCGAGTCGTCCTCCACGGAGCGCGATGGCGGAGGACTCGCGGCGGCGCGGCGGGAGACAACCTTCTTCACAGTCATTGAGAGCCCCAGCTCATTCCCGGGAGGGCAACAGCCCTCGGCTGCCGGGAACGGAAACTTTCGGAAGGGCTCCGTTCTCCCGCGACTCCCCGGAGCGGGGATAGTCCCCTCGGGAGGGCTGGTTGACAGCCATCCGACACTGCGGCCCGGCTTCGTGAGCCAGCCAACACTTGCCCCGCGGAGGCCACGACTCCCCGTGAACTACGGAGCGACCTGCCGGAGCCCGGAGCCTGAGGGGCCTAGTGCCGCAGCCGGGGCGTGGGGGCCCGCACGTGGACTTCCATGCGCGCATCCCCCGCCACCACGCTGCTGAGCACTTCCTGCTGCTCGGGAGACAGCCGAGCCACGGCGCGCAGCGCGGCCACCAGCAGCAGCGCCTCCACCGACGACGGCACGCCCACGCCGTCCTTCCCCGTCTTCAGCGGCATGGGCAGCCGGGGCACGCGGTGGGCGGAGGTCAGCGCCTCCACGGCATAGGCCGGCGTCGTGTCCAGCGTGACGGCGATGGCGGGCAGCTCCTGCGCGGCCTCGGCCTGCCCTCGCGCCTGCATCTCCATCAACATCTGGAGCGCGCCCGGCTTGAAGTACAGCGCCAGCCCCGCCCGACCGTCATCCATGTGGAAGACGCAACCCTCGAAGGTGTGATTCAGGGGCCCTGAGACCGCCACCTCGAAGGGCTGGCTGTCGTCCCAGTACGTCCACGGGCGCGCTTCCCAGAACTCGGTGGCCGCCTGGACGAAGAGCAGCGCCTTGTCCGAGCCCAGCGCGGACAACCCCCGCTGCCCCCAGGCCAGGAACGTCGCGATGGCCGCGCGCGAGGAGAGCGCCGCCGCCGGGGGCTCCTCCACCGCCACGCCCAGCGCCTCGCCGGCCTCCGCGAGCGCGGGCTCACACCGCACCCCGCTCAGGTCCTCCAGGCCCTCCAGCAACACCCGCAGGCCCGCCGCGTCGTCCTGCTCGAAGACGGGCTGGGACGGCTCGCCGCTGTCGGTGATGCGCAGATAGACCTGCGTGCTCCCCTGGGAGAGCGGCACGGGACCGAGCTTGAGCAGATGGAGCATGGGGGTTGCCGGAGGCCTTTCGCGTCGTCAGCCGGAGGCGGCGCGCTTGCCATCCAGCGCCTTGCGGACCTGCTTCATCAGCGCGGGGATGTCGAAGGGCTTCTGGAGGAAGGGGATGCCCGGGTACTGGACCCGCAGGGGCCCCACGTCCACCGCGCTCATTCCCAGGAGCGACACCCCGGCCCAGCTCGGCTCCGCGCGGATGCGCTCGATGAGGGCGGGCCCGTCCAGCACCGGCATCATCCAGTCAGTGAGGACCAGGTCCGGGCGCAGCTCGCTCATGCGCTCCAGCGCCTCGCGGCCATGAGAGGCCGTCAGGACACGGTAGCCCTCCTCCCTCAGGAGGTCCGCGAGGGCTTCCAGGATGCCCTGCTCGTCATCCACCACCAGGACCGTCTCCATACGGGCGGGCTTCGCTCCTCACGAATCAGGGATGGCCACCGGTCCGGTGTCGGGCAAGGCCCGTCAACAGGGTGTCCAGGGCAACGTCGAAGGGAGGCAGCACCTCGATTCCTTGTCGGGAGATACGAAACTCCCGGATGGACGGGTCGTAGTCGGTGTCCCGCAGCTTGAAGATGGTCAGCAGGCGGCGAAGACGCCCCTCCAGCTCTACGTGCCTCAGGAAGAAGAGGTTCTCCGCCACCGCGGAGGGGCCCACTTCCAGCGGCATGTCGAGCACGGGCCCGAAGAGGCGGGGCGTCTCCAGACTGAAGAAGGTGGTCGCGCACTGGATGCGCAACTCCTGGGTGAGCGCGGCGAAGAACGAGCTGATGCGCGAGCTGTCCGGCGCCGCCTGGCTCATCGCGCTCAGCCCATCCACGAACACCCGCGTCACCTGATGGCGCTGCACCGCGCTCAAGAGTTGGTCCGCCAGCACATCCAGGATGCACTCGGCGGGGGGTTGCCAGAGGATGTGCATCCTCCCCTCCTTCACGGCCTCACCCATGTCCATGCCGGCGGCCGCCACCTTGTGGAGCAACCGCTCGGGCGACTCGTAGAAGCCCATGTACAGACACTGCTCGCCCCGCCTCAGTCCCTCGGAGAGCAAGCTGCTTCCCATCAGGGTCTTGCCGCTGCCGGGGGGCCCGAGCATCAGCGACGTGGAGCCCTTCGCCACCCCTCCCGGGAAGAGCGCATCCAGCGAGGGGATTCCAAAGTGCACCCGCTCACTGCCAGGGTCCGGCGGCGGGGTGCGCCGCATGCGAGCCTCCAGCCGGGGGAAGACCTCCAGCCCCTGACTGGAGATGCGGAAGGTGTGCACGCCGCTCAGCGTGGCGCCGCCCCGGAACTTGCGGACCTGGAGCTCTCGCCACGAGCGCACGCCCAGGGTGCGCTCGCGCAGCTCCAGGATGCCATCCACCATGGTGTATTCCGGGTGGACGGTGGGGCCGTTGGAGCTGGTGAGCATCAGCGCGGTGAAGCGCGACAGGCTGGCGGACACCTGCAGCTCGTGGATGAACTTCTTGAAGTCGCGGCTGCTGCCGGCCGCCTCCTGCGCCTGCACCAGGCCATCCAGCACCAGGATGCTGGTGTTGTGGTTGCGCACCTCGCGCCGCAGCAGCTCCAAGAGCCCCGGCAGGCCCTGCTCCTCCAGCGTGCGGAAGCCGCTGACGTAGTAGACGCTCTCGGGCAGCTGCGCGGAGTCGAAGAACGCCATGTCGCGCATGTTGGCGAGCATGCGAGCGTGCGACTCGGCCAGCAGCGTGACGTAGAGGCACCGCGCCCCATCACGTCCCTGGTGGTAGCAAAGCTGGTTGGCGAAGAGCGTCTTGCCCGCCCCGGGCTCACCCACGACGATGTAGACACCCGAGGTGACAAGGCCACCGCCCAGCACACCATCGAGGCCGGGCACGCCAGTGGTCACGCGCCCGTCCTGTCGCGGCGCTTGCTCGGAAGGAGACATAGGGGGGCTCATACCGCAAAACCCGGCGTCCGCGCCCCTGGATTGCTTACAGGGTGCGCGCGGGCAGTGGAGGGTTCAGGGGTCGGCGACCACGACGAAGTGCTCCTGGACGTGCCGGACGTCGGAGGCATGCGACACCCGGAACTCGTAGCGCCCTGGCTTGTCGATGCGCACCCTCAACAGGGTGGCGGCGTCGCCGGTCCGCACGGTGAAGGCGTGGACGCAGCGGTCCTCGTCGCAGTCCACCAGCTCCCGCGAGAGCACGCCAGGCGGATGGGGGTGGACCGTCAGGGGAGGCGAGGTCTCCAGCCGGACGGTGGCGGGTTCTCCGGAGTGGACGCGATGCGCCCAGGGCAACTCCAGCCAGCCCGCTCCATCACCCGGGAGCTGGAAGGCGACCTCCCGGGCCGGCAGCAGCTCCGGGCCAGAGGGAGGTCGAGGCAACAGCAGCAGGACCAGCGCCCCCGTCAGCACCGCGCCCATCAGCACGCGCGTGGCGGGGTGGCAGGCCAGGGAGAAGCGGGGACGCGGCGGCGGCGTGGGAGGCCCGCCGGACTGCTCGGCCAGGAGGAGCGCGGCTTGGAGCCGGGCCCTCACGTGGGCCGAGGGCCGCTCCGCGCGAAGCGCCCGGAGGGCCGCGTGGACCTCCTCGGGGAGCGGAGGTGGCCCGCCCTCATCCTCCGCGCTCATGGACGGCCTCCTTCGCTGAAGGGGTGAGCCTGACGGTTGGAGTCCTCCAAGAACAGCGCCCCCAGCCGCGCGCGCCCTCGCGAGTGTCGACTCTTGACCGTGCCGAGCGGCACCCCGAGCACCCGCGCCACCTCCTCGTAGTCCAGGTCCTCCACGTCACACAGGAGCACGACGAGGCGGAACTTCTCCGGCAGCGCGTGAAGGCACGCCAGCACCCGCTCCGCCTCCTCCGCGACGCACAGCCGCGCCTCCGGGTCCTGCTGTTCGATGCCGCCCGCGAACAGCGAGCCCAGCACCGACGAGGCCCCCTCCAGCACCGAGTCCAGCAATGAGCGCCGCCGCGCCTGCGCGCGCCGCTGCTCCAGGAACTGGTTGCGAGCGATTCCACACAGCCACCCCAGCCACGAGCCGGAGCCCCGGGAGTCCCGGTGCAGGAACGCGCGCACCAGCGAGTCCTGCAACAGGTCCTCCGCCTCCTGCCGGCTTCGGCACAGCGCCAGACAGAAACGGTGGAGCCGGGGCAACAGCGGCTCCACGGCGGCCTCGAAGCACTGCCGTGCGCTCGGCTCCTCGAGCGACCCACTCTGTTTCATTTTCAATCCAGACACGACACCATCCAAAAACCCATCCCTCAAGAAACCAAGACATCCCAGACGGGCGATGGCTTGCCTATAAAACAGGCTCGGGAACCTGAGCGCATCTCATTCCATCTCTCCCTGTCGAGGGGGAGGCGTCATGCGAGACTCGCAGTCCAATGTCAGTCATTCTCATGGAACCCGGGGGCAAGCCCTCTGGAAGCAAGACCTTGTCTCGGGCTTTCTCGTCTTCCTGCTCGCGTTGCCGCTGTGTCTGGGTATCGCCATGGCGAGCGGCTTTCCGCCCGTGGCCGGCATCCTCACGGCGGTGGTGGGAGGCCTGCTGTCGTCCTGGGCGGGCAGCGCGCGGCTGACCATCAAGGGGCCCGCGGCGGGGCTCATCGTCATCGCGCTGGGGGCGGTGACGGAGCTGGGCGGAGGCGATGGCGTGCTGGGCTACCGGCGGGCGCTGGGGACCATCGTCGTGGCGGCGTGCCTGCAGATGCTCTTCGCGGCGCTGCGCGCGGGGCGGCTGGGGGACCTGTTCCCGTCAGCGGTGGTGCACGGGATGCTCGCGGCCATCGGCGTCACCATCTGCGCCAGGCAGGTCCACGTGCTGCTGGGAGTCGCTCCCGTGGCCCGGGCGCCGCTGGGGTTGTTGGCGGAGGTGCCGGGCAGCCTGGCGCGGCTGAACCCGGAGATTGCCCTCATCGGGGGGCTGGGCCTGGGGTTGCTGTTCGGCCACGCGGCGCTCAGTCGACGGGTGACGTGGCCGCGGCGGATACCGGCGCCCCTGCTGGTGCTGGCCGTGGCGGTGCCGCTGGGGCTCGGGTTCGATTTGGAGCACGCGCACACGTTCACCTTCTCGCACGCCGTCTTCTCGGTGGGGCCAGACCACCTGGTGAACCTGCCGAGCAACCTGCGCACGGCGCTCACCTTCCCGGACTTCTCCGGGGTGCTGTCGGTGCCGGGGTTCAAGTACGTGGTGATGTTCGCGCTGGTGGGCAGCGTGGAGTCGCTGTTGACGGTGAAGGCGGTGGACCTGCTGGACCCGGAGCAGCGCCGCTCGGACCTGGACAAGGACCTGTTCGCCACGGGCCTGGGCAACCTGGTGGCGGGGCTCCTGGGGGGCTTGCCGATGATTTCGGAGGTGGTGCGCAGCTCCGCCAACCTGAATCAGGGCGCGAAGAGCCGGCTGTCCAACTTCTTCCACGGCCTGTTCCTGTTGCTGTTCGTGGCCTTCGCGCCGGGGCTCATCCACCGGATTCCGCTGGCCGCGCTCGCGAGCATGCTCATCTTCACGGGCGTCCGGCTGGCGTCGCCGGGGGAGCTGGTGAAGGCGTACCGCGTGGGCGCGGAGCAGGTGCTCATCTTCTGCGTCACGCTGGTCGTCACGCTGGCCACGGACCTGCTGGTGGGCGTGGCCGCGGGCATCGTCCTGAAGGCGGGGGTGCACCTGTTCAATGGGGCCTCGCCCAAGGAGTTGTTCCGTCCCGACATCGAGGAGCAGGTGGGCGTGGACCGGGTGGTGTTGCGCGTGCGCGGCGCGGCGGTGTTCACCAACTTCCTGGCGTTCAAGAAGCTGCTGAACCGGCACGCCCAGGCGCCGCGCATCGAGGTGGACCTGACGGAAGCCCGGCTGGTGGACCACACGGTGATGCAGCGGCTGCATGAGCTGGCGGTGGAGCGCGCACGGGCGGGGCTGCAATTCCAGGTGCTCGGGCTGGAGCACCATCGGGGGATGTCTTCGCATCCGCTGTCCGCGCGCAAGAAGGCGCCGGCCGGAGACCTGGGCCTCACGCCCTGAGGCGAAGCCATGAGCCACGTCACCTGTCTGACTTCGCCCTCCGAAGACCGGGGCACCAGGCTGCGCGCCGCGCTGGCCCGCGCGAGCCACGTCCTCCCCGCCCAGGGCCCCATCGGCGTGTTCGTGCACCACAACACGCTGCACGCGTTCCAACACCTGCCCTTCCACGAGGCGGTGGCCACCGCGAGCCAGACGTTCGGCGCGGAGGGATATCTGTCCGAGGCGCGCTTCCTGGAGCTGTACCGACAGGGCCGCATCACCGACGAAGACCTGCGGGCGGTGCTCGCGGAGCCGGGCGCGCCCCGCGTCACGCCACCCGAGGAGCTGTCCTGGGATGCGACGGCGCTGACGTTGCTCGCGCTGCTTCATCCGGTGGAAGCGGAGTCGGAGGCCTCGCTTCGCTGGAAGCTGGAGGAGCGCCACGCGGCGGACCGGCTCCGCGCGGACCTGTCCCCCAGCGCCCGACAGGCACTGGTCCAACGCTCGACCAAGGGCGTGCGCGCGTGGCTGGAGCGGGTGGGCCGGGACTGGACGATGACGGAGCTGGCGTGCGCGTTGCTCGACCCCGACCTCGGGTCCACCGTGGGCGCGGAGGAGCCCCGGGTCACCGCCGCGCTGGCCTCGGTGTTCGGGGGAGACGGCAGCCCGCGCTCGCTCCGGGAGCAACTGGAGCGCGAGCCCGAGACCTTCACGGTGCGAGCCCTCTGGTCCGCCTGCCGCGCGGTGAAGACATCCGTCCCTTCCCGAACGGCGGCGCCGCGCAGCCATCGCGAGCTGCTGCTCGAAGCCACGGGGGAGGATGTGAATGACCTGCTCCATCCCCTTCTCATCCGTGCCTGCGCGGCCTTCTTGGATGAAGGCATCTCACACTGGCGCCTGCCGGGCCGGGAGCACGGCCTGCACACCGCCTGGGTGGCGATGATGCGCGACGGGCTTGGAGTCACCCCCGACTGGTTGGACGGACTGGAAGACGACCTGGTGGCCGAACCGGAGGAAACGGTGCTCGGCGTACTCGACGAACTGGGCGTGGCCGAGGCCGACTGGGAGCCCTACCTCGTCCGCGTGCTGCTCGCGCTGCCAGGGTGGGCGGGGATGATGCACCGACTGGAGCACCACCCCGGGGACCGCGCCAGGGGAGCACCGCCCGCGCGGTTGCTGGACTTCGTCGCGGTGCGGCTCACCCTGGAGCGACGTGCCCTGCGCGAGGTCGCACGGCGACGACTCGACGCCACCGGTCCGCTGTCCGCACTGGTGCGACTCGCGAGCCCCGCCCCTGAGCCCACTCAGGCCGCGAGCTGGCGACTCTTCCAGTGGGCACAGCTCCTGGGGCTGTCCGCGATGGACGTGGCGGGCCTTCCACTTCGAGCCCGGCATGCGCTGCTCTCGGAGCTGGAGGCCTTCGACGACAGCGCGCGTCGCCGCGTCTGGCAGGAGGCCTACGAGCACCACTATCAAAGCGAGGTGTGCGGAGGTCTCGCGCGCAACCGCCTCCGCCCGGAGTCCGAGCGCACGGTGACCGCACCGCGCTTCCAGCTGATGTGCTGCATGGATGACCGGGAGGAGTCCTTCCGTCGCCACTTCGAGGAACTGGACGCGCGACACGAGACGTTCGGCATCGCCGGGTTCTTCGGCGTGGCCTTCGACTATCGCGGGCTGGACGACGCGAGCCACGTCGCGCTGTGTCCCGTGGTCGTCACCCCGGCGCACGTCGTGGAGGAGCAGGCACGCGAGGAGCACCAACCCCTGGCGGAGACCCGAGCCAGGCGACGGAGCCTGTGGGCACGCCTCGACCAGGCGTTCCAGCAGAGCACCCACGCCCTGGAGCTCTCCTGGCTCTTCGTGCCGCTGCTCGGCCTGTTGTCCGCGCTGGCCCTGCCCTGGCAGCTCCTTCTTCCACGAGCACGGGGTCGGCTGAGCCGGGCCGTCTCCGAGAGGTGCCTGCCCAGGCCCGCCACCCGACTCACGAGCCTGCGTGAACCCGAGTCCCACCGGGCCGCACCGACGCTCAAGGCGCGGGGCTTCACCCTCGACGAGAAGGCGGCGCGGGTGGCGGCATCCCTGGAGAGCGTGGGACTGGTGAGGGACTTCGCGCCGCTGGTGGTGGTGCTCGGCCATGGAGCGGTGAGCGTCAACAACCCCCATCAGGCGGCCTATGACTGCGGCGCCTGCGGCGGCCGACATGGCGGTCCGAACGCGCGCCTCTTCGCGGAGATGGCGAACCGCCCCGAGGTCCGCGCGAGGCTCCGGGAGCGCGGCCTCCACATCCCGGACTCCACCTGGTTCATCGGTGGGCTGCACAACACCACCACCGACGAAGTGCGCCTGTATGACACGCAGGCCCTTCCGGAGTCCGTGCGTGGGGAGTTCGCGGTGCTGCGCGCGGCCCTGGACCAGGCCCGTGCACGGTCCGCCCAGGAGCGCTGCCGACGCTTCGAATCCGCGCCCCTCGGGCTGTCCGCTCCAGCGGCGCTCCGACATGTCGAGGCGCGCGCGGAGGACCTGGGGCAGCCTCGGCCGGAGCTCGGGCATGTGACCAACGCCGCCTGCATCGTGGGCCGCAGGGCGCTCACGCGAGGACTGTTCCTGGACCGGAGGGCCTTCCTCATCTCCTACGACCCGAGACAGGACGCGAGCGGCGCCATTGTCGAGCGCATCCTCCTGGCGGCCGGCCCCGTCGGCGCGGGCATCAGCCTGGAGTACTACTTCTCCTGCGTCGACAACGAGCGCCACGGCTGCGGCACCAAGCTGCCCCACAACCTCACTGGCCTGCTCGGCGTCATGGACGGCGCGGAGAGCGACCTGCGCACGGGATTGCCTCGACAGATGATTGAGATTCACGAGCCGATGCGGCTGCTCCTCATCGTCGAGGCGAGCACCGGCGTGTTGGCCTCCATCCTCGCGCGACAGCCCGCGCTCCAGGAGCTCATCGGTCAGGAGTGGGTGCGGCTGGTGAGCGTGGACCCGGTGACGGGGGAACAGCGCCGCTTCACGCGACACGGCTTCCAGCCGCTCACGCCGCCGGAGACCGGCTTGCCGGAGGTGGCTTCTTCCGCCCACTGGTATCGGGGCCACCGCGACTTCCTGCCACCGGCCCTCATTCGCGGGCCAGCGCCGCGTCACTCGGGAGAAGACCGTCATGCCTCGTCCTGAACTCGCGGAGCTTGCCTGGACCTGGCTCGCGGCGATGGTGCCATTGAGTCCGCTGCTCGCCTTCTTCAGCCTGGGGACGGTGATGTTCCTGCACCGCGCGCCCGGCGAACGTTGGGTGGCACGCCAGGTGATGGGGGCGCTGTGGCTGTCATCAGGTTGCGCGGTGGCCACCGTCTTCCATTGGCTGTCCCGACCCGAGGCCGTGCGAGTCATCCGGCTGTGCCCCTGGTTCTCCTCGGGCGAGTCGAGCTTCGACGTGACGCTCCAGGTCGACCCGCTCTCGGCGACACTGTTGCTGCTGACGAGCCTGCTCACCCTGCTCATCGGCCGCTTCTCGGTGAGCTATCTTCACCGGGAGCCAGGCTTCGCGCGGTTCTTCCTGCTGTTGTCGATGTTCTCCTCGGGAATGCTGCTGTTGGTGGGAGGCGGAAGCCTCGACATGCTCTTCGTGGGCTGGGAGTGGGTGGGGCTCGCGTCGGCGCTGCTCATCGGCTTCTTCCACGAGCGGTCCGCGCCCCTGGACGCGGGGCTCCGGGCCTTCGGCACCTATCGACTCTGTGACGTGGGTCTGCTCGCGGGCCTGGTGCTGCTGCATCACCAGACGGGCACGACGGAGTGGAGCAGCACATCCAGCCCTCACCTCTCCGCGCTCCCGGCCACCGCGCTGAGCCTGTGTCTGTTGCTGGCCGCCATGGGCAAGTCCGCGCAGTTCCCCTTCAGTGGGTGGCTGCCTCGCGCCATGGAGGGCCCCACGCCGTCCAGCGCGCTGTTCTACGGAGCGCTCTCCGTGCATGCGGGGCTGTACCTGTTGCTGCGCTCGGAGCCGCTGTTGGAGCAGGCGCCGCTGGCGAAGGGCGCGCTCGTGGTGGTGGGGTTGCTCACCGCGATACATGCCACCGTCGTGTGGCGAGTGCAGACGGACGTGAAGAGCGCGCTCGCCCATGGGGTCCTGACACAGGTGGGCCTGATGTTCGTGGAGGTGGGCCTGGGGCTGTACACGCTCGCGCTCGTGCACCTGGTGGCGCATGCCTGCCTGCGCTGTCTCCAACTCCTCCGCGCGCCTTCCGCCCTGCGCGATGTCCAGGCACGACGTGCCGCGCTCCAGGACACACGCGCACCGTCCATCGTCACGGCGCACCGACTGTTGCCGACGCGGTTCTACCGACTGGCGCTGGAGCGCTTCGCACTCGACGTGCTGTTCGAGCGGTGGCTGGTGAAGCCCGTGCTGCGCCTGGGGCACCGGCTGGATGGAGCCGAGCGTCGCTGGGTGGGAGGGCTCGATTCAGGTGTCCCGCGCCCGGACATCACTCCCGCGCCGCGGCCCGCCGAGTCCGCGCCGAGCAGTCCCACCACGGGGGCCGCATGAGTCCCGCCCTGTTCCTCTGCTGGCTGGTGTCACTCCCCCTGGTGGGCGCCGTGCTGCTCACCGTGTCGCGGCAACCCACGCGGGCTCGCCTCATCGCCACAGGCACAGCGGCCCTCACGCTGGTGCTCGCCATCGCCGCGCCACACCTCGCCGGAGGCACTCCAGCCCGCCTCGTGGTGCCCTGGTTCAACGTGACCGTCCACCTCTGCGTGGATGGGCCGAGCGCACGAGCACTGCCACTCATCGCGCTGCTTGCGCTCGTCACCCTCATCTCGAGCCCTCGCCAGGACTCCCACCGGCAAGTCCTCACCGCGCTGCTCCTCACCGAGAGCGCCACGCTGGGCTTCTTCTGTGCACACGACGTGGTTCCGCGGCTCCTCTTCTTCCTCGCCATGGCGGTCCCCCTCGCTCGTGGGAGACACAGTCCGTCCGCCGGGCGCGCGGTCCGGGTGTACCTGCTCCTCGGCACCCTGCCCGTCCTGCTGCCCCTGGCGATGCTGGGCTGGCACGGAGGATTGAAGGCCCCCTTCCTCTCGCCCGAGGAGCTCGCGAGCCTCCTGCCTCACGGCTGGCGCGCGGGGCTCTGCGCGCTGCTCCTCGTCGGCGGCTGCGCGCGACTGGCGGTGGTGCCCTTCCACTCCTGGCTGCCCGTGGCGCTGAAGCGAGGCCCGCTCGGCGTCGGGGTCCTCTGGATGAACCTCGCCGCGAGCCTCCACCTCCTGACGCAGGTGGTGCACCCGCTCCTCCCCTCGGAGTGGGACGCGGTGGCTCCCGCCCTGGGAAGCCTGGGCGCCGGTGCCGCGCTGTATGGCGCGCTGCTCGCGCTCGTGCAGACGGACCTGCGCCGCATGCTGGCCTTCCTGCTCGTGAGTCAGTCGGGGCTGCTGCTCGCCGGAGTGGCGCTGGGTGGCCCTGCTGGACGCTCCGGTGCGTGGCTCCAGTGCCTCTCCATGGGCGTCGCCTTCACGGGCCTGGAGCTGCTCATCCGCGCCATCGAGGCTCGCACCGGCACCACGGACATGGATACACGACACGGGCTCATCACTCGCGCTCCGCGCATGGCCACCAGCTTCCTGTTGCTTGGCCTCGGCGCGCTGGGCTTTCCTGGCACGCTCGGCTTCGTCAGCGAAGACCTGCTGCTGCGCGGAACGCTCGGAGCGCATCCCCTGCTCGCGCTGCCGTTGCTGCCGGCGCTCGCGCTCAATGCCATCACCCTGGTGCGAGCCTTCCAGCGTGCCTTCCTGGGCCCGCGCCCGCGCGGAACGCGGTCCACTGAAGACCTGCTGCCCCGTGAGCGCTGGACGACCCTGGCCCTGGTGGTGCTCCTCTGCGTGGCTGAGTCTCCAACTGCTCAAGACAGCTCAGGGCCGATGTCGCTCCGCCTCCTTGAAGAACTGGGTGAGCGAGTAGTCCAGCAGCGACTGGCGGGACTGCATGTACCGACGGGCGCGGAGGAAGGGCAGCCAGACGCGCTTGCCAACACGCACCTGGGATTCTTCCATCTTCCGCCGCGGCACCCACGCCCCTCCCAGTCGCCGCACCAGCACATCACCCAGGAAGGCCCCGAGCGCCGGCGCGGTGTGACTGTCGATGAGTTCGCGCGAGTACCTCTCCGGGAAGTGCTCCCTCCAGAAGTAATGGTCGAGGTCCGTCAGGGACTCAGGTGTCTCATCCATGATGGACGGCACCTTCGTGTGCAGTCCCGCCACGAGTCCTTCGGACAGGTCTCCGTAGGAAGTGAGAACGTGCTCCGGATCCTCCACATCTGACGGCAGGCCGACCGGAAGCCACTCCTCCGGCTCCGGGGGCCGGAAGGCGTTGAGCTCGGCGATCTTCCCTTGCCGCTCGCTGATGGCGAACTCGTCCGGCAGTCGCGAGAGGAACGGCGCCACGTCAGGGTGGAAGCACGGGCCCACCGGGACGAGTGCGGCACTGCGCTCCCTCAGCGTGCGCAGCACCGTGTCAAAGTCGAGGTCCGGCCGCAGGTGGACATGGGCCCGAGCCTGCACCAGGCGCGCCTCTTCGCTGGTGAATTCGGCGGCGGTAGGGCTCAGCACCAGGAGGACGGAGCCGTCGGGAAGTTCCTCTACGAGGTGCGCAGGCGTCGAGAGCATCCGCTCTCGTCCTACGGACTCGACCAATTTCGGGCCGAAGACGTTCAGCCAAGACACTTCTTGAATCCTGTCGCCTTCATTCCGCGCTGAAGCCTCCACATCGTGACCAAGACGGGATGCCTCCGCCAACTGGTCCTCGGCAAGACTATTGGCCGCAGCTCCAGTCACTGGGTAACGAGATGCCCAGGTGCGGACCAGGTCCACGAACTCAATGCAGCGCACTGCTTCACTGAAAACTGAAAGCGGCTGGACAGAGACCCAGACATACAATCTGGGGGCTGATGGGGGCAGAGAGAGCCTGATGGACATATCCAATGAGGGCCACGTCACACGAGAGAGCCCAACGGACATGCTTTTCTTTCCGCGCTTCTCGTTCAGTGCCTTGAGGACAGAAGCGCGGGAGTAGGCATACCGCCGTTTACCTTCGACAACTTCCGGCATCCACGCACCCGCGTGCGTCTCAAGCACCTTGAGCAAGGGCTCCAATGCCTGCGCCAGGTCTACGGCCTGTTCGAAGGAGGCCTCAAAGGAGAGACGAAGACGGTCGTCGGTGTTGGATTCGTGTTTCTCTGTTCCATTCATTGGAACGACACCTCCACTCCCTCGACTTCACTCTGGGCATCTCGCACGGCCGCTCGCGATGCTTTCGGATCCTCGGGCTTGAGCTTTCCGCCCTCATATATAAGGCGGACTCTTTGGATCTGTGCCGTCTGTTCGATTCCTGAGCGGCGGATGTTCAGGGTCTCCCCGTAGTACCTCAAGGCAGCGCTCGCGTCCTCGATCATTTGCGCTGTGAGAGCCTCGGCTCCGAACCTCGAAAGGTCCCGACTCTTGAAGCTGAACGTCTCCACGCGGGGGCTCGGGCCAGCGGAGAGCCCCTCTTCAATGACGAGCACATCAGCGAACCGGATATCCGCCTTCGACACGCCCACGTGCGTCTCGATGCGCGGCTGTTCGAAATCACCCAGCCAGCGCCGCTGTGCACGGGGCAAGGCAGCGTCCGCCTCCAGGATGGCGACCATGGTCTTCTCGAAGGCCATGCCCCGAGCATAGTAGGCGCGCATCCCCTCGTAGCCCTCCCACTTCAGGGGGCCCTTGACGGCGTCACCGCCCTGAATCTCCTTCAATCGCCTCTTGCGGTAGGCAACGTACTCCTGCCAGAGCGGCGCCCCCTGCTCGACTCCTGGCGGCGGTTCATCCAGCTTGGGCGCCAGCTTCTTCAGCAGCTTCACATCCTTCGAGAGGCGGGGGCCCGTGAACTCCAGCTCCGCCTGGAACAACTTCGTCTTCGCGGCCTCCGCGGCGGACACCTCGGCGCCCGGTGCGAAGAGGTCCGAGCCGCCGCGCGTCCCTGCCGCGCCCTTTGCCGTCACGTGCCCGGCGGACTCGCGACTGGCCTCTGCCAGCACCGCCTGCGCCTTCGCGGGATTGCCGCGCGCCTCGTACAGCGCCAGCAGCCCCGCCTCGCCCCACTCGGCGGCCACCAGCGCGCCCTCGCGGCTCGCCTGGAGGTAGCGAAGCAGGTCGCGCGCGGCGTCGATGCCCAACTGCTCCTCCAGGCGCCCCATCAGCGCCTTCATCCCCTCCACGTCGAGCGCCGGCAGTTGGAGCCGTCGCGCCCCTCCGCGCGCCTCCACCAGGGCCCGAGCGCCCTTGCCCCCGGCGTACAGCGCCACCGCCAACGCGGCCGGCGCCAGTTCGCGCGTGGCCTGCTCGTACTTGCCCTGCGCCAACGAGGACGCCCCGTGCCCCGTCCCCACCGCCAGATGGTAGAAGCCCACCGGCACGCCGAAGGTCAGGTGGTCGAACGCCCCGGCCGAGATGCTTCCCGGCGAGTAGTGACGCTCCATCAACGCCTTCCGCACTTCGTCGAGGGCGGCCTGGTATGGCGGTGGCAATTGCCCACGCAGCGCCATGAGCTCCGTGTACCGGGCCTCACCACTCACCAAGCTGCTGGAGAGCATGTCCCGGCCCGCGCGCCCCAACCCGCGCAGCACGTCGCGGGCCTGCTCTTCCCGCTCCGCGAAGCCATCCAACTCCAGGCCCCGCCGCTTCAGCTCCTCGCGGACGGCGGCCATTGCACCCAGCGTCTCCCCCAATTGCTTGTCACGGGCGAGGAGTCGCACCAGCTCACGCAGTTCGTCGTCGAAGGCCGAGTGGAGGACGAAGAGGGCAAGGACCTCGGCATACGGCACGCCGTACTTCTCGGCGGCCGTGACCAGGAAGGCCGCGCGCTTGCGGCCGAGCCCTTCCGACGCCCGCGCGTCCAGTGGCCCCAAGGCCCCCAAGCGGACGGCGTCCCAATCCTCCAGCGACTCCACCAGCGCGGCCATGTCCACCCCGCGCCGCATGGCCACGAACTCCGAGGGCGAGGCACACGCGAGGAAAGGCGCCAGCACCTCCTGGCTTGAATCCAGGTGAGGCCATCCCGAAGGCACGGCCTTGCCACCACAGGCAAAGGCGCCGCGCTCCTCCCCCGAGGCTCGTGTTCCCTCCCTGCTGACAGTCGCCCCCAGAAGCCCGCGTCGAAAGCCCATCGGCGCCGCGACGGACAGCCCACCCGCGGAGCCCGACTCCTCCTCCTGGTACACACCCGCCGCCGCTTGGGAGGGCACGGAGAAGGGACTGAAGGCCAAGGCCGGCCTCGCCGGCAACGAGGCGCACCCGGAGGCCAGGAGCGCCACTCCCAGCACGAGGACGAGTCCGCCGCGCCAACGCCGCTCAGCGCGCATGGTCCACCCCCAGCCCCACGGAAGCGAAGGCGCCAGGCCTCAGCGTCCCTTCCGCCGTCGGGAACAGCAGCGAGCCCCCCTGCCCCACCGCGTACAGCTTCCCTCCCAAGAAGCGCCACCGCGCCTCGCCCGAGGCGAGGTAGCGCGCACCCGGCTGGCCCGCGCCCACCGCCAATCCGCCCACCGCCACGGTGAGGTTCCGGTGGAGAACCTGCACCTCCAGCCGGCCGTCCACGTCCACCCGGCCCCAGCCGAAAGCCTCGGCCCCCATCGTCAGGCGGAAGTGGCGCTGCCCCAGCACCCCCAAGCCCTCCGCGTCCCAGTCGAGAATCACCTCGCCGTGGGCCGAGTACCCGTCTGGAAAGGGCGCGTCCGCCTGCGGCAGGGAGGCCGGCCCCGCCACCTGGAAGCGCGCCAACTCGTAGTCCGGGCCGAAGGCGCCCTGACGGAAGCCTCCGCGTTGGAGGCGCCACTCCAGACGCGCTCGCAGGTCCACCCTCGATGACATGTACTCCGCGCCCAGCCCCGCTACCGCACCCCACGCACCGTCGTCGCCAGGGCGCCCGCCCCAACCCCCATTCGCCTGCAGCTCGAAGCCGCCTTCGTCGTTTCTGCGCCGGACGAGAATGGCCGTCCCGTCCACGTGGGCCAGCGTCACCGGCGCCAACGTCCCTCCGGCCTTCCCCCAGTCATGCACCGCCGACAGCGACACCATGTATTGAAACGGATGCGGAGCCGGGCCAAAGAGGAGGTGCCGCATGTCCACCGCGACTTCCGCCCCCATCAGCCGCGCGCCCAGCACGTCCGAGGCGAAGGCCTCCACATACAAGGGCCTCAGCATGCCCGTCACCACCAACCCGGCGGGGTGGTAGTCCGGGTTGCCTCGGTTGTTGTAGCGGCGCACCAGGTGCCCGGACAGCAGCGAGTAGGACTCCAGCGCGCCTGCCCACAAGAAGTTCGGAGCGTCGCCTCCCACCGTCAGCGTTTGCAGCCATTGGCCCCAGTCGGACAGCGTGTCCCAGTCCTCCTTCCGCACCAGGCTGGCGGCCTCTCCTCCGCCCCACATGCGCAGCCGTACCGGGGCGCCCAGGCCAAGGTGGACCACTCCTGGCCTGGCCACCACCCAGCTCGGCGCTACTTGCAGAAAGCCTTCATCCCTCCCGGGCCCACCACGGGGCAGCAACGTCCACGTCGTGGTCTCCAGGCTCAGCCGGTTCAGCCATTGAGCGCTCGAGCCGGGCTCCTCCGCCAATCCCAGTCCAGGAAAGAGCAACAGAAACACGGCGGTCCAGCACAGACGCATGAACATCGACGCCTCCCGAGAAGGTCCCGACTGGGGCCTCAAAGGACAGATGTTCCCCGTTCGGTCCGACAGGACGCCGGGCCGCGAGCGCATGCGATGGTCACCCAAACGAAAGGCCCTCCAGCCACCGCTGGAGAGCCTTCATGACGACGCGGACCGGAATCGGGCTCCGTCAACACTCGGAGCCCCGCTCGAGGCCCTACTCCTCGACCTCCGTCTCCGTCCACTCCTGGTGGTTGAGGTTCGAGTCTCGGTTCGGGTTGTAGTTCGGGTCCTTCGACGGCACGTACTGGCCATTGCCATTCATCCAGTACTGATTCGCGCCCGACTCCACCTGGTGGCGCTTGCCATCCTTCGGGTTGCGGACCGTCTCCTCGTCCTTGATGTAGTTCATGAACCGGTGGTGGTTCCGGTCCGAAGCCGCGTTGCTGTTCGCGTAGTTCGAGGCAATCGCCTGGTTGATGGCGTCGTTCTTCTCATGGAAGGCGCGCTGCTGCGCCTCGAAGGCCGCCTTGTTCGCCTGCATGCGCTGATGGTGCGCCGCCCAGCTCGCGCGCTCCCGCGCCATCTCGCCCTGGTTGTACGCCTGGACGTACTCCGGATTGTAGCGGGTGTTCGCCAGGGCGTTGAGGACGACCTCCTTGCTCTCCTCGTACCGCTCCTTCGGAGCATCCAGCGCATGGCTGTAGTAGCTCCAGTTCACCATGTTGCCCATGTCCGTCGCCGTCAGGTGGGTGACCATCATGTACGGGTCGCCGTTCTTGTCGGCCCACTCCGTCACCTTCGCGAGGAAGAGCTGCCGCATCGGACCGACCTTGTAGAGCAGGTCCGAGAAGCTCTTGTCGGAGGCGGCGATGGGCGGAGCGTCGTACTGCTTCACCAGCTTCGCTCCGTCCTTCTTCGCAATCGGCACCAGGTCCTGCTGGATGACCTGCTCGATGGAGTGGAAGGGCCGCATCGCCTGGCCGCTCCGCGCGTACACCTGCTGCATCATCGGGTCGCCGGAGAACATGAACGTCTTCAGCGGCAGCATGTAGACATTCACGTTGCCTGGGCCGCTCATCGCCGCCTTGCCGTTGTTGACAATCCAGTTGTCCGGAAGCGGCATCATCGCCATCTCCATGAACTTGTCGTCGAACAACTTGTGGGGAACGAGCTTGCCGTTCGGTGGCACCTTCATCTTGACCTCGGCCTGGGGTGAGTCGGCATTCGGAGCATCACCAGCGGCCTTGTTCTCGCGACAAGCCAGCGCCAGCACGCACGAAGCCACGAGAGGAATCAGGAGAGATTTCATCGATGTCCCGGTTGTCCGCCTAGGCGCCCAAAACTAACAGAGGACCGCCCGGCCTCGAAAGCGCCCGCCACCCCGCCACGTGACAGGGCGAGAGGGGTGTCTGTCATCACTCAGGGACGTGCCTACCGTGAACCACGAAGCCACGTGAACCGGGAGGGGACGTCATGATTCAGGCGAGCAGACCAAGGGTCCTGGGAGGAGTCCTCGCGGCCCTCCTGCTGGGAGGCGGCTGTAGCTCCAGCCACTCCCACAAGAAGGTGGAGACCGCGAAGGTGGAGGACTCGTGGATGGCGAGGGTGCCCTCCGACCAGATGGATGACGTGCGCCAGGCGCAGCTCGTCGTGAGCACGGCGGAGGAACACCAGCAGCGCGCGCAGGTGTCCCTGGAGGACGGCAAGCGCGAGCTGCGGGTGGCCCAGGAGCGACAGAAGGCCGCGGAGGCCCGCCAGAAGGCCTCGGCGGACGCACTGTCCGCGGCCCAGGAGACGGGGCGGGCCGACGATATCGACCTGGCACAGAACGACCTGGCGCAGGCCAACACGGAGGTGGCCGCCGCGAAGGCGGAGACGGCCCTGCGCGAGAAGACCGTCACCACGCGCGAGTCGATTGAGAAGGCGCGGGAGAGCGAGCTCAAGGTCGCCGAAGCGGAGCTGGCGCAGACTCGCTTCCTCACCCTCCAGCGCACCGGCGACGTCCGGGCCCAGGAGGTGGATGGCGACGAGCTCGCGCGGAACCTGGAGGAGGCCCGCGCCAAGGCCCGGTCCGACGCGGAGCAGGTGGACGCGAACATCAACGAGCAGCAGCAGGCCCAGGCCACGTGGGAGAAGCTCGACGCGCAGACCCAGGCCTACGGCGGCAGCGGAGAGCCGTAGCGCGGTGAGTCAGCCGCCGCGCGGACAACAGTGGGCGCCACGCGCGGGGATGCCGTAGAACGGGCGGGACACCATCCAGGAGCGCCCGCCCGCGTGGAGACCCTCGTTCGCATCGCCGAAGCCCTCGGCCGCTTCTCCGCGCGCTTCGTGCCCAGCGCGTTCTCCATCGCCGTCCTGCTGAGCCTGCTCACCATGGGGCTCGCCATGGGCTGGGCGGACGCGCCGGCGCCCAAGGTGCTGGACGCGTGGGGCGGAGGCTTCTGGGAGCTGCTCACCTTCTCCATGCAGATGGCGCTGGTGATGTTCACCGGCTACCTGCTGGCGCTCACCACGCCCGTGCGCGCGCTCCTGGAGAAGGTCTCTGGCCTGGCGCGCACGCCGCGCGGCGCGGTGGCATTGATGGCCTTCGTCTCCATGGCGCTGGCGTACATCAACTGGGGCCTGTCCCTGGTCGCCAGCGCCATGCTGGTGCGCTACGTCGCGCGGCGCAGGCCGGACGTGGACTACCGGCTGCTCGTCGCCTGCGCGTACTTCGGCCTGGGCGCGACGTGGCACGCGGGCCTGTCCGCCTCCGCGCCGCTGCTCGTCGCCACGCCGGGCCACTTCCTGGAGAAGAGCATCGGCCTCATCCCCATCGACAGGACGCTCTTCTCCCCTTTCAACCTCGTGCTCACCGTGTCCGTCGTCGCGGGCCTCACGCTGCTCGCGTGGGCGCTGCATCCCAGGCCGGAGCACGTGGTGCGCGTGGACCCGGCCGTGCTGGAGAAGCTGGGAGACTTCGTCCCGCCCGAGCGCCCCGCGGAGAAGAGCCTGGCCCTCTGGCTGGACCACGCGCGGCTGCTCAATGTCATCTTCGGCGTGCTGGGCCTGCTATGGCTGGGGCGCTACCTGTGGCTCAACGGCGGCTGGCGCGCGCTCAACCTCAACGTGGTGAACTTCACCTTCCTGGTGCTCGCGGTGCTGCTGCACGGCACGCCCGCGCGGCTCATCAAGGCGGCGGAGGAGGCCGGGAGCGTGCTGCACGGCATCGTCCTCCAGTTCCCGCTCTACGCGGGCATCTACGGCATCTTCAAGACGACGGGCCTGACGGACCGCATCGGCGAGCTGTTCGTGTCGCTGTCCACGAAGGAGACGTTCCCCGCCATCGTCTATCTCTACAGCGGCGTGGTGAACTACTTCGTCCCCTCGGGCGGCTCCAAGTGGGCCATCGAGGCGCCCTACCTCCTCGACGCGGCCAGTCGACTGGGCGTCGCGCCGGAGAAGGTCGTCCTCGCCTATGCCTGGGGCGACATGGCCACCGACCTCATCCAGCCCTTCTGGGCGCTGCCGCTCCTGGCCGTCGCGCGGCTCGAGTTCAAGGACATCCTCGGCTTCCTCCTGGTGGCCTTCCTGGTGTACCTGCCGCTGGTGACGCTGGCCTTCTTCCTGCTCGGGTGAGGCTGGGCGAGGGCCCCGCCTTTCGTGCTACACAGGCCCCTGGGCGGGCCGGGGAAGGCCCGCCGAACTCACTCAACGAGGGGACCCCGAGACATGAAGAAGCTTCTGACGCGGAGCATGGTGTGCGCGGTGCTGGGGATGTCGTCGCTGGCCTTGGCGCAGGACGCGGCGCCGGAGGCTCCGGCCAAGGAGCCCGCTAAGGCGCCGAGCGCCGACGCGGTGCGTGACACCTGGAACTATTTCTACAAGGGCCAGGGACAGGGTCCCGTGCTGGTGGAGGCCAAGCTCTGTACGGAGGTGGCCAAGGACGGCCCCAACAAGTACGAGTGCACCGCCGAGGTGGGCGCCGAGGGCGTCAAGGCGAACACCACGGTGATGCTGTGGCAGGCCTACCTGGTGCCCCAGGGCGACTCCGTCGAGGACGTCATGGTGCAGACCAAGCAGGGCAACGTGGTCCGCGAGACGAAGGACGTGAAGCTCAAGGGCGACGGCTGGCGCGCGCGGCAGTGGACGGGCGTGCGGCTGAACAAGCCGGGCACCTGGAGCATCACGGTGATGCGCGGCGACCAGGTCCTCAAGGAGCTGCAGGTCAAGGTGAACTAGTCTCCGCCAGGCCTTCCAGCAACACGCGACGCCCGCCGGTGGCCAGCAGTGGCCCCGAGCGGGCGTCGGTGTTTTCAGCGTCCGGTGTCCCGACTCACGGCGCGGGCAGCGGGCTGAACTGCGTGTCATTGGGCGTCGACACACTCCAGGTGTTCACCCGGGTGTTGACGGCGCGGTAGGTCAGGACGCCTTCCCACTCCCCGATGAGGATGACGAAGGTGGGCGTGGCGAGCACGCGACCCCGGATGGTGCGCTCGATGGGCGTGGCGTCCGCCGTCTTCAAGCCGAGCCAGGTGTAGACCGGGGCCGACGTGGACACGGGAGGAGTGAACGACACACCCGTGACGGGCTGCGTGGCCGTGGCGAGCGTCGTCCCCGTGAAGAGCGGCGTGAAGACATCCATGCTGGAGCCGTCGGCCTGGAACGAATAGGAGCCGAAGGTGAGCGGCGTGGGCGCGCTGGCCGAGCAGTGGATGAAGCGCAGGAAGGGAGACTGCGCGCCCGCCACCGAGAACTCGTCCTTCACGACGGTGAGCGTGGGCGAGGCCTCCAACCGGCCACACAGCACCCCCAGGTAGCGACGACCCGCCTCCAGGGGGCCCGTGGTCGCGCCCTCCAGCACCCCTTGCCCGGGCTGGCCATTCACCGTGAAGCGCAGCGAGAAGCCCGTGGTCGACACCGGCAGGTCCGCGACCTTTGGCGCGGCGGCGTAGGTCATGGCGGTCGCGATGTTCGAGGAGCCGCGGATGGCCTGGAGCTGCGGCGTCGTCCCTCCGACGGTGGCTGGCAGCAGGCCGTTGAACAGGTACAGGAGCGGGTCGCGCAGGAAGCGCGCGAACGTGTTCTCCTTCGCGGTGACGACGAGCAGCGCGGGTGCGCCCTCGTCAGCCAGGGTGCGGCGGTCCTCGCCGGTGTTGATGAAGTAGTACGCCTTGCCTTCCTCCAGCGTCCCTTCCGGCAGCGAGTAATACAGCGAGCCGCTCTGGGCGGGCGCGAAGGTGGGCGTGAGTCCAATGACCGCCACCCGCTTCGTGTCGACGGGGACCAGAACGCCTTGCTCGACGGAGTCCGCCGAGTACGCATCCACGCTGTTGTTGTCATAGGGGCTGCCCGCCTCATTCGCGAGGCGGCGCCTGGCCGTGGCCGAGATGACCCGGTCCGTGGACGCGAAGCGCACGTGCACCTCTCCCGTCGGCGCGGCGCCAGCCAGCTTGTTGTCATACAGCACCAGGAGCCTGGGCTTGTCCGGGCGCTCCTGTCCGACCTGGAGCAGCGAGCCGGCACCGACGACCGTCACCTGGTCACCATGAGCCAGGGTGATGTCCGCCAGGGCCGCGAGGTCCGGGGCTTCCGCCGTGCCTTCCGCGTCCCGGGCCACCAGGCGCACGCTCTGGGTGGGCCCCGACAGGACGACGTCCCGGAAGTCCGACACGGCCGCCGCGCCCGCCTTCACCGTCGGGAAGGGCTCCGCGTCGCCCACGCGCAGGGTGACGTGGAACGGGTCCCATGGCCGGTCCACCGCGTCCGTGGGGTTGTTCTTGGACCCCACGAACGCATTGATGAAGCGCACGTGCGCTCGGTAATCGGGAGGACCCGCGTCCGGAGGGCCCGCGTCCGGAGGACCTGAGTCGGGAGGTCCCGCGTCCTCGCCGCCATCCGTCGGGAGGGGGCCCGCGTCCTCGCCGCCATCCATGGGGGGATGCCCGCCGTCGCAGCCACCCTGCCCTCCCTCACAGCCCGCATCCACCGGAGGCGTTCCACTGTCCCGCCCCGCGTCGACGTGGCCCGAATCCGGCGGCCCCTCGTCATCGTCTCCACAACCGGTGCCCCCCACCGCGAGGGCGAGCCCCACCATCAACAGCCACGAACCCAGGACGTTTCTCTTCACGTTGACGCTCCGGAGGAATCGACTCGCTGAAGGACTCACAGGGACGGCCCGGCTCATGGCGCCACCTGTCGCTCACACTCGGTCCGCAGGGGATGGATGGCGCTCGGCCCCTTGGACAGCTCATCGCGCAGGTAGAAGTACGCCATCACCCCGACGTTGAACTGCGCTCGCTGAAGCCACTCACCCATCACAGGCTCCTGCCCCGCCCGGACCGCGTCCGTCAGCGGGTTGTCGAGCGAGCAGACCTCTTCCCACATGCGCACGCCGCCAATGGCGTTGCGGTTGCCGCTCGGAGGCTCGGCGGACGCCGTGCCGAAGCTGCCCGTGCGGATGAGGTCACAGGCCCCTCGCCCGGCGCCCAGCATGTTCGCGCCCCACTTGCTCCAGTCCGACGTGCGCGGGGAGAAGTCGATGTCCACCTCTCCGTATTTGATCCACGCGCTCATGAACTCGGGGGTGAACTGGACAGTCGTTCCACCGGAGGCCATGTACGCCAGGTAGCGCGCGCCGCCATGCGGGTTGATGCTGTCGAACCGCGTCAGGTGGGAGACGCCCTCCCTGGAGCCGAACAGGCCGGTGACGAGGTTGGCCACCCGGCCCCCATTGAGCGCCACCAGCACCTTCGCCGCGCCCGTCTGTCCATCTCCCATGCGGCCGTGGCAGTTGGAGCAGATGCCCTGGAAGGCCGTCGCGCCCGGCGTCGAGTAGTAGAGCTCGCCCCAGGGTGCCCGAGGGTTGCCCAGCGCATTCACCATCCACTTGTCGCGCGGGTCATTCCAGGGGTCATGCCCCGCTGGAGGACTGTCGCGCTGCGGGAAGCGGCAGGTGCGCTTGGGCAGCCACCAGTTGGTGGGGAAGAGCTTCCTGGCGAGCTGCTCGTGGCGCTCGGTGATGGCGTACCGGGTGAGGTACTCGAACTCCCCCTGGCCAATGGCATCCCTCCAGCTGGGATTGCGCGGCTCGTAGGGGACCTTGTCGGTGAAGTCCTCGGCGATCCACTGCACGTCCGCGGGGTCCGTACACGCACCGGCAACAACAGTGTCCGCCTCGCGCAGGCGCGCCTGGCGGGCCTCGGCCTGCTGGGCGGGGGCCAAAAGCTTGTCGGCGGGCCAGTCCAGCGCCGCGATGTAGCGCGCCACCAGCCGAGAGGCCCGGCAGTCCTTGCCCGGCACGTTGGTGGGCATGTGGATGACGCGTGCATCCGTGTCCCGCGCCACGCGCTGATAGAGCGTGCTGGAGGGCGAGCGCAGCAGCAGGTCCTGCGAGAAGTCCTTCACCTCGCAGTCCACATAGACACGCTGGCCGTTGCTCTCCTTCACACCACACGGCTTCCAGCCGAAGAGGACCCCGCTCGCGGAGAAGTCCAGCGAGGCGATGGCGGGGTTGCTCTGCACCGCGAAGCCGTTGGGGTTGTGGCACTGGCCGCAGTTGCCGACGAAGTAGCCCTGCAGCTCCAGCGTGGCCTTGTGGGCCTCCGGCGAGGTCGCCTCCGCCTGCGCCGCCTCGGCGAAGCGCTCCAGCCGGGGAAGGGACGTCTCCAGCGCCTCCAACTGGCGATAGGCGGGCACGCCGGTGATGACGCCGTAGCGCACCAGCCGGTCCATCTGGTTCAGCTCGTCCTCATCAATCAGCGCCTTCGCATCCACCCCGGCCTCGCCAGGGGCGCGGCGGTTGAGCTGCAGGGGGGTGAAGCCCAGGATGAAGTTCTGCGCCTCGGAGCCGGTGTGACACTGGATGCAGCGGTGGGCACCGGGAATCGCGTAGTTGCGCGTGGTGCCGCCAATCTCATACGCCTTGTAGACGAGCACGCGGTCGGAGAAGGGCTCGTTGTCGCGGTAGCGCAGGTCATGCAGCTCCGCCACCGTCTCGTCCTCGTTCCAGAGGTACGTGCCGAAGAGGGATTGGCTCCAGGGCTCGCGAACGATGATGAGCCGCGTCTCCATCTTCCGGTAGCGCCGCTGCCCTTGGAAGTCCGTCACCGACTTGAAGAACGTCTTGTAGAAGCGCGTGTTGGGCGGGATGTGGAACTTCTGCGTCTGCGTGTCGTACCGGATGGACTGTCCTTGCGGCACATGGACCAGTCGCAGCTTCTTGGCGTTGTCGGAGAAGAGCGGATAGGTGGGCGCGAAGGCCACGGTGCCGTGGTCCGCCAGCTTGTCCGAGTCGAACGTCATGATGTCGCTGTCGGTCTCCGACAGGAAGCGGGGCAGCTTCGTGAGGCCCGCGAAGAAGGCGTCCTTCTCCGGGTCGCTTCCCAGCGGATAGTCCTTGGCGACCTCGGGGATGCAGTTGCCCAGGTCCGTCATCGAGTCACCCACCGCCCGCGCCACCGCGACGCCGCCCTCGGAGCTCGCCTCGCACACGACGGGGAACGTGCCTGTCGGTGAGCCCCGGGCAAGCCAGGCGTTGAGCGCGCAGGACAGCTCCACCGCCTCCTTGAGCTGCTGCGGCGAGGCCCTGGGCGGCATCTCTCCTTGAGAGGCCTTCAGGGCCATCCGCGCGCCGTCGCGCTTGAGGCCCTCCAGGTCCGCCGTGTACTGGAAGCCGCCCTGGATGTTGGGAGGCAGGTGGCAGGAGGCACACTGTGCCCCCACGCGCGCCAGCAGGTTGTCGAAGTTCTCCGTCACCGGCTCCCGGGTGGCGGCCAGTCGCAGGGGAATCTTCTCGCTGGAGCGCGCCGGGGTGCAGGCGGGCTGGAAGGGAGGCACCACCACGGGCACCTCCTCCACGGCCGCCGGCTCCGACGTACATGCCAGCCATGCCGGAAAGAACGACAGACACACCACCAGCGCTCGGCCTGGGGCTCGCCCCATCCGTGTCATCCCCATGTCGATGTTCCTCCCGCATCCAATGGATGCACCGTGGTCGCCCCCAGGCCCTCCGAGTCATGTCAGACACGGAGGACCTGCCAGGATGGGCGCACCCTAGTCGCGGGCCCTGTCAGGCAATGACAAGTCCTTGCAACAAAATCAGACACACCCCGCACCTCGGAAGCATGTCTCGGAATCGTCACGCCCCGGAACCTCACGGAACAGCGATGGCGCGCAGCTTCCCGAGCTTGTGGCTGCCGCGCTCGGTGAACCAGACATGCGCGTCCAGGCACCAGTTGCCCGGAGGCGCGAGGACGATGCCAGACGGGCGGCTGCCAGGCGTGGGCAGGGCGAACTCGGTGATGGCGCCCGAGTGGGTGATGCGGCCAATGCGGTTGCCGGCGAGCTGGGTGAACCAGAGCTCGCCATCCGGCCCCAGGGCGATGGCGTTCGGCTGGCTTCCTGCGGTGGGCAGCGGGAACTCCGTCACCACGCCCGCCGGGGTGATGCGGCCAATCTGGTGGGCCGCCTGCTGGGTGAACCAGAGGTTGCCATCCAGGCCCGCGACGATAGAGGACGGCGAGGAGCGCTCGGTGGGCAGGGCGTACTCGGTGATGACGCCCTCGAAGGAGATGGAGCCGACCTTGTTGGCCGCCTGCTCGACGAACCACAGGTTGCCGTCGAAGCCCTGGGTGATGGCGCGCGGCTGGGCGGACGCGGTGGGCAGCGCGAACCCGGTGATTTCACCGGCGGGGGTGATGCGGCCAATGCGGTTGCCGGTGACCTCCGTGAACCAGACATTGCCATCCAGGCCCGCGGCGATGCCCGCCGGGCTGGCGCCACGGTTGGGCAGCGGGAACTCCGTCACCACGCCCCCCGGCGTGATTCGGCCAATCTGGTTGGCGGCCAGCTCGGTGAACCAGAGGTTCCCATCGAAGCCCGAGGCAATCTGCTGCACGCCCGCGCCGGGGGTCGGCAGGGCAAACTCGGAGGTGACGCCCGCGCGGGTGGAGCGGCCAATCTTCCCGGAGCCGGCCTGCGTGTACCAGAGCGCCAGGTCCGGCCCCAGGGTGATGCTCAGCGGGCCCGCGCCCGCGGGCAGGGAAATCTCCTCGACGTCGCCCACCGCGCCACGGGAATCACGGCACACCCAGGGCGGCGCGCGGAGGTCCGACGCCAGCGCGGGAGCGCCGAGCCAGGAGGTGGAGAGCAGCAACAGCGAGGAGCGGAACAGGACGCGAAGCTGGGAGCGCATGGTGGATGGGGCTTTCGTCTGACACAGAGAGGCGCGGAGGGGCTTCCCTCCACGAGAGACGGGCCGGAGCGGCGGACAGGTGCCCTCCGGCCCGAGGCATTCAGTGACAACGACTGTCGAAGCGTGACTTCAACTCAGCTGCCGGAGCAGAGCCCCGCGCCACGGCCCAGGCCGTCGCCGCCGCAGTCCAGCGCCGCGTCGTCGCTGCAGGAGATGAAGTTCTGCTGCTCGAGGATCTCCTCGAAGTCATTCGTGTTGGTGACGTAGATCCACTCGTAGAGGGTGGCCTCGTCGAACGACTGGGCGCGGTTGACGTTCTCGTTCAGGAAGATGCGGCGGGAGAGCGGGTACGCATCCGTGGAGCCCGCCTGGATGAGCTTGCGCACGTTGGCGACGGTGGGAGCCACGTAGATGCTGGTCGCCGGGGTGATGGGGGCCACGGCCTTCAGCTTGAGCTTGGAGTTGCCAGCACGGGTGGCCGAGTCACCGGCGTAGGCGATGGCGTTGTTGTCGTTCTCCGCCAGCTTGCCGATGCAGGTGGTGGCGCTGTCCGAGGACGTGCACGGGCTGGGGTTGGAGACGGAGCCGTCGACGATGACGGTGATGCCAGGGCAGAAGGTGCCGCCCTTGAGCAGCGACTTGAACGTGTCAGTGGTGCCGGACAGGTCATCGCGGCGGTACTTGACGATGGTGGCCGACGGCTGGCCAAACGCGCTCCAGTTGGTGGGGCACGCGCCGGTGATGGCGACGCCCGAGCTGTCGGTGGCGAAGAAGATGCGGCGCAGCTCCTCCGTGGTGAGGCCGTTGTTCGACAGGGACGTGTAGCGGGAGGCCTTCACGAACGCGCTCACCGCGTCCAGGGCGATGGTGTTGCTGCGCTCGCCAGGGCAGCAGGCGCCGACCGCGGCGCCGGAAGCACAGTTGGAACCCGACGCCGTCTTCGGCGCCGCGAAGTCACGCGACATGGGGGCCAGCGTCTGCGCGGCAGAACCGCAGAAGCCGCTGGAGCCGACGCCGTTGCGCAGGCAGGCCTCGCCCACGCCAGAACCCTTGCCCTCGATGCTCAGGCCGGAACCCGACTGCAGGGTGGCCGCGACCAGGGCCTCCTTCAGCGTGTCCGAACCATAGAAGTTCGGAATGGCCAGCGACGCCTTCTGCTCGGACGCTTGGGCCGCCTGCGCCCCCGCGCCGGACTGTCCTCCACAACCCACGACCGACATGGCAACCACCGTGGCGGACATCACCCACTTCATGCTGTTCATGGACGGCTCCTTGGCTGCTGTGTTGGATTCAACGCAGCGCAAGGTGCCTGAATAAACAGACAATCACTGACTCAACTCTGTCAAATCTTGACCAGCGCCATGTCACGCCAGCGCCGCCGCGTGACAACAGCCAATCCGTTGCATATTCGTGTTTGTCATCGAATCGTGATGTTCCCATCCGACCCGCGACCCGGATGTGCGCGAGGCCGAAAACTCGGGCTCCGCCTCGCCTGTCACCCCGAGGACAGATGGGGGCCGCGCGCCACGCCCACCCGCCCGCCTGCTCCTCCCTTGAGCGCTACAGGCCTGTCTGCTTTCCGGCCGGGCGCGTCGTTTTTCCTCCAGCGTTGGTTGGTGGACAGGGATTTTTTCAGGAGAGCGGACACCTCTCTCGCCCTCCAGGCCAGGGTCCCTCTCGCGCCCAGAGGGGAGAGTGTTCTGAAGGGGGTGCTGGCAGTCGCCTTGCAGATGCATCCCCGCGGTGGAAGGGCAGGGGGTCGTCGGGCGGCGGGGGGCGGGGGAGAGGTCGGGGCGGGCATGGTGGGGTGGCGGTGG
>Ga0126314_10000214_pt1 | contig 30057 bp, 21 predicted proteins | sample Plot105B_FD_92535 | JGI IMG/M metagenome (GOLD analysis project Ga0126314, IMG submission 92535) | Serpentine soil microbial communities from UC McLaughlin Reserve, CA, USA - Plot105B | ecosystem: Environmental > Terrestrial > Soil > Grasslands | place: USA: UC McLaughlin Reserve, Lake County... | reverse complement strand
TTTTCCGTCTGAAGCTAAATTCTCACATTTATTTGATCCCTTAACACTAACATAATAAGTTGTTGTAGCAGTAAGAACCGGAGTTTCAAATACAACTCCTGTAAATACTGCATTTGTTAAGGCTGCATCGGTATACCAGGTAAAGACAGGGTTGGTTACAGTCGTGCTTGAAGCAGTCAGGGTAGCTTTCGTACCCGCACAGAAAGGTGAACCGGCACCTGCCACATTTACATCTGCGGCAACTGCAGGAGGATTGACAGTCAGGACTACTGATTTAGCTGTTGCAGCTGTATTTTCACACCTGTTTGTTCCTTTTACTGTTACGTAGTAAGTTGCAGTTGCTGTAAGTACAGGTGTAGTAAATACAGAACCTGTGAATACTGCATTTGTTAAGGCTGCATCCGTATACCAGGTAAATACCGGATTCGTCACTGTTGTACTGCTAGCGGTAAGCCTTGCAGTCGTACCTGCGCAGAATGGCGAACCAGCTCCAGCAACATTAACATCTGCGGCAACCGCCGGAGGATTGACATTTAAAGTCACTACTTCAGCACCTGCAGCAAGGTTTTCACATTTATTAGATCCTTTAACGGTTACATAATAATTTGTTGGAGCTGTCAGTGCAGGAGTTATAAACTGAGCGCCTGTAAAGACAGCATTCGTCAATGCGGCATCAGTATACCAGGTAAAGACAGGATTCGTTACCGTTGTTGTAGTTGCGTTAAGCGTAGCAGTAGTACCGGCACAGAAAGTACCAGCGCCTGTTACAGCAAGATCTGCCGCCGTTGCAGGTGGATTAACAGTCAGGGTGACTACTTTCGCATCTGCCGCGGTATTTGCACATTTATTTGAACCTCTTACGGTTACATAATATATTCTACTTGCGGTTAATACCGGAGTAGTAAACTCTGCTCCTGTAAATACTGCACTGGTCAATGCAGCATCTGTATACCAGGTAAATACCGGGTTGGTAACTGTTGTGGTTGTAGCAGTAAGTTTTGCTGTTACACCTGCACAGAATGGAGCAGTGGCGCCTGCAACTGAAATATCAGAAGCAATAGCTGTCGGATTTACTGTTACAGTTATTTTAGTTCTGGCAGCAGTGCTAACACATGCATTGCCATTCACCGCTTCAACATAGTAATCGTGTACACCCACTGCAAGGTTTGCCGGGGTTGTATAAGTATTTGTATTTGAGGCAACAAGAGTTCCTCCTGTTAAAGCATCGTACCAGTTGAATGTAACGCCGGCAACCGGGTTAACACTTAACGTTACAGGAGTATTAAAACAAGCTGTTGCCGGATTTCCTACAGCCGCTACCGGAGGAAGTGGTGCAGCAAGAATTGTCACGGTAACTTTTGTTTTAGCGCTTTCGCAACCATTACGTGTAGCTGATACAAAGTAATCATAAGTTCCGGCGGGTAGTGCTGGATCGGTAACTAAAATAGCTCCGTCCTTACCTGCCAGATATGTAGTACCTCTGTACCATTTATAGGTTATGCCTGCAACAGGATTGCTTACCGATAGTGTCGCTGAAGTACCTGCGCATGCACTTGCTGTTGCACTGGTAACTTTTGGCGCAACAATGATCCGTCTTGCATAATTGAAATCTAAAGTAGTTAATACAGCAGCTAAACCAGATCTTAATCTCAATTCAACTCCGTCAAATTGCTTAGTTGGAACAAATGTCAATATCGCACCACTGTTATCGCTTAGTAATTCAAGATGAATCAGCGGGTTACTGGCAATGATTACATCGTTATTGCTAACCGCTCCATTAAAGGTTCTCAGCTCAATTGACGGCAGAACAGCCAGAGACAATAATTTACCAGGAGAACTGATTCGAACCTGGATGGTATCTCCTATTGTAGACAGACCATTGAAGCCAACTTGTTGATAAACTGACGCTCCAAGCGCTCCAACCGGCATTACGAAAGATGACGCGCTTGATGCATTGTTGTCAACAGCAAGTGATGGGTTAAATACACCCGTTAATATAGCAATGCCATCAACTCCGGCTTTAACAGCAATCGTCGCTGGTTCACATGGCACATCAGTTGGTGCACCATTAGGTAAAATGGTAACCACAACTGAAGCACGTCCGGATGCCGGGCAACCACCCGGTACAGTTGCTTCTACATAATAGGTAATTGTTGTCGGAGCATTTCCATTGTTGATCAGTGAAGGAGTCGTTACTCTTGGACCTATAAACAAAACAGTTGTGCTTGTTGCGCTAGCATACCATCTGAATACCGCACCTGATGTGCTTGAACTTGCAGTTAATATAGCAGGAGATCCGGATCTAACGGTAAGTGATGATGGAGTTATCACCGGAACATCAAGTGTACCTACAGTAATGGTAGCAGTAGCTTTGGCGGCAGATACGATTCCACAGCTGTTTACAGCTTCAACAGAGTAAGTGATCGGCGCAGGACCGGTAACATTTGCAACAGTAAATGTTACACCGTCTTTACCAGTCTGATAAACACCAGCACTATTATACCATTTGTAAGTAACTCCCGTCAAAGGATTTTTCACTTCAAGAACTACGGTGTTACCGGCACATGTCTGTATAGCTGCAGAAACCAATTCAGGGGCTTGTGGTGTTGGCGTTACTGTAACATTTACTACTGTTCTGTAGCTTGCACATCCTGAAGCTGTATTTGCTTCTACAAAATATTTTGTGCTGGTAGTTAAAACTGGAGTAGTGAAGGTCACTCCATCTTTGCCAGTCTGATACGTTCCGGTAGCATCGTACCATTTATAGGTAATACCAGCCTTAGGATTTTTTACAGTTAATACAGCAGTTTGAGTTGCACATGCAGTAACATTTGATGATCCTACTTCCGGAGCAACTGCCACACGTTGTGCATAATTTAAATCTACGGTAGTTAACGCTCCTGCCAAACCTGAGTTTAAGCGAACTTCTACCTTATCAAATTGCTTGGTCGGAACAAAAGTTATTAAGGCACTTGTATTACCGCTCAGCAATTCTAATCGAATCAGGGCATCGTTAAGCGATACACCGTCATTATTATTAGTATTGTTATTATATGTACCTACACGGATATTTGATAAAAGCCCTAACGATAGTAATTTACCAGGAGCGCTTAACAATACACGCACGGTATCACCTACATTAGAAAGATTAGCAAAAGTTAAGCGCTGATAAACAGAAGCGCCCAGTAAGCCAACAGGCATTACCAGTGAAGAGCCTGTAGTAGTGTTGTTGTCAATAGCAAGCTGAGGATTGAATACACCTGCAAGCAAGGCTATTCCTGTAACACCATTTACCTGAGCTATCGGAGCCTCACAAGGAACAGGATTTGATCCTCCGCCAAGTACAGTTATTGTTGCCTGGGCCCTGTTTGCAGCAGAACAACCGGTAACGTTAGACTTAGCTTCTAAATAGTAAGTAGTTGTAATCGTAAGCGGTGGAGTAATAAAGGTTACTCCTGTGAAGACAGGGACAGTTCCATTTGCTGAAGTATACCAGTTAAAGATAACATTGGCATCCGAAGAGGTCGCTGTCAGTATTGCAGTTTGACCTGCATTAATTGTGGTAGACGACGCCTGAATTTGTGGAAGTGCAGGCAATGGATTTACTGTAATGGCTACCGCTTTGCGAGATGCACTTAAACAGTTACCATTAGCTGCTTCTACATAATATGTGATATTGGCTGTCAGTGCCGGTGTTGTAAATGTCGATCCGGAGAACACAGGACTTCCTCCTGTAGCAGCGGTATACCATTTATAAGTTATTCCTGCGCCGGGACTGCTTACTGCAATTACTGCTGATGATCCTGAACAAACAGGAGCAACTGCAGCAACAACAGGAACTGCAGGAGGAGTGGTTACAGTAACTGTTACAGGTATTCTCTGAACGTTAGCACAGCTACCTTTACTTACTTCTATATAATATGTTTTTGTTGCAGTCAGTACCGGTGTAGTAAAGTTCTCGCCTGTATGCAATAATGTACCGCCTGTTGCTGCGCTATACCATCTTAGAGTTGTTCCGCCATTTGCGGCAGCTGAAAGTGTAGTTGCGCTTCCAGAACATATGGTTTGTCCGCTGGCAGATACAGTTGGATTTGGATAAATTATTTCTGCTCCGTAGATACTAAGATTACTCAAAGCTGCAACAAGTGCTCCGAAACGAACTTCGACACGATCGAATGTTCCGCCAGCCGGAAGCGTTGCTTTAAATCTGTTTCCACTTAACAACTTCAAATCAATTAAAGCTGAATTCAGATTATATGTTTTTACTACATCTGTACCATTCAGTACTCTCACAGTAATGCCACCCAATACACTTACATCTGCAAGACCCACCGGAGTAGCAAGATCTAAGCGAATGCTATCTGCTGCAGCTCCACCGTTGGCGAAAATCAATCTCTGATATCCTGTTGCACCAACCCCCACGGCTAGATTAATTTTTGTGAAATTGTTAAGGTTGGCATCGGTAGAATTGCCCGCTCCTTGTACACTACACAATAAGCATAGTCCGTCGATACCTGTCTGCTGAGCTACAGCTGCATTACAATTTGGATTAACGGGACCGCCAATAACGGTGACTGTAACTGGAACTCTGGTAGCACTGCTACATCCTGATGCATTTTCTGTTGCTGCATAATAAGTAGCGGTTGCATTCAAGACAGGGGTGGTGAAACTCGGGCCGGTAGCTAAAGCTAAACCTCCTGCAGGGGCGGCGTACCATTTAATGGTACTTCCCGCAGCAGCGCTGGCTGTTAAGGTTGCGGTCTGGCCGGCACTGATAGTTTCATTGCTTGTCGTAACTGTTGGCAGCGCAGGTACAGGATTAACTGTAATCAATACGGCAGTACGTGTTGGACTTACACATGTTCCGGTTACTCCCTCAACATAAGCATTTGCAGAATTAAAAATTGCTTGTGTAGTAAAGCTATTTCCTGTACCCAGTACTGTTCCTCCTGTAGGAGTCGAGTACCATCTGTATGCAACCCCGGGCGCCGGATTAGTAACTGTCAAAGTCGCAGTAGCGCCTGCACAAATAGGAGCGACAGCTGCAACTGCGGGAGCAACAGGCACAGCAGTAACTGTTACAACAACCGGAACTCTTACCGATTCGTCTGTACAACCTGTTCTTCTGGCTGCGACATAATATGTTTTGCTAGTGGTTAATGCAGGTGTAACAAAAGGAGCATTATATGCTACTGTTGCAAGCGCTGTTCCACCAGTTAAGGCGTCATACCAGCGAAGTTCATTAGTTGCACTCGTAGTTGCAATTAAATTTGCCGCACTTCCTGAACAAATTGCAACGGCATTAGATGCCGGAGCTGTAAAAGCAGGTCTTCCGGCAGAACGCGTAACCGCGTAAAGATTTAGGGTCTGAACCAAACTTACATTTAAAAGTGACGACATGGTTACTTTAACCCTGTTGTAGGAAAGACCAGGTGCAAACGGCACTGATACTGCCTGACCACTGTTTAACAATCCCAGCAAATCTAAATTAAGAAGTGATGAGATATTTGCCGTCCCTACAGCGGTGACACCATTATATGCTGTTACCGAAACATTATTCAGCAGCCCTAAATTTAAAAGTGCCGGATCAGCCTGGATTTTAATATTTATATCGTCTGTTGGATTTGAAAGCGTTTCAAAGTAAATATTCTGACTGATAGAACCTGCAACACCAAGAATACCTAAACTCAGTTCTGAGTAATTGTTAGGGTTTGCATCTATTGCCCTTTCAGCATTTGTAACACCGGCCTTACCCAATCCTAACAAATCAACTGTAAGTCCTGTACCCTCAAAACCTGTTGCGAATGCCTGTGCACAAGGATCAATACCATTGGTATAAAAAGCGTTATAAACTTTGGTTTGATTTGTACCTCCTAATAAGAGCGCATTGGTTATATCTTGTATATATATACGGTCGTAAGCTAATGCAGGAGTTAAGGCGACGTAGAAATTACCACTTGCATCTTTTATCAATCTTAGGTTAGCGTTTGTAAACGCTCCCGTACTGCTTCCTGACAAAACCGTATTGGCACCATTCCTTGCTTCTATCTTAAAGGAATGGTTACCTAAAACTACTCCGCCTAAAATATCTGCCAGCGCGCCTCCGAGATTCCCTCCCAATAAAGCATTCAGTACGTCCGGATCAAAATCGAGTCGCACAAAAGAAGTGGTGCCGGCAGCGAGTGTAGTTGGAAACTTAATTTCCAACTGACCATTATATCTTCCGATGCCTAATAAAGTTCCGCCCGATGATTTAACCGTTGCGAAACTATTATTAGCCAGAACAGCATTTCCTGGATTATCTACATGATCTCCGGCAGCATTTCCAATGGTAACCTGGTTTGCATAAATTCGAGATTGCGCATACGATTTAGAATTAATAAGCGTTATACCTATTAAGCTAATAAGAATAATAATAGACCTTTTAAAATTTCCTGGTAGGGTAGATGTCCATTTCATAGGAGAGGGATTGAATTTATCTTAAATTTACTTGGTACAATTTTAATCATAGATTAGATCGTTATCTCCGTTCGAATTGTTCATTTAGGACATAGTCCATTCAATGGGTCATTCATTTCATTCATTTTAATTTTTATATCGCTATCGATTAATTGCGACGAGGTCTATAAAAAACTGTCTTACAGATATTTAATTTACCCCTAACGGAGTTGTTCAATTTCCGGCACTGGATCGTCATTCGATCTTTTTATATAAATCAGTATATTCGTTATGTTCAAGGATTTACGCTCGACTATGATATCGTATGGATGAAACATTTATATTGAATGAACTAAAAAGCTTAATTCTATCTAAAACAGGAATCAGAACTATAACTCCGGCTGATTGCAAACGCATTTCTATTGAAATAAGTAAAACATTAAATAAAAATGTAAGTGAAACGACAATTAAACGATTGTTTGGCTTTGCTATGGTTAAGCATAATTTTTCCAAATTTACGCTTACAACATTATCAGAATATGTGAATGATGATTACCATGATGGAGGAACAGCTCTTGTCAGTTCAGTACCCCAAAGTATTACAAGAAGTTGGAAAGAAATATATGATAAGGCAAGTAGAATTACTGAATACACCATAACTGCAATAAAGAATCGTTCAGGGATGCCTTACGAAATGACCATCAACAGAAAATTTAGTGAGCATGACTTTGAGATCTTTTTTAAAAGCGACTACAGCTTTACCAGCTATATTTCACAACCAGGATACGGTAAAAGCATTTTATTAGGCCATTTGGCAGAAAGGCTCATCGGCAACAATCGCACATTATATAACGAGTCTACTTTATTGTTCATTACTACAAATAGCCTGCTGAATAACGGAAAAACGGCGATGAATTTTGAAGAGCAGCTAAAATCGCAGCTCGGAATCCAGCCCAAAGACAGTTTAATTACCTCCGCTACGAAAAACTTCGAGACTTCAGGCGGAAAATTAATAATCTTTATCGACGGCTTCTCAGATCTTGATTTCAAAAGGGAACTTAAAAAACAATTATTCGAAAGCATTATTAATTTCATTTGTGCTATTGAAAATAACCAGGCTATTAAATTGGTTATGGGCATGAGATCCACAACATGGATACGGTTTTATAATGAAATGAGACACTCTGCGTTTTTAAGGACCAAATGGTTCCCGGGAAGTTATTATAACCCGAGTGCCGTTTCAAACATCCCCCCGCTTACAGAAAAAGAAGTTGATCAAATTCTGCTCAAAATAAATCCTTTGGAGGATACAGAGATAAATCCGAAACTTAAGGATCAGCTAAAGTTTCCATTTCATATCCAGCTGTATCATCAGCTCAAAAAAGAAGATCCAAGTTTCAACTACTCAACCAACATCACTTTCTATGAGCTGATTTTTAAACTGATCCAAAATCAGATATATAGAGCAAATTATTATACAGAAAAGATTCTATTTCTGAAGAAAATCATTTTGCTGACAAATTTCGGAAAAAATGGAAATTCCATACCGAAGGATGATCTGATAAATGACTTATTGGCGTTTAAAAACGCCTATATGGAACTTTTATCAGATGGAATACTGATGGAAGAAAAAAGCAACGAAGAATTTCATCCTAAAGAGTACGTAAGATTCATTCACTCACACATATTTGAATATTTCCTGTTTATTGAGATACTCGAGAAGTTTAATCTTAAAGTCGACAAGACTTATTTTGAGTTCATTAATCAGGAGTATAAAAATGACCCTACCAGATTTCAACTTTTACAATGGACCATTAGATTTATTGTGAGAATTGGCGATTTCGAATCACTGACTTTGCTTTTTGACCAGGAGTTAAACAATTATGAGAGAAATTATTTAATACTGTTTATATCTGAAAATCTGCACTACAAGGCTAAAAGCAATCCTGAATTTAACAAGTTATTAGATGGGCACAAATTTCATGACCGGGTAATAAAAGAATTATTGAACTTTGATTTTGTTGACTCATTTTATAAAGAAGCAGTAAATATTTTGATTCAGATCACAGATGATCAGGAAAATTTACTCATATATCATTCCTTGTTATCGATGTTTGATATGTTGAGCCTAAACACTGATCAGATTAAAGAAAGAATTGATGTATTATCTAAATTGAAATCGGATAAGTGGCAGGTACATCCACAAAAGATCAATCAACTTGTATACGCCAGATTGAATGGTGCAGACAGCAAAAATGCATTATCTCTTGACGATATACAAGCCATGGTATTATCACAAAGCAACGGCGAGATTACAACTCAGGAGGCCGTATCTTATGTACTTGTCATACTTTTAAGCTTATTCTACGACTATCAAAAGGAAACTATTAAAATAGTGACATTAATTTCAGGCAAGCATCCAAAAATATTTCTGAACAGATCACAATTCTCAATATTTATGGTTAGCGTACTCGCCTTCGCAAGCTCTGTTTCAAACCCAGGCAAGAAGGCTGACCAGCTGGAAAACATTTTAGTAATGCTGGATGAGAATAAGTCGAGATATAAAATAACAAAGTACACCGAAGCGATCATAAAACTAATACAGGCGAATCAAATGAAAGTAAACAAGCAGTACCTCACTTCTTATCAAAACTGTCTCGATTGCCTTCAAATCTTTAAGCGAAATAAGCTCAACCTCAACTGCATTTACGTTTACAATCTCATCATTGACATATTTATCGAATTAGGAGATACCACTAAAGCAAATGAGTATAAATACGATATGCTCTGTTTTATTGAAGACAATAAAATCTCAAACAAGTTCTACACACTTACAAATCAGTCCAAAGAATTTTAAAAGGCGTATAGAAAGCATGCAGTGTGGCTCCAATTTTAAAGCACCTGAATTAGATAAATAGTCGGTTAATAGGTCTGAATATCGTCCGTTTCTCTTGAAATCACATCTGCGATAGATGTATCTGCGAGGACATTGAGAGTTGCATTTCTAACATCTATGAATGTTTTTCTTATACCGCACGTTACCTCATCATGACATTCATCACATTTCCTGTAGAATTTTAAGCTTGCACAAGGTACCATAGCAATCGGTCCATCAGTAATTCTTAAAATATCTGCCAGAAAGATCTCATTTGGATCCTTATTCAGGCTATAGCCTCCTCCTGCACCTTTTTTGCTATAGAGATACCCCGCATTACGCATGTCCAGTAGAATTTGTTCTAAAAATTTTCTGGGTATCATTTCCTGTTCTGCCAATCTAACTATCTGCATAGGCGGATTACCAATATTCTTACCAAGAGCAACCAGTGCTTTTATTGCATATTTTGTTTTCTTAGACAGCATATAACAAATTTAAGAAAAGATTTAGGTATTAGTAAAAAAAATACATGCCTATCAATAATTAGTGATGTTGGCGATTATGAAATAACATAAATGAATCTGGCAAGTTAAAATTAAGCCCCTGGATTCCGATTCGCCAAATAAATAACTTTAGACGATTACAAAATCATAAATTCATTATTTTCAAAATAAATTGAAAATAATATAAGCTATTTGAAAATTTTAAAAATTGAGGCCCAAAACCAGCTTTCGTCTGCTTTAAGCATGGTTTCCAAAGTCTTGTTTACATTCTTTGCCAGTTTATTGATATCCTTAACCGTACCCTTAAAAACCTTGAACTCCCTACCCTTTTCATCACCCTTAACTTCCGAAAGTTCGTTTAAAAGCTTTATGATCGGATCCAACTCTCTCTTTTTTCTTTCCTTGGCAACTTGCCTCGCAATATTCCAGGTATCTTTATCAGCAAGAAAATATTCCTTACGTTCCCCTGGTTTGTGCTGTTTCTCAATTAGGCCCCAGCCTATTAAATCTCTCAAATTCATATTGGCATTTCCCCTCGAAATATTCAATTCAGCCATTATATCCTCCGTGGTAAGCGCGTCTGCAGATATTAGCAAAAGCGCATGAACCTGCGCCATAGTTCTATTAATGCCCCATTCAGAGCCCAACTTACCCCAGGCCTCAATAAATTTTAATTTTCCTTCTTCCAATTCCATGACCAAATATAAATTCAAATATTAATCTTTCAAAAATTACTGAACTAATAATTATTAACGTTTTGCAGCCTCATAAACCCATTCTACAACGATGTTTACATTTTTGCATTGCTTTTTGTATTTTTGCATACATCCCTGAATTCCCCTATGATAAAAATACTGATTATCGAAGACGACCTGACCTTTTCTCAAATTCTGGAAGGTTTTTTAAGCAGGCACAGCTATGAAGTATTTTCAGTCAATGAAGTCAAAAAAAGTTTTGCAATAATTGAGAGGGAAATTCCACAGCTGCTATTGGTCGATTACCGACTGCCTGATGGAACCGGCCTTGATGTCCTTTCTTACCTCCGTGGAAAGGGGCTTCCACAACCCATGATCATTATGACTAGCTTTAATGATGTCAGAACTGCTGTAAAGGCAATTCAGATGGGTGCTTTTGATTACATCACAAAACCGGTAAACCCAGATGAACTACTGATGATTATTAAAAATGCCTTGGGGAAAAAATCGGAAGCAAGCCGTCCGGCAACCATTGAGAATACTGACGCCATCAAAGGGAAAAGCGCTATTGCCGACAAGCTATATGAATACATCAGCTTAGTTGCGCCTACAGATATGTCTGTTATTATCCAGGGAGAAAGTGGAACGGGCAAGGAATATGCAGCCCGGAATCTACATATGCAAAGTACTAGAAAAAACAAACCCTTTGTAGCAATTGACTGCGGCGCTCTGTCTAAAGATCTGGCAGCAAGCGAATTGTTTGGCCATGTTAAAGGCGCCTTCACTGGTGCACTGAATGACAAAAAAGGCCAGTTTGAAGCAGCCGATGGTGGAACGCTTTTTTTAGATGAAGTTGGAAATCTTAGTTATGAAGTTCAGATCAAGCTGTTAAGAGCGCTCCAGGAAAGAGTAATTCAGCCACTCGGAAGCACAAAATCAGTAAAAGTAGATGTCCGTATCATCACAGCAACTAACGATGATTTAAAGGCTAGTGTGAATAATGGGGCTTTTAGGGAAGATCTTTATCACAGGCTTAACGAATTTAAGATACAACTCCCCGCCCTCAGAGACAGAGGAAAAGATCTGGAACTTTTTATCAAGCATTTCATTTCATTATCGAATAAAGAGTTGCAAAAGAAAGTATCTGGCATAACGCAACCTGCAATGGAACTTCTCCTGCAATATGAATGGCCGGGTAATTTACGCGAGCTGAGAAACACGATAAAGCGGATGGTATTGCTTACACCTAATGATCATGCAGATACCAGCTCATTACCGGAAGAAATGATTTTAGCAATCAACACTTCACCGAAACCCGGAGGGTCCGATCTAAAAGCTATTAATGAAGTAAACGAAAAGACTCTGATTATTGAAACGCTTATAAAAGTAAAATACAACAAATCAAAAGCCGCAAAAATCTTAAACATAGACAGGAAGACCTTGTACAGTAAAATGGAACGCTACGAGATTGAATAGCGTAACCGTTCCAATTTTTTCAACAATAGTTCCACATCCTTCTTCAAAGCTTCAGGCAGCATTTTTTTATGCTGTAAAAGTTCCATTTCACAATTTCTAAATTCAGAAGCTAAACTTGTCGATCCAATCTGGGCTATTCTGCCAGCAAGTCTGTGGACAATCAAAGATACCATATCTAAAGAAGAGTTACTTAATGCAAAACGCAGTTGTTCACTATCCCCCTTACAATCCTGTTCAAACCTCAGAAGAATTCTTTTAAGCTGCTCTTCATCATTGAAAGTCATCTTCCTAAGGGCAGTAAGATCAAAATCTACATTTTCAACCACCAACTCATCAGTCTCATCAGGGGATATGACAGACAAAAGTTCTGCTTCTCTAAAAGGCTTCATAAGCAAGCCGTCGAATCCATTTTGTAATAAGAATTTCCGCTCATCAGGAAGCACCTGAGCAGTTATTGCAAAGATCTTAACATACCGGCCTACCTTTTCCCTTAATGTTTGACATAACCTGACCCCATCCATATCCGGCATTCTGATGTCCATCAGCACATATTTTACCTCATTATCCCATTGCTCTTCCAGCAGCTTAAAAGGCGAATTGAAAATTTTATAAGAGATGTCATTCTTTTGAAAAATGATGCCGCATAAATCCAATATCAATTGGTCGTCATCTACTATCCAAATCTTGCCAGATGTACTGGAATCAGAGGCGTTAAAACTTATCTGAGCTGGCTCCTGAGCAATAGTGAAGACAAGATAAACTGTAAAAACACTCCCCATTCCGCGCTTGCTTTTAGCATAGATGCGACCACCCTGATTTTCGACGAGTGCCTTTATTATAGGCAACCCCAATCCTGTTCCAGCACTGTTATGTTTAGCATTATCTGGTTGCTCACCTTGTTCAAATTCATTAAATATATGTCTCTGTTCTTCTTCTGAAAAGCCAATACCAGTATCCTTTACACTGAAAGTAAAATGGAGATCATTCCCTTTCATCTTATAATGAGAAGACAAGACGATTTCCCCCGATTCGGTGAATTTGATTGCATTCCCCAACAAATTGTAGAGAATCTGCTTTAATCTGAACGGATCGCCATTTATATATCTAACTCCTTTGAAATCAAATTCTGACTTCAAAGTCAAAGCTTTTGATACGGCTTGAGGGCGCATTACTGATAATACTTCTTCGAATAAGGATTCTATATCAAAGGCTTTATTTGAAAACGTAAATTTACCCGAAGTAATGCGGGAATAATCTAAAACCTCATTTACTATCTGCAGTAAATGTTCAGATGAATGGTGTATAGCCTCGATGTGCTTATGATCAGGATGTTCCTGGTGCTTAATGATATCTGCATATCCGATTATGGATTGAAGAGGAGTTCTTATTTCGTGGCTCATATTGGACAGGAACCGCTGCTTTGCCTTTCCATGGTACTCCGCCTCATCCCTTGCCAGTTCGAGTTCATTTCTATATTTTCCGCTCTTTGTAATATCTGTCAGGATGAAATACAAAAGTACCCCGGTAAGCATTAAAAAAACAAGCATAATTATGCTCATCGTTCTAATGCCATTATTTACAACATCTTCAGCCTTGTTGCCACTTAACTCTATCTGACTAACCACCTCATTCTCTACCTGCCGAAGTACGGTGAGCATCTGCGTAAGCAATACATTATTCGCATTTGCCAGCACAACCTCTCTATTCAGGAAATTGGCTTTTTTCTTACGCTGCTCATCTTCTATTAGCCGCAGCGACTTTTCCAGACTCTTTGCAACTTTGTCCTCTGCAGATAGAGCGATGGTATCCCTTTTGATCTTTTCTTCGCTCACAATCCTAATGGATTCATCAGCTATACTTCTCTTTTTCCCAAAGATCTTTCCGAAAAAACTTCTTGATTTCTCTTCCGTAGGGTAGATCGTTGTTGTTGAAGTTTTCTCCTCGGTAGCAAGGACAGTACTATCTGTTTGCTCAGCATTTCTCGAAACAATAGAATTGATGTTCTTCACCTGATCCGAAAACGTCTTATTGTTAACCAACCGTTCGCGAACCTTTAGGTAACTAACGAATTGCTTGTCCCTTTCATTAAGCAGGCGCTTAATTACCTTGATGCGTGACGTTTGGACAGAATCCTTAGCGTATAACATGGACAGCGTATCAAGAACTTTCCTTAGCTCCCTGGATTCTTTGAACCCCTTCCTGTACCTTTCCGGATTCCCAAATACCTGGCTCCGCTGCAGCTGGTCGAGGGTTCCGATTTTCCTCGATATTACATTCACTATTCTTAACCTTTCACTTGGTGCTGAAATGTTTTCTACAGTATTCAACATTTCAGTAAAGGCCATCCTGCTCACCCCCCAGGCCAAAAAAAGAGTAAAGCAGGCGAGCAATAAAGCAATGATCACCTTACTTCTCATACTCTTAACAAAACTTTTCCTGGAAACATTGCTCATGTAGCTTTTTCATAATAACAGTTAGCACTAATCGACTACAACAAAGAAAGCCCTCCAACTGTTTTTGCGATCAATGCAGTATACAAAACAAATGACTAAACTGCCATTTCCCGATTGTATTTTGTTCTGTATTGAATCGGTGAAAGTCCCGTAATTCGTTTAAATGTCGTCCTGAAAGCCTTTGTATCTGTATAACCAACTTTATACATGACCTCGTTGACATTCTCACGGGAAGACTCAAGGCTTACTTTTGCGGCCTCCATTTTCACCCTTTGAATATATTCGACAATAGTATTTGCAGTGGCCTTCTTAAACCTTCTTTCCAGATTCCTTCTTCCAATAGCTTGCATTGCAGCCAGCTGATCAATAGTGATCTTTTCCCTAAAGTTATTCTCGATAAACTCCTGAACCTTTTTTATAGGCTCATCTTCATGCTCTTTTTGTCCCTGAAATATGGTAAAGGAAAGTTGGTTTTCCCTGTCAAGTTCTATTGCAAAAACCTTGGCAGACAATATAGCAATCTCTCTGCCCGCATATTTTTCAATCAGGTATAAAATTAAATTCAGGTAAGAAAAAGCACCGCCACTAGAATAAATCCCCTGTTCATCGGTTATTATCTTTTCAGTCACCAAGGTCACCTCGGGAAACATTCTTTTAAATTCGTTTTCGGCTAACCAATGCGTAGCACACTTTCTTCCGTTCACCAATCCTGTCGACGCCAGTAAAAATGCACCAAGACAAAGACTCGCAATTTCGGACCCTCCATTATACTGATTTATGATCCAGGGAATAAAATCTTTGTTCTTTTCGATCGCGGCAGTGATCTCTCCATCAATAGCTGGTATGATAATCAAATCTGTCTTATCCACATCCTTTATCGTAGCGTCTGTATTTACGGTAAATAAACCTCCGCTTACCATAGTCTCGTTCGAAAGACCTACCAGTTGAACTTTAAACAAAGGAGGTAATCCCCGGGCTTTAAAAAATTCATTGACCTGACTAAACAATTGCCTTGAGCCTTCAAGGCTACCAAGAATAGCTCCCTTTGGAACAAGAATAGATATGTGTTTCATAGTATCTGAATTTCAATACAATAATAAATAAATTGTTGAGTAATATATATTTAACTTAAAGAATATGATAGCAAAAAAATATCAATTGTAACAAAAATTTGATATGCATTTCTATATATTAGAATAACCAAATATTTAAAACCTAAATGAGAAAAAGCCTTTTATATCTTTTTTGCCTCTTAATCTTATGGAGTTGCAAAAAAGAAGATCCAATTATTATTCCTGACGAACCTGAACCAGTTGAAGTCAAAGACAGTGTTAAACTATTATCTGTTAAGCTGGAGCCAGTAAATAACAAAGGCTTGCTTATCACCGATGTATATGCTAAAATAGTAGGCAATCAGATTAACGTCAAGATCCCTTCTTCTGCTGACAATCAAAAGTTTGTACCTACTTTTAGTGTAGAGAACGCAATAGTAACAGTTAACGACACTGTTCAGGTAAGTGGAAAAACAGCAGTTGACTTCAACAGAGTTATAACCTACAAGCTCACTTCTCCAAAAGGCAAAACGGAAACATTTACGTTTAATGTCAAATACTACACGGAAATACCAATTTTATACATCTATACAACTGACTCAGTTGAAGTTACCTCAAAAGATAACTACATCAACGGAAGAGTTGTAATAAACACCAACGGACTTTACACTCAGGAACAAAACAATATTCCTCTGCAAATTAAAGGGCGTGGAAACAGCACATGGGGCATGGAAAAAAAGCCGTACCGCTTGAAATTCACAAATAAGGCACCCATGCTAGGAATGCCGACCGCCAAGAACTGGGTGTTACTCGCAAATTATTCGGACAAAACGCTTATGCGTACAAGTCTTGCATTCGATCTCGGAACCAAACTCGGAGTAGATTTTACTCCCCAGGGAAGGCCAGTGGAACTGGTTATGAACAAAAAATACTTAGGCAGCTATTTCCTAACTTATCAGGTCGAAGTCAATGAGAACAGGGTAAACATCCCGGAATTAAAGAAATCCAACACTTCAGCTACCGAAATTACAGGAGGATACCTTCTTGAACTCGATCAAAGACGCGATTCAGATCCAAGATTCGAAACCAACAGAGGCATTCCACTTACCATAAAATCACCGGAAGACATCACTCCTCAGCAACTTGACTACATCAAAACGTACATTCAGGAGACTGAAGATGTTATAAATTCAGAAGATTTTTCGGCCAATGGTTACGAAAAATATATCAACGTAGAATCATTCATCAACTGGTATATTATTCAGGAATTGATGTCAAACCAGGATGCAAAAGATTTTAGCAGCATCTTCTTTTATAAAGACAGAGGCGGTAAGCTCGGCCTTGGTCCGTTGTGGGATTTCGATCTTGCGGCAGGCAATAATGATTATTCAGATTCCCGCTATCCGACAGGCTGGTGGATTAAAGACGGACCATGGTTTAGTCACCTGTTTAAAGACCCTAAATTTGTTGCTAAACTTAAAACAAGATGGAACGCGGTCAAAGCGAATGAATTGAAACAGATTCCCGCAACTATCGACCAAAATGTGAAATACATTAACCTTTCACAGTACGAGAATTTTAACAGGTGGCCAATTCTTAATAAATGGGTATGGCCAAACCAGTTTGTTCTAGGAAGCTATCCGGCCGAGATTGCGCAGCTAAAGAAATGGTTAAATGAAAGGATATCGTGGCTTGATATCCAAATCAACGCCTTATAAAAATTATATGCTTACCTCTCATTTGTTATGCATTTGAGAGGTGAGCTTACTTACATCATAACCTTTGGACTGACATCTTTCTACAATCCCGTCGAATGTCTTCTTATTCATTTTAGGGCTTCTGCTCATAATGAACAAGAATTTGTGATCTGGATGCCCGACTACCACATAAGAATAATCATCTGCAAGTTCAATTATCCAGTAATCAACCTTAATGGGCCATATAAACTGGCATTTCATTTTAGCCTGTTCCTCCCCTTCGTCTGGAAATATCTTTGAGGTTATAGAATGGATTTCTTCATTCTTAGGCTTTTTATAAGTAGTAAGTACATCATAATATCCCTGCTTATTTAAAGTATACCTGGTGGTAGTTTCTCTGCTTCCTTTATCAAACAATGTAGGTATTGAATACAGGGAATACCATGTACCCGCATATTTTTTAAGGTCAATCCTATCAACAGGGACATTAGGATCAGGGAATAAAAAAGTGACAAAGAGCAGCAGGCAAAAAGATTTCATAACATTCGCAGTTTGCGTATATCTACGACAACATGAAAAGAAAAGTTTTAAAGCATCCCAACAAAAAGCCCCATGCTGATCATCAACACGGGGCTTTCATTAGTTTGAATGTTAGCACTACAATGCGAGAATTTTAATGTTTCTCCATTGCGTTGATCCCGGGTGCTCCTGCAAGGCTATTTTCCCTTTGGCAACTTTGGCAAAGTTTTTAAAGTATGGATCTTTAAACTTACTGTTTGCAATCATGGTATTCCATTCCTCACTTCCAATCTGACCCTCAAATGTCTTGGTATCATTCAAATAAAAGGTAAGATGTCCTTTATTCTGAATAAGCCTAACCTTATTCCACTCACCAACAGGCACCGGTTTAGAAACCGTAGCATCACCCGACATATCATATAAACAGCCGGCAAGATGATTCTGCTTTTTATTGTCAGCAGCATCAATGTTATCCAGTACCTGCATTTCAGGGCCGGTAGCATAGGTAGCTGTATTTTTAGGGTCTTCCTGAATATCAAAAATAATCCCACTGTTACTTCCTTTGTCCACTTTCCATTCCAGGTTCAATTCATAATTTTCATATGCTTCATTGGTCACAATATCTCCACCGCCACTTCTTGGCTTTGTCTCGTCGAAAACCAGCGCGCCATCTATTACCTGCCATCTTGATCCGACCGTATCCTTCAGATAGGTATGCCAGCCTTTGGTCGTTTTACCATCAAATAATAATTTCCAGCCCTCTTTCTTCTCTTTGTTTGTAAGTGTATTTGGTTCCTGAGCTATTGCAGCGCTGCTCAACAATGCAAAAGCAGTAAGAGCCATTAGTATTTTTTTCATAACTTCATGTTTTGTGCGTACTAAGGTAATAAATAATATAATCCATAGCATATCGCAACTAAATCGATTTTTAACTACTTTAGACAAAGAAATCTTTGAACTTTTCTTCACTTTAAAGCTCAAAACATTAAATGCCTTTTAATCCTTTACTGACAATGATTATTCTGCCGAAGAAGCCATACCTACTTGTATCGTTGTTGATGATTTTTACATTAACTTCATTTACATCTTTACATACCCACAAAAAAATTACAAATCAAAAAAAAGAGACACGGCCTAATATTATCCTTATACTAGCCGATGATCTGGGTTATTCCGACCTCGGATGTTATGGAGGAGAAGTAAAAACTCCAAATCTTGACTGGCTGGCGGGCGAAGGAATAAGATTTAAAAGATTCTATAACACGTCACGCTGTTGCCCGTCCAGGGCTGCATTGCTTACCGGACTATACAACCATAATGCAGGCATTGGAGAGATGACTACCGATCGCAATCAGGATGGGTATCGCGGGGCGATTACCTCAAATACAGTGACCATTGCCGAGGTCTTAAAGGATGCTGGATACAGCACAGCTATGGCAGGGAAATGGCACATCTCCAACACTATTGAACAAGCTAGCCCTAAAGCACAGCTAGACTGGCTCAATCATAAAACTTCATACCCTCTGTTCTCTCCGGTTCAACAGTATCCAACAAACAGAGGTTTTGAGAAATTCTTTGGGACAATATGGGGGGTGGTCGATTTTTTTGATCCGTTCAGCCTGGTTAGCGGAACTACACCAATCAAAGATGTACCCGCAAATTATTATCATACCGACGCCATAAACGATACCGCCTCAGCCTACATAAAGGAATTTAATAAAGGAGACAAGCCCTTTTTCTTGTATGTCGCCCACAATGCCCCCCACTGGCCTTTACAGGCGCCACTTGAAGACATCAAAAAGTACGAAAGCACCTACAAGGCCGGTTGGGATGCCATACGCCAGGCGAGATATAACAGAATGGTTAAATCTGGGCTCATCGATCCTAAAACAACTCCACTATCTCCTCGCCGGGCAGCCGATCTCAGCTGGGATGACAATAAAGACAAAGACTGGGACGCAAGAGCAATGGCCGTACACGCCGCTATGATCGACAGGATGGATCAGGGTATAGGAAGAATCATTAAGACCCTGAAGGAAACAAATCAGCTAAACAATACGCTTATATTCTTCCTTAGCGACAACGGCGCAAGCCCCGAAGATTGTATGCGGTATGGCGAAGGTTTTGACAGACCGGGGGAAACCAGGGACGGAAAAAAAATAATTTATCCAGTTTACAAAAAGGTACTTCCAGGCCCTCAAACTACATTTAGTTCCATTGGACTAAGATGGGCTAATGTCTCCAATACCCCCTATCAATACGCTAAGGAAGACTCATACGAGGGCGGAGTCCGCACGCCCCTTATCGCTTTCTGGCCCGATGGAATAAAAACAAAAAAAGGTAGCCTTGTCAACCAAACCGGCCACGTGATGGACTTTATGGCGACATTCATTGAATTGGCAGGAGCCAGATATCCTGTTCAATATAATGGGAATACCATTAAACCTGCACAAGGCATAAGCCTGTTGCCAGTATTGCAAAACAAGGCGTTCAAAGGCCATGAATATTTATTCAATGAGCATTTTAAGGCTAGGTATGCGCGAGCTAAGGACTGGAAGCTGGTCTCGACAGCACAAGACACCATTTGGAAGCTCTATCACATAAGCCAGGATGAAACCGAACTCAATGACCTTGCGCTAAAATTTCCTGATAAAGTCAAAGACCTCGATCTTCGCTGGAGACAATGGGCAAAGGACAATCACGTTCTTCCAAAAAAATGAAGCGTTTACACTATACATTATACTTAATCCTGTTAACGGCCGGTGTGTCCTGCCAGTCTGAACAGGTTAAGCAGACTGCAGCAACAGACACGCTGGAGAACTGCTCAACTAACCTGCCAAAACGCTATGGGAGCTCCCCGTATCAAGACAGCATAAAGGCAGGCGACTCAGACCATAAAGGCATGGTATTAATTCCAGCGGGAGAATTCCAAATGGGGGTATCAGATCAGGACGGAAAAGCAGATGAATATCCACAGCATAAAGTCCGGTTATCTGCTTTCTGGATAGATGCAACCGAAGTGACGAATTCCAGTTTCAGTGATTTTGTAAAAGCTACAGGATATATTACCACTGCCGAAAGAAAGCCCGACTGGGAAGAACTCAAAAAACAGCTTCCTCCGGGCACGCCTAAACCACCGGATAGCTTATTGGTAGCCGCGTCTCTGGTATTCAGTCCGCCTAAACAGTTTGGTGATCTGGACAACGTAGCACAATGGTGGAAATGGCAAAAAGGAGCTAGCTGGAAGCATCCGCAAGGCCCGGGCAGCTCCATAAAAGGAAAGGAAAACTATCCCGTAGTACACATCTCCTGGGACGATGCTATGGCATACTGCAAATGGGCTGGCAAAAGACTTCCCACAGAAGCAGAATGGGAATACGCAGCAAGAGGCGGCCTGTCTGCCTCAGTGTATCCTTGGGGAGATGAAGACATAGAAAAAGGGGCGCACAAAGCCAACACCTGGCAGGGTAAATTTCCTGTATATAATACCACTTGGGACGGATTTAATGGCCTGGCTGCAGTAAAACAATTCAAACCGAACAACTACGGCCTGTATGACGTGGCTGGCAATGTATGGGAATGGTGCAGCGATTGGTACCGGCCAGACTATTACAGAACCGTTGCTGAAAATATCAGCATCAATCCTACTGGCCCCCAGGACAGCTTTGATCCGATGGAACCCGAAACCCAAAAAAGAGTCGTAAGAGGAGGATCATTTATGTGCCATTCTTCCTATTGTAAAGGATATCGCGTCAGTTCAAGAATGAAATCCTCAGTCGATACAGGGCTGGAAAACACAGGTTTCAGATGTGTAGCCTCTGCAGGCATTAAGGATTAAGATCTGAATGAAAAACAGTCTGGACTTTGAAAACAGTCAACAAAAAAGCCTTCAGATTTCTGAAGGCTCTCACAATTAATTTCCATGGAATAAATTCACATGTCGTTCCCAAAAGGGAGAGGTAGCCCGTAGGGGAATCGAACCCCTGTTTCCAGAATGAAAATCTGGCGTCCTCACCCCTAGACGAACGGGCCAATCTTATCTGCACACCATCCGGACAGTCTGTAAAATAGCAGCTACTCCGAAAAGGAACGCAAAGATAAAATTAACACTCAGAAAACCCAATAAAAAATCTCGTATTTATCCTGGGTGCCTAATTTTTCAATGAACCCATGTCGATTACAAAACGATAACGGACATCACTTTTAAGCATGCGCTCATAAGCCTCGTTGATATCCTGCATTTTAATGACCTCAACCTCCGAAACAATATTATGCTCACCGCAGAAATCCAGCATCTCCTGTGTTTCGGCAATGCCACCAATTACAGAACCCGCCACAGACTTCCTCCCCATGATCATCGGAACACTGTTCAACACAGGCTCAAGCCCTCCAAGATAGCCCACCAGTACCAGTGTACCATTTATATTCAATGAAGGGATATAATGATTCACATCGTGCACATAAGGAACAGTATCAATAATCAAATCAAACTTTCCTTTAGCACCAGACATCTGACCTTTATCGGTAGAAATAACCACTGCATCTGCGCCCAGTTCAAGCGCATCCTTTTCTTTACCCGGAGACCTTGAAAACAGCGTAACATTTGCGCCAAGAGCCTTTGCCAGTTTAATAGCCATATGCCCCAGTCCGCCTAGTCCTACAATCGCGACATTGCTGCCCTCGCCAACATTCCAGTGTCTCAACGGCGACCATGTAGTGATACCGGCACAAAGTAAAGGCGCAGTGGCAGCAGGATCCAGATGCTCAGGTACGCGTAAAACGAAGTGCTCATCAACAACCACCTTTTCAGAATAACCACCGTAGGTCCGTGTACCAAGATGCTTATCATGGCCATTATAAGTTCCTGTGAAGCCAGGGATACAATATTGCTCCAAATCCTGCTTACAACTCGCACACTCCCTGCACGAATCCACCATACAACCCACCGCAGCAAGATCACCCACCTTAAACTTAGTTACTCCGCTACCGACCTTAGTTACCCGCCCTACAATCTCATGGCCCGGAACTGCCGGATAAACAGTACCACCCCAATCATTTTTAGCCGTATGTAAATCCGAATGGCAAACACCACAATACAGAATATCAATCTCAACATCTACAGGAGTAGCCTCTCTGCGCACGATGTTCAATTGTTTCAATGGCGCCTCAACAGACTGGGCACCATACGCTTTCACTTCAAATGTTTCCATGTTTTTTATAAGTTATATAATCTTAATGCCCGACGGCCGTACTGCAACTCAACAGGATACAAAGCCTATGCAATTTTAAACCGATCGTTGCGCCAATTACGGGATTACTTACCAATATAACTGATTTAAGAATAATAATATTACAAAAAAGCCGCTCTACTTTCGTAGAGCGGCTTCGTAATCCTGCAGACACAGAACTTTGCCTATATCCGACACGACTAATAATAACTAATGCCCTGCCTCGGCAACAACAGGCGATTTTCTTTGCCAGAAGAAGAAAATGGTAAACAACACGATCAAGATGCAGGGGAACGTTAGCATCTTTACCAAAGTGTCCTGACCCGCAGCCAGTTCTAAGGCTGCACCAGTAAGCCCGGCAGCTTTGTGAACAGCCATAGACGAATCGATCCAGCTTCCGATGAATGGCTGGAAAATCGAAGTCGAAAACATTCCAACGCCACCAACAATTGACATCCCCAAAGCACCGCTTAACGGAACACGCTGGGCAACTGCCGCAATGATGACCGGCCAATTGAAGCATACACCAAGACCGAAAATCACGGCTGCCAGGTAAGCAATTGGGCCCGTTACCGTACTAAACATATAAATTCCAATTGCGGCCAGAAATGCTCCACCCAATAAAACTCCCGTTTGTCCTAATTTATCAACAACAGGCCCAGTGAAAATTCTTCCAATCGTCATTACACCAAAAGTCAATGCCAAGACAATCATTGCATCAGCTCCACTGCTGCTTAAAACAACTGCTACCCATTGGTTAGGTCCAAATTCTGTAATCGCTGTCATGGCCATACAGGCAAATATGAAGATGTAAAGCGGGCTAAGCATCGCTTTGAAATTTTTCGCGATTGAAGTAACACCTTCCACTTTTGGTTTGGGAAATTCCTTACCAAAAAATAGGATAGCATAAGCGATCGTAGGAATCATCAGAACCCAGATCTGAGTCTGCCAGGTTGAACCCGCGGTAGTCATAAATTTAGAAATCAAACTACCCAGTACAATACCGCCCGGGAACCACATGTGGAAGCGGCCAAGCATTTTATTTATTTTATTCCCAGGATACATATCTGCGATCATTGGATTACAAGCAGCTTCCGTACAACCGTTTCCGAAACCAATAAAAAATGTAGAGATCAGCAACCCCGTATATCCACCTGCAAAGATAGTAAGCAAAATTCCCAGTGTGTGGGTAATAACAGCCACCTGCATTATAATTTTAGGCCCTACAGAATGATAAACAAGTCCTCCGATGATCATGGAAATAGGAAATCCGAAAAAGAACATCGAATTGATAAAACCCAACTGTTCGGCTGAAAGCCCAAATTCTGTACCCAGCTGAGGAAGAATACCGGCCCTGATACTAAAGGAAAAGGCCGTAGTAATGATGGCAAGACAACTTCCGTTGAATAATGCACTTCTGTTAATGTTTTCGTTCATAATTTAATGGTTATTTGGTTTGTTATATTTTAAAAAAGAAATACAAGGCAACCCGAAAATATACAAACAAATTGAAATTTATGCCTCTTTAGCAAAGAGAATAATATTTTCTGAAGCCATGTACATTCGCAAAGCGGCTTCGTAACCCAAAAGTTACACTAAAGCACGCTTAAAACAGAGCGTTATACCTCATTCGCAACCCTTGCAAACTTATTTCTGTACTCAATTGGCGTAAGCCCGGTTATCTTCCTGAAAATATCTCTGAACGCCTTAGTATCCGTATACCCCACACCATACATCACCTCAGTAACATTCTTTCTTGAGGCTTCAAAAAACTTCTTGGCAGCCTCAATTCTAACCCGCTGCATGTATTCAATTGGCGTGTTGGTTGTTGCATCCTTAAACCTCCGTTCGAAGGTTCTCCGTCCAATCGTTGTAAGGCTTACCAAATCCTCAACGGTAATTTTACCTTCGTAATTTGTCTCTATGTAATTCTGTATCTTTTGGATGTCTGCATCACCATGGTTTTTCTGACCTTTGAAAATGGCAAATTGAGACTGGCTGTCTCTGCCTATATCTAAAGCAAAATATTTAGAGATCATCACAGCCGTTTCCCTGTCTGAAAACTTTTCAACCAGGTATAAGATCAGATTCCACAAACTACTTGCACCACCGCTACTATAAATGTTATCGTGCTCTGTAATGACAGCACCATCTTCAACTTCTATCAGCGGGTATTTCTCTCTGAATTCAGCGATATGCGCCCAATGGGTAGAGCATTTCTTTCCATCCAGCAAACCTGTTTCTGCCAGCAAAAAAGCACCTATACATAAACTGGCAAGGCTAGAGCCACTTTGATGGAGCCTTTTGAAGCAAGGAATGGCTTCTGCATTGGCAAGGATCCCCGCGCCCGTATCTCCAAATGCGGGCGGTATAATAAGCAGATCAGTATGAGCAACATCCTTTAGCAGCCGGTCTGTTTTAATGGTGTATTCACCATTATTGGCAGGTACAAATTCATTTAAACCCACATACTCCACTTTGAAAATGGGCTTTTTGCCAAACACCGTCAGAAATTCATTCGCCGTATTAAAGGTTCTGAATGCCGGCGTAATGGCTTCTATTACTCCATATTGCGGAACGAAAACTGAAATTTGCATAAATTTTTCTTATTTAAAGGTACACATACATTGTCGTAATTCTACCCCTAATTTGTCGCTTTTACAACAGACTAAGTTTTAGATCCTGCAGCATCTTTGTACCATACCATTAACTAAAATACAGATCAAAGCGAAACAAACAAAATCTTCTCAAACATGAGGAATCAATATAACCACTAAATTTTTAGCAACATGAAAACGAATAAAATAATCTTTTGGGTAGCTACCACCATTCTAGTCCTTTGGGAAGGTATAATGCCGCTCAGTACCGTACTGTTCGCACCAGAGTATGTAAATGCAGGCACAAAACCTTTGGGCTATCCCGATTACTTCGCTTATACACTTATTTATTCCAAGGTTCTTGGAGTTATAGCGATCTCTATCCCTAAAATCCAGGGTAAGCTAAAGGAATGGGCCTATGCCGGGCTGGCATTTAATCTGATTTATGCATTCATCAGTCATGCCTGTGTAGATCAAAATATCACGTTTATGTTGTTGCCGCTTATCTTACTGGGTATCCTTGCAGTTTCTTACATTTATAACACCAAGACTTACGGCAATGGCTAAAACAGATTATCAATCGATCAATGATTACCACCAGACATTCAGTGGTGAAGCCTTAGCAAGAATGGAGACCATCCGAAAAATCATTCACGATGTAGTACCGGGTGCAGAAGAAACCATCAGTTATCAAATACCTTGTTTCAAATACAACGGCTACCTGATATACTATTGTGCATTTCCCAATCACATCTCATTATCGAATCCTTTCAGTGCAGCTTTTTGGGAGCACTTTAAGGCAGATCTCGAAGGATACAAGACAAGTAAGGCAGTTATCCAGTTTCCTGCAAATAAGCCACTTCCTGAGCAGCTGATCAAAGAAATTATCGCATTCAGGAAAAAAGAAAATGAAGAGAAAACAACAAACAAAAAGAAATAATAGATCATTCACAAAAAACTTAAAAAGATGAAAGACAATACAGTTTCACTACACAGAGTAATTACGGCAAGTCCAGAGAAGTTATTCCGGGCATTTTCAGACCCAATAGCACATTCAACCTGGTTGCCGCCCTATGGCTTTGTATGCGAAGTGCATGAAATGGATTTTAAGGTAGGTGGCAGGTTTAAGATGACCTTTATTAATTTTGGTACAGGTAATGGCCATTCGTTCGGAGGAGAGTATTTAGAGATAAAGCCCAATGAGCTCATTAAATATTGCGATAGGTTCGACGACCCTAACCTGCCAGGAGAAATGATAACGACCGTATGGCTAAATAAAGTTTCCTGCGGTACCGAACTTAAAATTGTACAAACGGGCATCCCGGATGTCATACCTGTTGAAATGTGTTATTTAGGCTGGCAGGAATCGCTGGATAAACTCAAAAGACTGGTTGAACCTCAAATTCCGGATGCATAATCCAGTCTAAGATGTTGGCTGAGCATAGCGATAAATTAACAAGCGGGATCTTTATCACATTTCCCGGGAACTGTAAAAAAGCACTCACGTTTTACCGAACTTGTTTTGGCGGCACGCTGCATTTCGAAACATTCGATAAGGAACTACTAGGCTACAGAGAAAAACCAGTCATCAGCGGCTCATTAATTTCAGATCGCATAATTATTCGGGGATCAGACCTGGTCCATAACGAAGGAAGAAAAGTCGGGAATTATCTATCCGTTTTCTTGCAATGTAAAAATGCAGATGAAAGAAAGCTACTTATCGGCAAAATAAAATCAGACCCCATGGCGCTGCCTTCCGGAAACTATGAATCGCAAACACTGATTGAAGTAACTGACGCTTTTGACGTAACGTGGGTGCTGGGCATTTAGACCGGAATTATCGCGCTATCTACGCTCCTTTTCCAACCAGGCTTGATAGGCAGCTTTTCCACGTTCGAATTCTGCAGCAGTTGAATAAAATCTATGAGACTTATCGTTTTTCTCCACATTTAAAACGTAATAAATATAGTTTGTGACGGCAGGATTAAGGGCGGCTTGTATCGAGCTTTCAGAAACTGACGAAATCGGACCAGGAGGAAGACCGACAACCTTCCTTGTATTGTAAGGAGAATTTGACTCCAGGTCGCTTTTGTGTATTATCCCATCCCAACGATTTTCCATCTTCGCTATGTAAACAGCAGTCTGATCTATCCCAAGCGGCATTCCTTTCTTCAGGCGATTATAGATTACTGAAGCTACAATCGGTCGCTCCTCATTCAATCGCGTTTCTGTTTCGATAAGAGAAGCAATGGTAATTATCTGGTGTGGTGTCAGCTTCAATTTCAATGCCCGATCTGCATATTCCGGCTTCCAAACCTTTTTAAACTCCCCGACCATTTTCTCGATGATAGCCCGGATGGTAACAGCGCGTGGGAAATCATAAGTATTTGGATACATATAACCCTCAAGATTTTTAGCTTCCGGAGCAATATCTTTGATGAGTGAAATATCGTCCATAAGGTTCAATACAGCATTTTCACCTGCCGGTTGGCTTTGAGGGAATTGCGCGGCTATCCTTTTAGCAATATCAAAGCGCGTAAAACCTTCCGGGATGGTGAATTTCACAGTCCGCAGTCTTCCATTTTTCAGCTCACCCAAGACCTCAAGCGGGGTAATTGGCGAATCGAACAGATATTCACCTGCCTGCATCTTATTGCTGGCGCCGGTAACTTTAAGATATATTTTCAGGGGAATTTGGGCGGAAAGGATTCCCTCGGAAGTGAGTTTATCAAAAATCTGACTTGGGGATGAGCCAAGTGGGATCTGTACATATTCGCGGTTCTTATTGTGCGTATGGGGTGTATTTAAAGACTTATAGATCCAATACGAAAAACCGATGATTGCAAGAACAACTAAAACACTAAGAAACTTTAAAACTTTCATTGAATGATCCTCATTTTGAATGCCGACATGAAATTGATATCGGTTTCTAAGATAAAACAAGTTTTGGAATCCCTGCTATCCGATATAAAACACGCCCGACGACTAAAAACAAACAAGCCGCTAACAAATAAATGTTAGCGGCTTGTTATCGATTCTTTGTAGCCCGTAGGGGAATCGAACCCCTGTTTCCAGAATGAAAATCTGGCGTCCTCACCCCTAGACGAACGGGCCATTTAAGATTGCCTCAGTTTTTAACAACTGCGAACCTTTTTAGGTAGCGGGGACCAGACTCGAACTGATGACCTTCGGGTTATGAGCCCGACGAGCTACCAACTGCTCCACCCCGCACTATATACAACTCTTCAGCTTTCGTTAATTGTTTAACTCTTGTTCCGAATTGGAATGCAAAGATATAATTCGTTTCTTTGCGGTGCAAATTTATTTTAAAAAATATTTTCTATGTCTCATAAAGCAGGTTTTGTAAGTATTATAGGCAAGCCCAACGTTGGCAAATCGACCTTAATGAACGCTCTGGTGGGTGAAAAGCTTTCAATCATTACCCCAAAAGCCCAAACAACCCGTCACCGTATCCTGGGAATTGTCAACGAAGAAGCGTACCAAATTGTATTTTCAGACACACCCGGCATCATAAAACCACGTTATGAGCTGCAGGATTCTATGATGAGTTCTGTAAAAGGCGCGCTTTCAGATGCAGATTTAATCCTCTTTGTTACAGACATTAACGAACAGCACGACGAAAATGACGTACTGGAAAAGATCAGAGACACCTCCATTCCGCTGATTGTACTTATCAATAAAATAGACAATGCCACACAAGAACAGGTCGAAGAAAAAATAGCACTGTGGCAGGAAGAGCTAAAACCAAAACACATCTTCGCAATTTCTGCTTTGCAGAAATACAACCTCGAGGGCATTATGAGCACCCTACTCGAATACCTGCCCGAGCACGATCCCTTTTACGACAAAGAAGACCTTACAGACCGCAACCAGCGCTTCTTCGTTTCAGAGATCATCCGCGAAAAAATATTTACCAACTACCAGAAAGAAATACCATACAGCACCGAGGTCATCATTAAAGCCTTTATCGAAGAAGAAACCATCACCCGCATCAGTGCAGAGATCATAGTAGAGCGCGACTCACAAAAGAATATCCTGATCGGAAAAGGTGGCGCAAGTCTTAAAAAAGTCGGCACAGAAGCCCGTAAGGACATTGAGAAATTTCTAGATCAAAAAGTATTCCTGGAGACATTCGTAAAGGTGATCCCCGATTGGAGAAGCAAAAAGAACTATTTAAAAAGTTTTGGGTACGAAAATTAACCTTACCTTTGCAACCCCTTAATAAATAACACAATACACCATGAGTAACATAATCGCAATCGTAGGAAGACCAAACGTAGGCAAATCTACCCTATTTAACCGCCTCACAGAAAGCCGTAAAGCCATCGTCGACGATTTTAGCGGTGTTACGCGCGACCGTCACTACGGATCCGCAGAATGGACAGACAAACAATTTACCGTAATAGATACCGGTGGATACGTTGCCAATTCAGAAGATGTTTTCGAAGCAGCCATCCGCGAACAAGTAATTATAGCCATCGAAGAAGCCACTGTGCTTCTCTT
>Ga0126314_10000212_pt1 | contig 30144 bp, 28 predicted proteins | sample Plot105B_FD_92535 | JGI IMG/M metagenome (GOLD analysis project Ga0126314, IMG submission 92535) | Serpentine soil microbial communities from UC McLaughlin Reserve, CA, USA - Plot105B | ecosystem: Environmental > Terrestrial > Soil > Grasslands | place: USA: UC McLaughlin Reserve, Lake County... | reverse complement strand
CGAGGCTCAGGTGACGTCGGAGGAGATTCGCCGCACGTCGCGGATGGCGGCGGACCGGGCGGAGGCGGTGCTCCAGGTGGCGAAGCGCGCGGAGGAGTTGGGCCTCAAGGGCGAGGCGGCCGTGGAGCGCAGCGTGGCGGGGCTCGCGGACATCCGAGGCGCGGTGGACGGCATCCAGGAGCGGCTGGAGAAGCTGGCGGAGAGCACCACGCAGATTGGCGACATCACCGAGACGGTGAAGGACCTGGCGGCGCAGTCGCACCTGCTCGCCGTCAACGCGGCGATTGAAGCGGCGCGCTCGGGGGAGCAGGGCAAGGGCTTCGCGGTGGTGGCGCGTGAGGTCCGCGCGCTGGCGGACCAGTCCATCCAGTCCACGCAGCGCATCCGCTCCATCCTCCAGGAAATCACCGCGGGCATCCGGGACGCGGCGAGCATGGGAGAGCAGGGCGTGCGCACCATCGGCACGGGGTTGGACCAGATGCGCTCGTCGGGGGACTCGCTGCGCGAGCTGTCGCTCATGTCCCAGGAGAACTCGGCCGCCGCGCGGCAGATTGCCGCCGCCGTGACGCAGCAGAACGCCGGCATCTCCCAGATCTCCACCGCCATCGCCGACCTGTCGCAAATCATGGACGCGACGATGAAGCGGCTGGAGTCGACGCAGGAGGCCACCCGCACACTGGCGAATGTCTCCGGCGAGGTGGGGCAGATGGCGCGTCAGTTCAACGTGGCGAGCTGACGCCGGAGGACTTGAGCGGCAGCGTCAGGGTGAACGTCGTGTCGCCCGGCGTGGACGTCATGTGCAGCTCGCCCCCGTGCGCGCGGGCAATCTTGCGCGCCAGGGGCAGGCCCAGGCCGGTGCCCTTCTCGCGGGTGGTGAAGAAGGGCTCGAAGATGCGCTCGCGCTCGGCCTCAGGCACGCCCGCGCCGCCATCGTGGACGCGGATGGCGTAGCGCCCATGGTCCTCGGCGCCGGAGATGCGCACGCGGCCTCCGGAGGGCGAGGCCTGCACCGCGTTCTTCACCAGGTTCAGCAGCGCGGCGGTGAGCAGGCTGCCGTCGGCCTCCAGCAGCGCGGGCGCGGCGTCCACGTCCAGGGCGACCTGGCGGGTGTCGGCCTCCGCGGATGACAGCTCCTGGACGATGGAGAGGAGCGCCGGGGCCTCGATGGGCGCGCGGGCCAGGGGCTGCTCGCGCGCGAAGGCGAGGAAGTCCTCGACGATTCGCTGGAGGAAGGCGACCTCGCGCTGGATTCGCTCGACGTGCTCCTGGGCCTCCGCATGGGCGCCCGCGCGCAGGTCCTCCTGGAGGATGCCGGAGAACAGGGCGATGCCCCCCAGGGGATTGCGCACCTCGTGGGCCACGCCCGCGAGCATCATCTTGAGCTGTCTGTCCCGGCTCTCCAGCGCGCCGCGCATCACTTCCAGCTCGCGGGCGAGCACGCCGATTTCGCGCGTGGGCTCCGGCGGCACGGGCGTGGTGAGGTCTCCCCGGCCGATGCGCAGCGCGGAGTCCATCAGCCGTCCAAGTGGACGTGCCAGTCCCCGCGCGGTGAGCAGGGCGATGATGGCGAGCGCGGTGAGGGCGAGCGCCCCCATGATGGCGAAGGTGCGCGACAGGCGCTGGAGCGGCCCGAAGAACGCGGCGCTGCCCTCCACGCCCACCGCGCCCACCACCTGTCCCGCGTGGACGATGGGGGCATAGCCCGTCTTGTACAGCCGCCCGTCCGAGCCGGTGAAGAGCACCTGACTGGCCGCGTGCTCGCCCGCGAAGACGCGCGTCAGCTCCAGCCTGTCTCGCGCCAGCTCCGGGACTTCCGAGCCCACCGGAAGTCCGCCGCCTACGTCCGCTCGCACGCGGCCCTGGGCGTCCACGGCGAAGACGCGGCGCACGCCGCTGGCCTCGCGCACGCCTTCCAGCAGGCGCACCAGGTTGCGCCACGTCCGGGTGCCGCCCGTGTCGTCGCCGGCTTCAATCGTGAGCATGCGCTCGCCGTTGAGCTGGCTGGCGGTGGCGGCGGCGATGTTGGAGAGGCTGGCGCCCAGCTCCTCCTCCAGGATGGAGCGCGCGAGCTGGTAGACGGCCGTGCCCGCCACCGCGACGAAGAGCAGGGTAGGGACGAGGAACGCCACCAGCAGCCGGGTCGACAGCAGGCTGGGGACCTCCCTCCAACGGAAGGTGTTTCGTCGCTCCTCACTCATGTGCGGCGCGGACTGTAGCCGAGACTCCGCGCGCGCGGCGACGACGCCCTGGCGGAGATGGCGGCCAGGGCGTCCTTGCGCCCGTCAGTTACACGAGAACGTGTACGAGCCCGGCGTGCTCCAGGTGCCGTCCGCGTTGATGTTGCGCACCGTGTAGCCGCTGAACGGGTACGTCGTCGTCCAGCAGTCGCGAGCGCGCACGTCGTTGCGGACGGCGGCGGACAAGTCCCAGTTGCCCCGGCGGCGCAGCTTCTCGTACGCGGCGATGCGGTCGATGGCCTGCAACCACGTGGAGTCGGCGGCCAGCACGTCACGGCGCTTCTCGATGAACTTCTGGAGCCACGCCGACTCGGTGATGCCGTTGTAGCCCACCGCGGGTGCCACCTGGCCGGTGTTGCCCAGCGCGATGTTCGTGGCACGCGTCAGGCTCTTCACGCCCGACTCGCCGTGGTTGATGTACGCATCATACAGCGCCATCTTCGACAGGCCGGAGGTGGCACCCCACTTGTTCGCCTCGTTCATCGCCGGCGTGTAATAGAATTGGTCGCTGACCTGGTCCTGACACGCCTTGAAGTCCGCGCGCGTCGTCGTGTTGTTGTAGCTCGTGGCCCAGTCCGCCCTCCAGTTTCCAATCACATCCAGCTCCGAGGTGGACGGCTGCGATTGGCCCGTGGACAGGAAGCGGTTGTTGATGGTGGTGAGCCCCGGCATGTACTTCGCCATGACGTTGCCGTTGGCCGCGCTGCGCCGGGCGTTGTAGCACTGGATGACCTGGATGGCGTCGCCGGTGCCCGTGCAGAAGCCCGCGCGACCATTCGTGTAGCCGCGCCCGTCCTGGATGTTCTCCGAGTACGCGTAGTCGATGGTGGGCGTGTCGTTCTCCCAGATGCTGGTGAGCGCCTCCGCCACCTTCTTCTGGTTCTCCGTCAGCCCCGTCACCGGTGGCACCGTCCCCCCGCAGCTCGGGTCGCTGATGCTGATGTTCGTCGCGGTGAACGACGTGTTGGAGTTCGTCGAATAGTAGAAGGTGTGGGACGCATTCACGCCCACCGTCAGGCCCGACGTGCGCGAGTACGTGCAGGTGGAGCCGCTCTGCGTGTGCGTCCAGCCCGGCTCGTCGTGGTCACACGTCACGCCGCTGGGAACCCCGAACGCAATCGTCGGGCTCGTCATCGCGCTGGTGCCCGTGTTCTGGAACACAATCGTGCCCCACCAGTCCGCGCCCACGTAGGTGTTCGTCGTAATCGCGAACGAGCACACCGCCAGCCCCTGCTCCGCGCGCCCCACCTCCGCCGCGTCCTCCCCCACCTCCGGTGCGCACCCGGTGAGCGCCACTCCCGCCCACATCAGCATTCCCCACTTCATCCACAGTGAATCATTCCGACGGTGTCCCATGCGCGCTCTCCTTGGCTTCGGCCAGCTCCGACACGTGGAGCGACTGATGCCTTGGCTACCTCTGAAATAGCGGAAAGTCAGTTAAATCCTGTTGGCTGCCTCCCTGCTTGTCTTGCGAACGACCTGACTTCCAGGCGAGCGCGAACCGGCGTGCCTATCCTGCCCTTCAGGACACATCAGCGGGAGGAGGGACGGTATGTCTTTGGAAACGATTCTCGTGTGGGCGGTCATCGGCCTCATCGCCGGGTGGCTGGCGTCGGCCGTCGTCGGTGGGGGTTACGGAATCATCGGCGACATCGTGGTGGGTGTGGTGGGCGCGTTCCTGGGCGGGTTCATCTTCCGCGCCCTGGGGGCGGGACAGCCCTTCGGCGGAATCGCGGGGACCATCTTCGTGGCCTTCATCGGAGCCGTCGTCCTGCTACTCATCCTGAGAGTCATTCGTTCGAGCACCGTCCGCAGAACATGAGTGGGGGGCGTCAGGTGCCGCGCCAGCCTTCGAGGGCGGTGATGACGGCGGCGAGCATCATGAGGCCACCCACGGTTTGAGCGACTCGCGCGCTGGCGGAGGGACGTGACTCCAGCCAGCCGCGAGCGCGGTCCGCGACCAGGGCGATGGCGCCATACACCGCGGCTTGCGTGAGCGCGATGATGGCGCCAAGCACGACGGCCTGGAGCCAGAGCGGCCCATACTCCGGCCGCAGGAACTGCGGAAAGACGGCGAGCATGAAGACGTACGCCTTCGGGTTGAGCAGGTTGGTGAGGGCTCCCTGACGGAACGTCGCCAGCGCCGAGCGCTGTCCCTTCTGTGAGGACGCGGAGAACGCGCCCGGGCTGCGCACGAGCGACAGTCCCATCCAGGCCACGTACAGCGCGCCCACCCACAACAGGACATTGAACGCGGCGGGCATGACGGTGAGCAGCACGGCCACCCCCGTCGCGCCGACGAGGACGTGGCATGCGGCCCCCGCGATGATGCCGCCCACGGCGGACAGCCCCGCGCGGCGGCCTCCCACCAGGGAGCTGGCCAGGACGAACGCCATGTCCAGCCCCGGGAGGATGACGATGCCGAACACCAACATGAAGAACAGCCACAGGTGCGAGGTCTGCGTCATCGGATTCCGCGAGCCTTTCCGTCAGTGCCAGCACCCCCGAGCCGGGGGGAGGCCATGAGCGGCACCGTACGGGCCATGTAGGGCGGAATCGGTCCTGATTCGGACAAGGCCCCGCCGTGAGGCGGAGGCCGTCCTTGCTTCATGCTCAGTCCGGGTCCTGGGGCCCGCAGGTCAAGGTGCTCGCCTGGGTGTAGTAGCCCATGCGGGTCCCCGTCCGGGTCAGGAGGCCGTTGCAGCAGTACTCGGTACCCACCCGGGTGGTCTGCGAGAAGTCCGTGTACCAGGTGCGCGTCCACCGGTCGGTCGCCTCGCAGAGCCAGAGGATGGGCTGCTCCGTGGAGCCCACGTCGTCAGAGAGGAACGGTTCGGGGACTTCCCCTCCGCAGCCGACTCCCAGCCATGCCAAGGCACAGGTCACTGCCAGTGACTTCAGGTGCATGAAAACCTCGCTTCACGACGGGGAATGTCGACCGCGAGGCGACTCTAGTCTGTTTTCACATGGAGTGAAGTCGGCGGGCGCACCGGACTTCGGCCGGTGTGGGCGTTAGGTTCGCCGGCCATGTCCCGCCCCACCACGCGCGTGCTCACCGTGCTCGAGCTGTTGCAGACGCATGGGCGGATGAGCGGCTCGGAGCTGGCGCGGCGGCTGGAGGTGGACGGGCGCACGGTGCGTCGCTACATCCTGAAGCTGGAGGAGCTGGGCATCCCCATCACCGCCGAGCGCGGGCGGGACGGGGCGTACATGCTGGTGGCGGGCTTCAAGCTGCCGCCCATGATGTTCACCGACGACGAGGTGCTGGCCCTGTCCGTGGGCCTGCTGGCCGCGCGAGGGATGGGCCTTTCGGAGGCGGCGCCCGCGGTGGCCAGCGCCCAGGCGAAGCTGGAGCGGGTGATGCCCGCGACGCTCAAGCGGCGGGTGCGGGCGGTGGACGAATCGGTCACGCTCGACATCTCCGGCTCGCGCACGACGATGGACAACACCGCGCTCGTCGCCCTCAGCGGCGCGGCGCAGCTCCGGCAGCGGGTGCGCCTTTCCTACCGCGCGGCGCGAGACGTGGACACCGAGCGCGAGTTCGACACCTATGGCCTCGTCTGGCGCGGCGGGCACTGGTACGCGGTGGGCGTGTGTCACCTGCGCCAGGGGTTGCGCACGTTCCGGTTGGACCGCGTGCGCGCCGTGCAGTCGCTCGACACGTACTTCGAGCGGCCGGAGGGCTTCGACGCGCTGGCGCACGTGACGCTCGCGGTGGCCAGCCTGCCACGCGCGCATGCCGTGGAGGTGCTGCTGGACACGGACCTGGCGACCGCGCGGCGCGCCATCTTCGCAACCCTGGGTGTGCTGGAGCCGGTGGAGGGCGGAGGCGTGCGGCTCCTGGGACAGACGGATGACCTGGACTGGTTCGCCCGCGAGCTGGCGCGGCTGCCCTTCGCTTTTCACGTCCAGCGGCCCGAGGAGATGCGCGCCGCGCTGGAGGCTCGCGCGCGCACGCTCCTGGCGCTGGCCCGGGGACGGAAGGGGGACTGACGCTGTACTAGCGGTCGTCCGCGCGCTGACGTCGACGGAACTCAGCCACCTTCGCCTTGTTTCCGCAGCCCGACATGGAGCACCAGCGGCGCTGACCGGAGCGCGAGGTGTCGACGAAGAGCAGGGCACAGCCGTCCTGCGAGCAGTTGCGGATGCGCTCCGCGAAGGGCCCCCCCAGCAGCTCCGCGGCGTCGCGCGCCACCGCCGCGAGCTGTCCCCTCACGCCCGCGCCCGTCCACAGGATTCCGCGAGGTCCCAGCTGCGGCGCAGGGGGCGGCTCGGCGGCCCAGCGGTTGAGGATGGCGCGGTCCCTGGCGGAGAAGCTCTCGCCCCGCGTTCGCGCCAGGGCAAGCCGGTAGATGGCCTCGCGCAGCTCGCGCGCCTGCGTCAGCTCCTCCGGCGTGGACTCCTGCGTCTGCGTGGACAACCCAGAGGCCCACAGCCACCGTCCCAGGTCCGCGGGCGTCTGGAGCAAATCCTGCGGCGAGTCCTTGAGCCGCCCGGCCACGGTGGCCGACAGGTCCAGCGACAGCCGCCCCGCGCGGAACTTGAATCCGTCCCTCAGCTCTCCCTTCGGAACAGGAGGATGAGCGGGAGCGGGACGATGCCTGGCGGCCATGGGGACCTCGGTGAAGTTCGAAACCACATTGAGAAGTTACCTGGAACGGGCGCGGAAGCACGCTCGAAGTAGGTGACGTGACAATGAGTTTCCAGCGACTCACCGAGCAGGTTCACGATGCGTCTGACAAGCTTTCAGCGGTTCCACAGGAAGTCGACGAGCACGGCGTAGTGCGTGCTGGCTCCAGCGATGACGAGCAGGTGGAACACCTCGTGGTAGCCGAAGACGGAGGGGTGGGGGTCTGGCCACTTGCGAGCGTAGACGACCGCGCCCACGGCGTAGAGGGCGCCGCCGAAGACGAGCCATGAGGCGCGCTCGGAGCCAATCACGCCCGGCAGGCGCAGCATCACCGGAGCCGCCATGGTGCCGAGGATGGTGTAGAGCACGGAGCGAAGCCCGCGCGGCCCGGAGATGCCGAACAGCGACAGCCCCGCGCCGGTGAGCGCGCAGGCCCACATCACCCAGAGCAGATACTCCGTCCAGGCCCCGGGTGCATCGAGCGTGGCCAGCGGCGTGAAGGTCCCCGCGATGAGCAGGTAGATGGCCGCGTGGTCCAGCCGGCGCAGGCGCTGGTACGCGACGGGCCCCCAGGTCGGCACGTGATAGGTCGCGCTGGTGCCGAACATCAGCACCAGGGAGAGGCCGAAGACCCAGTCGGCGAGCCGCTGGGTGCCCTGGGCCGGGGCGATGGCGAGCACGAAGCAGCCGCACAGCGCGGCCAGGAACGCCAGGGCGTGGGACACGCCTCGCAGCCGGGGCTTCACGTCCGCCAGGAGGGCGCGGGTTTGGGGTGGGTCGATGGACTCCATCCCTCCGTCCTAGTCACGGCAGGTCATCGCCGCGTCAGCGCGCGAGGCGTCGCGTCCGCCCGTGGACGGGGCCCCTGCCCCAAGCGTCGACTGTGCTGCAGTCGTGTGACAGCAGGTGCCCGTGAGCGGACAGGTCGGCTCCGATGCGGACATGCGCTGTCGTCCCGGCGGTGGCGTCACCCGCCGGTGGTGCGGCCCACGGGCTCGAGCGCGCACATGCTTTGCCTGTGTCGGGGTTTCACGGAGGTTTGATATGGAATTGGAGGGCGAGCGCTCGGACGTCCGCAAGGGCATGTGTGTTTTTGGGTGAGGGATTGCCAGGTGCACCCGGGCTCACCGTGTTTGCGGGCATGTCTGGCTCCGAGCGGCGTAGACGGTGAATCCAGTGTTTCATCCGGGTCTGGGTCCACCCATTTGAAGCCATGTGAGGAGTTGGGCATATCCTTTGAGAAGTTCCGGTATCGGGCCGTTCACGCCGCGCTCCCTGACACACGGCCCGGGCCTGCTTGCCCCATGAATCAGTCGCAACCTCAGTCCCAGGTCATCGAAGTCAACCTCGAGCGGCTCGAGCGCATCCGAGACGTGCTGGCGATGATTTCGCTCGGGGAGTTCAACCCGGACCAGCACCTCATCCCGCTGGAGAACGATGATGGGTTCTCCTCGTTCGAGGAGACCATCAACCTCTTCGCGCGCCAGCTCCACGCGTCCGTGAAGGAGAACGAGCAGTCCATCCAGAAGCTCGACATCGCGCGGCGCGAGCTGGAGGAGAAGCTCTCCACCATCGAGAGGCAGCGGCTGGCCATCCGGGACTTGTCCACGCCCATCATCGAGCTGTGGGAGGACGTGCTGACGCTCCCCATCGTCGGCGTGGTGGACACGCAGCGCTCGCTGGAGATGACGGAGCGACTGCTGCACCGCATCTCCCAGGGCAAGGCCCGCTGCGCCATCATCGACATCACCGGCGTGGAGGTGGTGGACACCTCCACCGCGAACCACTTCGTGAAGATGGTCAACGCCGCCCGCCTGCTCGGCACCTACTGCGTCGTCACGGGCATCAGCCCCGTCATCGCGCAGACGCTGACGCAGATTGGCGTGGACCTGCGGGACGTGAAGACGCTCGGCAGCCTGCGCGACGGATTGAAGGAGTGCTTCCTGTATCTGCGCAACCACACCGCCCACCGTGCCTTCGAAAGCAGCGGTCGGTAGGGCTGAACCCCTTCAGGAACCTCACTCCCATGTCCCAAGTTCCCTACGAGCCCGGCATCACCGTCTCGGGCCTGAGCGTCGTCTCCATCGTGGAGGCCATCCAGTCCTTCTCCGTCCTGGTGAATGCCCTCCTGGATGTGATGAAGGTCCCGGTGCGCGGCGCCGGCGGTGAGCGTGCCATCGACCCGCACGGCTGGTACCCGCTGGAGGACTATCTCCAGGCGTACAAGAAGATAGACACCCTGCTCGGCGGACGCGGCCTGGAGAAGGTCGGGTCGATGATTCCGAAGAACGCCGTCTTCCCGCCGGACATCACCGACATCCACAAGGCCCTGGCCTCCATCGACGTGGCCTTCCACATGAACCACCGGAAGAACGGCAAGGACATGTTCAATCCGGCCACCGGCGAGATGCTGGAGGGCATTGGCCACTACGCGTACACGCCCGTTTCCGGCAAGAACGAGGGCTCTGTGGTGTGTGGCAATCCCTATCCCTGTCGGTTCGACCAGGGGCTCGTCAAGGGCATGGCCCAGCGCTTCATGCCCCACGCGACGGTGACGCACGACCCGACCCACGGCTGTCGACAGAAGGGCGCGGCGTCCTGCACCTTCGTCGTCACCTGGTAGCCAGGGCGGCTTGTCGTACGGCTCGCGCCCCTTCGAGGCTGAAGGGGCGCGAAAGAGGGCCTCAGGACAGGCGGCGCAGGGGCAGCAGCGCCCGCAGGCGCGCGTCCCGCAGGAACAGGCCCGCCCAGGCGACGACGCCCATGATGACGGGCGCGATGAACGCGTCGGAGATGCGCACGTGCGTCGCCGTGGCGCCGCCCAGGTAGCCGGTGACGAGGATGGCGCCGAGCACGGCCGTCTGGGGCACCGCGTAGAGCAGCGCGCAGAGGATTTCGACGACGCCGATGGTGAAGATGACCGACGCGGGGTAGCCGAAGCGCTCGAAGCCCTGGACGACCTCGGGCGAGTGGCCCAGCTTGGCCACGGCGCTGAAGGCGAGCGCCGCGACGATGAGTCCGGAGAGGACACGGCCCAGCCAGACGGACCAGTGCGTGGAGGTGGTGGGAGTGGACGCGGCGGCGGGGGAGGAGGTCGTCATGGGGGTGTGCCTGAAAGGGGAGTGGGTTCCGAAAGGTGCGTCGGTTACAACTCGTAACCGGCATACCACTAACGGTCCCCGGATTTCCCCACAAGGAGGCACATCCATGTCACCAGGGTCCTCGAAGCCCGCCCGGTTCGCCGTCCCCACGGGCCACGACCCCAGGTCGGAGAGCTGCCTGGCCGTCCGGGACGTCCTCACCCGGGTGGGCGACAAGTGGAGCGTCCAGGTGGTGGGCAACCTGGGGGACGGGCCGCTGCGCTTCAGCGACTTGAAGCGGGCCATCGAGGGCATCTCCCAGCGGATGCTGACGCTCACCGTGCGCGGCCTGGAGCGCGACGGGCTCATCACCCGCACCGTCCACCCCACGGTGCCGCCTCGGGTGGAGTACGCCCTGACGCCGCTCGGCCGGACGCTGCTGGGGCCCGTCCAGGTGTTGGGCCAGTGGGCCGTCCAGCACCGCGAACAAATCCAGGCGTCGCGCGGCAGCTACGACGCGCGCCCGGAGCCCACGCCCTTCTCCGTGGCGCGCAAGAAGTAGCGCGTCACTCAGTCGAACATGGCCCGGAGCGCGTCGCCCAGCGTCTCCACGCCCACCACCTTCAGCTTGGTGCCCTCCAGGCGCCGGGCGCTGCCCGCGGGCATCACCACGCGCTGGAAGCCCATCTTCGCGGCCTCCACCAGCCGGGGCTCCATCTGGCCCACCGCGCGCACCTCGCCCGCCAGGCCCACTTCTCCGAGCACCAGCGTGTGCGGGTCCAACGGCCGGTTCTGGAGGCTGCTCACCAGCGCGGCGCAGACGGCCAAATCACACGCGGGCTCGTTGAGCTGCATGCCGCCCGCCACGTTGACGAAGAGGTCGCAGCCCACCAGCGGAATCTCCTCCTTCTTCTCCAGCACCGCGGCCAGCAGCGCCACCCGGTTGCCGTCCACGCCGATGGCGGTGCGCCGCGCGGTGCCGTAGCCCGTGGGCGCCACCAGCGCCTGCACCTCCACCAGCAGGGGACGGGTGCCGTTGAGCGTGCTGGTGACGACGCTGCCGGACTTGCCCACGGGGCGCTCGGACAGGAAGAGGGCGGACGGGTCCGACACTTCCACCAGCCCCGCGCCCTTCATCTCGAAGACGCCAATCTCGTTGGTGGAGCCGAAGCGGTTCTTGTGCGCGCGCAGGATTCGGAAGGGGTGGCCGCGCTCGCCCTCGAAGTAGAGGACGGTGTCCACCATGTGCTCCAGCACGCGGGGGCCGGCGATGGAGCCTTCCTTCGTCACGTGGCCCACGATGAACGTCGGCACGCCCGTGCGCTTGGCGTAGGCCATCAGCCGGCCCGCGACTTCGCGCACCTGGGTGATGCTGCCCGGCGCGTTGCCCAGCTCCGGCAGGTACATGGTCTGGATGGAGTCCACCACGAGCGCCTGCGGCCTGAGCGCCTCGGTGGCCGCCAGCACCCGGTCCGCATCCGTCTCCGCGAACAGGTGGATGCCGTCTCCCGCCACGCGCAGCCGCTCCGCGCGCATCTTCGTCTGGCGCAGGCTCTCTTCACCCGACACGTAGAGCACGGGGCCATGGCGGGCCAGCCTGTCCAGCGCGGCCAGGAGCAGGGTGGACTTGCCGATGCCCGGGTCTCCGCCCAGCAGCACCAGGGAGCCGCTCACCACGCCTCCGCCCAGCACTCGGTCGAACTCGGCGATGCCGGTGCGGCGGCGCACCTCCGTCTCGCCGGTGACCTCCTTGAGCAGCACGGGCTTCGCCGCGCCACCGGAGGCACCCCACGCGGGGCGCTTCTCGTCCTGCTTCGCCCCGGCCTCTTCGAGCAGCGAGCTCCATGCGCCGCAGTCCGGGCACTTCCCCAGCCACTTCGCCGTCTGATACCCGCAAGCCTGGCAGGTGTAGTGCGTCTTCGCCTTCGCCATGGGTGGGGTGTGTAGCGCACTACCCTGACGTTCCGGCGGGCTGTCGAGCAGGCACGACAGGTGAGCAGGCAGGCACGGTGTCAAGCCCCATGCCAGCGAGTTGTACGAAAGGGAGGGGCGACCCAGCTTCATTCCCACGGGCGGCGCGGAGACGCGCTGGCTCACAACAGCCAGGTGGGCGCCACTCCGTGCGCCCCCTTCACCAATCACTGTGAGGTCGTCATGGGGATCATCGCTTTCCTGGTCATTGGTCTTCTCGCTGGTTTGATTGCTCGTGCCCTGATGCCGGGGAACCAGTCCATGGGGCTTGTCGCCACCACGCTCCTGGGCATCGTCGGTTCCTTCGTGGGCGGCTTCATCGGCTCGCTCTTCCGCAGTGACGGCCGCGTCTTCGACCTGCACCCCACCGGTCTGCTGTTCTCCGTGCTGGGTGCCCTCGCCGTGTTGTTCCTGGTGGGGCTGGCCGGCCGACGCCGCGTCCACGTCTGAGGCACCCCTTCCCGATAGGGGAGGGTTTCTGGCCGGCGCCCTGGGTCTCCCGCGGGCGCCGGTCGTTTTTTCAGAGGGAGGAAGGGAAGTCGTCAACCTGTCCGCGCTGAAGCGTTGACAAGTTTCGGCGGTCCGCGCAGCTTCGCGCTCCTCACGCTTTCGAGGAGCCCATGTCCGACACCGCCGCCGCCAGCGAGTCCTTTCACGGCCATGCCCACACCGCCGCGCCCGCGCCAGAAGGCGTCGCCGTGCGTCATGACTGGGAGCTGGCCGAGGTTCGCGCCATCTACTCCATGCCGCTCCTGGACCTGGTGCACCGCGCGCAGACGGTCCACCGCGCCGTGTTCACGGACAACAAGGTGCAGCTCTGCTCCCTGCTGTCCATCAAGACGGGCGGCTGCTCGGAGGACTGCGCGTACTGCCCGCAGGCGGCCCGCTACAAGACGGGCGTGAAGGCGGAGAAGTTGATGGCGGTGCCGGAGGTCCTGGCCGCCGCGAAGAAGGCGCGCTCCGCCGGAGCCACGCGCTTCTGCATGGGCGCCGCGTGGCGCGAGGTGAAGGACGGCGCGCAGTTCGACAGCGTGCTGGAGATGGTGAAGGGCGTGCGCTCCATGGGCATGGAGGCGTGTGCCACGCTGGGCATGCTCACCGACAGCCAGGCGAAGCGGCTGAAGGAGGCGGGCCTGTCCGCGTACAACCACAACCTGGACACCTCGCCCGAGCACTACGGCGACATCATCTCCACCCGGCTCTACGATGATCGCCTGCGGACGCTGGGGCGCGTGCGCGACGCGGGCATCTCCGTGTGCTGCGGTGGCATCATCGGCCTGGGCGAGTCCGTGGATGATCGCTGCAACCTGCTGCGCACGCTGGCCAACCAGGACCACCACCCGGAGTCGGTGCCCGTCAACGCGCTGGTGGCCGTGGAGGGCACGCCCCTGGCGGAGCAGCCTCGCGTGGACACGGTGGACATGGTGCGCACCATCGCCACCGCCCGCATCCTGATGCCGCAGTCCATGGTGCGCCTGTCGGCGGGCCGCCAGCAGATGAACGAGGAGGCGCAGTTGATGTGCATGATGGCGGGCGCCAACTCGCTGTTCTTCGGCGAGAAGCTGCTCACCACCGGCAACCCCGAGTACACCCAGGACATGGCCCTGTTGGAGAAGGCGGGCATCCGCCCCCTGGAGCCGAGGCAAGAGGGGTAGGGCGGCGCTCCGTGAGTGACGTGAAGCAGGTGGCTCCGGTGTTGGACGAGGTGGCCTCCACCTGGGCCCGGGAGGACCTGGCGGCGCTCCAGGCGCGTGGCCTGCGCCGGTACCTGGAGCCGTTGGACTCGCCGCAGGGGCCGGTGGTGCGGGTGGGTGGCGAACTGCTCGTCAACTTCTCGTCGAACGACTACCTGGGGCTGGCGGCCTCCGCGTCCGTGAGGGCCGCCGCCGTCGCCGCCGTGGAGCGCTACGGGGTGGGCACCGGGGCCAGCCGGCTGGTGGTGGGTGACACCACCGTGCATCACCGGCTGGAGGCGCGGCTGGCGGCCTTCGAGCGGGCCGAGGCGGTGCTGCTCTTCAACAGCGGCTATGCGGCGAACACCGGCATCCTTCCCGCGCTGGTGGGGCCGGGGGACGCGGTGTTCTCGGATGCGCTGAACCACGCCTCGCTGGTGGACGGCTGCCGGCTGTCGCGCGCGCGTGTCGTCGTCTATCCGCACGCGGACGTGGAGGCGCTGACGAAGGCGCTGGCGGAGACGCCCGCGCGGCGCAAGCTCGTCGTGACGGACACGGTGTTCTCCATGGATGGGGACGTGGCGCCGCTGCGCGAGATTGTCGAGGCGTGCCGGGCGCACGGGGCCGCGCTGATGGTGGACGAGGCGCATGCCACCGGAGTGTTGGGCGCGCGGGGCGCGGGACTGTGCGAGGAGCTGGGGCTGGAGGACCAGGTCGACCTGCGCATGGGCACGCTCAGCAAGGCGCTGGGAGGGCAGGGCGCATACGTGGCCACGTCGCGCGTGGTGGCGGATCTGCTCATCAGCCGGGCGCGGCCGTTCATCTATTCCACCGCGCTGCCGGCGGCGATGTGCGCGGCGGCGGAGGCCGCGGTGGAGGCGGTGGAGAAGGACCCGGCGCTTCGCGAGCGGCTGTGGCGCAACATCCGGCGCTTCTCGGATGGGCTGCGTGCCATGGGGCTGCGCGCGGAGCCTCGAAGCGCGGTGTTCCCGGTGGTGCTCGGTGGGCCCGAGAGAGCGATGGAGGCGGCGCGGAAGCTGCGCGAGGCGGGGGTGCTGGTGAAGGCCATCCGCCCGCCCACCGTGCCCGAGGGCACGAGCCGGCTGCGCTTCTGCCTGTCGGCCGAGCACACGCTGGGCCACGTGGACCTGGCGCTGGAGTCACTGCGCCACGTGGGAGTGCACGAGCGTGGCGAGGAGTAGGGACTCCGAGGCTCGCGCTGGGATGGGCGATCGAGTCGCCGCGCCACGTGGGGAGTGCACGAGCGTGGCGAGGAGCAGGACCTCGGGGATCCGTGCCTGGATAGGCGCTCGCTTCCTGGCGGGCCGCTCGCCTCGGCCCTGTCGCATCGGGAGCAGGGCGCTGGTCCCTCCGTTCCGCACCCAGATGAGCGGCGTGCTCCTTTCCCTCCACGACCTCGTCACGCGCATCGGTGACCGTCGCGCCACACCTCCTGTCAGTCGCTGATCCAAGAACGGAGCACGTCATGGCAAAGCCGTTCCAGATTTTCGTCACGGGCACCGACACGGGCGTCGGCAAGACGCAGACGTCTCGGGCCCTGCTGTCCCTGCTGGTCGACGCCGGCCTCAGCCCCGAGGGCTTCAAGCCCTACGAGAGCGGCTGTGCCTCGCTGAAGGCCCCCTCCGACGCGCTCACCCTGCGCGAGGCCGCGCGGAGCACGCTTCCCCTGGACGTCCTCTGTCCCCACCGCTTCCGCGCCCCCGTGGCGCCGGGTGTGGCCGCCGCGCGCCTGGGCCGGGAGCCGGACTGGAACGTCACCCTGGCCGCGTGGGAGCGCCTGAAGCACGGGCCCGCGGTGGTGGAGGGGGCGGGCGGCCTCTTCGTCCCGCTCGACTCCCGCCACGACGTCATCGACCTCATCCAGGCCCTGCGCCTGCCGGTGCTGCTGGTGGCACGCGCCGGGTTGGGCACGCTCAACCACACCGCGCTGTCGCTCCAGGCCCTCGCGGCCCGCCGCATCCCCGTACGCGCCGTGCTGCTGTCTCGCTCTTCCCAGGAGCGGGACGCTTCCGAGCGCGACAACCGCGCGCTGCTGGAGGCGCGGCATTCGGTTCCGGTGCTCGGCCCGGTGTCCTTCGAGGCCGACGCACGACGCCGACACGCCGCGTTCCGCCGCGCCCTGCGCCCTCTGGTGCCGTGAGCGCGGAGGCCGAGAATTCGGCCTCCCGCGCGTTCCGCTTTCCCCGCGAGTGCTACAGGTCGCGCAAGTTTTCGGGTGACGCGGCAGTGAATTGGACGCGCCGTTTTTTCCGCGCGAGAACGCCTTCACGAATGGCGGACATCATCGACCTCACGTTCCTCGCGGACGTCCGACGCTTCTTCCACAAGCTCCTCGACCAGAGAGGGTTGTCCTACTTCCTCCAGAAGGACGGGGCCCGGCTGTTCCACATCGAGCCTACGAAGGTAGAGCTCGTCCTCCGCACCGCCCTGCGAGCCAGGGACCCGGAGCTTCCCAGGCCTCATGACAAGGCCATTGAACATTGCAGGAAGGAAGTGCGCCGCGAGCTCATCCGCCGCGTCGCCAACGCCATGCTCCAGACGGGGCTGTGAGCCGCTTCTCCTTCCGCACCGACTTCTCCCGCACCCCCAACCCCCTGGCGGAGGCGCTCGCTCGACACCGCGGCCTCCCTCCGCTGGACCTCACCGTCTCCAACCCCACCCGCGTGGGGCTCCCGGCGCCCGACGCCGGACTGCTCCACCCTCCCGGCGCGCTGGACTACGCGCCGGAAGCGCTCGGCCTCCCCTCGGCTCGCGAGGCGGTGGCCGCACACCTCTCCTCCCGGGGGCCTGTCATCTCCCCCGGGCACCTGGTGCTGTCCGCCAGCACCAGTGAGTCGTACGGCTGGCTCTTCAAGCTGCTGTGCGAGCCCGGCGACGACGTCCTGGTCCCGGCCCCCTGCTACCCCCTCTTCGAGCACCTGGCCCGTCTGGAGGGCGTCGGCACGCGCCCGTACCGCCCGCCGCTGGCGCACGGCTTCGGCCTGGATGCGGGCGCCGTGGAGGCCGCGCTCGGTCCGCGCACCCGCGCCGTGCTCGTCGTCAATCCCGGCAACCCCACCGGCCACTTCCTGCACGAAGGAGAGCTGGCCGCGCTCGCGGACGTCTGCGCGCGCCACGGCCTGGCCCTCCTCTGCGACGAGGTGTTCTCCGACTACGGCTGGGACACAGCGCCACACCGCGTGGCCAGCGTGGCGGGGCGGAAGCTGCCCATGCTCACCTTCAGCCTCTCCGGCCTCTCCAAGGTCGCGGGCCTGCCCGGCCTGAAGCTGGGCTGGACTCACGTAGGAGGCCCCGCCGCCGAGCGGGACGAGGCCCTGGCACGCCTGGAGTGGGTCGCGGACACGTACCTGTCCGTGGGCACGCCCGTGCAGCTCGCCCTGCCCGCGCTGCTCGCGCATGCCCCCCGCTTCCAGGAGGCCCTGCTGGAGCGCGTGAGGGGCAACCGCCGCCGCCTCGTCGCCGCGCGTCCTCCGGGCGCACCGTGGGACGTCGTCCCGGCGCACGGCGGGTGGAGCGCGGTGCTGCGGATTCCGAGGGCCCCGGGCGAGGAGGCGACGTGCCTTGCGCTCCTGGACGCGGGCGTGCTCGCGCAGCCCGGCTACTTCTACGACTTCGACTCGGGGGCGTTCCTGGTGCTGTCCCTGCTGCCGCCGCCCGAGGTGTTCTCCGCCGCCCTGGCCCCGCTCACGCGGGTGCTGGGGGCGGCGGAGTAGCGCTCACCCGAGGCTCACGTCTCCGTCGGGGTGATGAGCTCCACCGTCTTGAAGGTGCCGCCTTCGACGCGGAACAGCTCGTACTCGGACGGGGCCTCGCCGGTGGCATCGAAGTCCAGCGCGCCGCTGGCGCCCTGCACGTTGATGACCTTGCCGGTGCTGACCTCGTTGCGCGCGTCGGTGAAGCGGCTGAAGCCCAGGGGGTAGGTGGTGGCCGGGGTGCCCGCGGGAGGCGTCAGCTTCGACAGGCCCACGGCGATGCGGTCTCCGGTGATGGGCTGCGGGTTGTTGACGTCCGCCCCCGCGGCGTAGGCCGCGCCCAGCGCGACGAGGTACATGGCGTCGTACGCGTGCGCGGTGAAGGAGAACTGGCCCGGGTCGGTGTTGTTGTTGGCCGAGCGGAAGCGCTCCTTGAAGGTGTTGTACACGGTGTCGCCCGTACGGGCCTGCGCGGGAGAGGTGCCGTAGGCGCCTTCAATCTGGGTGCGCGCCGTTCCCAGCGCCGTGAAGAGGCCCGAGTCCTTGCTGGCATCCGTGAAGAAGTACATCTGCCCCGTGCGGCCCCGCGTGACGGCCTGGCTGATGATCTTGGCGTTGTCCTCGGAGAAGCCCGCCATCACCGCCACGTCGGGCTTGCCGTCGACGATGCGCGTCACCGCGGCGCTCACGTCCCCGTTGCGCTGGTACGGCGCGGACGACGTCACCCGGTCGGTGCCCAGCCGGTTGAGAATCGTGTCGAACAGGCCCTGGCCGTAGGCGTCGTCCACGTAGACCAGGCTCACGCTGCTCACGGTGGCGAAGGGCCGGGTGTCGTCGGCCAGCGGCAGGGCGTTGCGCACCAGGTCCGCGATGATGCGGCCCTGGAGCCGGTCCGAGGGCGCCGTGCGCCACACCAGGCCCACGTCGCCGGACGCCGCCGTCTTGTCGCTCAGGTTGGCGATGTCCGCGCTGGTGGAGGTGTGCGTCATCAGCAGCACGTTGTTGGCGATGGTGACGCTGCTGACGGCGATGGTCTGCGCGCTGCCGGAGGTGAAGACGACCGGCACCTTCTTCTCCGTCACCAGCCACTCCGCCTGCGTCTTGGCCCTCGCCGGGTCGGAGCGGGTGTCGCAGATGAGGAGGTTGAAGCTCCGGCCGCCAATGCCCTCGCGCTGGTTGATCTCCGTGATGGCCAGCTTGATGGCGTTGAACGCCTGGACCTCCGACTCGTCCGGGCCCCCGGAGTTCGTCAGGGGCAGCGCCGCGCCCAGGAGGATGGGGTTGCCGGTGGTGGGGCCCACCACCTCGCCGCAGCCCTCCGGCTGGGGCAGGCAGAAGCCCGACGCCGAGCAGACCTGATTGGTATCGCAGTCCGCGCTCGACTCACACTCGGTGAGGCCGCTCGCGGTGGTGAAGCTGCAGCCGGCCAGCAGCGCCGCGCAGCACGTCATGAGTCCCAGGGTCTTCATCAGAAGCTGACCTCCAGGCCCGCGCCGGTTCCGCGAGGCGCCAGCGTCAGCCGGACCTCGCCCTCCACGGGGGGGCCGTCTTTCGGATACAGGATGATGGCGGTGATGGCGCCGGCCAGGCCCACGCCGAAGCCGATGTCCGCGAGCAGCGCCTTGCTCTTGGTGCTGTCCGCGAAGCTCTGCTTCGTGTCCTCCGTGCGCGCCGCGTCGAACTTCTCGCGCTCGCTGGACGCCTGCATGCCGAAGAGCACGCCCGCGCCCACGCCCAGCACCGCCACGCCGCCCACCGCGAACGCGGCGATCTTCTGCCGCTGGTAGGACTTCATGGCGCGCGCGAACTCGGCCTGCCGCTGCCGCTCGTTCTCCTCCTCCGCGCGCTTCGTCGCCGCCTGCTCCTCGTCCGCGCGGCGCCGCGCCGCCTCGGCCTCCTCCTGGAGCTTCTGGCGCTCGGCGTCAGCGGACGCCTGGGCCTGGTTCTCCTTGTCGAGCAAGAGCCGCAGCTTGTCGATGCTGCGCGCGCTGCGCTTGAGCAGCGCCGGGTCCGTGCCCTCGGTGTTGCCGACGTACTGCTGGTACCAGGAGAGGGCCTCCTTCAGGTCGCCGGCGTTCTCCAGCGCCACGGCGATGTTGAAGATGAGGCGCGGGTTGGGCTGGGCCTCGTGGGCCTTCTTCAGCACCTCCGCCGCTTCGGCGTACTTGCCTGCCTGGTAGAGCCGCTCGCCGTCCTTGATGAGGGCCGCTGGATTCTTGGCGCCGCGCTGGGCGAGCGCCACCGGGGGCGACAGCACGAGTGCCGCCGACAAAACGAAGACCAGTCTCATGATGGACACAAGCCTATCGCGGAGCCGGCCGTCGGTCGAAGAGGGGGACCTCACTCTTCGTGAAACGAGCCGGGGCCGCTCCTACCCGGTGAATGGGTCAGCGAGCGGCCCCGACAGGTGCTTCAGGACGCTACAGGCGAAAGACTAGTTCTCCAGCCGCGAAATCAGCAGCTTGCGCTGGAGCGTCAGGGCCTCCGGGGCCTTGGTGCCCAACTGCTCGAAGAAGACCTCCTGGCTCTTCAGCTCGGTCTTCCACTCGTCCTCCTTGATGGAGGTGGCCTCCGCGATGACGTCCGCGGGCACGTCCAGGCCCTTGAGGTTGAGGCCCTCGTCGGAGCGAGGCACCCAGCCCAGCAGCGTCTCCTTCGTGGGGACGCGGCCGTGCACGCGGTTCACCACCCACTCCAGCACGCGCATGTTGTCGCCGAAGCCCGGCCACAGGAACTTGCCGTTCTTGTCCTGCCGGAACCAGTTCACCTGGAAGATCTTGGGGAGCTGGGGAATGGTCTTCTGCATGTCCAGCCAGTGCTGGAGGTAGTCGCCCATGTGGTAGCCGCAGAAGGGCAGCATGGCCATGGGGTCGCGGCGCACCACGCCCACCTTGCCGGTGGCCGCGGCCGTCGTCTCGCTGCCCATCGTCGCGCCCAGGAACACGCCGTGGGTCCAGTTGAACGCCTGGATGACCAGCGGAACCGTGGTGGAGCGACGGCCGCCGAAGATGAGGGCGGAGATGGGCACGCCCGTCGGGTCATTGGCCTTGGGGCTCAGCGCCGGGTTGTTGGACATGGGCGCGGTGAAGCGGCTGTTGGGGTGCGCCGCCTTCTCCGCGCTGCCCTTCTTCCAGGGGCGGCCCTGCCAGTCGGTGAGCTCCTCCGGGACTTCGCCGTCCTTGCCCTCCCACCACACGTCGCCGTCGGCCGTCATGGCCACGTTCGTGAAGAGGGTGTCCTTGGAGATGGTCTCCATGGCGTTGGGGTTCGTCTTGTAGTTGGTGCCGGGGACGACGCCGAAGTAGCCGGCCTCCGGGTTGATGGCGTACAGGCGGCCATCCGGGCCCGGGCGCATCCAGGCGATGTCGTCGCCGACCGTCTCGATCTTCCAGCCCTTGTACTCGGCGGGCGGAATCATCATCGCGAAGTTCGTCTTGCCGCAGGCGGACGGGAAGGCGGCGGCGACGTAGGTCGTCTCACCCTTGGGGCTCGTCACGCCGAGGATGAGCATGTGCTCGGCCAGCCACCCCTCCTCGCGGCCCAGGTAGCTGCCGATGCGCAGCGCGAGGCATTTCTTGCCCAGCAGCACGTTGCCGCCATATCCCGAGCCGAAGCTCCAGATGGTGTTGTCCTGGGGGAAGTGGCAGATGTAGCGGCGGTCCGGATTCACGTCGCCGGTGCTGTGCAGGCCGCGGTTGAAGTCGTCGCTGTCGCCCAGCATGTCCAGCGCCTGCTTACCCATGCGCGCCATGATGCGCATGTTGAGCACCACGTAGATGCTGTCGGTCAGCTCCACGCCAATCTTGGTGAAGGGGCTGCCGATGGGGCCCATGGCGTAGGGCACCACGTACATGGTGCGGCCCTTCATGCTGCCGGTGAAGTGCTGCTCCAGCTTCGTGTACGCCTCTTCCGGCTCCATCCAGTTGTTGGTGGGGCCCGCGTCCGTCTTGTTGGGCGTACAGATGAACGTGAGGTGCTCCACGCGCGCCACGTCGTTCGGGTTGGAGCGGTGCAGATAGCAGCCCGGCCGCTTCTCCTGGTTCAGCGGGATGAGGATGCCCTCATCCACGGCCTGCTTCGTGAAGCGCTTCTTCTCCTCCTCGGAGCCGTCGCACCAGACGATGTTGTCCGGCTGGGTCATCTTGGCCATCTCGGCCACCCAGGCCAGCAGCGTGGGGTTCTTCGTGGGGGCCCCTGAGGCCGCCGCCGCCACTTGCGTTGAAGCCATGGAAGTTTCCTTGTGTTGTCTCAAGAGAGGGGACTCCCGGTCCTGGTGAAAAAGGGCGAGCACCCTACCAGCGGGAGAGACGACAAAACTTCTGGAAGGGGCGCCCAAAAGCAACTGGCGTCCGGCAGTCAACCGCCCCTCCAGGCAGGGCTCTGCTAATTCCACTTATCAGCGCCCGGGCATCTAGTAGTTGACGGCGCGGTGCGGCAGGGACTCACTTCTCGCACCTGGAGGGTACAGGTTGGGGGCCCTCCGGGTTTTATGACCATCGCCATCGTCCTGGGCATCGTCGTCGTCGCGCTGGTGCTGTTCACCCTGGACACCATCCCCATCGAGGTCAGCTCGTTGGTGGTGGTGTGCCTGTTGGCGCTGACGGGCGTGCTGACGCCGGCGCAGGCGTTCGAGGGCTTCAGCAACGACACGGTCATCTTCATCTTCACCCTGCTGGCGATGACGCAGGGGCTGGCCTCCACGGGCGTGGTGCAGCTCGTCGGGCAGCGGCTGGCCTTCTTCGCGCGCTTCGGCCACCAGACCTTTGTCATGGCGATGATGGCGGTGGTGGCGGTGTTCTCGTCCATCATCTCCAACACGGTGACGACGGCGGCGTTCCTGCCGGTGGCGATTGGCGCGGCGAACCGGGCCAAGGTGCCCAAGAGCAAGGTGCTGCTGCCCCTGGCGTACGCGTCGATGCTGGGCGGCATGGTGTTCCTGTACGGCACGTCCACGAACCTCGTGATGTCCGCGGCGCTGGAGCGGATGGGGCTGCGGGGCATTGGAGTGGCGGAGCTGGCTCCGGTGGGCCTGCCGGTGGCCATCCTCGGCATCTTCGTCGTGGTGCTGCTGGGGCCGCTCCTGCTGCCCTCGCGCGAGGGCCAGGGCGGCGAGGAGGAGTGGACGCTGCGCGACTACCTCACGGAGGCGGTGCTGACGGAGGGGTCCACGTACATCGACAAGCCGCTGGCGGAAATCACCGAGGGGTTGGGCCTGCGCGTCATCGGCATCCTCCGCGACGGGCGCGCGGTGTCGGCCGTGCCCACGCAGGTGTTGCGCGGGGACGAGCGGCTCCTGGTGGAGGGCACGCGCGAGGACATCCTCCGGGTGAAAGATTTGCGGGGCATCGAGATTCGCCCGGACCTGCGGCTGGCGGACGAGGCGCAGCTCGACAAGGACACCGCGCTGGTGGAGGCCTCGGTGCCGTCGGGCAGCCCGCTGGTGGGTCGGAGCCTGAAGGAGGCGCTCTTCGTGGAGCGCTACGGGCTGGTGTCGCTGGCCCTGCACCGCCACCCCAGCATCCAGCGCGTCACCAAGCTCCAGTTGCTGGGCCGCATCTTCGGCGAGCGGCGCATGTCGCTGTTGCCGCTGGCGGTGGGAGACGTGCTGCTCTTGCGAGGCCCGCGGGCGAAGGTCGCCGAGCTGGCGGACGGCGGCGCCCTGGTGGTGCTGAGCGGCCATGACTACCAGCCGCCGCGCTACGGCAAGGCGCTCCTGGCGGTGACGCTGTTCCTGGGGGCGCTGGCGGCGGGCTCGCTGGATATCGTGCCGCTGTCGGTGGCGGGGCTCACCGGCATGCTGGCGATGATTGCGACAGGCTGCGTGGACGCGCGCAAGGCCTTCCGGGTGGACTGGCGCGTGGTGCTGCTCATCGGGTCGATGATGGCGCTGGGGCTGGCCATGGAAGTGAGCGGCGCGGGGAAGTTCCTGGGCCAGCGGGTGGCGGAGCTGGGTGACTACGGCGGGCCGCGCACGGTGCTGGTGGCGCTGATGCTGCTCACCATCATCCTGTCCGCGCCCATGTCCAACCAGGCCGCCGCGCTGGTGGTGCTGCCGGTGGCGCTCAACGCGGCCACGCAGCTGGGCGTGGACATGCGGCCGTTCGCCATGGGCGTGACGCTGGCGGCCAGCTGCTCGTTCATCACCCCGCTGGAGCCCAGTTGCGTGCTCGTCTACGGGCCGGGGCACTACCGCTTCACCGACTTCTTCCGGCTGGGCACGCCGCTCACCGCGCTCTTGCTCTGCGTGTTGACGGTGGCGGTGCCGTGGGTGTGGCCGTTCGACGTGGCGAAGGCCCAGGCATCCGTGTCAGTGGATGGCGGCGCGCAGGCCGACCTCGTCCAGCACGCGCGCCTCGTGGCCGAGCATCCACTCCAGCCGCTCTCGCACGGGGGCCTCGTCGCCTCCGTTGGCGGTGACGGCCAGGCGGAAGAAGAGCGACTGGTGCCCGTCCTCGGACTGGGCCAGCTCTCCGTAGAAGCGGGCGAGCGCCGGGTCCGTGAGGCCTTCTGCGAGCAGTGACAGCCGCTCGCAGGAGCGCGCCTCGATGACAGCGGCGACGAGCAGCCGGTCCAACCGGCGCTCCAGCGCGGGCGTGCGCACCAGCTTCTGGAGGCCCTGGGCGTACGGGTCCCCCGCGTCCTTGGTGAGCGTCAGCCCGCGCGCCTCCATCAAGTCCAGCACGCGGGCCAGGTGCGCGCTCTCCTCCCGCGCCAGCCGCGCCATCTGTGCGGGCAGGCCCGGCAGATCCGGGTACGCCTGGAGCATGGAGAGGGCGTTGGCCGCGGCCTTCTTTTCACAGTGGGCGTGGTCCACCAGCACCGCGTCGAAGTGCTCCAGCGCCAGCGGGAGCCAGCGCGGATCCGTGGCGCGGTGGAGGATGACGGGGCCCTCTCCAGAGAGGGGACGGCGGGAAGGCGTGGGACGGCTCATGGAGGGCGCGGACCGTACCGCATCCGTACCTGGGGCCGCGAGCTACTCCACCAGCACCAGGCGCCACGTGCGGCCGGCCAGGTAGCCGACCTTGCGGGCAATGCGCGCGGTGCTCTCGTCGCGCTCGTCCACGCGCATCGTCAAGCGGGGCAACGAGGACAGCAGGTGCCGGGAAATCTGCCCCAGGCACAGCGTCGCGTGGCCCTTCTTGCGCTCGGCGGGCACGGTGTACAGGCCCTCCAGCTCCGCGCCGTACTGGGAGCGGCTGCCGATGTCGACCTTGAGCACCAACTCGTTGTTCTCCTCCAGCACGTAGGTGCGGCGCTGGCGCACGCGCTGGACGACGCGCGCCTCGTAGCCGCGCGGGTCCTCCGACAGCGGGTCTCTCTCCAGGGCTTCGCGCACGTAGCCCTGGGCCAGGGGGAGCAGCCGGGGCAGGTCCTCCTCGCGGGCCAGCCGGAGGAGGGGATTGGTGAAGGGCCCCAGGTCGTCCGCGGAGACGGAGAACAGCCGCTGCGTGCGCGACAGGCGGGGCTTGCCGGGGGACAGGCTGCGCAGGAGCGCGTCCACGGAGGACTTGTCTCCCACGGTGGCGCGCAGGCGCAGCGAGGAGGCGAGCGCGTCCGCGATGACGCTGGTGGCGCTGGCGTCGCTGGCGCTGGGGATGACGAGGCCTCCTTCACCGCCCACGAAGACGGCGGCGGTGAGGGCCTGGTTGTCGAAGCGGCCGTAGAAGGCGAAGGGGATGCGGCCCCGCGCGGCGATGCCGAACTCCTCCAGCAACCCCAGCAGGTAGAGGTTGTGGACCGGGTCCTTCGAAAGCAGCGCCCGCAGGGCGTCCGCGTCCTGGGGGCCTAGCTGTTCGACGGAGACGGGCATTGAGGGGCGTGAGGGCCTCGGGACCTTACGCAGAACCGGGGCTCACGGGCCAGCCTCCTGGGGTACGCGGAATTCAAAGGGATACACCACCGTGGCGTTTCCGCCCCGGGAGGACGTGGGGAACCCGGTGTCCAGGAGCGAATCCAGGACGCACGCCTGCACCATCGGGTCCGGAATGGTGCTCACCAGCAGCTCTCCCCGTCTCATTTCGCCGGTGCCCCCACCCCGGGCCTCGATGAGGAAGCGAATCTTCACCCCCTGTGGGCCCCGGTTCCGCTGTGCGGCATCCTGGAAACATTGCTGCACGAGCGGAGTGACGGCCTTGATGGCGGCCTTGAAGTCCTCCGGGCCCAGGTCTCCCTCGACCGATTCGATGATGGGCTCGGTGGTGATGACGCGCCGCAGGTCGGGCTGGTCGGGGCTGGGGAGGACGGGCACGGCGGTCTGCGGGGAGGGGAAGGCGGGGGGCGGGACGACGGGAGGGGGCCGGCGTGGGGGAGGCGTGGGCTCCGGGCGGACGGGTGCCTCGACGACGGGGGGCGGCTCGTCCGGAGGCGGGACGTAGGCGGGCTGGGTGAGCCAGTAGGCCAGGGCGGCCAGGAGGAGCAGGAGGCCCAGGCAGACCAGCGGGACGGCGACCCAACGGGTGGTGGAGCTCTGTCGAGACATAGGCTCGGGTGGGGTGCGGGGAGAGGCCAGAGGCAGGATATGCCCGGGTTCGGTGTCGGTGTTCGCTCAGCGCGTCGGAAGCTCGCGGACTTCCACTTCATCGAGGCCGAGCCGCTGGATTGTTTCCATGAGCCGCTCGGTTCCGACGATGACCGTCTGATAGCTGGCGAGTCGGAACAGGTCTCGGTCCGTCGGTAGGGAGCGTGCTTCCAGGATGGGCTCCGTGGGAAGGCTGAACGTCAGTTCGCCGCACGTCGCGCAGGCTGGAGGCAGGTTCCGGGGGAGGCAATCCGGATGCAGCAGCCCGCGCGGCTCCAATTGAAGCTCCAGCAACTCGGGTGGATTCGAGTCCCGAAGGAGCAGCTCCGTCCTGCAGCCTTGAAGGCCGCGCAGGCCCGTGGCCTGAAGCGCCTCCAGAGCCTCCTTGCGGATGAGCAACGTCCAGGGAGTGGGAAACACCAGCGCGGGGAAGTTCCCGCGTCCCCGCCCTCGGAGCGCGCCGAAGGTCGTTCCCGGTTCGAGCGGGACACCCTCGGGCACCAGCGGGCGTACCAGGTTCCGCAGTCGGGTGAACTCACCAAAGTCCTCTTCGACACGCGCCTTGAACTTCCCGTGCTCTGGGAGTCCCGAGAGGTCGACGGCCGGGTAGGCCTCTCCGATGCCGCTCCAGGTTTCATCGCAGGTGGGGCAGTGGAGGCCAGGCAAGAGCCACTGATGCTCTGTCCGCAGGTCCCAGGAGTAACGCGACGGCGTCACGTTTCGCAGTCGGTAGAACCGCATGGTCAGTAGATGTCTTCTTCCACGACGGGAAACAGCGGGAGGGACTTCTTCGCTCGCCCACTCCCAATTCCAGGGGCCGCCCGCCGTGCCTCGGTGGATCTCCTGGTGAATCTGCTTGTCGACGATGAGCGTCCACTCGTGGATGTTCACGCCCCTGGAGAGGAACCATTCCTTGAAGGCCTGAGGGAACACGTGGTGCTTGACCCAGGTTCGCTTGGGGGCGTCTTCCGACTCCTTGGCGAGCCGCGCCGCGTACTCCGCGCTCGTCTCATTCCAGGGGATGATGAAGATGGGTTCCGCGTTCTCCGGGAGCCCTTGGGTGCTTCCCCAGTAGCGCTGGGGATGGACGGGCGTGGGGAACGGACGCGCTGTTCCTGGGCGTGGTGGTGGCGGAGGGGGTGGCCGGATGGGCACCATCGCCTGGGCGCGCGCGATGCGACTCGGGTCGACATCCTCGCAGGCGTAGAGACCGCAGGCTTCCACCCCGCAGATGAACAGGGTGCAGCGGTCCTCTTCCGGAGCGTCACACTCCCCGGTTTCCGACTCCGCGGTCTCCCATTGTTGCTGAGGAAGGGGAGTCGCGGCGCATGACGCCACCAGCAAGCCGCACAGCAGCCATCTCAATTGGGAGACCATGGGCGCTCTCCATCCCCTCGCTGACTCAGTCGCAGGAGCGCTGGTCGGGCTTGCCGTCCGTGCACTGGCCCATGGGCGCGAAGTGGGACTCGGCCTCCGCGACGACTTCGTCCACGGGTCGGGCGCACTCGGCTTGCGCGAGCGTGCCGCGAATCTCGAACAGGCGCAGCACCTCCGTGCATCGCTGCTGGAAGGTCTTCACGCCGTCCTTGAAGAGCGGACGCATCACCTGGGGCGAGAAGGCGTACCCGCTCGCCGTCGCCAGCTCGGACTCCGGACGGAACATCCACGAGGAGCGCCAGCTCGACGCCACCTGCTCGAAGCGCGCCGGCCCCATCCACATGCTCGTGGCGGCCTGGAGTGAGCGCGCCTCCGTCGGCACGAAGCCCGTGCCCGTGCGACGGCAGTAGGTCGGCACCGCGGTGGGGTCCGCCACGTTCGCCAGCCGCAGCACGCAGACGTTGTACTCCGCGAAGCGCCGGCCCACGGCCGCCAGCTCCGCCTGCTGCACCTCGCCCACGCGCGGCTGCGCGACGAACAAGTCAATGGTCCGCAACAACATGCCGACCGCGTGCTCCGGCGGCGGCGTGGGCGTGGGCTCCAGCCCGCCCGTGGAGATGACGAGCACCCGCTCCGCGCCGCGCTGCACGGCCTGCAACAGCGGCAGCCCCGAGCGCACCCCGCCATCCAGGAACGTGCCCTGGTAGCGCCCCGAGCGTGAGGGAATCCAGGGCACCGGCTCCGCGAGCACTGGCTCGACGATGGAGGCCACCACCGCGTTGATGAGGCCGTCCACGCGCTGCGCCTCCGTCGCCGTGGGCGGGAAGTCCGCCGGGTCCTGGTCACTGACGCCGAAGACGTCTCCCGTGTTGAAGTCCACCGAGACGGACACCAGCTCCGTGCCGTTGGTGAGCTGCGCGGGGACGACGGCGGCGCGCAGCTTGCCCTCCACCCCGTCGAACCGGACCAGCCCCTTCAGGTCCGAGGCAATCTTCCAAATCCACGTCGAGTTGACGCAGTAGAGGTCCGACTCCACCGAGCACGTGTAGTTGCCCAGGAGCATGTCCCGCGCCTTCTGCTCCTGACCGGGCGTGTGGAACAGGTCCACCATCGTGCTGATGAGCGCGCCGGTGCTGGTGCCCGCCGCCAGGTCGATGCGCGCGTCCCCACACCCCTCCGGCTCGGGCTTGCCCCGGCACTGCTCCATCAGCCCGAGCAGCCGCCACATGATGCCGGCGCTGAAGGCCCCATTGGCTCCGCCACCGCTGAGCACCACCGCGTTGGACGGGCGCCCCAGCTTGCGACTCCAGCGGCGGGCGCTCACGTACTGCGCGGCGGACTCTGCGCCTTCCCGCAGGCCCTGCTTGACGAGGAAGGGGTTCATCGGCTCCTGGAGCGAGTCGCCCAGCGCGGCCAGCGACGCGGCGATGCCCATCACGTTGCCGATGAAGCGCTGCGCGTCGACCTCGGCCGCCGTGGGCGCCGTCGGGTCTACGGTGCCCGGCGTCGCGGGCAGGCCCCACAGTCCCCCCGCCACGGTCTTCCTCAAGTAGGTGTCGTAACAGGCGGAGTTGCTGCCTCCCGCGCTTGTGCGCAGACACTCCACCTGCTCCGCGATGACCTCGGAGGAGTCCCCGAGGGCGGACATCCACTTCGCGACCTCCGTCGGGTGGGCGTAGGCGTCCACCAGATGCGAGCGCGTCAGGCGCCCCACGCGCTCGCGCAGGGACGTGGGCAGCGGCGGAGTCTCGGGCTTCGAGGGCGCGTTGAGCTCCTCGAGGATGTAGCCGGTTCGCAGGAAACAGCCGCTCAACAGGGTGGCCATCGCCATCAGGCACAGCAGGTACGTGCTACGTCGGTTCACGAGGTCCCCCGTCAAGGAGCGCATGGCGGGGTCCCAGGAAGCGGACGGCGAGGCACCCCTTCGTCACATCGCGACGACGACGTTAGCGCATGCGGCCCACGCGCGAGGGATGACAAACGAAAGGCCCACCCCTGGGGAGAGGTGGGCCTGGACTTCGAACCGTGAGGCCCGGGGGCCTACGGATACACCTCGCGGCGCGTCGTCGTGGTTCCGCCGCGCGGCGGGGTGGTGATGGCCCCTTCCGCGTGGACGCGCTGGCGCTTGCTCACGCCCAGCCCCGCGCCGAGCACCGAGGCGACGAGCCCCAGCAGCAGCGCGCCGAAGACGCCCCAGAAGGCGCGCCCCGTCTTGTCCGCGGCCTGGAGCGCGCCCTGCTGCACCTGCTCACCCACCTGGCCCACCTTCGCCTTGGCGCCGTCAATCTGCGTCTGGACGCGGTTGGCGACGTCCTCCGAGTCCGCCCGCGACAGCCGCGTGTTCTCCGCGATGGAGGTGACGAGCAGCTCGCGGTCCACGTTCCCAGTGCGCACCGCGGTGGTGACGATGTCCTTGGTGGCCGCCTCCAACTGATTGGCGGTGATGGTCGGCTTGCCCTCGGCCTTGAGCCGCTCGTTCACCGGACCGAGCGCGTCATTGGCATCCAGGCCGAACGCCTGGGCCGCGTTCCCACCCTGGGAGGCCGCGCCCGCCACGGCCGCGCCGGTGGCACCCACCACGCCCGTGGTCGCCTTGACCGCCGTGCCGACGATGGTCGACACCAGCATGCCCATGAGGACGACGCCGGCAATCGTCGTCAGGCCCCACATCACCGCGCCGTGCATCGCGCCGCCACCCTTGTCCACCACGCCCGCGGTGCGCGCGGCCAGGAAGCCGCCGATGAAGAGGGCGATGAGCGGGGCGATGAGGCCCCAGATGCCAGTGCCGATGCCCGCCGAGCGCGCGCTGCTGGGGTTGCTCGGGTCCACCGAGGACAGGCCGAGCGCGAGGCCCAGCGAGTACAAGAGGATGAGCACGCCGAGCGCGAGGACGGTACCGCCGAGAATGGCGCCCCAGCTCAGCTTGAAAGGCGTTCCCGCGCTGG
>Ga0126314_10000211_pt1 | contig 30346 bp, 33 predicted proteins | sample Plot105B_FD_92535 | JGI IMG/M metagenome (GOLD analysis project Ga0126314, IMG submission 92535) | Serpentine soil microbial communities from UC McLaughlin Reserve, CA, USA - Plot105B | ecosystem: Environmental > Terrestrial > Soil > Grasslands | place: USA: UC McLaughlin Reserve, Lake County... | reverse complement strand
GGAACCTACTTTATCGCTTTTGACAAGAACCGCAAACAGTTTCTAAGACTCAACCTTTACGGCAACCCCGCTTATTTCGGCACACAATACTCCGTAGAGGGCGCAGAAATCTTCAATCCCCTCAATGTAGGTATGGACCTGATCAAATTGATACAACTGAACAATGCAGACTGTTATGCCTTCATGAGAAATGGTGCAGAAGGGAAACTCTACGAGCTCAAGTTCAATGTTAAATTTACCGGACCATTTACCTTCAGTGCCCAGCAAAAACGTGAATTCAAACGTCCGGAACTCATCACTGCCGACACCAAATGGCAGGGCGCAAAGAACGGAGTAATCTACATCGCCTCAGCAGGCAAAGTATTCCGTTATAACCCGATCAACGAAGAATTCAGAGAACTGGCTACCAATTTCGGAGGCACCGCCATTACGATGCTGAAACTCTCAGAAGATGAAGAGACCCTGTTGGTAGGAAATGAAGGCACCATCTGGTTCACCAGCATTAAAACCGGAGACAATGGCTTACTCATCAAAAAGATCGAAGATATTCCCGGCAACCCTGTAGACATGGCCATCAGAACGAACTAACACTACAACATATGAAACTAAAACTATTGATACTCGCAGCCCTGGCCCCTGCCATCGCAGCAGCACAAACGCCAAATTTTACCATCAGCGGTAAAATTGGAAACCTTAACAAACCTGCAAAGATCTATCTGGATTACGGTTCAGACGGCAACGGCAAGTCAGATTCCTGCGAACTGGTAAACGGAACTTTCAAATTTACCGGCTATATCGCGAACATCGCTTCCGGTCGTATGACGCTTTCACGTGAAGGCATCAGGGACAAGGAAATCTATGGCACGGGAGGTCTGGGCGATGTGATTTACCCGAATTTCGGAAAGGAAAACATTCAGATCAGCTCTGCAGATTCCCTGTACAACGCCAAATGGACAGGCTCTAAAGTATATGATGAATCTATCGCCTTTATAAAAGCAGTAGGACCTCCGGTAATGACCATCCACCACAATGCCAATGTAACGCTGACCCGCGCTGCTCCCGAGCAGAAAGCGGATACCATGTTTTTTAAAGTATTGGATAAAAAGGTCAATGACATGCAGGCTTCAAGAAGAGCAGCAATTTTAACCTTCGCAGCAAAAAACCCGAACTCTTATTTTGCCATGCACAGCTTATCTGAAGCCAACTACGGTACCAAACCGGAAGTGATCCTTGCAGCGTTCAACAAGATGAGCGAAAAGCTTCGGCTCTCGTACGACGGGCAAAGCCTTTACAAAATGCTGAGCGCCGATAAAGTTACCGCAATGGGTGCCGCTGCGCCGAACTTTACCCAGAATGATGTGAACGGCAAACCCGTATCTCTAACAGACTACAAAGGCAAATATGTACTGGTAGAATTCTGGGCCAGCTGGTGCTCACCATGCCGTGCGGAAAGTCCTAACCTGTTAAAGCAATATGCAGCCTTTAAAGAAAAGGGATTTGAAATACTGGGCGTATCTGTAGACAGTGATAAAGCCAAATGGCGGGAAGCGATCAAAAAAGACGGACTGACCTGGACACAGGTATCTGACCTGAAAGGATGGGAAAGTGAAGCCCGTAAAGTTTACGGTATTTCAGGTGTCCCTGCCAATTTTTTGGTGAATCCTGAAGGCAAGATCGTAGGCGCGCACCTGATTGGTGAAGCACTGAATAAAAAACTGGCAGAACTGATGCCCGATTAAGAAATTTTCAGTACGCTCCCAAATGCTAACGCCCGGATTGTGCAAACCACATCCGGGCGTTATTTTTATATTCCTATCTTTTCCGCGACGTTGAGATCTTCTTTTATGCCCAGATCTCGTTGGCGCTGGTCAGAATAACCGGCTTGCCATCTGTTACCACGATGGTATGCTCATGCTGGGCCACGTAACCGCCTTTATTGCCCAGCAATGTCCAGCCATCCTCCTGCTGCTCCGCATAGGTAGAAGCCGTAGCAATAAAAGTTTCAATAGCCACTACCGAATTCTTCTTAAACCGTGTGGTCACATATTTATCCGGATAGTTCAGGATATCGTGCGGCTCCTCATGCAGGCTCCTGCCCACACCATGACCCGCCAGATTTTTGATCACCTTATACCCTCTTTTGCGGGCTTCAGATTCTATCAGCCGGCCGATCTCAGCAATCTTCACGCCGCCGCTGATCTGATCTATCGCCTTGCGCAAAATTTCTCTGGACGCATCGACCAACGGCTGAAGCTGCTGCGCATCCCTACCCAATATGAACGAACCGCCATTATCTGCCCAGAAGCCGTTCAATTCGGCCGAAACATCAATATTGATCAAATCACCTTCCTTCAAAACCCTGTCGGCCGAAGGAATGCCATGCGCAACCTCATTGTTCACACTGATACAGGTCCAGCCCGGAAAATCGTAAGTTAATTTAGGCGCAGACTTTGCACCCAGACTACTCAGCAGCGCCCCGCCAAAATCGTCAAGTTCCTTTGTGGTCATTCCCGGAGCGGCATGAGCCCTCATTTTCTTTAACGTTTCAGCTACAGCATTGCTGATCTGCTGCATTCCGAAAAGTTCGTCCTGTGATGTAATAGACATGGCTTTAATTTTTTATACAAAGATACAGATTGGCAACACAAATAATAAAATCCTAACTTGCAGAACTGCCCCAGGCAGTACCGATATTTCATAACATGACTGCTACCATACAAACCCGCGCTGACATTCAAAGACTTGTAGAACTCTTCTACAACAAGGCACTCAGCGACCCAATCATCGGTCATATATTCAAAGCCACACATTTCGACCTGGAAATCCATATTCCGGTAATGGTGTCCTTTTGGGAAACCATCCTTCTGGACGTGCATACCTACCAGGGTAATCCAATGGCTAAACACATCGACATCAACAAAACGATAGCCCTGGAAGCCGCACACTTTGAACATTGGCTATTCCTTTGGGCAAGCACAATAACCGACAATTTTACTGGAGAAAAGGCTGAAGAAGCCATTTCAAGAGCATCCGGCATTGCAAAAATCATGCAGGCAAAGATCAGCCAGTCGCAGACATAAAAGGAGTCCGTTTCAAAAATAAAAAAGGTTGTAAAGAAACTCTGGCTGGCAGAGTAATAAATATTTGCTCCCCCAATAGATGGTTAGCTATTTTTTAGCATACATTTGCTTTAACTAACTGTTTATTAGATGAACCCAGACAACTTTAACGAAGAAGAAAGTGTTTTTTTCGAACCTGGCTATATTATTTTTCATAGGCAACCGCGCAAAAGATCTCTGAAATTTCTTTCAACAGGCTATGCCATTGAATTCCGAATGATAGGCGGTCACAAACAAGTGGAAAGATTTATTGACCCTTCACAGGTTATTCTTGCTCTGGATAAGAGAAATACAATAGTCATTCTTACTGCTAGCCAATTTATAGAAATTTCGTGGGAAAACCTTGTTGCATTAACACGTAAACATCCCCATACTGCCGAACTGCACAAAGCTATCAAGTTAAAGCAGTTCGAAATTATTAGAAACCACCGCGAAAGTCTGGCCACAAAAACCATTGCTGAAAGATACTTTGACCTTCTGGAAAGCCAACCCTGGGTAAAAGAACATGCGGACGAAGAAGATATCGCCTCCTATCTGAGGATTTCTCTGGCACAATACCATAAACTTTGTGCTTTGGAGTAGACAGAGGTGAGAGGAAGAAATAAAGGGAGCCGGTTTTACGGGCTCCCTTTATTTTTGGAAATTTTATTCAATTAACTCTCAGCCTTTATTTCTTAGGATTCTCCAGTAATTTAAAGAACTGATCCAGCTGAGGCAGGATCACGATCCTTGTGCGTCTGTTAGAAGCCTTGCCCGGTTCAGAGTCATTTCCGGCTACCGGAACATATTCACCCCTACCCGCAGCAGTCATTTTTGCCGGCGGAATGTTATACTCATCCTGCAGGATCCTGACTACGGCAGTCGCACGTTTCACACTCAAATCCCAATTGTCCAGCAATACGCCCTGTTTATAAGGCACATTATCGGTATGGCCCTCTACCATAAATTCGATCTCAGGCTGGTTAATCAGCACCTTAGCTACTTTACCCAATACTTCTTTGGCAGGTTGGGTCACTTCATACTTTCCTGTAGTAAACAGCAGTTTATCTGAAATATCTATATAAACCACCCCTTTGTCTACCTTGATGTTGATGTCCTTATCGTTCATATTGCCGATGGCACCTTTTAGATTCATGACCAGGTTCATGGTAAGCGAGTCCTTACGGGCTATCGCCGACTGCAGGTTCATGATATAAGAATCTTTAGAGCTCAGACTTTCCAGTGATTTCTTGATACTTTCCGCCTGTGAACCGGAAATCACCGACAGATCCTTCAGTTGATTCACCATCTGGTCATTAGAGCTTTTCTGCTGACCCAGCTGTGAACGCAGCTGCTCACTTAAAGATTTGTATTTTGATGTAGAGTCCTGACTCCTTCTCAATTCCCCCTGCACCGTTTTATAATTGCTATCCAGGGTATTGTAACGCATGCTGGCCTCCTGCAATTTCTTGGATGTTCCGCAGGATGCGAGTATTACTGAGAGCGCAGCTAATACTAAAATTCTAGATTGTTGCATGATATTGAAATTTTTAAAGTAAATAGATATGGAGAGGTTAACCTTTTCATACAAGGCAATTATCAAGCCATTTCATAAAATCATCGTTAAAACCAACCGGAAGCCACTTTTTGAAAAATGGTCTGTCTTCAACATTGTCCTGAGCAATCTGCTGCGGGGTGCCCGGTGCGAAACCTGCACAAAGTGTTTCCTTGTGCAACAAAGTGTAGAGAAGTTCCTCATTTTTTTTTGGCGCCACAATCAGTAAAGCACTGAAAATCAATCATGTGCCAAAAAAAAGACCATATGGCATCATTATGTAGCATAGTCTAACCGTAATCAACAATAAATTTTTACAAATACTTTAAAATAAACAACTATGAAAAAGATCATTTTATCAGCAGCATTTTTAGCAGTAGCAGGATTAGCATCAGTAAAAGCAAGTGAAATCAAGAACCCGGTAACCGTTGCTGTACAACAAGATAGTACTACCAAAACACCGGTTGAGCTTAAAGATCTTCCAGAAGCAGTAACAAAGACCCTACAATCTGAACCAGTGAAAGCATGGACACCGACTGCAGCGTTTTTAGTAACCAATGCAGACAAAACTTCATACTACCAGATTGACGTTAAAAAAGAACAAGAAAGCGGTTCTTTGAAAATTGACAAAGACGGTAAGATCATTCAATAACCCCCATATATAATCCCTATTATATAGTTAACAACAGCAAAAGCCGGAGGATTCCGGCTTTTGCGATTTAAAAAAATAGATATAAATTTAACTATCTATACATTTATCATGGCAAATCTACAGCAAGAGCGCTATTAATTCTTATAAGGAAATAGAATAAACATCTTATTGGCTGTAAGTACACCCTTGGTTATTAAAATGTACATAACAGCCACCTTAACCATACATGAACCATACCAAAGCCATACATAAGCCATACGAAACCGGGATCAGCCGGTCGATGTAGGATCTACGTAGGATCGACATATAATCAGTGTATAACCGATACCAATTCTGCTCCGGTACTAATTTTCTGCGATGTGCGTTAGATGAGTATATGAGGATACTGATTAATCTGCTCTTGCTGATTTGCTGTTCGGCTGCATCTGCCCAAAGTTTTAAATTTCCTGCGGTTCCTGCCCAGGGTAAAACCATAAAATCGCTGATCCCTATCCAATGGAAGGTGATCGATTCTGTTTACGGTGACCTGAACAACGATAAGACAGCAGATCTGGCACTTATTTTCGAATTCTATGCTCCTGTAAAAGAAAACCGCGCCTATGGCGACAATACCACAGAACTCATTACTGAAATCCAAAAGCCAAGGATACTGGCCATCTATTTCAAATCGGGCAAAAATTATAAACTGGTCACTCAAAACAATAATTTTATACTGAGATCACAGGAAGGCGGTGCAATGGGCGACCCGCTCAGACCAAGCAGCATCGCAGATAATAAGCTAAATTTTGCCTTTGAAGGAGGTGGCAACTGGCGCTGGAAACTCAGTTATAGCTTCAAATACCAGGCGAATGACTGGCAGCTCACGGGCGCAGGCAATTATGCCTATCATGCAGACTCCGGTGAAATGAACGACAAGCAATACGATTTTGTAAATAGAAAACGCAAAACAACTACCGGAAAAATAGATGCCGGCAAAGGCGACAACGAAACACGCGAACAAGCCATTACCGTCAAGACGTTCCGTACTTTCAGCAGCTTTAAAAAACCCTGGACCTGGGAGATCGGACCTGACGAGTATTTGTAAAAAGTAGAGGCGGTAACCTAATGAGACCGCCTATTTTATTTACTGTGATGCGATCATACTATTAGAAACCTTATTAAAATCATGAAGCAAACACTATCTCCACAACTTCTGCGAAAGAAAAATACCTTTTCCGAGAAGACCTCAGCGCCCATGTTGCGAAGCTTCAGGGGATGCAGTCTTCTCGAAGAAGGTATTTTTTCTGTATCAAAATGATTTCCTTGAAGACAACGGTTTTTTCCGTACCACAACTTCAACAACAAAACCGTACGACTAAGCTGTAATTATCGCGAATAATTCGGTGCTTCCTTAGTGATCGAGATATCATGCGGATGACTCTCTCTCATTCCCGCAGCCGTAATGCGTACAAATTTGGCTTTTTGCAGATCCGCTACTGTAGCAGCGCCACAATAATGCATTCCTGCCCTTAATCCGCCAATGTACTGATAGATTACCTCGGCAAGTGTGCCTTTGTAAGGTACACGACCAACAATACCTTCCGGCACCAATTTCGTTACCACATCAGTTTCATCCTGGAAGTAACGGTCTTTAGACCCCTGCTCCATAGCTTCTACCGAACCCATACCACGATAAGATTTAAACTTACGTCCTTCATAGATGATGGTCTCACCAGGAGACTCTTCCACACCTGCAAACAGTGATCCCGCCATGATCGAACTCGCGCCCGCAGCAATTGCTTTAACGATATCACCCGTTTGCTTGATCCCGCCATCGGCGATAACCGGAATACCAGTTCCAAGAAGCGCCTGTGCGCATTCGAATACCGCGTACAGTTGAGGAACGCCTACACCTGCGATGATCCTTGTGGTACAGATCGAACCGGGGCCGATACCAACCTTTACAGCGTCAGCACCAGCCGCAGCCAGAGCCCTGGCAGCGTCTGCAGTAGCAATATTACCGGCAATCACCTGCAGATCCGGCCATCTTTCCTTAATGGCTTTTACCATATCGATTACCCCTTTGGAATGTCCGTGGGCAGTATCGACAGTCACTACATCTACACCTGCTTTTACCAGTGCCGCTACGCGGTCAATGTTATCGGAAGCCACACCGACTGCAGCGCCTACGCGCAGTCTGCCCTGCTCATCCTTACAGGCCTTAGGGTAGTTTTTATATTTTTGAATGTCTTTAAAAGTAATCAGACCGGCCAGGCGACCGTCTTTATCTATAACAGGAAGCTTTTCGATCTTATAATCCTGCAATATTTCTTCAGCCTGCATTAAGGTCGTACCCTCAGCAGCAATGATCAGGTTTTCCCTGGTCATCACTTCAGAAACCTTGCGCTGCATGTCTTTCTGGAAACGCAGATCCCGATTGGTAATGATACCCACCAGCTTGTTGTCTGCATCGATCACCGGGATGCCGCCGATCTTATATTCCTTCATGATCTGGAAGGCGTCCGCTACTTTGGCATCTTCACGCAAAGTAACCGGATCCTGGATCATGCCGCTTTCAGAACGTTTAACCTTTCTTACTTCGTCAGCCTGACGCTCTATGCTCATGTTTTTGTGCAGCATACCTATCCCCCCCGCCTGTGCGATGGCAATGGCCAGGCCGGCTTCAGTTACAGTATCCATAGCGGCAGAAACTATAGGAACATTGATACGTATCTTTTTGGTGAGAAAACTCCCGGTATCCACGTCACGTGGCAGAACTTCAGAATAAGCGGGTACTAATAATACGTCATCGTATGTTAGTCCTTCGGCGATAAATTTATTGGGATCGAGTTGCATAGCAAATAAGTTTACGAGTTACTATTTGCCGGGCAAAGATACGATTATTATGAAGACTGCACAATAGCCGGGCTAATATTGCTCAATAAAGCCAAAAGATTACAATTAAATTAATTAAGCATATCCGCCAGCTAAAGGCAACTTTACCTTTTTAAACTACAAGACAAAGTAAATTTACTTGTGCCGGTCTGAATGCCCTAAATCCTTTTCCGGACTCACTACATCACGCACCAGCTGTTTAAGTTCTTTAACTTCCGGAAAACGTCCTTCGGCTTTCCGGTCAAACACGACCCGGTCATCGATACGGACAATATAGGCGCCACCGGTTTCACCTGGAATGAGCGTCACTCCATAAATTTCGTCTGTGAAGGTATTTAAAAGCTCCTGCGCCATGTAGGCTGCTCTGAGCATCCAGCCACATTTAGGACAGTATTCGATGGAAATAGTTGGCTTTTGAGTTGACATATGATATAAGCTTGGGCAGGGCTAAAGTTAAAGAATGTTAATGATTATTGATTAAGACAATATATCAATAGCTTTATTTTCAGTTTAATTAACGTCAACCAAACATTTCAACCAGACCATGAAACAACGCTTATCATTATTCCTCCTTGTATTGCTCTCCGCTCAGTTGAACGCCCAGGAAGTCAGTAAAGCCAGAAAAGTAGCCAATATAGAAAGCTTCGCTAAACTCTACGGCTACGTCAGGTATTTTCATCCTTCGGAAGAAGCTGCCAAACTGGATTGGGATCAGTTTCTTTATTATGGCAGCAAAACAGTCGAAAATGCAGCAAACACCCAGGAGCTCAATCAAAAACTAAATGCTTTGTTCAATCCTGTTGCGCCATCAGTTCGAATTGTACCTAACGGTTCAGCGAAAAACTTCGACTTGAAATCCATTACACCGCCAGTTAAAAAAGGAATGAAGGAAATTACCTGGCAGCACTATGGTCTTGGAAATGATGACGGCTTATACAAGAGCGTACGCACCAACAGGAGCATAGCTGTCAAAGATCCAAACCGTGCTAAATTTGGGGTAACCACTAATCATGTGGATGCAAAGAGCCACCGTGGTAAAAACTTCAGACTTAAGGGTTGGATGAAAACAGAGGTGACCAGCGGACAGGGACAAATGTGGATGAGGGTAGACTGTGAGGACCAGAAAACCGGCTTCTTTAACAACATGGATGACCGGCCGGTCAAAGAGAAAAGCTGGAAAGCTTACGAAATCAGCGGAGTAGTGGACACCGATGCCAGGGAGTTTGTTTTTGGCGCTTTTTTAATCGGTGAGGGAAAACTCTGGGCCGATAATTTTAAACTGGAAGTGGAAGACAAGGGCGCATGGACTCCGGTTCCCCTTTACAACAGTTCTTTTGAAGAGAACACGACCAATGGCTGGTACACAGGATCGAAGGGTTACACCTACACACAGGTTAACGATACGGGTGTGGATGGCCAGAAAGCATTGCTGATCGCTACGTCATCTGAAACCAAAATGATCACGACAATCTTTGATACGAAACCGGTTTTTGGCAGCTATTTTATCAAAAGCATTGGAAACGGCCTTTCTTGTATCGTGCCCCAGGTGCTTATGGGAACTGAAACGGCCACCTACCCTCAGGCAAACGCCCTCAAACTTCAGGAATTAAAGCAAAAAATGGAGCAATCTGTTCCGAAAACATTACCTGCTGAGGATCTCTATGTTCGTTTAAGTGCAGTTGCGGTATCCTGGAATGTTTTCCAGCATTTCTTTCCTTACAGGGAGGAAGCCAAAATGGAATGGAATAAAGAACTTCCGTCTGCGCTTTCTGCTGCTTACGGTGCAAATAACAGAGAATCGTTTGGCGCCGTATTACGTGTCATGACTGAAAAATTGAAGGACGGACATGTGAGCGTTTCTTTTGGGCAGCAAAATTACTTTTCTATCCAGGCAGATGCAGCTTTTGCTGAAGGAAAAATTCTCATCAGTAAAGTGGATTCCACAGCATTGGTAGCTGATCAATTGCCGATGAAAGCTGGTGATATCGTGCTGGCCATAGATGGTGTTCCCGCACTGGAGTACTTTGCGCAGCTTAAAAGCGAAATATCAGGTTCGGAACAGTGGAAAAACTATTGTGCACTGGGTCAGCTCTTCTGCGGCAGCCGCGATACTGAGCTGCTGCTCAAAATTAACAGCGGTGGAACAGAAAAGGAAGTCCGCAGCATCAGAAAAGGTTATAGAAATCGCACTGAGGGACCAAAGATCAAAAAATTGGAGGATGGCATTTATTATGTAAATATCGGGAATACCGAGATGAAGGATATTTCTGCAATCCTGCCCGAGCTATCAGCTGCAAAGGGTCTGATCTGCGATTTAAGGGGTTATCCTAAAGGAAATCATGAACTGATCTCTCACCTGCTGTCGGTACAGGACACCAATAAATGGATGTTCGTACCACGTGTCATCAGGCCCGATTATGAGCAGGTCAGCTACGAAGCAATGGGCTGGAGCATGGCGCCGAAATCGCCGCATATCAGCGCCAAAGTTATTTTCTTAACAGGTGGCGGGGCCATCAGCTATGCGGAGAGTTATATGGGTTTCATTAAACAATATAAACTGGCTACGATTGTGGGGCAGCCTACGGCTGGTGCTAACGGGAACGTAAACCCTTTCACGGTACCCGGCAATTACAGCATCAGGTTTACGGGAATGAAAGTCAGATTACAGGATGGCAGCCAGCTACACGGTCTGGGGATACAACCCGATGTATTGGTTACGGAAAGCATTGCCGGGATTACAGCCGGCCGTGATGAATATCTGGAAAAAGCGTTAGCACTGCTGAAATAGCAGCGCTAACGACATTAATTATTTATAATTAACCTCGAATGAAGAGAACCGGGCATCCTGTCCGGTTTCTCCTTTAAAGTTGAGTCCGATCCTCGGGCTCCTGTCCCACTGCGGTAAAAAATCATAAGAAAAATTCCCCTCACTAATCATCTGCTTCCATTTACCGGGCTCCTGGCTCCAATAAATTTTACAGGTATGGTTTGCCTGCCCAACCAGTTTCAGATGTACAGGCTTTGTTTTCGAAGTTAAGGCCTCATAGCCGGCAAGCTGCCGTTTTCCATCCTTTACTATCCAGAACTCCACACGATCTCCGGCTACTCCCAGGCTCAGTGAGGCGTTGGCATCACCATAGTAAGTCAGCCCTTTCAGTGCTGTATTGTGATTAACCACTGTCGTACTCATTTCCCACTCGGCAGAAACCGGTCTTACTGTATATGCTATCCCTGATGGATTTCCCGCTTTGACGGTGCCTGATAAATGAAGATTGCCGTTGATCTGCTTTGCGACAGGATTGGAATTCCGGAAATCCCATTGCCAGTACCCTGCCGGTATTTTGGCAGTAAATGAATCATTAACCTGATGCACTTTAGCTGCCGTGTTGGGCTCCTCTGTAAATACCGGCCAGCCGTTCTTTTCAGGCCAGGTCAGTTCGGCCAGCATGCCTTCCCTGCCGGTATAAACTGTGGTTTCCCGGTTGTAGGCATGGTACAGATAAAAAGTGCGGCCTTCAGGTGTATTTACAAAAGTACCATGACCGGAACATTTCCATTCGGCGTTGCCAGCCAGCGCCGGATTCTTTTGATAATCTTCATAAGGACCTTTGTAATGCTTTGATCTGGCGATCCGCACGTTATAATCACACTGACTGCCGCAACATGCACCCGCAGAATAGAATAAATAATAATAATCGTCCTTTTTAAGGATACTCTGGCCTTCCAGTCCCATCCTGCTGTCGTCTTTAAACATGGTAAACAGTTCACCTTCAAGCTTCAGCCCGTCAGCAGAAAGCTTGCTTCCGATGATCTCTATCGGCGTGTTGTCCAGCCCGTAGGCCTTATAGCTAATGTAAAGCTGCCCGTTGTCGTTGTACACAAAGGCATCAATGGCTTCTTTAGTATGTTCAATAAGCACTCCATGATCCTTAAAGCCCCTGTCAGGATACTGAGAAGTGGCCACACCGATAAATGAAAGGTTATCTTTTTTGCGCCTGGCGGTATAATAGATGTAATAAGTCTTGTTGTGGTAATAATATTCCGGTGCCCAGAACGACCCTGTGGTCCATTCAGGTGCCTTATCGAAGATATAACCGGTCTGTTTCCAGTCTTTCAGATTGGAAGAGGTATAGATCGGAAAATGCGGTGCCCATTCTGAGGAGGTACCGGCGGCAAAATATTGGTTACCGACTCTGATCACTGAGGGATCAGCGAAATCTCCGGGAATTACGGCATTGATCTTTTGCTGTGCGATTAAAGAAGTGGAAGATGCAATCGCAAGGATTGCAACAAAGGCAAGCAGCCTGGACAGGTTTCTCATTTGGTATTGGTATGGTTTGAACCTGCAATATATCAATTTCAGGGATTTTTAAGAAATACGCTTGCCATACAGCCCCCGGCATATGACAAGCGTAAGATACATTTAGTTGATGCTGCCGATCAGCGTTCCCACAGGGAAACTACTCTGACTACAGCCATCGGTACCGGTAATTCCGGCGCTGCCATTGCAGGCCGCGAAATTCCAATAATCGCGGCTGCGGTACAGCGGGCCTTTGCCGATACCGCCCCAGCCACCACTGTAGCTGAACTGCTCCTTATCACAGCTGATCGCTACCAGGTTGTTCCAGCTTTGCACCTCGTCGGCCGAGCCGTTCGGGTTTCTGTAATCACCGTAATAGCTGCAATCGTATCCCGGGAATGAGATCGTATTGCGGTTATGGTAAGAACCGTGGGCCTTTTTACCCACAAAGATATCTACCCTTGTACCGGCCGCCACATTTCTCCAGTCTTTGGTATACCAGCCGCCATGTTGAAAATAGGTGACGGTGAGTACCTTGTTGGTTTGGGTGTTGACCTGTAAAATGGTATGCTCCCAGTCGTAGTCGTGTCCACCAAGACCGGCGAAGCAGGTGGTCTGTGTTTTGTAAGTCCACCAGTAATCGATAAACACCTTATTGGAAGCTGTCGGGTGCTGCTGCACCTCATAATAGGTCGGAAAGCTTTTACTGAGTCCGGGGGTTCTGTTGGTCATTACCAGTGTACCGTTGCAAACAATGCTGTTTGGGTCTGTGCTGTTAAAAACGTCTTCGACAGAAATGGGGTAGTCTGGTGCGGCGCGGTCGAATTTTACCAGCGGAGCATAAGTGCTGGCCAGGGTCTGAGCAGTGGTTCCAGTGATCTTTTGTCCGCTCTCCTGGCATTCAGGGCAAGAGAATAGCGCACCGGTCTGTCCGGCTTCCGCAAAGCTTGTGGTTGTTGGTCTTTGTTTGCCGGCCGAACTCTGGTCGTCCTGCTTCTTGCACTGGGTAAAAATCAGGCATAACAATGCCATTAACAACAATAGGGATTTTGTTTTCATGTTTAATAGGAATTTGGTGATTAGGGTTTGATTATTTCTGCATTGGGGAGGCTCTGTTTAGTTATATATCTGGTTGTGTTTTAAAATCATTGGCCGGTTGTCTGCGCTGCAGGCTGGCAAATAATTTCATATGGGGCTAACTAAAGATAAGATTTTAATTATTAAAACTATTTTTGCGGTAATGGAATATTTTAAATCGCTGCTCAACCTGCTGAAGACAGAGCGGCAGGAAGACCTTAGTGCTTATCTTGCCAATACAGCCGCTACTTCTGCAGCCGAAAAGCGTACAAAGGGCCTTTCATGGTATCCCATTGCTATCAGGGGAACAGAAATGAGCAGGGGCGATTACCTCAGCATCGAGATGGAGCGCACCACTCATCAGGAGCTGAACCATCAGTTTCGTTTTGGTTCGTCGGTTGCCCTTTTCTCCAATCACGATACAGCTAAGGACCGTATAGAAGGTACGGTAACCTATGTGGGCGGCAACCGGATCAAAGTGACGATAAAAAGTGACGAACTGCCCGAATGGAGCAGAGACGGCAAGCTCGGTCTGGACCTGCTGTTTGACAACAACAGCTACGACGAGATGCAGCAGGCACTGAAGCAAGCTTCATTAATAGCGGAACAGAAAGCAGAGGGGCCGCTGAACCTGATTGAAGTACTGACCGGTAAACGCAAGCCGGGTTTCAGCCAGGATGGTCTTTCCTACAAGATTCCGGGATTAAATAACTTACAGCAACAAGCCGTAGACCAAATCGTACGTGCGAATGAACTGGCTGTGGTACATGGCCCGCCCGGTACAGGAAAAACAACTACTTTGGTGCAGGCCATTAAAGCGCTCATTAAGCTGGAACACAAACAGATCCTGGTGGTGGCTCCGAGCAATACAGCGGTAGACCTGCTGAGTGAAAAGCTCAATGACGAGGGCCTGAATGTGCTCAGGATCGGCAACCCGGCAAGGGTTTCGCCTAAAATGCTTTCTTTGACGCTGGACAGTAAAATGGCTGTTCATGAAAGCATGAAGCAGTTAAAGGCACTTAAAAAGCAGGCGGCAGATTATAAGAACATGGCCCATAAATACAAGCGCAGCTTTGGCCGGGCCGAGCAGGAACAACGCAAGGCCCTGTTCAATGAGGCGCATAAGCTCGTGAAGGAAGCCGGTAATACCGAGCAGTACATTACCGACCATGTGGTAGCTAAGGCACAGGTGATCACCGCTACACTGGTAGGCGCCAACCATTATACCATCAGAGACCTGAAGTTTGATACGGTGGTGATAGATGAAGCCGGGCAGGCACTGGAACCCGCCTGCTGGATCCCGCTCATCAAGGCTAAAAAAGTCATTTTTGCAGGCGACCATTGCCAGCTCCCTCCTACCATTAAATCTAATGAAGCGGCAAAGGGCGGGCTGAGCACCACTTTGATGGAAAAATGTGTGGGTTTCTGGCCCCAGGCAGTGACTTTGCTCGAAGAGCAGTACCGCATGCATGAGCACATTATGGGTTATTCTTCTGCCGTGTTCTACAACAACTTATTGAAGGCCCATGAATCGGTAGCCACCCGGCAATTGTTCCCCGGCGACGCGGCGATCTCCTTTGTAGATACCGCAGGTTGCGCCTTTGATGAAAAGGCCGAAGGCAGCAGTACCACCAATCCTGAAGAAGCGGTGTTTTTAATCAAACACCTCACGCAGTATATAGCTGAACTTGGCAAACATTATGCAGCAGATCAGTTTCCTTCTATAGGGATCATAGCACCATACCAGCAGCAGAACCTGCTGATCAGGGAACTTCTGCTCAGTTCAGATGAACTGGCACCTTATGCAGACAGCATTACCGTAAATACGGTAGACAGCTTTCAGGGCCAGGAACGTGACATCATTTACCTGGGCCTGACCAGAAGCAATGCAGAAAGGAATATCGGTTTCCTTAGCGACATTAGAAGAATGAATGTGGCTATGACCCGGCCAAGGCAAAAGCTGGTGGTAATCGGCGATAGTGCAACCCTGTCGAGACTACCCTTTTATGATGGTCTTGTTGCCTATGCCGAGAAAAAAGAAGCTTATCAGAGTGCCTGGGAATTTGTATAGACGCGGTTGTTCGTAAAAAAAACAGGCGTTCATGCAACTTTTCAATTAAATTTCCGTCCTACTATTAACAACGAAAAAAAACTCAACATGAAAAGAATAATTCCTATACTTTTTACAGCAGCAATATGCGCAGCTAATTTGACTACTATAGCCGGTCCGGTAACAGCAGGTAAGAGCATCAATTATAAAAACGACGAGCGTAAGGTAAAGAATTTCAGCGGTGTAGTTGCCGGGGGGCCAATTGAAGTGATCATCACAATGGGCAGTACAGAAAACCTGAGGTTTGAGGGCGACGCAGAGGCAATCGCTACCCTGGTTTCTGAAGTGAAGGGAGAAGTGCTCATCATCCGCCCGGCGGTAAGCTGGAAAAGCTGGGCCAGAAAATATGAAGGCAAAAAGATTACGGCCTATGTAAATGCGAAAACCATTACCAGCCTTTCCATGAGCGGTGATGGAAGCATTACCTTGAAGGGCGTTGCCAGGGCAACCGAACTTGCCATCACACTGAGTGGATCAGGAAGGGTAAAAACTGCTATAGATGCAGATTTACTGACTTCTACCCTTAGCGGATCGGGCAGTCTGGAGATCAGCGGAAAAGCAGATAAGGCTTCGGTGAACATCAGCGGATCGGGCAGCATCAGTGGCAAGACCCTGGCCATTACCGATCTTACTTCACGCATCAGCGGCTCTGGTTCGATCTCTGCCAAAGTGAGCGGTAATATAAAGGCATTGATCAGCGGATCGGGCCATGTCTATTATACCGGCAACCCTTCGATAGAACAAAAAGTCCTGGGGTCTGGCGGGGTTTCTGAACTGTAACCCCACCATACCTATTCACCCCAGGAATGACGTGTTATTTATCACTAAGTAATTTTATAAGAGCAGGTTCATTTTCATCGATCTGAGAAAAGCGACCCACCTGATCATTGGAGAAAAAATTGTCGTTGAGATCGTCGTTCGCAGTCGACACCTCACCGATGATACAGGCTTCAGATTCAGGCCAGAAGGCATGCCATACGCCTGCTTCAATGGTTACCCTTTCGCCGGCTTGCAGGCTTAGCGCTTCGCCCGAGGCAATTTCGGTATAAACACCGTTTACCTTCAGCCTGATCTGCGCGGGGCTATCGTCTTTTAGCGGATCGTTCTTCCAGAGCTGTACCAGCAGTACGCCGGTGCGACAAATAATATCTTCTTTTTTCTTTTGATGCGTATGGTTGGGTGTTACCTGTCCTTTTGTAGCATACATCAGCTTTTCACAGTATTCGGTTTCTTCCGCCAGATTTACCAGGACCAGCCCGCAGCCTTTAAAATCGCCGAGGCCGAAGTCTGTAACATCCCATTTGGGCTGTGGCGGCAAGGCCCATCCATTGGCTTCAAAGAATGTTGTTGCCTCTTTTATTACGCCGTTTATTTCAGATCTTTTCATTTCGTGTCTGGTTTATTGATAAATGACTTTTTCTACGGTTTGTGCAGCCTGTGACCTTAGTGCAGCAGCAAATATGCAATGGCTTTCGGTTGCCTCCTCCGGGGTTACACAACCGAACCTGCCGTTTAGCTGGCCTTCCCGCTCGGCTACATAAGCCGCCAGCATCTGCATAAAGCAGTCTGAAAAGCCCGGCTCAAAAATGCCGCCCGTAACAGTTGGGAACGGCACGCCCTTAAAGCCAAGGTCTGTGCGCTGCCATTGCTGCTCGTCTCCGTCCAGTTTAAAGGTCCATAATGTTTTGGTTTCCTTTGTGCTGTATTTTACACCTCCTTTGGTACCGAGCACCTCGATATACCAGGTATTGGTCTCACCAGGCGCGATACGTTTGGTCTCCAGGGTCATCGGCACATCGTTTCCGTCTATCTCTACCGTTGTGCTCAATGTAGCGTTGTTCCAGGTATCACAGGCAGCTACGCCCCCTTTGCCGTCGGGCCTTTCTGTAAAGATTCCCTGCAATTGCGCATACAAACTTTTCGGTTTCCAGCCCAGCCTTAAAGGCAGATGCAGCACGTGCATGCCCAGATCGCCCATCACACCGATCTCTCCACAAAACTTCACCTGCCTTTTCCAGTTGATCGGTTTGGCCGGATCCATATCGCTCGAGTGCAGGAAGCCCGCCCTGATCTCTATGATCTGGCCCAGTCTGCCTGATTGTACTTCCCTGATCACACGCTGCGGACCGGGGAGAAAAGGCATTTCAGAGCTGCACCTTACAAAGCGGCCGTACTTTTCGGCGGCTACTCTGATGGCCAATGCGGCTTCGAGGTCTATACCAAAGGGTTTTTCTGCAAGCAGATCTTTACCTGAGGCCAGTACTTCGAGGTAAAATTCCTTATGCAGGTTGTGCGGCAGTGCCACATAAACTACATCGATCTCCGAATTGCTCAGCAGCTCCTTGTAATCTGTAGTTAGTAACTTAACCGTAGGTACTGCTTTATACCAGTCCAATACTTGCTCATTCAGATCACAGACAGCGGTCAGCGCTACAGTGGCCGGAAAGTCGTTGAGTGTAAACCACCTGCCAAAAGCACCAGCGGCTTCTCTGCCCATTAGTCCGCCGCCAATGATCCCTATATTTACCTGTTTCATTCTCAATTATTGATATAGCTAATCACATCCGCAGGTTTCGCTCCTTCATGTACAATAGCCATCAGCGCTTTCGTCATTCCGGCCGGGTTCGCATGCTGTATCACATTCCTGCCGTATACAATACCCTTTACACCTTGCTGCATCAGTCCGTAAGTTCTGTCAAGAATCTCCTGATCGCTGGCCTTGCCTCCGCCTCGTACCAGTACTGGTATACGGCCCGCTATTTCTACAATCCTGTGGTAGTCGTTTACATCGTCTGTTGGATCTGCTTTTATGATATCGGCGCCCAACTCTACCCCTTGTCTTACCAGGGGAATAATTTTCTGCGGGTCACCGTTCACCATATAGCCTCCAGCTTCACTGTTTGGCCGGAATACCAGTGGTTCAATCATCAGCGGCATGGCATATTGCTCGCAGAGCGGCTTTATTTTTAAGATATTTTCGATACACTGATCGGTTACTTCCGGCTCGCCGGGAATACTGAACAGGTTAACAACCACACAGGTGGCGTCCAGGCGCAGCGCCTGTTCCACAGGGTTTGCTATCATGCGGCTGAACAATGTTCTTGGCAATTCCTTTCCGTAGACATTGGCTACGTCTGTTCTCAAAACAAGTGAGGGTTTCTGCCTGCCTGGTATAGACTGCAGGTAATGCGCCTGGCCTACCGTAAGTTGTATGGCATCGGGAGCAGCATTTACCAGGATATCAACTGCTTTGCTGATGTTTTCTATTCCCTGTAAAAAGCCGTATTCATTGAAGAAACCATGATCTATTGCCACGTCAAAGCAATTGCCCGACTTGCTGTTGAATAATCTGTTTAATCTGTAATCTTTCATTTTATATGGTATTGTTCTATTTCTGTTAATTAAATGGCGCCTCACCTGCTGCAGCCCGGGGGTTTTCTTTTAAATAGATCCGGTAAAGTTCAAAGAAAGCGGGTGCATCTAAAAGTACGGCATTCGGATCAAGTTTTTTTATCTCATTTACCACATCGACATGCCATGTGGGCGCTTTAAGGATATTTCTGAACCAGTGGAAAGGCACTTTACGCCGCTGCATCTGATCGATTATAATTTTTGCCGCTTCGGCAGGATTGTCCTGGTTCACATCTTCACCGGCCCTTAGCACGGGCATGTTGCCGTGGAGCGACATCAACGGAACTTTTTGAGGCACAATGCCATTCGGACTGAAGCTGGTGTAGGCGTCGAGCCCCTTGCTGTTCATTCCCGGCGCCTGCCCGTCTATCACAAAGCCGGTGATAGACAAGTCCCATTGTTTGTAGTAAGGCTGGTTATGCTTTGCCCACTGGCCGACAGCGTCAGGAAGAGCTGATATGGCTCTGGGTGCCTGCAGCATCCCCGGCATCAGGTAGCCCGAGCCATTGTCTGCGGCGGCAAAATAGTCGTTGGCGGTGGCGGTCTCTCTTCTGTATTCCATAGCCATGGGTACACGCTGTGCCAGGATCGGGCTGATGCTCCACATGAGTGGGACCTTACCTCTGCCCGGGCTGTCCCATATATCTGGTGTAGTCTGCGACAGCCATGAAGAAGCATCGTAATCGCCGACATAGAAAATATAATAGTTCTTGTTGCCCAACTGCAGTTTTCCGTTCTTATCCAGAAATCCTCTCTGCTGCAGCTGTTCTTTCGTAACCCAGTTCTGCTTGTAGACCTTTTTTAATGGATAATGCTGCCAGAAGGAGGCGTTGGCCAATGCACCGAAACCTATCGCATCGGCATCTTTAAAGGCATTGTATGCGCTGATGATCCGCGAATATTCCCATTCGGTTTCTACGTCTTCATGTTTGCCACCAGCATGCCGGGTATATTTGTATGCCCATGGCGGAAAACCGCCCAGATAGGTAAATGTGTTGCCATTGCCGTTGCCCTTGTAGGCCAGCAGCAGGTATTCTTTCAGGGTATTCAGATCGGTACCGGTTTGCTGGCTGCTGTCATCTGTCGCCTTTTCATCTCCCCAGGGGCTCAGGTCGTAGAAAAAGGCGTTTCTGCTAACAAAGAAATCGTGGTTGGATAAGGTATGGTGGTTAATACGTGTCGCCTCAGGCTTCTGCATCCATTGCTGATCCAGATAATAAGCACCATAAGCAGGATTGCTCTTGCCTGTTTTCATGTAGCGTTCTATAAACCAAAGGTAGGCGTCGTTCTTGGCCGATCCGCTCGATTTTCTTTCCGTATTGGGAATTGTTCCTTTTCCGGTAAATAACGAACTGCCATCTGGTTTCAGCAACCATGTTTTAACGGGGATCTTCGGTCCTTTCAGAATCAGCCGGTTATAAAGACTGCCTTCCGCGAGGTCGTACCTCACGGCGATCAGGTTTTCAGCACCCGCCACAGAAGAAGCTACGTTACTTGTGGCCGGCACTTTCGGATCGTATACCACCGCGCCTTTGATCTCATTTTTAAAGGAGCTGATTAATTTTACAATGTCGGTATACACCAGTGTGTCTCTGCCATGCAGCCATTTACCCTGCTTTCTGTATTTATCCCACCAGTACCGGTCTATACTTACCCCAGCGTTTTCTATAAAGAAAAGATAAAGCTGAGGGCTTTTGCGGTTTAAAACCCCCTGTAATGTGGCAAGCGTATGGGCGTGGTCCCAGGTGGTGTGTACGTTGACCTCATTCTTCATGTTAAATTTTAGAGTATAACCCAGATCATAAAGCGCAATGGTCTTTTTGTTCTGCGCATGTAACTCGGCTTGCCATATGATTGTAATTGTCAGGCTCATCATCAAAACAAAATAAGCTCTTCTCAGGGTAGCAGAAAAATTCATCAGGTTAAATTTGGTTATAGGGTTCAACTGATGCGAACCACAGGACAATTATACAAAAAAAACCTTACAACTTGTATATACAAGATAATAATTATGTCTGAAATTTTATAAAAAGAATATTTTCTTTAAATGATTACCTTTACGGTTAGACCTATAGTATAAACCTTATTAATGAACCGAAGAGAAACGACTCCTTTATATCAGAAGATTATAGATGACCTTAGAACAGCGATAGACAAGGATCAGTATAAAAAAGGAGAGCTGCTGCCCTCAGAGAATGACCTCTGCAAAACTTACAATACAACAAGGGTTACGATCAGACAGGCGCTCTCTGCATTGATGATTTCAGGCCATATTACCCGCAGGCATGGCAAGGGCAGTATCGTATCTGAACCTAAAAAAGGTCTTGGTATTCTTTCTTTAAGGGGCGTTACCGCTGGCATCGGCGACAAAGCACTCACCACGAATATTCTGGAAAAGCCTGTAAAACGGGATTGGCCGGGAGATTTCTTTTACACACTGGAAGAGGAAGAAGTTCTGTCGGGCTGTATATTCTTTACCAGGCTCCGCTACCTGGACGAAAAGCCTATACTTTACGAAGAGACCTTCATCACCGATATCAACCTGTCGAGGTTTACTGCCAGAAACCTGGAAAACAAATCTCTGTTTAAGCTGCTTGATGAGCACTATCAGGTAAAGGTGAAAGAGGGCGAACAGAAGATTTGGGCGATAAACGGCGACAAACGGATCAGCAAGCTACTGGATGTTAAGACTACACACCCAATGGTACACATGAAAAGAAGGCTGCAGACCAACACTAAAAATCTTAACATCTACTCTTCATTATACTGCAATACAGAAGAATACTTTTTACAGGATTATTTTTAGGCGGCTACTGCTTCAGCAACCGCATAACCTGACCGCCGCCCTGCTCCATCTTTACGGTGATGAGATCCTTCTTCGTTACGCTTTTTAAGGTTTTTATCAATTTGTTCGGATCCTGTGCCGTTTCGGGTCCGTCGGCATAAAGCTCTGCCTGGTAGGTTCCCTCCGGCAGAAAGCTCAGCGGTATTTCCAGTGTCCTTACCATGCTGTTATTGATCGTTCCCACATACCAGTCGGTGCCTTTTCTTCGCGCGACAGTCAGATAGCCACCCACTTCAGCGTTCAACACGCGTGTTTCGTCCCATACCGTTGGCACGTTGCGTAAGAAATCAAAGCCTGGCTGCCCTTTATAGGCATCGGGATAATCGGCCACCATACTCAGGTAACTCTCGAGTACCACATACATCGCCAGCATATGGCAGCGTGTACCGGCCATCAGCGGTTTTACATAGCGGGATTTGAAGTTTTCCGGCCGAACGGCTCTGAAGCCTCCCAAATGATAATCACTGGCTCCTGCCAGCAGGCGTGTAAATGCAATATTCAGATCGTGTTCGGGCGTTACAGCCTGCAGCAGCCACTTGTTCTGTTCATAATTGTAGGTTCCCTCACGGGTAAATTCGTTTGGATAGGTACGGTTCATTCCTGTCGGCTTATAGGCGCCGTGAAACTGAATGAATAGCTTGTGTGCCGCGGCACGCTGCAGGATCTCTTCCTGGATCTTTACCATCTCCTGGTCATCGCGATCCAGGAAATCGACCATCATGCCCTTAATGCCCCACTTCTCAAATTGTGTGAAAGCGGCTTCCAGCTGGGGATATAGCGCCATCCAGTTGATCCATACGTGGATGGCAACACCCTTGCTTTTTGCGTAATCGCAGATGCGCTGCATTTCTATGGAGGGTATGGCTTTGGTTACATCTGCGTAATTTCCCTTAACCGCATAATTCGGCCAGTCGTTGGGATACCAGGCAAAACCACCATAACCAATCACAGAATGATATTCGATGTTGTTCTCGGCACAAAAATCTATGTAATATTTATTGGTTTCAAAATTGGCGCCCGGCGCAAAGGTGGTATCGGGAACCACATCTCCGTTCCACCAGTGAAAAGAAGTCTTACCCGGTTTCAGCCATGAAGTATCTTCAATCTTCGAAGGTTCATTCAGGCTGGTGAGTATGTTAGATTCAATCAGTGCGCCGACCCTGTCGCTGATCAGCATAACGCGCCAGGGTGTCTGGTGCGGCAGTATCGCCTTTACCTTAACTTCCTGCTGCCCCTGCAAAGGAGACAAATGACTGGTCAACACCCCGTTTTCCTTAGTCAGGTACATCCCGGCATAGTCCCTGAGGCTGGCTTCGGTAACGGCCATATAGGTTTTTCCCGGAAACTCGAACAAATGCCGGCAGATCCATAAGCTTGTTTTCCTTTAATTCCGAGAGTGGCATTTTCTGGTACAGGTTCTCATGGTTGTTGTTATAAGTATCAAAAATTAAGGTCCTTACACCTGGATCTCCGGAGATGTTGAAACCGCTGTTTTCTGCCGTCATGGTATAGGAAGACCAGTTCTGCTGCTTCGGAAATTCATAACGGAAGGCCAGTCCGTCGTTGAAAGCCCTCACAATCAGGTTGATCTGCCTGCCTTTACTTTCCATCAGGGGGATCAATACCTGTTTATAGTGGTTGCGTACTTTGCTTGCTTTGCCGATAACCAGTTCATATTGCTCATCTGTCTGACTATAAACTGCTTTCGGTGTAAGTAATTTTGCTCCAAATGCACCCTGCTCTTTAAAGCTGAAACCAAGTTCAGAGTCGCCGATCAGTTCCTTTCCCTTATACTGAACTTTATAAAGCGGCTTCTGCGGCGTCAGCTTAAAAGAGAAAACGATATTTCCATCAGGAGATTTCAGCGATATATTTTTCTGCGCATATGCAGCCGGAATCATAAACAGCGCAGTCAGCATAAAAATGAAACATTTCATGGGCATAAATATTTGGTTAGGGGTACAGATTCTAAAACTAATAAACTTTCTCAATACCTTAGCAGTTCATCGCAATCAAATGATAACGACACTGCTTCAGACCCTACCCGATTATACCACTGCATTTATCAGAATAATCGCCGGCATTATTATTTTTCCCTATGGCATGCAGAAGATCTTCGGTTGGTTTGACGGGCCGGGGCTTAAGGTTGCATTAGCGCAACTGGAGGAAAGAAAAATCCCTGTTTTGGTTTCCTGGCTGATCATTGCCGGTCAATCTTTGGGCAGTATCGCCTTGATTACCGGCTTCCTGGGCCGCTTTGCCGCAGGCGGGCTGTTCATCATCTTCACCGCAGCCATGATCACTCATATGCCCGACGGCTGGATGATGAACTGGTTCAATAAGAAGAAGGGCGAGGGCATAGAATATTTTGTAATGCTGCTGGCCATGCTGCTGATCGTTGTCATCAACGGATCGGGAGCATTTTCCATAGACCTGCTGCTGCTCCCGAAGCTGCAGTAGATCAGGTGCCGGTTTCTTTCCTGACTACAGGCGCAACCTGAGTACCCAAAAGTTCAATGGTCTTTAAAACCTGCTTGTGCGGAATAAAACCTGTAACCAACTGTGCCAGGAACCTCGTGTTTTTAAACAGCTCGTATTGGTGCATGATCTTGTCTATGGCTTGCTGCGCACTGCCTACTACCAGTGGCCCGCTGCTGCGCAGGTAATCAAATTGCGGTTTAGTCATCGGCGACCAGCCCCTGTCACGGCCAACCGTATTCATCAATGCTTCGTAAGAAGGGTAGAATTCATCGGCTGCCTGCTGCTCGGTTTCTGCGACATAGAACTGCGAACTGATGGCCAGCTGCAGCTTATCTGCGTTGTGTCCGGCTGCCGCAGCCGCCTTACGATATAATTCTACAAAGGGAACAAATTGCTCGGGTGCGCTGCCCAGTATGGCTACAGCCAATGGCAGATTTAGCTTGCCGGCCCTTTCTGCAGATGCGGGCGTACCTCCTGCGCCGATCCAGACCGGAATGGATTCCTGCAAGGGCCTTGGGTATACTCCCCTGTTTACAATGGCAGCCCTGTGCTTGCCCTGCCAGCTAACAATTTCTTCCTGGTTGATCTGCAGCAACAGCGCCAGCTTTTCATTGAAAAGTGCATCATAGTCACTCAGGTTATAGCCAAACAGAGGAAACGATTCGATAAAGGAACCCCTTCCGGCAATCATCTCTGCCCTGCCGTTAGAGATCAGGTCTACGGTTGCGAAGTTCTGATAGGTACGAACCGGATCTGCCGAACTCAGTACGGTTACAGAACTGGACAGCTTGATGTTTTTAGTGATCGCGGCAGCCGCAGCCATAAATATTTCAGGTGCCGAGATCACAAAATCGGGCCGGTGATGCTCACCAAAGGCGAAAACATCAAGGCCTACTTCATCTGCCAGTTTTACTTCTTCGAGTAATTCCTGTACCCGTTTGTGTGCGTTTACCGCATTTCCCGGTTTATGATCGGCCTGTAATTCGCCGAATGTGCTGATCCCTAATTCCATTCCAGTGTATACTTTTTATGCGGCAGCCAATATAAGGGCTTTGTGTGTTATGGAGAGGTAAAAAAATAAGGTTACCTGTATTTTTCTGAAAGACGTTTTGGCGCCACATTACAATAAGAAAGGGCCAGCGCATCCTGAAGCATAGCTTTCTTTACTGTTTTTAGTTCTAAGATGGTCCAGCCCTGTTTGCCCCATGCGCCGGTAGCCGGATAAACGATACTGCTGTCAAAAGCCATAAAAACCGACTGGTCTATTTCAGACAACTTCACTACTGCCCGCTCCTTAATTGTGTCAAGTGTCGCAAAGATCTTCTTACTGACTCTGAATGACGCCTTTTCGAAATGAGGCTGCTCAATTGCTTCTTCAAAGTTCAAAGCCATCTGTCTGAATGTTTCTTTACTGACCATAGATTAAAAATAGGTATTCCGGTGCAAAGAAAAGTACGGTAAAAAAATAGAGCTGGCTGTATTTTGGGATTGAATAATAATTGTAATTTTAAACCCAATTATAAAACATCAGCATATGCAAGAGTCTAATTCACTGAACAAGGTTGCCGAATTCCACAAAACGTTTAAACATCCTATAAAAGAAACACCCGGCATCCCTTCCAGAGACAGGGCAAACTTAAGGGTTTCTTTACTGGCAGAGGAACTTCAGGAATTAAAGCAGGCGATAGAAGCCAATGACTTTGTTGAAGTAGCTGATGCGCTCTGCGATCTGCAATATGTTTTATCGGGTGCTATTCTTGAATTCGGCCTTGCCGATAAGTTTAAGGATCTGTTTGATGAAGTGCACCGCTCGAACATGAGCAAGGCCTGCAAGTCTGAAGAAGAAGCCCATGAAACCATACAGCATTACCGTAAAAACCACCAGTGCGATGCTTATCACAAAGAAGAGGAATCGTTGTTTTTGGTTTACAGAACCAATGACAATAAGACGCTGAAGTCCATCAATTACTCTCCGGCAGATTTGAGGGGAATATTGTTGTAGGGAGGGGTTTATTTACCTAGCTTTTTTAAATGTTTTGCTTGAATTTCCAATGCTTTTTGGGGAAACCCAACTCTTTTTAAAAGATCTTCCATTGCTTTTCCCTTCGAAACAACATAAGCGTCTTTGCTGTGGTCTTTAAGATTCTCGACTATCTTATCGTAATTAGGATCAAAAGAAAGCCCGTTTACGTTATTACCCATTACATGTTTTCCTTTCATATTCAAATATAATTAATTTCTATGTACAACCATGAAAGCCTCATAGTTTGTATTTGTTTCAAAATCAAACCATTCTCCATTTAAAAGACCAAAGACATGCAGAGATTTTATGATCTCATTTAAGTTAGCACTTAATGCCATTTGATACAATCGTGTTCTCGAAGCAGTACTTCCTTGAGCCATTACTAAGGCATGAGGAAAATGATTTGTAAACTCCACAATTGTAGCAGCAACAGTTGCAAGCACTTTCAATCTATCTTTATTATCCGAAACCGAAAGATCATCAATTTCTCCTGTATCTGGATCAAGGTCGCCAAAAGCGAGATTATAATAAGTCACACCATCTAAATTATGAGGGCTATATCGCACTTGTTTCTTTATCATTCCTTTTGGGCCCACGCTTACAAATTCAAATTCCATTAGCATCGAATCTGTCACGAAACTGCATCGCTCTTTCTGCATCAGCAAAGTTATGCAAAAAGCCAAATATTAATCTAAAAGAAAACACTTTACACAACGATTTATATTTGTAAATTTTTCTCCAAAATTATGCGCAAAGCAAACTCCGTGATTTCAATTCAATCTCCCCAAATACACACTAGTCGAAACCTCCCTTCTATCATCCGACACCACCGCAACATACACCTCCATTCTATAGCCCATTAAACCAGCAGGCAGCGGTCTTTCCTCAAGTCGTTGAGCAGCATCCCGATCGCCGGTACTACGAGTGCATTAAATTATAAAGTCACCAATATCGCATTCCTGAAAAAAGATCCGGAATAGTCGGTTAAAGGTCGCATTTATTTACTACCCCTTTGCCACTCTTTTAGCCCGTTCAAAAAAGCTCAGTTCATCCAGATTTTTTTCAACTTCGGCAATCGCCTTCATAATATTGTTCGAAGTATCCGTTAGTTCTTCCAAAGCGGAAACCATGTTCTCCCACACCGGCTGCATCTGTTCCAATAGTTTTTTCCCCTTTTCGGTAAGCTGGATCAGGCGTTTGCGTTCGTCCTGTTTGTCCTTTTTAGAACGGATGATCCTTTCCTTTTCAAGTTCTTTCAGCAAACTTATGGTAGAAGGATGTGTATAGCCAATTTCCGCAGCGAGCTCTACCACACCTAGCTGGGGCCTGAAATGGAGCGTATAGATGACAGGGAACCATTTAGGCTCAAAGTCAATTTCATTGGCCTTATAGATCTGGAAGCCATCTTTTCTAAGCTGGTCACTCAAACGCTGCAACCTGGTAGCAATGGCAAGTATGCCCGATTCATTAATCACATTCATGGTATCAGCCTTTAGTGTTTAAAATTGCCTCTTGAAGCCTCAGATGGTAAAATTTATTGTCAGCCATCATCCTCGGAAAAACAGCTGGCAGATCGGCTACGCCGATTTCCTGGAATCCGTTCTTTTCATAAAAGCGGTGGGCTCCTTTTAAAATTTCAACCGTCCCTAAATAAATATCATTTATTCCCTGCGCTTTACAATAAGAAATCAGTGTCGCCAGGAGCTCCTGCCCTATCCCGATCTCTTTTCCGCGGTACTCTTTTTTAACGAACATCTTCCGGATCACTCCAATCTGCTTACCCGCATTGATCAGGCCGATCGTGCCAACCAATTGGTTGCCTTCCGGCCGGGCTTCATCCAGCGCTGCCCAGAAACCTCCGCCCTCTTTATGGTAATTGGCTTCAATATCAAAAAGATCAGGTTGCGCTTCCAGCGTTACCGGCACATTGAATTCTATTTGTTGTATCGGCAGGATAAGCTGCTGGATCTGGTCACAATAATCGTTATATACCGCCCTTATAATTATTTGATGTTCCATAAATAAGTATTTCCGTACAAATATACGTAGTTAACTACATATATTTCAAATTAAAATAGCATAACGAACCTCTCAAGTCGTATTTTCTCCTTAATTTGTGTCTCTTAATCTCAATAAAATGGCAACTGATCAAAAATACGTAGACTATATCATCGACCAGATCCATAATCCGGCAGGAATTACTTTTAAAAAGATGTTTGGAGAATATGGCCTTTATGCCGGAGCCAGAATCTTTGCGTTAGTGTGCGACAACCGGCTACTGATTAAACCTACTGAAGCCGGTAAAGCTTTTCTTGGAACGCCTAACCTGGCTTCACCCTTTCCCGGAGCCAAATCCTATTACCTGATCCAGGACGAGCTGGAAGACCATGACTGGATTTCTACCCTTGTCAAGGTAACCGTAAATGAGCTCCCCGATCCGAAACCTAAAAAGAAGAAAAGCTTATAGTGAACGGCAGCTGAGCATAATTTCTGCGCCAAAAACAAGCCCGACACGAATGCCGTAGATATGCCGTATACAAGTCGCAAAGAAAAAAATACCCCTTAGCATACCTTTACGGCAACAAAATCTAAAAAGATGAAAAATATAGAATTAGCGCAAAAAATTAAAGAGCTGCGCATCCGTAAAGGACTGAGCCAGGAAAAACTAGCCGAGGCCGCTCAGATTAACCTCAGAACTATCCAGCGAATTGAGGGTGGGGAAACTGAACCCAGAGGTGATACACTGCAAAGGATAGCGAACGCACTCGACATCACACCCGATGAACTGATAGACTGGACCGAAAGAGAAGACAAGGGGCTTTTGGCTTTTTTAAACCTGTCTGCATTGAGTTTTCTCGCCTTCCCCCTGTTAGGGATCATAATCCCGCTGGCCATCTGGCTTTCAAACAGAAACAAGATCAGCAAAATAAATGAAATAGGCAGGCGCCTGCTCAACTTCCAGATCTCTTGGTGCTTGACTCTATTTGTAGGCTACATCATTTTTTTTCTTAGCATGATCCTCCATTTAAGGCTGCCATTCCCGAACATTTCGTTCATGAACATTGGTAGCACGGAGCTGCTGATAATGATGATTCCGCTCTTTTATGTGGTCAACATCATCTTCATTTTAACCAACAGCATCAGAAGCTACAATGGGAAAAAAGTTTTTTACCGGCCGGCTTTCGGATTTCTAAAGTAAAGATCCGCATAAACTATCCGTCAGAAGATTGTCTTTCCATCAAAGACAATCACTTCTTCAACCACCACCCGATCAGCTCAATAGTCAGCACACCGCCCATTGACGCACGCAGTTGCGTCAATGCCCTGGTAATGTGGTTTTCTACAGTTTTTGTCGAAATACCCAAACGCTCGGCGATCTCCTTATGGCTCAGGTTTTCTTCCCTGCTCAGCTTATACACTTCCCGGCATTTGTCAGGCAGCTGATCGACAATAGAATTGATCTGTGCAATCAGCTCCTTATGCTCCATACTGCCGTAGGCCGAGGGCTCATGCAACCGCTCGTGTAAGCTATCAAAGATATCTTCCCTTACCTTCTGGGTTTTGATTAGCCGGAAAACTTCGTACCGGCAGCTCGCAAATAAATAGGCCTTTACAGAAATCTGGATCTCGAGGCTCTCCCGCTTGTCCCAAAACTTAATAAAAATTTCCTGGATGATATCTTCGCTGGGCTGCCTGTCTTTAAGAATCTGAAAGATAGAAACGTACAGCGGTTGCCAGTAGCGCCTGTAAAATTCGGCCAATGCAGCATCATCTCCCCGCTTCAGCAAAGCCAGCAGTTCCTGATCTGTATGTGCGCCGTAAGCTGCCATAGTTTCCCTTTAAAAACCCTCTGTACTAATTTAATAATAAGTTATGGCAATGTTAAACTTTTCCACTGATATTACCTTGAAATACAGATT
>Ga0126314_10000210_pt1 | contig 30375 bp, 23 predicted proteins | sample Plot105B_FD_92535 | JGI IMG/M metagenome (GOLD analysis project Ga0126314, IMG submission 92535) | Serpentine soil microbial communities from UC McLaughlin Reserve, CA, USA - Plot105B | ecosystem: Environmental > Terrestrial > Soil > Grasslands | place: USA: UC McLaughlin Reserve, Lake County... | reverse complement strand
GCGTCCCTGCGAAACCAAGCCCCACCAGCGCGCCCAGGGCCCCCCACGGTTCCCCTCTCCGCCACGCACGCACGGCGAGCGCCGTGGAGACGACGAGCGAGGCGCCGAGCGCGATGCTGTTCTTGCTATCGAAGCCCGGAACGAAGGCGAGCGAGAGCAGCCCCAGTCCAAGTCCCATCCACCGCAGCCAGCGGCGTGGCTCGCTGAAGGCCGCATGCAACGTCGCTGGCAGCAGCGTCGCCACCGCCAGCACGGCCGCCGCCTGTAGTCGCAGCCGCACTGCATGGAGTGGGTAGGGATAGTTGGCGAGCCCGCGCCACGCCTCCAGCAGGACGAGCGCGGCGGCGGCGAGGCACAGCACGCCGAGCAGGAGCGTCGCGAGCCCACCGTGAGCGAGCCGCACGCGCGCGAGGTGGTAGAGCCCCATCAGCACCAGTGCGCCCAGCATGCAGAGGGCTGGCACCAGGCCGAGCATCCGCGCCCGAGCGAGTGACGCGGCTTCGCCCACCCGCAGTGCGTGGAGGGTGCCCACGGGCTGGAAGCCGAGCTGGTGCGCGGAGATGCGCATCGTCAGGACGTGAGGGCCCGGCGCGCTGAGCTCGGGCGGAAGCGGGAGCAGCGCATCGACGCGACCTGGTAGCTCCTCCGAGGGTGTCCGCCCCACCTGTCCGTTGCGGCCCAGGGGCCTGCCATCCCACCAGGCCTCCCAGGACCCGAGCACCGACAGGGCGAGGGCAGGCGTCGGGGCTCCGGCTTCACGCGGGGGCACGTCCACCTGGGTGCGCAGCCAGTAGGGGCCCGTCCCCTCGTTCACCCGGTCGGCCGCCACCGTGCGCCAGCCCCGCGCGTCCGCGGAGAGCGCGACCTCCGAGGGGAGTTCCTCCGTGTTCACCTGCACCAGTCCCTGCCGCGCGGAGGGCAGCGCGGCCGAGGCGGTGAGCGAGAGCGCGAGGCATCCCGCGAAGAGGGCGGAGGACATCATGGGCCGAAGCATACGCAGCCCGACGACGTACCACGCGCGCTCCGGCGACGCCGCGAGACGTTGGGCGACCGGCACCCCACGCGCCATGCTGGCCACTGCATCCTCCTCCTCGCTGAAGCCCTTCTCGGAGGAACGCCATGCGCCCCGTGCTCCTGCTTGCCCTCATCCTTCCGTTGTCCCTCGCCCAGGCCCAGAGCCTCCAGCTGCAGCCCTACACCTTCCAGGCCCGCGACGGCCGAAGCGTCGAGTCCGAGCTGGGCACCCTCACCGTGCCCCTGCGTCACGCTCGTCCCGAGGGCCCGGGCCTGCCCCTGCGCTTCGTGCGCTTCAAGAGCACGAACCCGTCGCCGGGTGCCCCCATCGTCTACCTGGCCGGGGGCCCGGGCGGCTCCGGCATCGAGGCCGCGCGCCATGGCCGCTTCCCGCTGTTCCTCGCCCTGCGCGAGGTGGCGGATGTCATCGCGTTGGATCAACGCGGCACCGGGGAGTCGAATCCCCACCCCGAGCTGTCGCTGCGCTGGGATGTCCCGCTGGAGCAGCACGTGGACGAGGCGCTGCTCACCACCACGATGAAGAAGGCCGCCGCCGAGGCGAGCCGGACCTGGACGGCGGCGGGCGTGGACCTGGGCGCGTACACCACGGAGGAGAGCGCCGACGACCTGGAGGTGCTGCGCAAGGCGCTGGGCGCGCCCAAGCTCAACCTCTGGGGCATCAGCTACGGCACCCATCTGGGCCTCGCCTACCTGCGGCGCCACCCCAAGAGCGTGGACCACATCATCCTCGCCGGCATCGAGGGGCCGGACGACACCTGGAAGCGGCCCGCTCACGCGGAGGCGCTGCTCGACCGCTGGGATGCCGTGCTGCGCGCCGAGGGTGAGCGCGGGCCGGGACTGAAAGCGCGGCTGGCGAAGCTGTTGAAGGCGTTGCGGCGCGAGCCTCGCACCGTGGAGTTCACGGACCCGGCGAAGGGGGAGCGCCACACCTGGAAGGTCAGCCCCTTCGACCTTCAGCGCGCCACCTTCGAGTCCCTTCGGGACCCCGCCACCTTCCGACGCTTCCTCGCCCTGCTGCCGGCGCTGGAGGCCGGAGCCTACGAGCCGATGGCCTCCCTCGCGGGCATGTTGCGCGAAGGGACGCTGGCGCCGATGTCGCTCGCCATGGATGCGGCCTCCGGCGTGAGCCCGGCGCGACACGCCCTTATCGAGAAGGAGGCGTCGAAGTCCCTGCTCGGTGGCAGCGCCAACCCCGGCGCCCTGCGAGCGGGGGATGTGCCCGGCGTGAGTGACCTCGGCGAGTCCTTCCGCGGGCCGCTGAAGGCCACGGCGCCCGTGCTCCTCATCAGCGGCACCCTGGATGGGCGCACGAGTCCGGACAACGCGGAGGCCCTGCGCCCCGGGCTCTCCCAGGCCGTGCACCTGGTGCTGGAGGGCGCGGGACACGACGGTCTCTTTCAGTCGGACCCTCGCATCCTGGAGCGGATGAAGGCCTTCCTGAAGGGCGAGAAGCTTCGCGACGAGCGATTGGAAATCAAAACGAAGCCCTGAGTTCGACTGCTCGCTCCACATCCGGGCGGAAGATGGGCCGCCACCTCATGGTCGTCGAGGAGGCAGCCCGTCTTCCGTCCGCCGCCGGGTCGGTGCGCCTGGCTTGCACCCGCCGCACCTTCAGCGCGCGACAGTATTCACGCGGACGCGGAGGCACGACGATGAAGCAGCGCAAGCTGGGCCGACAGGGACTGGTGGTCTCGGAGCTGGGCCTCGGGTGCATGGGGATGAGTGAATTCTATGGCGCGGGGGACGAGGCGGAATCCCTGCGCACCATCCACCGGGCGTTCGAGCTGGGCATCACCTTCCTCGACACCGCGGACATGTACGGACCCTTCACCAACGAGGAGCTCGTGGGCCGGGCCATCCGTGGCCACCGCGAGCAGGTGGTGCTGGCCACGAAGTTCGCCAACGTGCGCGGCGCCAAGGGCGAGTTCCTGGGCATCCGAGGCGACCCGGCCTACGTGCGACAGTCGTGCGAGGCCTCGCTGAAGCGCCTGGGGGTCGACCACATCGACCTCTACTACCAGCACCGCGTGGACCCGAAGGTTCCCATCGAGGAGACGGTCGGCGCGATGGCGGAGCTCGTGCGTGAAGGCAAGGTTCGCTACCTGGGCCTCTCGGAGGCCGCGCCCGAGACGATTCGCAAGGCGCACGCCACCCATCCCATCTCCGCGCTGCAGACCGAGTACTCGCTGTGGACGCGCGACGTGGAGCAGGACGGCGTGCTCGCCATGGTGCGCGAGCTGGGCATCGGCTTCGTCGCCTACAGCCCGCTGGGGCGCGGCTTCCTCACCGGCCAGTACAAGCGCTTCGAGGACCTGCCCGCGGACGACTTCCGCCGCCAGAACCCGCGCTTCCAGGGGGAGAACTTCCAGAAGAACCTGGACCTGGTGCAGCGCGTGGAGCAGCTCGCGAAGCAGAAGGGTGTCCCACCCGCGCAGCTCGCGCTCGCCTGGGTGATGTCGCGAGGCCCGGACGTGGTTCCCATCCCTGGCACCAAGCGCGTGAAGTACCTGGAGCAGAACGCGGGCGCAGCGCGGGTGGAGCTCACGGGAGCGGACCTCGCCCAGCTCGACGCGGTGTTCCCGGTGGGCGCGGCGACGGGGCAGCGCTACCCGGACATGAGCGCGGTGAATCGCTGACGCGACGTCACTCGCGTGCCGTCGTGGGCGGCGGGGCCACTTTCGTGGAGTCCACCTCGTTGCCCCCGCCGTCTCGTGTGTTGCTCCGGACCCGCTCCCTTCGAAGGAGCTCTCAGCGAGTGGGGGGCCGCCTTCGCCAGCAGCTCCACGAAGGCGTCTTGTCTGGAGCCGGCCTCGTCGCTCCGCCGTCTCGTGTGTTGCCCCAGTCCGGCACGCTCGGTGGAAGTCCTCAGCGGAGGGGAGGGCCCGCCTTCTCCAGCAGCTCCACGAAGGCGGTGAGGTGGGGCGCGGGCCGCACGGCGCGGGGCCACACGGCGTGCCAGTGTCTGCGCAGGCCCTTGCGTGTCACACGCACGGCGACCAGCGTCCCGCGTGAGAGCTCAGGAGCCACGGCCCAGCGCGCCAGCACCGCGATGCCGAGCCCGGCCTTGGTCATCTCGATGATCGCCTCGGTCAGCTCCACATGGGACACGCGCGCGGGGGAGACTCCGCCGGGAATGAGCACCTGCTGGAACAGGGTGCTGTCGGTGAGCGCGATGTTGTAGAGCAGCACGTGCTCGCGCGCGAAGTCGGCGGCTTGCAGGACGCCTCGGCCCGCCAGGGGATGTTCTGGCGCCATGACCGCGACGAGCTCGTCCTCGAAGAGCGGCGCGTGCGCGAGGCGACGGTGCCTTGTCGGCTCGCTGACGATGCCCAGGTCCAGCGTCCCCGCCAGCAGCGCCTCCACCGGACGTCGCGTGGCTTCCACGGCGATGCGCACGTCCACCTGGGGATGGCGCGTGGAGAACCGCCGGAGGACCGAGGGCAGCCAGTGGTAGGCCGTGTAGCACTCCGTCGCGAGCCGCAGGACGCCGCGCGACGCGTGGGAAAGCCGCGCCACATCCGCTTCGGCGGCTTCCATTTCGGCCACCACCTTGCGCGCGGCCTCGAGGATGCGCTGGCCCGGGCCGGTGAGCACCATGCGTCGGCCCTGACGCTGGAACAGCTCGGTGCCCAGCCGCTCCTCCACGTCGCGGAGCTGGTGGCTCAGCGCGGGCTGGGACAGGTGCAGCACCCGCGCCGCCGCCGTCACCGAGCCGGTGTCCACCACGGCCGCCACCAATCGAAGGTGTCTCACGTCCAAGGTCATCCATTCGAGTATCGCATGAATGGATGCAGAGGATGCATTGGACGAATGCCTGAATCCTGGCGACAACCCAGACCTGTGCGCTGCCTGGAGGTGACGGGATGGGCTTGAAGACGCTGCTGTTGGCCCCCGAGGTGTGGGTCGTCACGGGGGAGGCGTATGACTCGAATGCCACGCTGTTCCTCCGGGAGGATGAGGTGCTGATGGTGGACGCGCTCGGGAGCCGCGCGGACGCGGAGGCGCTCCGGGCGTGGGTGGCCGGCACACTGAGGGCCCGGGTGCGTCAGGTGGTCTGCACGCATGGCTTCAGCGACCACCTGGCGGCGCTCCAGGTGTTTCCCGAGGCGTCGGTGTGGGCTCACACGCGGTTCGAGGAGACCTTTCGTCAGGAGCGCTTCCGCTCGGACGAGGAGACGGGCTTCTACCGCGCGCCGGACCGGTGTGTGGACACGCCGGAGTCCCTGGTGTGGGGGCGGTACATCCTGGATGTGTTCCCGAATCCCGGGCACACGGCGAGCACGCTGAACCTGGACGTCGCCGCGTTGGACGTGTTGTTCAGCGCGGACATCGCCGTGGGGAACATGGCCTACGTGGCGTATGGCGAGCCGAGCGATGTCGATGCCGCGCTGGCTCGGGCCGAGGCGAGGGGCCGCACGAGGGTCATCCAGGGACACGGCGGCGTGTCGTCCGCTCGCACGCTGGGGGCCGCGCGCCACTACCTGCGGGCCCTGGGGGCGGCCGTGCGTGAGGCCCGGGGCGTGCCGGAGCGTGTCCGCGCGATTCCGCTCGGAGCCTGCCTGCCGGAGGGCGTGGAGGGCTGCGACTTCGAGGCGTTCTTCCACCGGAGGAACCTGGAGGAGGTGCTCGCTCGGGGACTGTGGTCGGAGCCATCCCTGGCGTAGGAGACCTGGCAGGGCGGATGTGCGCGACGGAGGCCGGGGGCGGCCGGTATGGTGTCCGCATGGCTCTCACCTCCCACCTGCGTGTCGTGCTGCACCAGACGCAGGGTCCGGACAATCTCGGCGCCGTGGCGCGCCTGGCGGCGAACTTCGGCGTGGCGGAGCTGGTCCTCTCAGACCCTCAGCTTCAGGAGATGGACGGCGCCAGACGCATGGCGGTGCACGCCGGCCACGTCCTCGAGGCCGCGCGAATCGTCCCCACGCTGCCCGAGGCGCTGGAGGACGTGGTGCTCGCGGTGGGGACCACCTCGCGGCAGAACCTGCGCGGCATGCCCACGCTCTCTCCCGAAGAGGCGGTGGCGTTGATGGCGAAGCACTCGCAGCGGGGGAAGGTGGCGCTGGTGCTCGGCGGCGAGAAGCGCGGCATGTCCGACGAGGACCTCAGTCACTGCCAGCAGGCGCTGGTCATCCCCACGCGGCCCGAGCAGCCCTCCATGAACCTGGCGCAGGCGGCGGCGGTCCTCATGTACCTCTGCGCGCGCGAGCAGGTGGAGGCGCCGCCGCCGGGCGCGGTGGACGGGGCGCCGCTGCGGCTGGTGCAGTCGCTTCAAGCCTGGATGCGGCAGGTCCTGCTGGGCGTGGGCTTCCTCAATACGCAGGGACCGGATGCGCTGCTCTCGGAGATGATCCACTCGCTGACCCGCTCGGCCTTGACGAGACGGGAGGTGGAGCTGTGGCTCTCCGCCTTCAAGCAGCTCTCGCGTCACGTGGTGGGCCCGACGGCGCGTCCGGAGTCCGAGAAGAAGGGCTGAGGCGCCGGCCCAGGACCTGATTCGCCGGACGCTCGCGCCAGGGCTCGCCGTGGAGCGCGGCCTGCTTCAGCGCGTCAGGGTCTGTTCTCGGGGGTCATTCGCGCAGCCAGGCGAGGAGGGCGTCCTTCCCACCCGTCGCCAGCACGTACGGCGTGCCCGGGGCGATGACGCCCTGGCGTGCCGCGACGCCCTCCACCGCGTCCTGGGCGTGGGTGAGCTGCACGCCGGCTCCCCCTCCGCCCAGAACCAGGGGCGCCCCCATCTTCAAATCCAGCACCACGACCTGGCGCCGCGCCGGCCTTGGCTCCGCCATGTCCACGACGACGAAGTCGCCCGCGAAGCGGCGCTGGTCGCAGCGGAAGACCCACAGGTTCCGCTTGCCGTCGAGCAGCTCCCGCACGAAGGGCTTCTCGTCGCTCTTCAGGGCATAGCGCTCGGAAAGAAGGCTGGCGGTGGAGAGCGGATAGCCCACCTCCTTCGCCAGGAGCAGCGCCCACGGGTTCGCATGCCGGAGCAACGGCAGCAGGACGGGCAGGACGATGGGAGGCTCGCGAGGCATGCGTGGCCGTGCTCGACGGGCGAGGTTGCTCGTGTCGGACCGGCGGATTCAAGCACGTCGCCGTTTCCCTGGGTTCCAGCGCACCCCCTGGCTCTGGTAGAGGACGCGGTCGTCACAACACTCCCTGGAGTCTTCGCATGTCCCGACTTTCCCGCTCCGCGCTCGTGCTCGCCCTGCTGCTCACTTCCACCTCGGCCCTCGCTGCCTCGCAGTGGGTCCAGGCGCGGACGGTGCTCAACACGTGTGGCTACTTCAGCACCTCGCAGGCGGAAATCACTCTCACGTACCGCAACGATGACCTGCCTTGGGGGACCAGCGTGTTCCTCATCTACGGCTGGGGCGGGAGCTCGGGCCCTTCCAGCACGTTCGACTGGGCTCCGGCGCCGCAGACCGTCGAGGTGCCGGCCGTGTCGCCGTACCATTGGGGCACCACGGTGACAGGGGTCATCCGGGCGCGGTCGTCCACGCAGTACACGAGCATCAACTACGTCTGGAAGGTAGTCCTCCCGGACGGCCAGGAGTTCTACGAGAAGGGCAATGGCTCCACGTACGGCTACTACGCCGCGGACTTCTCGCAGGTGCCCATGCCGTGCACCAACGTCTCCGGGAGCTTCATCGGCACCCCGACGCCGCTGATCATCACCACCGTCGTCAAGAACTGACGGACCACCGCCGACGGGCGCCCGGCGCGGGATGGGGTGGCGCCCCCCATGACACAGAGGAGCGCAATAGAGGCGCTAAAGCTTCACCGCGATGCCGGCCTCGTTCAGCCTCAGCCGCCGCTCATACGTGATGAACTTGTACTGCTTGCCCTCCCTCTTCTTGACCAATACCTGCTGTGGCGTCGATTGTGGATGGCTGCCTCAGCTCGCTCTTGCGCCGAGTCGAGCGGGTGCAAGAGGCCTGCTATCGCTTGTTCTCCCTCCGCCACGTCGCGGGCGTGGTGCCATGGATTCGCCTGAACGTCTTGCCGAAGTGCACTCCATCGGCGAACCCCGTGGCTTCGGCGACCTGCTCCAAGGATGCCGTCGTCGTCAGCAGCAGGGCCTGCGCGCGCTTGAGGCGGGCCTGGAGCTGCCATTGATACGGCGCCAGGCCGGTGGAGGCCTTGAAGGCGCGGCTGAAGTGCGCCTGTGACAGGTCCACCAGCGCGGCCAGCTTCGACAGCTCGACGCGCTCGGGCAGGCTCGCCTCCAGGAAGTCAATCACCCGCCGCAACTGCCACTGCGCCAGCCCCTTGATCGCCGATGGGCCTTCCCCCCGGCGCGAGCCGAGCACGGCGAAGATGGCGGCCGTCAAGCCGTCGCCATAGAGCTGGCTGGAGGGGTCGTCGTCATCCACCGCCTTGGCGAGCAGGCGCATCAGCGTCCAGAGTCGGTCATCGGGGAAGCGCAACCGAGGCGCCTCCAGGCCGGCATGGCGCGGCGATGGGCCCAGGCGCTCGTCCAGCTTCGACAGGTCGAAGTTGAGCACGGCGTCACGCACCATGCACGAGCCCGCGCTGTAACCCCACAGCGTCATGCCGGCGGGCACGATGTTCAACTGCCGGGGAACGTAGCCGATGGGGCAGGGCTGGCCTTCGCGCAGGCGGGGCTCGCAGGGCGTCCCCACCTCCTCCAGCAGCGCGCTCAGTCGCGTGCGGCCTTCCAGGCACAGGGAATAGGCGGTCGGGCCCACGCCCCGGCTCTCATTCACATCGACACTGATTCCGTTCCATTCCCGCCGGACGGAGGACAGGGCCACCACGTTCTTGGGCAATGGGCTCAGTCGTTCAACGCGTGTCTCCACTGCATCGTCCTTCCGCGCTCCTTGGAATCAGGGAGCATCGGGAGGACGATGTCAGCAAGTCTGAAGAGCGTCTTCCCCTGAAAAGGGGAGGACGCGCGCTCAGGCGCCCTTGTCGGCCCTGCCCGCCAGCAGTTGCATCTCCCAGGCGAAGGCCACGGCGCTGCCGCCGCCGTGCTCTCCAATCACGGTGGAGAGCTCGGCGGCGCTGGCCTCGCGGGCCCAGTCGCGCTGCCATTCGGCAATCACGGCCATCCAGGTGATGGGCGTCACGCCCGCCAGCAGCATGCGCCGCACCGCCATCTCGTGCGCCTCGCGGGTGACGCCGCCCGAGGCGTCGGTGACGGCGTAGACGTCATAGCCTTCGCCAGCCGCCTGAATCGCGGGCATGGCCAGGCAGATTTCGGTCCACAGCGCGGCAATCACGAGCTTCTTCCGGTCCGTCTTCTTCACCGCGTCCACGACGCGGCCGTCTTCCCAGGTGTTGATGAACGTGCGGTCGATGGGCTTCTGCTCGGGGAACACGTCCTGCAGGCCCTTGACCAGGTAGCCGCCGCGCTCCTCGAGCACGGTGGAGAGGATGGTCGGCACCTTGAAGACCTTGGCCGCCTTGGCCAGGCCGATGACGTTGTTCAACACCATCGTCGGCTCGTGGCTGTGCAGGTTCGCGAACTGGTAGGGCTGATGGTCGATCAGCAGCACCACGCTGTTCTGGGGCGTCAGCAGGGCGTCGAGCCCGCGGTGGGAAGAGAAATGGGTCGTGCTCATGGTCTGGTGGCTCCGGAGTCGCGGGACGAGGACGTCGCCGGAGGCCCCCCTGGGAGGCCCGGGCCGGCGAGGTCATTGGGCCCGAGACCGGGGTCGGAAACACGGTCAGGACCTGCGACTTCTGGTCTGTTCCCGCGCTGGAATCAGACCTCGATGCCTGGAAGCGGAGCCCCTCAGAGTTCGTTGAGGATGAGCAACCCGCGCGACGAGTCCACGACGTACACGTGGCCGTCCCCGGGGATGCGCACCCCGAAGGCGCCGTCGAAGATGCCGTCGATGCGGTACGGGTCTGTCTCCTGGAAGGTATTGAAGTGCGCGACCTGGCGGGGCTGCGTGGGATTGCTCACGTCGAGCACGCGCAGGCCCTCGTGGTACCAGGCGACGTAGAGCAGGTTGCCGCGCAAGAGCAGGTTGTGCATGGAGGTGATGGCGCGCATGCGGAACTCCCCCAGCTTCGGCATGCGGACGGGGTCGCTGGTGTCGAGCACGCGGACGTAGGAGCCCTCGAACTCGCCGCCCACGAAGGCGATGGTGCGACCGCCGAACGTCCCCACCGCGCTGTTGTGCGAGAAGGTGAATCCGTGATGGGAGTACTGGCCCAGGTGGCGCACGTCCTCCAGGTTCGTGACGTCGACGACGGAGTAGCCGCTGTACGCGTTGCTGATGTGGAGACGGCCCTGATACGCGAAGGCGTCATGGGGTCCACCGATGGAGAATTCCTCGGGCAGGTTGATGAGGGTGACCAGCCGGGGCTCCAGGGGCGTGGACACGTCATAGACGAAGGTGCCGGCGGAGGGGGACATGGCATACAACCGCTCCCCGTCCACCAGCACCGTGTGGACGCCAAAGTCCGCGGTCAGCACGCGCACGAAGGTGGGCGCGCCGGGTTGCGAGATGTCATAGACGACGACGCCCGAGACGTTGCTGGCGATGTAGAGCGCGTTGCCGTGGGCCCAGACTCCATTCCAGGACGTGTCGCCGGGCAGGCTGAGCGTCGTCTTGAGGACGGGGTTCTTCCGGTCCCGGACGTCGAAGACGCTGAGCCCGCCCACCCGGGGTGACCGGTTTTCGGAGACGACGTAGGCGTGCTCCTGGGCGACGAAGACATCCACGGGCAGGCCCACCGGGGTGGCGCGCTCCGAGACGAGCTTCAGCCCGCCGGAGGACTCCGCCTCACGTCCGGACCAGGCCAGGCGGTGGACCTCGAAGGTCCCCATGTTCCGGCTGTAGAAGCCCTTGGTGGAGCAGTTCACGAAGCACCCGGTGATGACTCCGGGCCTGGGGACATGACAGCCCGCGAGCGCGAGGGTGACCGTGCCGGTGACGGGATGGGTTCTCTGACTGACCAGGTAGAACTTGCCGTCCCGTGTCTGTCGCTGGATGACGGTGTTGCTGCCTTGCGTATCCGGCGTACCGTCGTCGAAGAGCCGGAAGCCAACGGATTGCCGGCCCGAGCCATCTCTCGCGGGCTCACCGGGGGGGACGACCCGGTCGCTGCGAGCCCATCCCCTGTAGATGCCTCGCTGCTCCAAGCTCGCGAGCGCGTCCGTGTCACAGCTCGACAGGTCGAAGCCCTCCAGGGACTCGCAGGCGGTGGGACTGGGGTCGTTCTCCGCCAGGAAGCGGCAGGTGTCGCGGGGGCCGGTGTCCGTCCAGTCCCCCAGGTCCTCCTGTTCCACATACGTGCCATCCCAGACATAGGGCCCGGCATCGGGAGTGCCCGCGTCCTCGGGGCCCGCGTCAGGAGTGCCCGCGTCCTCGGAGCCCGCGTCGGAAGTGCCCGAGTCCTCGGGGCCCGAATCAGGCGTACTCGCGTCAGGGGCTCCCGAGTCTTCGATTCCAGCGTCCGGGTCCCCAGGGGAAGGGGAGTCATCGCAGCCCGGAAACGCGAAGAGCCACAGGGCACACGTCGACAGAAGCGTCCAGAGTGGGCGCGGGGAACGCATCATCATGATGACCTCATGTGTGGGAGGGCGGGCTGGCGAGTATAGATTGTCGGCCCGAGAGGTCTTCGGGTGCTCGTTTGCGAATGATTGTCAGATGTCGGGAGGTGGACTGAGGAGTGAAGCCGCTGTCCTCACCAGTCGATGCGCTGGCCCTTGAAGTCGAAGAAGCCGCCACTGTCTCCCAACGTCAGACGGTCCAGCACCGCGAGCAGCCCCGTGGCGGACTCGGAGACCTGCGTCGGCGCGCTCGCGCCTCCCATGTCTGTCTGAACCCAGCCGGGGCTGATGGCCACCGCGAGGAGCCCCTCGCCGCGCAGGTCCGCCGCGAGCGAGCGCGTGGCCATGTTCAGCGCCGCTTTCGACATCCGGTAGCCGTAGCCTCCGCCCGACGTGTTGTCGGAGAGGGAGCCGAGCCCCGAGCTGAGGCTCGCGATTTTCGCCCCGCGTGCCTCGCGAAGGCGCGGCAGCAAGGCGCGCGTCACGCGCAGGGCTCCGAGCGCGTTCACCTGCAGCATCTGGAGTGCGTCCTCGAGCGAGAGGTCCTCGAGGTCGTCGGTCCGGGTGCGCCGGCCCGCGTTGTTGATGAGCAGGTCCACCGGCCCCGTCAGCGCGGCGGCGAACGCACGCACGCTCTCGTCGCGTGTCACCTCGAGGGCCTGCACGCGCAGCCGGCCACCCGAGGTTTCCGCGAGGGCGGTGAGCTCGCGGGCCTGCGCGGGCTCGCGGACGCCTGCGTGCACGGTGTCGCCTCGCGTGAGGGACTGCCGGGTGAGCTCGAGGCCGATGCCACGGTTGGCGCCTGTGATGACGAGATTCATGGGGCCGGACCATAGACCTGGACCTCGCCTGATGGGGACTGTGGGGCACGTGGGCCCCACGATGTGGGGTGGTCCCCCCTGTCTTCAGGCCGGCGGGCTGGTGTCGCCACGCGCATCCACGGGGCGGCTCGTGCGAGTGCCCCATGGCATGTCACTTGCCTTGGGTCGACGCGCAGGCGTTCAGCCTCCTTGTCTTCGGAGCAGTGCATGACCACGGGCCGTCTGAGCCGACGTTTGTCTTCTTGGATTCTCATTGTGTCGCTCTCGGTCGGTGTCGTCGCGGGGTGCGACTCGTCTGACCCTTCCCCCGGGGAACAGCCCCTGCCCGACGGCGGGACGACCTCGCCGGATGGAGGACCTTCGTCGGATGGTGGGACGACCTCACCAGATGGTGGGCCACAGCCACCTCCCGAGTTCACCTGGGGCCAGGGCACGGAGGCGGGCACGCTGGTGGGCAACGTGTGGACGCCGGGGCGCGACGCGACGGGGCTGGTGAACGAGGTGTCGTGGGCGCTCGTCCCGAAGGGCCGGTGGATTGAAGTCGCGGGGACGCCCCTCACCACGCTCGACGCGGAGGTCAAGGCGGCGCTGCCTGGCTTCCAAGACCTCGGCTCCCAGGGCCTCGCGGGGGTCATCAACGCGTACTCAGGTGTGGCGCTGGATGCGCCGCGCGCGCGTTGGTGGGCCTTCGGTGGGGGCCATGCGGACAGCTCCAACAACGGCATCTATCGCTTCGACATGTCGAAGATGCGCTGGAGCATCGAGCAGCTCCCGGACCACTCAGCCAACTGGACGGGCGTCGCCTGGGGGAATACCTACAGCAGCTATCCTCCCGCCTCGGAGTACGCCAGGTCGCATCCGGACAGCGACGTCGCTGGGGACGAGTTCTTCGACCCGGCCCGGCCCGATGCTTCGACAGGCAACCCCACGGCCCGTCACACCTACAACGGGCTTGTCTACAACCCGGACCTCAATGAGGTGGCCTTCGGCGTCCGGCGCATGTGGCGCTACAGCCTGACGACGCGCGAGTGGACGCGCCACAACCCGTTCAACACCCCAGGGGCCTCCTACAACGGCGAGACGGGATACGGTGGCGCGGCCGGGTGGACGTTCTGGGACGAGGTGGCTGGCCGTTACGTGTTTGGCCCCACGGAGAACGGCAACTATTCACGGTGGTGGTCGTTCGGGGCAGCGGACACGTCCTGGAAATGGGAGGTCATCACGCCTCCCGTCTGGTACTTCGCGCAGATGGCCAGGGTGGGGCGCACGCTGGTGAGCTTCCCGGCTCCGGGGCACGAGGAGCAGAAGTTTCACCTCCCCCGGTTGATCACCTACGACCTGGACACCACGAAGTGGGGCGAGCTGCGGCTGACGAGCGACCTGGTGCGCGAGCGCTGCTTCAGCGAATACTTCGAGGGGACGGTGTTCGCCTACGTGCCTCCGCTCAATCGCTACATCGCCGCGTTCCGGTATGACCGCGATGGCGATGGGAGCTTCGAGTACCGGACCTACGAGGTGGACCCGGTGGCCCTCACGCTGCGCGAGGCGCCCCAGTACGAGGCTGGCGCCTTCGGCGGGTGGCATGAGCTGGTGAAGAACCGCTTCTTCTACCTGGCGACGCACCACGCCCTCGTCTACGTGCGCAAGGGCGAGGAGAACCTGCGTGTATTCAAGCTCCCCTGAGCCGGCGAGGAACGCGGCACGTCGACTCGTGCCGCGTTGGAAGTCAGCGAGAGGCGTCGGGGCGCATCACCAGGGCGCGATGGCAGCGTCCGGGAAGAAGGAGAGGAACTGGCCGTTGGCCATGGACTGGACCTGACGGTAGCTGTCCGCGCGGTAGAGGTAGACGTCATCGCGCTGGTCGTTGTCGTGGTCGAGGACGACGGCCTTGTCCTGGTGCTGGGTGAAGTCATACGCCCAGGTGCCGCCGATGCCCAACCCGCCGTAGGCGATGGAGAAGCCACCCGCGCCATTGCTCTGGAGCATGTAGGCGGCCTGGCTGCCTCGACGATGGAAGAACAGGTCGTCGAAGCCGTCGTTGTTGAAGTCGAGCTTCACCGCCCGGTCCCAACGGTCCAGCAGGTCATACCCCCCGATGCCCGAGCTGCTCCCGGACTGGAGGGAGTAGCCGCCCGTGGCGAGGCTGCGGGCCAGGTAGGCGACGCCATGCCCCGGCCGGTACATCAGCAGGTCGTCACGGTTGTCGCCGTTGAAGTCGAGCACCACCACGTCATCGTTGCCGTCCATGAAGTCGAAGCCCATGAAGCCGAGCGACTGGTTGCCGGTGAAGCCCGTCGTGGTGTTGCGAATCAACCCGGCGAAGTTGCCGCCCGGGCGGAAGAAGAACAGGTCGTCGCGGCCGTCGTTGTTGGAGTCGAGCACCCGCACCTGGTCGCGGGTGTCCTGAAGCGCGTAGCCGGCGATGCCCGAGGTGCTGGCGAAGGCCTGTGAGAACGTCCCGTCGCCGTTGCTCCGGGCCACCCAGGCCACTCCGCCACCCGGACGGTAGAAGAACAGGTCCTTGAAGCCATCGGTGTCGTAGTCGAACGCGACGGCGCGGTCATGGGGCCCGCTGAAGTTGAAGCCGGCGAAGCTGCTCGTCGCAGTGGTGGTGGTGAAGGTGCGGTCGGCATTGCCCCGAATCGCGTAGGCGGGACCGCCCCCGGGACGGTAGACGAACAGGTCGTCGCGGCCATCGTTGTTGAAGTCGAGCACCACCACCCGGTCGTTGCCGTTCCAGAAGTCGAAGCCCGCGCTCATGATGCTGGTGGAGCGGCTCCAGCTCCCGAGCGTGTTGGAGAACCCCACCCACGCCTGACCGTTGCCCGGGTGGTAGCCGAGCACGTCATCCAGGCCGTTGCCGTCGAAGTCGCCGGCCACCACCTGGGGGCCTCGCTTGTACTTGTCCGCGACGCCCCACTTGTCCCAGCCGCTGAGGATGGGCCACAGCCCCGTGAAGCCAGGGCAGAAGTTGTAATACATGATGGAGGTGGAATCGAAAGGGGTCAGTGCTCGCCAGTCGTTGGTCTCCGCGCAGGGCGACCCCGGATATCGGGTGTGCTCGTGACGGAAGCCCAGCGTGTGCCCCAGCTCGTGCGTGAGGGCGCCGGTCAACTGGTCGACGCTGTCCTGGGCGACGACGTTGGGGTGGATGAGGATGTTGCGGTTGGAGCGCGACTCATTGGGGAAGAAGGCTCGCGCGTCGTACGGAGCGTTGGACGGGGCGACGCGCACGTCGAAGATGACGGTGTTGTTGGAGGCGTTGCAGTTGCCGTCCTGTCCGAAGTCGTGGCGGAACGCCACGTAGGCCTCGGCCTCCCAGAAGAGGGCGGCGCGCTGCATGGCCTCGACGACCTTGGCGTGGTGGCTCAAGGACGTGCTCACGCAGTAGGTGAGGTTGTTTGCCTGGACTCCATTCCACGCCGTGTCCCCGCCACCCGTTTGATGAATGATGAGGCCTCCTGGCTGGACGTTTCGGGCGTAGTACTCGCGCAGCTTCTCCTCCCCCTGGATGGGAATGTCTCCCTCGACGAGGTAGAGGCCCGTGTCGGGCTCCTGGTAGAGCGAAGCCTTGAATTGCTCATACGTGAGTCCAGTGGTGAGGGATTCTTCCGGCGAGGGCGCAGCGGGGCCCGCCGAGCCACCGCAGCCGGCGAGCAGCAAGCCGCCCAAGAGGAATGAGTAGGAACGCATGAGGGTCTCCTTCCGGCGAGTGGACAGCCACGTCGCCCGTTCGCGTACTGCTGTCATTGACACCACGAGGTTCGTAGCGGGAACCCCTTGGATGCATCAAGGGCCGCCCGCGATGGAGATACGCGGGGGGGCGTGCATCCTGGTCATGGTGCTGTGCGAATCTGGAGTCACCTCGTCCCACACATCCGTGACACGCCTCCCGGTTCGCCGGGAGGAATGGGTGCATAGGGATAGGCGGTTACTCCGGGTCGAGTGCCCAGGTTCCGTTCTCCCAGTGGCGCAGCGTCATGATTGCGTCAAGGGCGCCGATGCCACCTTCCTTGGCTGCTTCCTCCAACACGGCCTTCGCTTCGGCTGTTCTATAGCGGAGCAAGAAGCCAGCTGCCGTGGCGCGAATGTCCGTGCGGGGATGCTTCAGCAGTACGGCAAGGGCTTCCCGACCCGCATTCCCATGCTCCCGGAGTTGCTGAAGCGCCGCGATGTATTGCTTGGCGTGGCGATTGCCGGTCCTGGAATCTCCGCGCCGGATGGCGTCGGTCTGGGACGCGACATTCCGCGCGAATTGCTCGACCAGTTCTTCCAACGTCATCACCAGAGCCCCTTCTTCACGTTCTCAATGGCCAGCAACCCAAACTCGCGCTGAGCGTTGTGAGACGGCGTGCTCAGCCACTGTCTCACTGTCTGAGTATAGGACTGCGTGAGAAATGGGCGAATGGATGAATAGAGGGCACTGATATCTGTGTGTAGAGCCTTGTCCAGCGGAATGACGTTCTCGGTGTTATGAAGGGCCTGGGGCCCGAACCGCCTCAAGTTGCCCGGGGTCTGCTCGATGATGTGGTGCCACTCCTTCCCTGTGCCCGCGGGTCCCATGGCCTTCTTGAAGCCACTGAATGAGCCCCAGGCTTTGTAGCCCGTGGGAAGCGCCTTGGCAGGGTGACTGCCGCCAGTGCCTCTGGCTACCATGGCTACAGCGCCGGGCGCGAGGGCGATGGTGACGGTCTCGGCACTCACTGCCACCGTTCCCACGTCCGCGACCGCCGCGAGACGGATGCCCAGTTGCGCTTCGGCCTGCACGGCGGCCTGTGCGGCTCCAGGGAGCACGGGCACCTTGGACCCCATCGCCGCTGCCGTGTTTCCAATGGCCACAGTGGCCAACATGGCGAACGCTCTCGCCGCGTTGCGGCCCATGACCTCGCCGTAGCGCTCTCCCGCCTCGCGTAGCTCGTCGAACGTGGTTGCCTGCTCCGCCTCCTCCATCAGCTGCTTGAAGCCCATGATGAGGCTCCAGAACGTGTCGATCCCCACATAGGCAATCAGCGAGGCCGTCATCACGGCCGCGGCACCCTTCGAGAAAGGCTCGGGCACGGCGAGCAAGATGCAGTAGGTGGTCCACGTCCAGAGAACCGCCGACATCATGGCCTGCGGGTTGGCCATGCCCTTGAACGCATCCATCATTTCGTCCAACACGGCGCCCTGAGCCAGGGCCATGGCCAATGCGTAGCGGCCATCCCCGGTGACAGTGGGACTCTCCACCAGGAGGCGCAGGCAATCTCCGGGCTTGTTCGTGCGCTCACACCAGTGCAGGTAGGCGCGCATCAAGCCCATCTCCGCCGTGGTGGGCTCTCCCTCCAGATGTTCGCCTGGACCCAGCGGGACGACACGGTGGCTGCGTGTCTCGTACAGGTACGACCCACTGCGCGAATCCACCTCGAACAGCCGCCGAGCCGTTTCCTGGGGGCGGGTAGGAGGCCTAACGCTACGGGCCAGTGCCTCCATGGCTTCAACGAAGTCGTCTTCGTCCAGTTCCACCGGTGCGGCATCGCCGCTGCGTGGGGAGAGTACGATGGGCTCGCCGCGACCTGTGTGAAGGCGCACGGACTTCGTGGTGCTGCCGCAACCGGCCAGCAGCACGAGCAATAGGGGAAGCCACCCTCGTGACCGCATGTGGAATCCTCCTGGCGCTGGTCTCCATTCGTTAGGAGTCCATCGCCGATGTAGAGCGGCATCCCAGGGAGCCGAGAGTACCAGAGGGCTCAGGTCCAGGAGGTGTTGGTCAGACGCATCCTTCCATCAAGCCCCGGGCGCTCCATGCGCAGGGCGACCAGGGACTTACAGGTGGCCTTCACGTTGCCGTTGTCAATGGGCTGTCCTCGGGCTCGCGCCTGGGCGTAATGCATCCGCTCGCCGTGGTTCTCCGGGTAGGTGAGCGCCTCGTGCACCAGCCGACGGTCGCCGAGAGGACGACGTTTCGCCTTCCGCTGGCGTGCAGTGCACTGACGAGAGCCCACACCGCCCTGGGCGCGTTGAGCAGGAGCACCTTCCACTGCTCCCACAGGGCAGAGGAATGCGCTTCACCCGCCACGACGAGGGCTGCGGCCCCGAGCTTCTCCATCTGGTGCCAGAAGCCCAACAGATGCACCACGGTTTCGCTTGCGGGAGCGTGGGCGGACACCTCTTCGTCCAGCAAGGCGTGGAACTCGGGAGCACCATCGGTGAGGGCGGTGACGAGCAGGGCGCACTGCCTTGAAACCAGCGCTTGGACTTCGCGGGCCAGACGCCCCGCCAGACCTCGGGCATCGCCTTGAGTCATGCTGCCGCAGCGCCCAGCGCTTCGCCTTGGGCGTGTCAGATGGGTGAACCGCGCTCCTCGACCCGAAGCTGCTGGCTGTTGATGGCCGTCAGCAGCTTGCGCACCAGCTCCATGTACTGCGCATCCGTCATCTGCCCCCGCAGCATCCGCAGCTCCTGAACCTGTGCGCGGCCCCAGCTTCCGGAGGCAATGCTGCCCTCCACCATCCGGTCGACCTTCTCGAAGGCGGCCACGTTCTCCGGCGTGGGCGGTGGTGGCGCCGGCGCCTTCTCTGGAACGGGACTCTCATCGGCAGAGGCCACCGCCGTGCGCAGCTCTTCCCGCAGCAGCTCGCGCAGCTCTCCTCGCAGCCCCGAGAGGTCCATGCCCGCCGTGGCCCTGGGGCCGGGAGCGACAGGAGGACTCGCAGCCTGCGTCTCCATCCTGCGCACCAGCGCCTCCAGCCGTGCGTCCTGCCGTTCGAGCCGCATCAGCAACTCCTCGGCCACTGGATTCGGAGTCAAGGCCTGGGCGAAGCCGAAGCCCGCCAACGCCGTCAGGAGCGGTATGCCAATGCGAGACAAGACAGTCGAAGGGGTGCTCATGAGAACCTCTGGGTCGGTAGACGCGCGCCGCTCGCGAGTGCCCGTCGCGCCTCCCCTCGACAGGCGGGAGGCACGACGGACCGGTGACGACTACGGAGTCCTCATGTCCAGATACGACGTCGCGCGCACCTCGACGGAGGTGCAGTTGTTGTTCGCATCCCAGTACACGCGCAGATACCCGTCATCCGTGATGGTCCTCAGCGCCGCCAGGTGGGCGGCGGACGTCGTGATGCAGACGCCCATCTGCGCCGACGAATTCCGGGCGGCGACCAGCGCGCGCTCGCCGACCACGCTGTTGCTCTCAAACACGATTTCGACGAACGACCAGGAGTCGGTGGCGTTCCGCGCCCCGCCCATGCTGGCGTAGAAGGTGCGGTTCGCGCTGTCGAGGACGACAGGAATGCTGTCCCGGTAACCGGCCCAGGCCGTGCCGCCAGCTCCGAGGACCGCCAGCACCGCTCCCAAACCCATCACTCGCTTCTTCATTGATACAACCTCTTGTGTGTGTGGCCCACACGGGCCGTCAATCCATGGATGGCTTTGTTGCCCTCATGGTGACGCGAACCTTAAAGACCCCGTCTGACGTGTATCGCCGGATGTCACAACCCACCCGCCTGTGACCTGAAAGGTTACTGAGACCGTCCTGCCGCAAACCCATCCGAGGTGTTCACGATGGCTTGGGGATTGCTGACCGGCGCGACGCCACGGGATTGGACCCTCTGGCGCGACGAGCTCACGGGCATCATCAGGTTCGTCGAGGACCGCTGGCCGGGCACCCGCATCATTCTCGGCTCGGGGTACACCGGCTGGCCCATGCACTACGCCCCCGCGCGTGGAGACCCGCGCGGAGGGCTGTCTTCATCGAGCGCGGCACCCTCCTGGACTCAAGAGGGCACCGCGCGGACCGCCTCAGTCCGCGCGCTCGCCGTCCACGCCGATGATGCAGGTGCACTTGTTCGTGACGGTATTGCACCGGCCCGACAGGGTGCCACCGCACTGGGAGTTGGACGTGCAGGTCCGGCCAGGAACACACGTGCCGCAGTCCGGGTCCCGGGCGCAGACCTCAGAGCAGCAGTTGTCCTGAGCACAGCCACAGGTGGGGATGGTGAAGAGACAGTCATAGGCGGTGTTGTTGCACCAGACCCGGTCCAGTCCCGTGTTGTCGATGGAGCACTGCTTGAGCGTGCCGCTGCAGGACGCCGTCGAGCCGTTCGCGCACTTCAAGCTCACCGTGCAGTCACCACTCGCGAGCGACGACTCCTGCTGCCCCGTCACCTCGGAGGGCGCGGCTTCAATCCCCTGGGGCTGGGCCTCGGTGGGAAGGGGCTCACAGCCCGTCAGGACCAGCGCGACCACGACAAGAATTCCGGCCATCGTCTTCATGAGTGCGTCTCGATTGTTGGGATGGAACGCTCGGGGGAGCGCCCGCGGCGCAATATGACAGCCGGCACCTCAAGTGAAGACAGAACTTGTCGTCACGGTTTCAATGTCAGTCATGAGTGTGAAACGCCCCGGGGAGTCTTGAGAGACCGCACGGCCGAGTACCACCGCATCCGCGGTGGCCGCTCGGCTCGGGCGGCGAGACTCTCGTCAAGGGGACGCGCTGTCGTGAATTTCCTTTCGGGAGTTCCCTGGCGGCGCGGCCTCGACTTCGTCACCCTTCCGGGACGTGGGGCACTCGATGGCGGACAGGTAGTCGAGCTGGAAGAGGTCGTGGTCCTGGAGGAAGCGGCTGACCAGGTCGGCCATCTCCTCGGGCCGCTCCATGAGGACCAGGTGGTCGGCTTCCCGGATGGTGGTGAACAGCGCCCCCGGAATGGTCCTGGCCAGGTTTCGCACGTGCTCCGGCGGCGTGAGCGGGTCGAACTCGCCGGTGAAGACAAGCGTGGGGCGGTTCAGGATGTGGAGGCGGGGGTCTCGGCCCTTGGCGATCAACCGGTTCTGGACGGCGCTGTATCGGTTCGCCTCGCGCGGAGTGACCGCATAGAAGGCCTTCTCCACCAGCACCCGGGTGGCTTCCGATTCACGAACGTGGTTGCGCGGATCCTGGTTCATGGTGGCGCGGACCAGGCTCTGGACGAAGGCGTCGAGCTGTCCTTCCAGGATCTGCTCGGCGCGGACGTCGATCCGGGCGGCGGACCCTCGCGGCAGCTCCAATGCGGCTCCCACGAGGATGAGGCGGTCCACGCTCTCCGGATGGCGGTGGGCGAACTCATAGGCGGTCGAGCCCCCGTAGGAGATGCCCATGACGTTGAGCCGGGGGACGCCGAGATGCGCTCGCAAGTGCTCCAGGCAGTCCGCGAGGAAGTCGAAGCCACACTCCGACGACAGGTCGTCGGCCACGCCGGAACCGGGGAGGTCGGCCATGATGATGGTGCCGAGCGGGTGCAGCAGGTGCTCCAGCTTTGGCAACGCATACATGTCCTGGAAGGCGCCGCTGATGATGAGCAGCGGTGACTCGATGAGGGGCTGCTCGGGACCCGGCACGACGCGGTAGGCGTAGCGGATGCCCTGGAAGGTCAGGTACTTCGTCCCCGTGGCCTCCTCGCCCGTGAGCAGGCGCGCGATGGCGTTGGCGGTGCGGCAGCGCAGCACGTCCGCCCAGCGGACCTCGCGTTGGAGGTCCATCTCCAGGGCGCGGTGCAGTCGCGCGAGCTGGATGGAGTTGCCCCCCGCATCGAAGAAGTCGTCGTCAACGCCGATGTCGGGCTGGCCGAGGACCTCGGCGAAGAGACGACGAATCCTCCGGACCGAGCCCGCGGCATAGGTCGCGGGAGCGATGATGTCGGTGGTCTCGGCCACGGTGATGGCCACGGGGAGCCCCGAGGCATCCACGACGCGAATCCGCGCGAGCGCGCCTCGCGCGGCCTCCAGGGATGGCGCGGGGCCGCGGGCGAAGAGGCGGCGCAGGGCGCGGGGAGGCCCGGCCAGTCGTGAGCGGAGGTGATGGCCGCTCGGGAGGACACCGACCCAGCCGATGGCATCCGACGAGGCGGCGGCGATGGGCAGCGACTCCAGCGCCTGCGCGGGCTCCATGAGCGCGTGGCCGCGCGCCACGGCCTGGCCCGTCACCTCCAGGTCGGCGGTGCGCTCACCGCGCCAGTAGCTCCAACCGATGCTGTGACAGGCAGGAGGAAGCGCTGCCCGGAGGCACTCGGCGTGGCATTGCTCGGCGAAGGCGTCGAGCGCGGCATTGCAGGCGGCATGGGTGCCCTGGAGCGCGCCGCCGACCGCGCCGACGGTGGAGGAGAACAGGATGAGGCGACAGCCGGGCCGGTGCTTCACGAGCCGCCACAGACTCCATGCGCCCGCGAGCTTCGGGTCCAGCGCATGGGCCAGGTCCTCGAGCGTCGTCTCCAGGAGGGGCTTCTCCTCGTAGGCCCCCGCCAGGTGCAGCATCCTGTCCACGGGACGCGACCACTGCGTCTCCGCGTGCTCGACGGCGAGCCGGACGGCCTCCGCGTCCCCGACGTCGACGGCGCGATACAGCACCTCGCCCTGCTCGCGCAATGATGCGAGCGCTGTCCGCGACACCTCGGGCAGAGAAGCCTCCGGGGTGCGGCCGAGCAGCAGCACGCGGGCGTCATGCCGGGTGACGAGCCATTCCGCGACGAGCCGGCCCAGGTGGCCAAGCCCTCCCGTGAGGACGAACAGGCTCCCTGGCTCGAACCCGGGAGCGTCGATGAGCGAGCCCTCGGCGTGAGTCGGCTCCATCCGGAGGACGTGGCGACCATCGCTCCTCCAGGCGACCACGGGCTCGACGCAGAGCGCGTCGACCTCGGACAGGATGCGACGCGCGTTGGCGTCGGGGGCTTCGGGGGGAAGGTCCAGGTGGCTCGCGCGCAACCAGGGCAGTTCGAGCTGGGCGGTGGCCAGCAGACCGCGAATGGGTGCGTCGTGCACGGCGACCGGGTCGTCGTCGAGGACGCGCTGGCCGCGGGTGGAGATGACTCGCAGCAGGACCTGCTCGGGGCGCGAGGAGTCGAGCGCCCGCAGCAGCGGGAGAAGCCATCCACAGGCTCGGAGACAGGCCTCGCGTTGCGCCTCGAAGGACTCCGAAGCTCCCACCGGCGCGTGCGCGGCGAGGTGGAGGATGTGGCGAGGCGACATGCCGGCCTCCCGCAGCTCGGCGAGCAACAGGAGGAGGTGGGCCGGGTTCTCCACGTCCATGCCATAGCTGCCGGGGCCCTCGCGGACGAGCCCGGGCGTCGACGTCGGGACGACGGTGACATAAGGCTGGGACCGACGGTCAAACTCCCGGCGGAGGGCCTCCCCGAGACATGGGTCGCCTTCGATGAGGAGGACCGTCGCACTCCGCTCCTCGCCGTGCACGTCGGCGTCCAGGGGCGCGGAGGGCCAGGTGCGCCGGTAGAACCACGCGGGCAGGCGATGGTCCGCGTCCGCCCGTGGCTCCGCTGATGCGAGCTTCGCCGCGTATCGACTGGCGAGGAGCGTCCGCTGAATCTTTCCGAGGTCCGTCTTGGGAATGTCCATCCTGTCGACGGGGACGAGGTGGTCGGGATTGACGCCATGGCTCCTGGCCACCGCGGCGCGGATTCTTCGACAGGCCTCCTGCTCGTTCGTCCCCGGCAGCAGGTGGAAGAAGAGGGCGAGCTGGTCTGTCGATGCCCCATTCGGGCGGACCGCGCAGGCCGCCGTGTACGAGCGGTCGATGAATGGCAGCTCCTCCACCGTGGCTTCAATCTCGTGGCCGAAGTGGTTGGCGCCGTTGATGATGATGGTGTCGCGGGAGCGGCCCGTCAGCGTGAGGCGACCCTCGTGGAGGAAGGCGCGGTCGCCGGTGCGGAACCAGCCATCGGCGGTGAAGGACTCGCGGTTGACGGCGTCGTTGTCGACATAGCCTCGCAGCACCGAAGGCCCCTGTATCTCCAGGGCGCCGACATCGCCCTCCGTGAGCACGCGGTCCGTGTCATCGACGATGCGCAGTCGCACCCCGGGGATGGGCGGCCCGAGCGAGACAACGGCGTCGTCGTCGGACGTGGTGGAGAGGTTGAACTCGGAGGAGTAGGTGACGCCCGACGAGGTCTCGGACATGCCCCAGGCCGGCCATATCGCGGTGTCGCGCAGGCCGTGGGGGGCCAGGGCGCGCAGGAACTCCCGGGCGATCCTGGAGGAGATGGCTTCGCCACCGTTGATCAGGATTCGGATGCGAGAGAGGTCCCACCGACGCGCGCTCTGCTGGCGGCCCAGCTCTCCGGCAATCAGGCCGAAGGCGAAGTGAGGTGCCCAGCTCAGGGTGGCGCCATAGCGCTCCATCCAGTCGAGCCAGCGCAGGGGCTCGCCGAGGATGAGCTGCGTGGGGACATGAACCTCCATGCTGGAGGAGAGCAGGTTGCGCGTGTGCATCATCGCGAGGCTGCCGCCGTGCTCCAATGGCATCCAGCTGAAGGACACGTCTTCGGGGCCTGTGCGCTTCACCCGCGCGGAGCCACGGGCCTCGGTGAGGATGGATTGATGGCGCAAGGGCACCGTCTTGGGCATGCCCGTGCTGCCAGAGGTGAACAGCAGCAGGGTGACGGCATCGGGAGACGCGTCGCGATAGGGCGCCGCCGGCTCGTGGTGGACAAGGTCCTCGACGGAGGACGCTGCCAGCGTGTGGCCGTTGTTCGCGGCGAACGCGTGGAGCGACGCGAGCCTCGATGAATCGGCGAGGACGTAGGGCTCGTGGAGTGCCTTCCAGGCGGCGAGGAGCTTGCTCACGCCTGGAATCCCCTCGGCGTACTCGGCGGGAGTCGCCACGGGAGCGGGAACCAGGCCCGCGAGGATGGCGCCCCAGAACGCCGTGATGAAGTCGCGAGTCCCTGGCAGTTGGAACAGCACCGTCTGGCCGGGTCGCAGGCCCGCGCTCCTCAGTCCTCCAGCGACCCGCAGGGCGCGCGAGAGCAGTTCACGATAGGTGTCGGTGCGCTCGACGCCGTCCGCTTCGACATGGATGATTCGCTGTTCCGGAGTGCGCTCGACGGCCGCGAGGAGGACATCGGTCAGCGTCCGCTCCGCTCCCGTGAGGGCCGGGCCACCGTCGGCGATGGCCAGCCGTGCGAAGGTCGGAGCCGGGTGTCCTGGCGTCGCCGGGGCATCGGCCACGGAGGTCGGGTCGGTGAGGGTGTCTGACGTCGGCGCAGGGCCTGGGGCGCGTCGGAGCCGCAGGGCTTCGGGCGTGTGGCTCGCGTCCGCGATGGACACCTGGAACTGTCCGGCGCCCAGCAGGCCGTCCACCACCCGCTGGCAGGTGTCGACCAGTGTGCCATCGAGCACCGCGAGGCCGGCGCCCTCCAGGGAGAGGACCTGGCGCGAGGGAGGGATGGCATGCACCAGGACCACGTGCAGCGGGCCAACCCGCTGGGGACACGTGGCGTGGATGTGCTCGATGACCGCCTGTTCGGTCAGCGGACCCCGGGAGGCCACATGTATCAGGAGGCCTCCCGGGGCCGTCACTTCATTGCGTGGATGCGGAGTGACGACGCAATCCGCGACCGTTCGCATCCTCAGGACCGCGGCCCGCACCTTGGCCCGCACTTCGGAGTCCCGTGTCGACAGTCCCTGCATGTGCTCCCCCCTCGGAAAAAGCTGAAGAGGGCATGGATAGGCAATGGGACTGGCGCTGCCCAGCGGGACGAACGTGCGACGCGGAAACCACTATGCGCCGCTGGGGCAGCCCAGTCCGGGACAAGGACAGAACGTTTCCTCGCACAGCAGGCGCGAGGCATCACATTCCTGCTCGGCCTCGGGAGTCTGGGCTCGCGACATGCATCGCAGCCAGAGCCAACCGCAGTCGTTACATGCCATCGCCTCGACATCGCCTGGCGTGTCGCTCACCGGTGGGGCCTGGAGGTCCGCGTCCTCTTCGTTGACGCCACAACCCACCAGCAGTCCGACGGCCAGAACCATTCCGACAAGTCTTCGCACGTGCGCTCCTTGGTCGTGATGCCTCGCCAATTTCGCACGCGCGGTGACGCGCCTCAACTCCGGCTGACGCGGAGCCGGGTGGCCCGGCCCTGCCAGCTCGCGAAGCGATATGCAATGAACCAGCACGCGTTGTGTTTGCTGCCGCGTGGCAGGAGTCGCGGCACCACCCGTGGTCAAGCAGGGGGAGTTCATGGCGACTTCCGAGCCGTTCGTGCTCCGGGCACTCGTGTGTGCATTCGGGGCGTGGGTCATGTTGTGCGTGGGTTGTGGTTCCGAGCCCGAGCCTCCGGCCACCGCCGCTCCGCTCATCCTCGAAGGTCCCATCATCGCCGTGCCGCGCGCGCTGGCACCTGACTCGGTGCGCAAGCTTCGCGAGGGGCTCGGCGGTGCCGCCAGCGTGCTCCAGGGCAACTCCTCCGAGACGTTCTACCTGGCGCTGCGCAAGAGCGAATTGGGCCAGCGCTGGTTCATGTCCGTCTACCTCAAGCAGCACCACCCGGAGTCGCTGACGGGTCGCAGCGGGGGCTCCACGCTGGGCGTCCGCGTGGTGTCCTTTCGCGTGCAGAACGACACGCTCTACGTGTTCAACGCGGACGACACCCAGGTGCGCAGCACGCTCTTCGACCCGGAGGAGATCATCGAGGCGTGGCCCATCGTCACCGACCACCGCGACTTCAACCGCCTGGGAGGCTCCGACCAGTACATCCTCTTCGACCCTTCGCGGGGGCTGGACCGGGTCATCGGCGTGGACGCTCTGCGAAACGTGATGTACGGGCCGGGCTTCGAGGTGGAGCTGGCCTTCGCCCAGCGCTTCCGCGCGTTGAAGGACGGCATCTCCTTCGAGAAGATCTTCACCGGCCACGGGCAGATTTCCTTCGATGTGCCGGGCGCCTTCCCGGAGGCCGACAACCACCGGGTCACCGCCACGGTGAGCATCGCGTTGCGCCGCTACCAGGAGGGCACGGGCTACACCCCCATGCCGCCTCCCCCTCGCGAGCACTACTTCATCGGCGGGGCGCGCATCGTTCCCGACTCGGGTGGCATCGTGACGGAGGTGGCCTCGAAGTGGAACATCCACCCCGGGATGAAGCCCATTGCCTGGGTGCTCTCCGAGGAATGGGGCGCCGCGCAGCAGGACCCCCGCTACAAGGATTATGACGTCATCGGCGCGGTGAAGCGGGGCGTGGAGCACTGGAATGCCGCGTTCGGCTTCCCGGTGTTCACCACCCGCATGGCCATGCCGGGCGAGTCCTTCGCCGACGACGACAAGAACTTCGTCATCCTCGACCCGGACCCGAGCTACAACCTCGCCTACGCGAACACGCGGGAGAACCCGAACACCGGCGAGACGCTCGGGGCCTCCGTGTACGTGAACATCTCCTGGCTGGACCGGGCCATCGGGGTCATCACCGGCACGTCGCCGACCGCTCCGGTGCAGGGGGCTCCCGGGCCCGCGCCCGGTGCCTTCGAGTTGCGGTGGAATGGCATGGCGCCTTCGCGGCTGTGCGAGCTGAACCCCTCGGACGTGGAGGCCCGGTTGTCGGGGCCTCGCGAGCAGGTGTCGATGCGCCTCGGCGGGCAGTCGGCGCTGTCGACGAAGGAGCGGGTGGAGCGCTTCTTCACCGTCGTGGTGATGCACGAGGTTGGCCACACCCTGGGCCTGCGCCACAACTTCAAGGGCTCGCTCGGGTTCCCGGCGTACTCGGTGATGGACTACATCTGGCCGCTCGACCAGGAGCACCGCGGCGGAGGGGTGGGGCCCTATGACGTGTCCGCCGTCCGCTACCTGTACGGCCTGTCCTCCACGCTCCCGACGGAGCCCTTCTGCACCGACCTGGACACCCTGAGGGATCCCGACTGCGGCCGTTACGACGCCACCTCCGTCCCGCTGGAGCTCTTCCACGGCCCCGCCTACCGGGAGGCGCTGATGGCCGCGCTGGAGGAGGGCGGGGAGCCCCCACCCGACGCGGCGCTCAACGGCGTCCTGCAGTACGTGCGCGCCGGCCGTTCCAGCACCGAGCGGCTCCGCGCGTGGAACCTCGTCGTGGAGGGCATCCAGGCACCCCTTCCCCCAGAGGTGCTGGCCGAGAAGCCCGTGCACGGCGCCGTCTCCGAGGCGGAGCTGACTCGCGTCCTCCAGCGGCTGTATCTGGATCCACCCAACGAGCGGGGCACCCTCAGGAGTGACCCTCGCCCGGACACGGTGCTGACGCCCCTCATCCTCGGGCAGGTCCGCGCCGTGCTTCTCAACGCCGACGGGGTGCGCGGCTATGCGTCGCGGCGGGTGATGGTGCGCCTGCTGAAGAAGCTGCAGACCTTCGAGGCGTACGCCATCCTCCGCGAGGCCCGTCTCGAGGTGGAGGCACGGTTGCCGATGCTGTCGGGCCGGGCGCTGTACGAGGCGGAGAACCTCGCCAGCCACCTCCAGCAGGCGACGTCTCCGTACTTCCCGTAGTGGCGGGAGTTCAGTGGCGAACGGCGGGGCGGCGCCGCAGGCTCAGCGGCAGCAACAGCACGAGGAGCAGGGGCCACAGGCCGGGGCTTGCGCCGCAGCCTCCGCTGTCCTTGGGGGCGTCCGTGTTCGTGCCCGCGTCCGGCGCTCCCGCATCGGGAGGGCCGGCATCAGGCTGTTGCGTGACGGGCTGGCAGTCGCCGAGCGAGTGCTCCAGCGCCCCCAGGGTATAGGGCCCGGTGGTGGGCCGTGGCCGCGTGCAGAAGTCATCGGTGACGGTGCTCCTGGCGGCGGCGGCGCCCACGAGCTGCGTCACCGGGCCCTTCAGCGTCAAGTCGCCCTGTGCCGGCGCGACATACCAGGACGTCCAGGTGCCCATGGCCACATTCGTCAGGTTCGTGCCCGCGGTGAAGCTGCCGGAGTCGCGTCCCCGGATGACGGACGACAACACGTTGCCGTGGGCTTCGCCGGTGGAGGACGGGAAGCGGAAGTCCACGCCTGTCGTGCCGATGAAGGTGTTGAAGAGCACCTGCGTGCGCGCGGCCTGGTTCAGGTAGACGGCGACATCCGAGCAGTTGGCGACGATGTTGTTCCGGATGATGCCATCCGAGTGCTCGGGGTCACACGGCACCGTCGGGTCGAAGGCTGGCGCACAGAACGCCGCCCCCGTTCCCCCGCCACCGAAGGACAGGCCGATTCGCGTGTCCGAGGCCGGCTGGTCCCTCGTGCAGAAGACGCGGTTGCGCTCGAAGAGCCCCCGCTTGCCGCCGCTCTTCATGAAGGCGCCGTAGGAGATGCCTCCCTGCTTGGAGAAGTCGTGCAGCTCGTTGTCGCGGACCACCCAGTCGTCGCCCGTGTCGATGTTGAGCTTGGTGACGGGCGTCCCTGTCGCGCGCGGGTGCGTGTCGTAGATTTCGTTGCGCTCGATGAGCCCGCGGTGTGGCATCTCGAAGACGTCGCTGGCGTTCTTCGTCGCGTTGACCTTGAGCTGGGCGTTGAAGTCGCGCACGCGGCTGTTGCGCAGAACGAAGCCCTCCGCGTGGCCGGTGACATGGAAGGCGTGCTCGCAGTCCTGGTCCCGGGCACAGATGCCTTCGATGGTGAGCCCGTCGAAGACCCAGGCGCGACCCGAGACCTTGAAGCCCTCGGTGGCGTTGAATTGGATGAGCGCCGCGTGACGGTTCGCCGCGCGCACGGTGATGGGTTGGGCGTCGGTGCCCTCCGCCGCGCAGTTCAGGTTCGCGTTCACCGTGTAGGTTCCATCCGCGAGCACGATTTCGTCGCCGGCCTTCGCGGACGACAGCGCGGATTGCAGCTCCGCCACGGTGGCCACGCTCTTCGTGGCGGCGGCGGCTGACAACGGCAGGAGGAGGACGACGAGGGGGGTGGTTCTCATCCAGGGAACTCCAAGCGAGGGGGCCTTGGAGTCTAGCGCGTCACGGGGAGCGGGCGGACTCCAAGGGAGAGCGGACCCTTCTTCCGGCGTTGACCCGACCAGACCAGCGCGAGGCCGATGAGAATCGGCGTGAAGAGGGCGAATGCGTCCTAATACGACTTGGTCACATCCGAGAGGCCTGCTCAGGCGGAGCTCTGGGGTTGCTGGCCCTGTTGCAGAGCGGGCACCCCCTGTGTCAGGGAAGATGTCGCCTCGGCTGACGTGCCGAGCTGACCACCCAATGGGGGCGAGCGCAGGCGGTTGCCGTGCCGTACACAGACGCATTCAAGACGCAGATGGTGAAGAGGAT
>Ga0126314_10000209_pt1 | contig 30466 bp, 21 predicted proteins | sample Plot105B_FD_92535 | JGI IMG/M metagenome (GOLD analysis project Ga0126314, IMG submission 92535) | Serpentine soil microbial communities from UC McLaughlin Reserve, CA, USA - Plot105B | ecosystem: Environmental > Terrestrial > Soil > Grasslands | place: USA: UC McLaughlin Reserve, Lake County... | reverse complement strand
GGGCGTCAGCTACCTCGACAAGGTGCGCCTGCTGGTGGACGAGGTGCCCCGCGAGGTGCGCACCCTGGCCGCCGACAGCTTCCAGCCGGGCACCTTCTACGCGGGCGGCGGCGAGACGTTGTTCCGCACGGTGAACGACGCGGATGGCTGGGAGCGGGCGGGCCTGTTCCCCGGCGAGGACGTGGACGCGGTGGAGGCCCATCCCCAGCGCGCGGGCCTCATCGCCGTGTGCGCCCGGCTGACCGCGGACGCGAAGCGCTCCCGCATCCACCTGTCCTTCGATTGCGGCGAGACGTGGGACGACACCACGCACACGCTGGACGCGGTGGAGGACCTGACGTGGGCGGAGCGCGACGGCGTGCCGGTGCTGCTGCTGGCCACGCGCGTGGGCCTGTTCGAGCTGGTGTCGCGTCCGGGGGCCACGCCCATCCAGGTGCTGGTGGACCCGGCCAATCAAGACCTGGGCTTCTACGCGGTGGCCGCGACGACGGACGTGCGCGGCGCGGTGAACGTCGCGGTGGCGGCCATGGGCACGCGGGGCGTCTTCCTGTCGAGCGGCGGCGGACGCGGCGGCACCTTCCGTCCCATCGGCCCCAAGGGCCAGGACGTGCGCGTGCTGGAGGTCCAGAAGGACGGGCCTCGCTCCTTCCTCTGGGCGGGCCTGGCCGCGGCCAGTGGCGCGGACCCGGGCAGGGGCGCGCTCTGCTGGGAGCTGATGGGCAGCGCGGACCCGCCGGACGGGTGGCGCCCCTTCGACAGGAACTGGGACGGCGGAAGCTGTCTGGCGCTCGCGTTCAGCGGCTCCACCGTGTACGCGGGCAGCCACCGCGTGGGTGTGCTGTGGGTGGACTCCAGTCGCCCGGGCGCCTCCTGGCGCCGTCCCGACGTGGGCTGTGGCCTGCCGCTGCGCGAGGCGGAGCGCCTGTTCCAACCCGTGTTCGCGCTGGCGTCCTCACCCACGGGCGCCCCGCTGCTGGCGGGAGGACCGGACGGCGTCTTCCGGCGCCCCAAGGGCAGCGAGCGCTATGAGCCCGTCTCCACGCGCGAGTTCACCGAGAAGGTGACGCTGCCGCCCACGTGGCTCCTCAGCTCCGGCGCGCACGCGCTGGAAGTGGTGACGGACGATGCGGAGCCCTGACATCCAGCGGCTCCTGCCGGGCGTCTTCCAGCGCACCGTGCTTCCAGGCTCGCCGCTCACCGCGCTGCTGGCGGTGATGGAGGCGCTGCACGCGCCCAGCGAGGACGTGCTCGCGCGGTTGGAGTCCCACTTCGACCCGCGCCGGGCTCCGGACCGCTTCGTGCCGTTCCTCGCGCGTTGGGTGGGCATGGACCTGCCCGTGTCCACGGGCCTGGGACGGCTGCGCGAGCTGGTGGCGCAGGCGGTGGAGATATCGCGCTGGCGCGGCACCGCGCGCGGCCTGCGGTTGTTCCTCACCACCGCCACCGGCCGCACCGACTTCCAGGTGGACGACGCGGTGCCCGGCGACGACGGCAGGCCCCGGCCCTTCCATGTGCGGGTGCTCGCGCCCTCGGCGGTGTCCGCGCACCGGCTGCTGCTGGAACGAATCATCGAGCGGGAGAAGCCCGCGTACGTCACCTATGAGCTGCGTTTCGCGCAGCCGCCTCAAGGAGCCAGTTGATGCCCCGCGCCTTCGACATCACCGCCGTGACGGACTCTGTCCGTCTGAACGCGACGGGACAAGGGGAGGTGGCCTTCACGGTGTCCAACGCGCTGCGTGCCCCCGTCCGCGCCCGAGCCTCCATCGTCCCGGGCCCCGGCGCGAAGGCGGAGTGGGCCACCATCGCGAACGGCGACGAGCGGGACTTCGCGCCGGACGGCACCCAGCAGCTCAACGTGCAACTGCGCGTCCCGCCGGGGACACCGCCGGGCCGCTTCACCTTCCACCTGCTGGTGGTGGACGTGACGAACCCGGACGAGCGCTACGCGGAGGGGCCCGCCACCGCCTTTGAAGTCGTCGCGGCGCCTCCGCCCAAGAAGCCCTTCCCGTGGATGTGGGTCGCGCTGGCGGCGGGTGTCCTCCTGATTCTGGGGACGGTGATTGGCCTCCTCTCGGGGGGCGGCGCGAAGCTGAATGAGCCCTGTCCGGAGGGGGACTGCGACAAGGGGCTCACGTGCACGAGTCCGGATGGCGGCTCGTGTCTGGTGTCCGCGGGCGAGGCGTGTGATGGCGGCGCGATGTGCTCCACCGGCTTCTGCGACAGGCGGGGTGAGTGCCAGCTCGCGCTGGGCCAGACGTGTTCGAGTCAGCGTGACTGCCCGGGGCCGCTGAAGTGCACGGAGGTGCCCGGCTCCCGGCTATGTCTGCTCGAATCCCTGCAGGACTGCGAGCGCGACAGCGACTGCTCCAGCTTCTACTGCCGCGCCGACGGCAAGTGCAGCCGGGACGACGGCCGCTGTGAGAGCAACGCGGACTGCCGCCAGCCGGCCATCTGCGGCACCACGAAGCTCTGCCAGCTCTCGGATGGACAGCCCTGCCGGTCCAACGAGGTCTGCCTCTCCGGCTTCTGCGCGGGGACGTGTCAGGTCGCCCCGCTGGGCTTCCAATGTCCGGGCCCGTGCCCTGACTTCACCGTCTGCAGCAATGGCCAGTGCGTCAACGTCCGGGCGACGGTGCTCAATCAGGAGATGCTCCAGGTCTCCCCCCGCAAGTCGGAAATCATGGAGCAGATGCAGCAACAACAGCGTCTGCAATTGGAGCTGCGTCAGCAGCAGGTCCCCTAGGCGCGCGCAATGCCCGAGCTGAAGCCCATCCACGTCGTGCTCATCCTGGCCATCGTCGCCATCGTCGCGCTCTATGTCCTGGGCGTGGGCCTGGGCGCGAAGGACGAGTCCGCGAGCCGGGAGAGCCCCACGAAGAGCGCGCAGGAGCTCCGGGCGCGGTTCATCAAGCCCAAGCCGGTGGAGGCCACGGAGCTGGCCGCGACGTGTCCCTTCCAGGAGGGCGTGTTGACGCTGCCGAGCGGAGGCGGCTGCCGGGTGGACGTGAAGGCGTCCGACACGCGGCTGCGCACCCTAGAGCTGTCCCCCCGGCCTCCCGGCGTGGTCCGGGTGGAGCTGGTGTCCCGGGGCAAGCCGTCCGTGCCCGCGAAGTTCGACCCGCTGAAGGAGTCGAAGAAGCTGGATGTCATGCAGGAGGGCGCGGACCTCCAGGTGACGTGCCTGGGGGCTCCTCCACAGCGCCCCATCTGCGAGCTGGTCCTGAGGTGAGCCGGGTGGGCCCTCGGCGCTTCAGGCCGGCGCCGCGCGCTTGAGGCGCAGCACCTTGACGATGGACACCAGCGCGCCCACCAGCAGCAGCACGGCCCAGATGAGGCCGAGGATGGCGACGATGATGGCGCCCACCGCGTCGGTGATGCTGACCAGGATGATGGGCACCAGCCCGTGGAGGAAGGACACCACGGCGTTGGCCAGCAGCGACGTGAGGTAGAGCAGCACCAGGCCCTTGTTCTGGAGGAAGCGCTGGTGCGCGAGCACCAGGCACACGCCCGCGACGAGCTTGAGGGTCATCAAGAGCCCCAGCGTGCCGGCCGCGCCTCCCCGGTTGAAGAAGCCCCACACGGCCAGATAGGCCAGCGTGCCGAAGGGCACCGAGGCCACGAGCGTCATCATCGTGAGCGTCAGGGCGATGGCGGCCAGCAGCAGGCCGAAGCCGGTGAGCAGCGCGACGATGGCGCCGATGAGCGTGGCCAGGCCCTGCACGCGCCCCTGCACCCGCTCGGGGATGATGAGGCTTGCGCCCATGAGGGCGAGCGTGAGCAGCAGGAGCGCGTCCACCAGGGCCAGGTACGGAATGCCCAGGCCCGGCGTGGGTGGGTTCTCCTTCTGGGTGCGCACCACGTCGGAGGGGTCCACGTCCTCGCCGTCGCAGATGGCGGCGTGCAGGGGACGGCAGTCCGCCGGAAGTCCGGGAACGGGCGCGCAGGGCTTCGTGCCGCTCAGCGCCGAGCAGTCCGGCGACTTCTGGGGCAGCAGGATGGGCGAGCCCACCTCCACGAGCACGCAGAGCGCCAGCAGCACCAGCGCGGCGATGAGGAAGGGTCTTCTCATGCGGTCCATGCCGCGCCCCCCGGCAAGGCGCGCCCCGAGCGGCGCGTGAGCGCGAGCCTAGGCACGGTGGGTGGAGATTCCCTCGTGCCGCCGTCGGGACTGTCCTGGGGCGCACGGGCCCTGCTCCCGGAGGGAGGGCTCGAAGGGCTATGCTGTGAGCGCAATGTCCGAACGCAACCGAACCGGAGGCGTGGCGACCGGGTCACGACCGTCGGAGGGGGATTTGCGCCGCCGCCTGGAAGGGCGCGTGGAGCTGATTGAGTCCGCCCTCCGCCGCTATCGCAGGCTCGACGAAACCCTCGACTCGCGCGGCTGGCGACGGACGTTGCGGGAAGAGCCCTCGCTGATTCAGGACGTCCTGGAGGTGGAGCCCAGGCTGCTGGAGGCGTTGGAGCGCACCGAGCGGCGCGGCGAGCAGGAGGGCTGGCCGGAGGGCTCGACGATTCCGAAGACGGTGGGTCGGGTGCGCGAGGTCCGCGAGCAACTGGAGATGCGCGTGCGGGACGTGCTGCTGCTTCGGGGTCAGGTGACGGAGTCCCTGTCGCTGGAGGAGAAGCTGCGCGAGCTGCGGGAGGTCTGCGCCCACGAAGTCTCCCTCCAGCGGATGCCGGGTGAGTCCTTCGCGCTGCACATGGGCTCGGTGGCCAGGACGCCGCAGTACCTGGTGTCCTTCGGCTTCGTCCTGGCCGCGCTGGTCCTCGGCGTGGGGATTCTCTGGCTGCTGGCCATGCGCGAGCTGGGGCTGGCGTTGATCGGCGGCGGGCTGGCGATGGCCGGGTTGTTGATGGTGACGGTGACGATGCTCAGACGTCAGGCCCCGGGCGCCATCTGGCTCACGCCGAAGCGCCTGGTGTGGTTGGCGCCGGGAGACGAGCCCCCAGTGGAGGTGCGGCTGGACGCGCTGGGGGAGGATGGACCTCGGTGGGAGCAGACGGAGGGGATGCTCAGTCTGCGCGCGGACCAGGTCATCCGGCTGCCGCGGTTCGATGGCGAGCGCGCCGAGCGACTGCGCGCCATGGCGGACCTGTTTCGCGATTCCCGCTTCCGCGCGCAAGCAGCCCTGGTGGACCGGCCGGTGGAGCTGGTGACCTATCCCGCGTTGCTGCGTCGCGAGAAGACGTGGAGTCCTGGCACGGCCGTGTTGCTGCGCCGGGGCGTCTTCTTCTTCCCAGACCCCGACGCGGGCCCGGCCCTGCTGCACGCGGCGACGGGCCGCGAGGTGTCGTCCCAGGTCAAGCTGGAGTGGGTGTTGGAGGGACTCCGCTGGCAACCCGAGTCGGAGCTGGACGCGTACCTCCTGCGGTCCACGGTGGCGACAGGCGGCGCGGCCTGGTCCTCAAGGGATGCACAGGTGGCCCAGGACATTCCCCTGGAGCAGGAGCTGCACATCCGCAGGGGCGAGGAGGTGCTCGTCGGCCGCGTGGAGCAATCCCAGCGGGAGAGCGCCCATCGACTGGCGGAGGTCTGGCGGGAGGTCGCCCAGGTTCCGGTTTCGAGCGATGACGCTCCGCTCAAGGCAGGCAGCGGCTCATGAGCGAAGGTATCCGCACCCGGAGGGAGTCGTCGGAAGGGCCCACACCCGAGGACGTTCGCGTCCAATTGGAGGGCCGCGTGGAGGTGCTGGAGGCGGCGCTGCGGCGCGACGCCATTCTGGAGTCGGTGCTGAGCGGCCCGGGATGGAAGCGCCGGTGGCGCGAGCAGCCCATGCTCGTCCCGGAGTGGCTGGGGCAGGAGGCCACCGTCGAGGAGGCGTTGGAGCGAGTGAGCCGGCGCGCGCGGGTGGAAGGCTGGGCCGACACGCTGCCGGTGATGGAGGGGCTGCGGGAGTTGGAGGCATGCCGGGAGCGACTGAAGGCGCTGGTGCGCAAGCGACTGTCCCGGCTGGTGTCCGTGACCGGCGCCCCCGTGCTGAAGGTGGAACTGGCGCGGCTGGACCGGTTGGTGCGCAAGCGGGCGAGGCTGTCGCTCGAACCCGGAGAGGAGCTGCTGTTCCAGGCGGCCCGGTCCTTGCCGACCACCTTGGGGCATCGGGTCCCGCGTGCCTTGCTCCTGCTGTATACGTACGCGTATGTGCTCCTCCATTCGCTGCTGGGGATGAGCTGGGCGCTGGTGGCGCTGGTCGCGCTCATGCTCCCTCCAGTGTTCTGGCTGTGGGCCCGGTCGGGTCGCGTCTGGATGACGAGCAAGCGGCTGTTGTGGATGCCGGCGCTCGGAGAGGCGGTCTCCGTCCCCCTGTCCACGATTGTTCCTGGAGGTGTTCAGCTGGGGGTGGGCCCCGCGTTCGACTTGAAGGTGGACGGTGAGCCACGGTTCCAGATGTCGGAGCTCGTGGGCGCGGAGGCGCTCGCGACGCTCCTGGAGCTGCACAGCCAGCCACCCCTGCGAGGGCTGGTGCGCTCCGGGGTGCGGCTCGGGGACGTGGTGGTCTTCTTCGGTTCGCTGGAGGAGGAGGGGAAGGCGACTCGCTACGGGTGTGCCGTGTTGCGTCCTGCCGGGGTGAGCTTCCTTCCGGATGAAGCGGGTCGTCAGGTGCTCTCGGTGGTGACGGGGCGGACGTCCGCACTGGCGCCGGACGTGGGCCAGGTGGTGGAGCAGCTGCGCTGGTTGTCCGGCGAGGAGTTCGACACCTGGCTGACGAAGCTGGTGACGGCCACGGGAGGCGTGAGCTGGTCGGCCCAGGACTCCTTGTTGAAGCGGGACAACGGACCCCTGACACAGGTGTTTCGCGTCAGCCGCGGCTCGCAGGTCCTGAAAGGAGAGGTGGAGTGGTCCGCGCAGTCCAACGCCGAGTGGATTCTCCGCACCTGGCCGGACGCCACCACGCGAGAGGAGACGAAGCGCGCCCGGAAGTGAGTGCCTCCACTTCCGGGGCGCCCAGGAGCCGCGAAGGCTCAGTGCTTGACGGCGTACTGGAGCAGCACGACACCTGCCCGGTAGACCTTGGTCGACAGCAGCTCCAGGTTCAGGTGTGAGCCCAGCCGCGAGACGAGCGGGATTCCTGCGCCGAGCAGCACCGGGTTCAGCTTGACGAGGACCTCGTCGACGAGGCCCGCGGTGAACAGCTGCGTGGCCAGGGCGCCACCTCCCGCGAGGTAGATGTCCTTGCCCTCCTGGGCCTTCAGCGCGCGCACCGCGCCGACGACGTCTTCGGAGATGAGGTGCACGCGGGGATTCGGACGCTCCTTCAGCGTGCGCGAGACGACGTACGTCTCCAGGTAGGGGTAGGGGTCCGTGACGTTGAACTTCAGGCCGATGTCATACGTCCGGCGGCCCATCACCACCGCGCCGTAGGTGCGCAGTGTGGCGAGGTACTCGGTGACGTGGTCGCCTTCGTTCGCGAAGCAGTCGAAGGAGTCGTCCTCGCGGGCGATGAAGCCATCGAGGGTGGCGGCGACGTGGTACGTGAGCTTGCGCTTCTGGGGTTGCATACAAGGACCTCGGATTCGAGAAGTCCCACCGCGCACGGGTGGCGCTCCGCGCCGGAAGGGTGCGGTGGGGACGTGAATGCGGTGCTGTGGGAATCGCTCACGGGGAACGTCTCACCCGCCAGCTCGGACGCACGGCGTCGAGGGCGAGGAGGAGCGCTTCGAGGAGCGAAAGCTGTCAGCGAGAAGAGGTCATGGACAGCGCGGTTTCCCGCGCCGGAAATGAGAATGGCCTCTCCCCGCCGACAGTGCAAGTCACGAGGTGACGCAGTCCAGCCCCGACTCCAGGCAAGGGTTCGCCTGTCGTCAGTGGGCGGGAATGCGAGTCACAACTCCAGGATGAGCTCCACGTGGAGGTCGTCCTCCATGGACTTCGTCACCTCCGGGTCGTTGTCGTCCACGTCGTAGCCGTAGATGGACATGCCCAGAGGCAGCGTCGCGCCAAGGCACGGAATCTGTCGAGGCTCCGCGCCCACGCCGTCGCCATCCTGGTCCGGATAGAGCACCACCCAGCGCGTGCGCTCCGGGTCCGCGTCGTCGCAGTCGTTGCCCGTGGCCTTCGTGAAGTACGGCGCGGGCAACGTGCCGCCCGAACAGATACCTCCCTGCTCGGGCATCGTGGCGCCGTCCAGGTCCCGGTCCACGTGGGTGTAGTTGCGCCCAATCCAGCGCGTCGCATCATCGTCCGCGCAGTCGGTCCCCACCGTGGACCATTGAGGAGGCACGCTCCCGTCGGTGCACAGCGTCTCGGATGCGCCCGCGCCCGAGCCATCTCCATCCAGGTCCCTCCAGGACACCATCGACGTGTGTCGCGTGGCATTCGTGTCGTCGCAGTCCCGGCGTTGCTCGACCCACTCGTAGCCGGGAGGCAGCGACGTGCCTCCGCAGACGTCACCCGCTTCGGGCACCGTGTAGCCATCCGCGTCCGCGTCGCGATGCCGGTACTCCCGGAGCTGCCACCAGGACGCGTTCGAGGGCGCGCAGTCGTTGCCGAACGTCGAGTAGCCCTCCGGCACCGTGCCTCCCGCGCACAGCGTCACCGCGGCGCCCGCGCCGACGAAGTCTCCATCCTCGTCGGGATGGACATTCCAGCTCACCCGGACGGAAGCATCCTGGTCATCGCAATCGAGCCCTCGGGGAAGCACGGCGTAGCCCTGGGGAAGCAGTTCGCCACTGCACCGCACGCCCTGTTCGGGGACCGTGTCTCCATCTCCATCCGCGTCGCGGTACGTGTAGCTCCGCCACTGCCAGAGCAGGGCGTCACCGGGAGCGCAGTCCTCGCCCTGGAGCGCCTGGCCCGGAGGCGCCACCGCGCCCACGCACCGGGCCTGGGGTCCACCCGTGCCGTAGCCATCACCATCCGAGTCCACGTAGACGTCGCGCGTCCGCCACACCGCCGCGTCCGAGTCGTCGCAGTCCTCTCCGATGGAGGCCTGGAGGGTGTAGCTGGGAGGCAGCGGCTGATAGGGCGCGAGGCAGAGCTCTCCCGGCGCGCTCACGGTGAGGCCATCCCCGTCGACATCCCGGTACAGATAGGGACGAGGCTCCGAGCGAGTGGCATCGAGCGGCGCGCAGTCGCCCTCCATGATGGCGAGCCCCGGAGGTGGCGGCTTGCCGACACAGACGTCCACGGGGGTGCCCTCGCCGACCCCGTCTCCATCCAGGTCTGGCCAGGCGTCGCGCGCCTCCTTGAAGCGTCCATCCTCGTCATCGCAGTCCGGCGGGCCCGCCTGTTCGCGATAGCCCCAGAGGGCCGCCCCCACGCAGGCCTCCACCGGGCCCGGGCCCGTGGCGCCGTCGCTGTCCAGGTCCGGATACAGGCCGGAGACGCCGCGCCACCGGGTGCTGTCCCTCGGGGCGCAGTCTCCCGCCTCGAAAGCCCAGCCCGGGGGAGGGCTTTCATCGGTGCCGCACACCTCCTTCAACTCCCCATCACCCAGACCGTCGCCATCCCCATCCGGGAAGGCGGAGACCTTCTTCCAGTGCAGCCGGTTGAAGGGGGCGCAGTCCACGGCATCCACCACGCCGTCGCCATCCGAGTCCTCGTTCTCGGAGACGAGACCATCGCCGCAGCCGGACTGAAGACCGGCCAGGGCCAGCGCGAGCGCCAGCCAGACTCCTCGCATCGTGTGCATGGAGAGGGTCGTCTTCCGTCAGGGAGCGGGCGTCGCCGCGCGGCGGGTCAATTTGCAGGAGCCCATCGCCCATTGTCCCTTGTACGTCAGCTCCAGGAGCCAGGCCCCCGGCTTGTTCATGAGCAGCAGGGCCATCCGGTCACAGCGGGAGGCATGCTGGCCGGCCTCGAGAGGGGTGGAGTAGGCGGGGAGCTCGAACTCCAGGGTCCGGGGCGTGTTCTCTCCCTGGAGGATGCCGGTGACCTCGATGCTGCTCGCGCCGGTGATGGAGTAGCTGTCCACCGTCACGAAGACGTAGGGCACGTTGGGCTCGGGTGTCTCCGCCGCCAGCGCGGAGGGCGCCAGCGTGACGGAGGCGAGCAGCAGGGCGGCGGCGCGGAGGACTCGGCTCGGGTGCATCTTCGGCAATCCTGGAGGTGGGTGGGGACGCCCCGGCAGGCCGGCGGGCGTCGCCTGCGTATACGCAGCGAGCCCATTTTCCCGGTGATTTCCGGGCGACCTCCCAGGCGCCGGGGCCCTCGCCGCACCTTGTCACGGGGTGGGACCTGCAATACGCCTGGGGCATGTCCAGCGCCCCGCTCCCCGCCGACTTCCTCCGCGCTCTCTCCGAGGGCTTCCCCGCCGACTTCCTCACCCAGGACGCGGAGGAGCTGAAGGAGTACGGCCGCGACTGGACGCGCGTGTACGCCCCGGCCCCCAGCGCGGTGGCGCTGCCCCGCACCACGGACGAGGTCGCCCGGCTGCTCACCCTGTGCCACCAGCACGCCGTGGCGGTGGTGCCATCCGGAGGCCGCACGGGCCTGGCGGGTGGGGCGGTGGCGGCGAAGGGCGAAGTCGTGCTGTCGCTCCAGCGCATGGCGCGCCTGGGCCCGGTGGACCTGCTCGGCAACACGGTGCGCGTGCAGGCGGGCGCGGTGACGGAGGCGGTGCACCGCCACTGCGCCGAGCACGGCCTGACGTGGCCGGTGGACTTCGCCTCCAAGGGCTCCAGCACCGTGGGCGGCAACATCGCCACCAACGCGGGCGGGGTGAAGGTCATCCGCTACGGCCTCACCCGCAACTGGGTGCTGGGCCTCCAGGTGGTGACGGCGGAGGGCCGCGTGCTGGAGCTCAACGGCGCGCTGGAGAAGAACAACACCGGCCTGGACCTGCGTCAGCTCTTCATCGGCAGCGAGGGCACGCTGGGCGTCATCACCGAGGCCACCCTCAAGCTGACGCAGCTGCCCGGCAAGCAGGACGTCTTCCTCTTCGCCGTGCCGGACGTGGCCGCCGTGCTGCGGCTGTTCCGGGACGCGCGCCAGCAGACGGCCTTCCTCATCTCCGCCTACGAGTTCTTCACGGACCGCTGCCTCGCGCGCGTGCAGCGCCACCGCAAGCTGCGCTCCCCCTTCGAGGCCCCCAGCGGCTGCTACGTCCTGCTGGAGGCGGAGTCCCGCGACGCGGCGGCGGTGGAGGCGTGGCTGGGCTCGCTCTTCGAGCGGGAGCTGGTGACGGACGGCACGCAGGCGCAGGGCGCTTCACAAGCCGCGGAGCTGTGGGCGCTGCGCGAGGGCATCAGCGAGAGCCTGTCCGCCACGGGCCTGCCCCACAAGAACGACATCTCCCTGCCCGTCGCGGGCCTGGAGGCGTTCTGCGGGGAGCTGGAGGCCGTCTTCCAGTCGCGCTACCCGGGGTGGGAGATCTGCCTCTTCGGGCACATCGGCGACGGCAACCTGCACGTCAACGTGATGAAGCCGGACGCCATGGACAAGGCGGAGTTCCTGGCCCACACGAAGCAGGCGGACCCCACCATGTTCGAGCTGGTGCGCAAGCACGCGGGCAGCATCTCCGCGGAGCACGGCATCGGCCTGTTGAAGAAGGACTACCTGGGCTACTCGCGCTCCGAGGAGGAGCTGGCCCTGTTGCGCGCGCTCAAGCGGACCCTGGACCCCCGGGGCGTGCTCAACCCCGGGAAGATCCTGGACGCCTGAGGGTGCGTCACGAGCGCGCGCCCTTCGTCAGGAGACGATGCGCGTCTTGATGTCCGTCGTCAGGCCGGCGATGGCGTCACAGACGGGGCGCGACACGTCCTGGTCCAGGTCCATCACCAGGTAGCCGATGTTGGCGTCCGTGCTGAGGACCTGCGCGTGGATGTTGGCGTTCAAGTCCGAGACGATGCGGTTGATGTCGCGCAGCACGCCGGGGATGTTGCGGTGCACGTTGAGGATGCGGTGGGTGCCGGGGATGAGCGGCGCCTCCACCATGGGGAAGTTCACCGAGCCCGTCGTCGCGCCCGTCCGGAAGAACTTGGAGAGGCTGACGGCCACCTCCCTGCCGATGGACGCCTGCGCCTCCTCCGTGGAGCCGCCGATGTGCGGCGTGAGGATGACGTTGGGCAGGTTCTGCAACTCGGTGACGAAGCCATCCGAGTTGCCCTCGGGCTCCTCCGGGTAGACGTCCACCGCGGCGCCGCCCAGGTGCTTGGAGCGCAGCGCCGCCGCGAGCGCGGGGATGTCCACCACCGTGCCCCGGCTGGCGTTGATGAGGCAGGCGCCCTTCTTCATCTTCGCCAGCTGCTCGGCGCCCATCATCATGTGCGTGGACGTCAGCGCCGGGACGTGGAGCGTGACGAAGTCGGATTCGGCCAGCAGCTCGTCCAGCGTGCCCACCGCGCGCGAGTTGCCCAGGGGCAGCTTCGTCATCACATCGAAGTAGAGCACCCGCAGGCCCAACGACTCCGCCAGCACGCCCAGCTGCGAGCCGATGTGGCCATAGCCGATGATGCCCAGCGTCTTGCCGCGCACCTCGTGGCTGCCGGTGGCGACCTTGCGCCACTGGCCCGTGTGCACCTCGCGGCTGCGGTCGAACAGCTGCCGCGTCAGGGCGATGATTTCGGCGATGACCATCTCCGCCACGCTGCGCGTGTTGCTGAACGGCGCGTTGAAGACGGGGATGCCGTGCGTATTGGCGGACGTCAGGTCCACCTGGTTGGTGCCGATGCAGAAGGCGCCGATGGCGAGCAGCTCGTCCGCATGCACCAGCGACTCCGCCGGTACCGTCGTCTTGCTGCGGATGCCCAACAGGTGCACGCCCTTGAGCCGCTCGGCCAGCTCCGCCGGCTTGAGCGCGGAGGACGTGCGCTCCACCACGAAGCCCTCGGCCGCCAGCAGCACCTCGGCAGAGGGGTGGATGTTCTCCAGCAGCAGGGCGCGGAACGGACCCTCGTTGAGAATCGGGCGCGTCGGGGACGGCGGGAACCGGGCAGTGCTCATGTCGCCGTGCGTTAGACCCCGGCCCCCAGGCTGTCAAGCGCGGGGTGAGGGTGTTGGAGGGCCCGGTGTCGAAGGCCGGGAAGGAGGGCGGCCCGCCGTGCGCGACGTGGGGGGTGGGGTGTCCGGAAAAAGAAAGCGGGCGGCCCGGCTTCCCGGACCGCCCGCGAGGCACTGTGAGTCAGGACCTCCGAGCTACTGGACGGTCCATGCCACGGTGCCGGTGCAGGAGGTGCTGCCGTAGCAGCCCGCGCGGACCTGGTAGGTGCCGCCCGCGCCCGCGGGCACGGTGTAGTTGGCGTAGGACAGCGCGCCGCAGGAGTCGTCGTTGCTGGTCACCTGCTGGCCCGCGCTGTTGTACAGGCGCAGGAAGGTGTCGCCGGTGCCGGCGGAGCCCGCCACGGTGCAGGTACCGAAGGAGATGCTCTGGCCGGCGGCCACGGTGATGTCCCGGTTGGTGGTGCCCGTCTGCGCGCTGTTGGTGGCGCTGCCGGTGTACGTGAAGGTGCCGTTCGACGGCGTCGGGCCGGTGCCGCCGCCCTCAATCGTCCAGGCCACCGTGCCGGAGCAGGTGCCGGAGGAGTAGCAGCCCGCGCGGACCTCGAAGGTCCCCGCCGTCGTCGTGGTGAAGCTCAGCTTCGAGCCCCGGCCGCCGCACTCGTCGTCGTTGCTGGCGACCTCGCCCCCGCTGGGGCCGAACAGGCGCAGGAAGGAGTCACCCGTCACGGAGGCGCCAGCGACGCCACAGGTGCCCAGGGTGATTTTCTGGCCGGCCGTCAGGGCCACCGTCTTGTTGGTGGTGTTGGTGGTGGCGCTGGAGGTGTTGCTGGCGGAGAAGGTGAAGTTGCCGCCACCCGTGGGCGGCGGGCCGGAGCCGCACAGCCGCGCGCTGGTGGACGCCTGGCACAGCGCGGTGATGGCGTTGTTCACGTAGGTGATTTCCTCGCCGCCGCAGCCCGTCTCCGTGCAGGTGTTCACGACGTAGCAGCTGCCGCTGCGCACGTAGTCCGTGTCGCCGCGCACGAGGATGCCCGCCAGGGTGTGGCCCGCCGTCTCGTACACGCCCGAGCCGGAGTTGCCGGCGAAGGTGTCCGTCGTCGCGACGAAGTAGTCCAGCGTGCTGGCGTTGGGCGTGCGCACCGAGCCGCCCGAGTCAATCTTGAAGGGGATGCCGCTGCCGGAGCCGATGACGGCCACGTTGGCGCCAGAAGCCAGCGCCGTGTTGCCGGCGCGCACGGGCGCGGGCGTGAAGCGCGGTGCCGCGGAGCGGTCCAGCTTGAGGATGGCGAAGTCCAAATCGCGCCCGCCCGTCGTCTCCAGCTTCTGCACGACGATGGACTTACAGGAGAAGATGTCCGCGGTCGTCACCGTCTTCAGCGCGGTGGCGGACGTGCGGTAGTAGTTGAAGACGAAGCGCGTGTTGCCGCAGTCCGCCGCTGTCTCCACGCAGTGGCCGGCCGTCAGCACCAGGTCGTCGTCGATGAGCGTGCCCGAGCACCAGGCCGCCGTCGGGTCCGCCCGGAAGCGCTGGTTGGTGCAGAGGGCCTCGTACGTGCCCAGGTTCGGGCCGTTGAAGGTGACGTTGTTGGGGTTGGTGGCGTTGAAGTCCGTGGGCGACATCAGCGCCACGGTGGCCTGCTCCGCGCGGGCCCTCAGCGTGGCGTCGGTGTGCTCGAACACGTCCTTGCGGTCATCGTTGCCGTAGACCACGGGCTGCTCGCCGGTCCCCGTCTCCGGAGTCTGGGAAGCCTCCTCGCCAGGCGCGGCCTCGGGGCCCGGCTGACAGGCGGTGAAGGCAACGGTACACAGCAGCGCGCCAAGGAACTTCCGGGCGCCATTCCGGGTGTTGGACATGTAGAGACGACTCCTGATGGGGGACCGATGCCCGCCGCGGGGACGGGCAGGTCGCCACTATAAAGGAGCCGGCCAGCGGAAGGGCAGCCGCCCTCCGAGGGGACTGCTCAGTCCGCGTCGGGATTGCGCAGCCACTCCAGGGCTTCCTGCCGCGTCTCGAAGGTGCGGGTGGGGATGGTCAGCATGGCCCGCTTGGTCATGCGCCACGCCTGGAGGCCGGAGGGGGGATCAATGACGACCCGCGCCGAGCGCTGCATCCCGTGGAGCTGGGCGTACGCATTGAGCCCCGCCATGGAGGCCACGACGTCCGTGGGCATCACCCTCAACTGGGACTGGTCCACCAGCGCGGACCACTCCCCAGCGAACGCGACAATCGCCTTCTTCACCTCCGTCAGGTACTCGGCCAGGTCGGCCGAGGTGACCTGGGGGGGGTAGACGACCTCGAGGATTCGGTCCTGCGCGTGAACGGTGATCTGGAATGGCATGGCTGGTGACGGCTCCGAAGGGGCAGCATCCTAGCCTCAGCCGGTGACACTCCGATACCCGACGCTTCCAATGTCCTGGAGGGAGGTAGGTCCTCCCGTCCTGTCCGGAAGCGCCAGGAATGTCAGACCCCCCGGCTAGTGACGTCCCTGCCGCCGACCCGGTACTGGCTGTGTCGAGGGGCGTGGCCCCGCGCGCTGGGGCCGGTGCCTCACGCCAGTTCCTTCCGGGCCCCAGGCCCAGGTGTCGCGCCGTGTTGTCGGTGTCGTCACGGGCGCTCGACGTCTTCGTGACGAGCGCTTGCGAGTGTCCCCAGGAGAATCCGCCATGCAGACCGAGCACCCCTCCACTTCGCTGGCATCCGCTCCGTGGGGCGTGGACCCGCTCGTGGGCGGGGTGCTGCACGGCCGCTTCCAGGTGCTGGAGGCGGTGAGCGAGAGCGACTCCACGCCGCTGTACCGGGCCCTCCAGCTCCCCTTGGAGCGGGAAGTGGCCCTCCGGGTGCTGACGTCGCCGCCCGAGGACCTGGAGGCGCGGCAGCGCTTCTTCCAGGAGGCCCGAGACGCCGCCAGGCTGGGCCACCCCAACACCGTCACCGTGCTCGACGCGGGCAGGACGGACGCGGGTACGCCCTATGTCGCCCTGGAGTGGCTGGAGGGGCGCACGCTGGCCCAGGTGCTCGCCTCGGGGCCGCTGCCGTGGGGGCGCGCGGTGGAGCTGGCCCGGGGCCTGGGACGCTCGCTGCGTCAGGCGCACCAGCGGGGCGTGGTGCACGGGGACGTGACGCCGTCCCACGTCACGCTGGTGACGGATGCGTCCGGGCACGAGTCCTCGCTCGTGAAGCTGCGCGGGTTCGGTCGGCTGCGGCCCGTCGCCGCGGAGTCGAAGCGGCTGTCGGTGCCGGAAATCACCGTGAGCGGCTCGTTCCACGGCGCGCACGCGTACATGGCGCCGGAGCGGGCCCGAGGCGTCGCCGACGCGCGCGGGGACATCTATTCGCTGGGCGTCGTCCTCTTCCAGATGCTGGTGGGGCGCCCGCCCTTCGAGTCGGAGGACCCGCTGGAGCTCGTTTTCGCGCACCACAAGGAGCCGGTGCCGGCCTTCCGCGAGGTGCGGCCGGAGCTGTCCATCCCCCAGGCCCTGGAGGCGGTGGTGCGCCGCTGCCTGGAGAAGCGGCCCGAAGAGCGCTTCGCCTCCATGGACGCGGTGCTGGAGGCGCTGCGGGACGTCGGAGGGGAAGAGGAAGCAGCGGAGCCGGTGCGCGCCCCTGTGAGCGCGCACCGGACGCGGACGGCTCAGTTCGTCGGAACGTTGGCGGGCTTCTTCAGGTACTGGTCCAGGAACGCGCGGGTGCGGGAGTAGGCCTCCGCTTCGTTCTTCTTCTTGGTGAAGCCGTGGCCCTCGTCGGGGAAGAGGACGTACTCGACGGGGACCTTGCTCTTCTGCACGGCCTGGACGATTTCGTCCGACTCCGCCTTCAGCACGCGCGGGTCATTGGCGCCCTGGATGACGAGCAGCGGCTTGCGAATCTTCTCCGCGTGGAACAGCGGAGACACTTCGCGCAGCATCGCCTCCTGCGTCTCCGGGTTGCCGACCTCCTGGTAGAGCGCCTGACGCCGTGACTCCCAGTGGGCCGGCATGCTCTTGAGCGTGCGCAGCCAGTTGGACACGCCGAAGATGTCCACGCCCACGTTGAAGACGTCCGGCTGGAAGGCCAGGGCGGCCAGCGTCATGTAGCCGCCGTAGCTGCCGCCGATGATGCCCACGCGCGAGCCATCCACGTAGGGGAGGGTGGCCAGGTACTTCTTCGCCTCGACGCAGTCCTGGAGCGGCTCCTTGCCGTGCTTCTGGTCATCCGCGGTGAAGAACGTCTTGCCGTAGCCGGAGCTGCCGCGGTTGTTGATGGCGAGCACCACGTAGCCGTGGTTGACCAGGTACTGAATCATCGGGTTGTAGCCCTTGCGGGACTGGCCACCCGGACCGCCGTGGACCCACACGAGCGCGGGCGCCTGCTGCTTCGCGGTGGCCTGATGCGGCTTGAAGAGGATGTTCGGAATCACCATCCCGTCGAAGGACTTGAAGCGCACCACCTCCGCGTCCACCAGGTCCTTGGCGTCAATCTCCGGGTTGAGGTTGTCCGTCAGCCGGGTGACCTTCTTCGTGGCGAAGTCGAAGACGTACAGGTTGCTGGGCGAGCGGTCCCCGTTGTGGAGGAAGGCCATGCGCTTCTCGCTGCGGCCAATGGACACGCCGGTGATGTCGCCTTCGGGCAGCTTGGGCAAGTCCAGCGGCTTGCCGGCCTTCACGTCATGCAACCGGATGGCGGTGCGGCCGTCCGCGTTGATGCCGGTGACGCGCAGCGCGCCGTTCTTGGAGAAGTACGTGTACATGACGTCCCAGTCCGTCTTCTCCACCTCCTCCAGCTTCCCGGTGGCGAGCACGTAGCGCACCGCGCGGGAGAACTCGGTGCCCTCATCGGTGATGAGGTACAGCGCGGAGGACGTCGGGTCGAAGGTCGCCGAGGACCAGGAGGCGATTCCCTTGTGCGCGGAGAGGTGCTTGCGCTCCTTCGTGGCGAGGTTGAAGAGGTAGACGTCGCTGTCGGACGTGGTGTTGGTCTGGTCCAGGGCGAGCCACTTCTCGTCCGGGGACACGTCGCCCACGTCCAGGCCGCTCTCGTTCTGGTACAGCAGCTTGCGCTCGAAGCTCTTGGCGTCGTAGCGGTAGAGGTCCATGAAGCGCTCGTCGCGCTCGTTGGTGAGGACGTAGAAGGCGGACTCGTCGTGGCTCCAGCCGAAGAAGGACGCGCGGTGCTTGTCGCCCGGCGTGAGGTCCTTCTCCTGGCCGTCCGGCGTGCGCACGTAGAGGTGGTGCAGCTCGTTGCCGCCCTGGTCCTTGGTGAAGAGGATGCGCTCGTCCTTGGGGAAGTAGCCCACGGCGAAGGTGCTGTCCGTGGTGGAGCGGGTGAGCTGGGTGGGCTTGCCGCCCTTCGCCGGCGCGGAGAAGACGTTGTAGATGCCCGTCTGGTTGGACGAGTACAGCACCCGCTGCTCGTCCGGGGAGAAGGACGCGCCCCGAATCAGGGTCGTCTTCATGAACTGCTCGATGGCGTAGTGCTTGGACGGGCGCGCCGTCTCCCGCGCGGCGCCCGGCTTCTTCTGTGTCGCGGTCGGCTCCGGCTTGGGCGCGGCCAGCGCGAGGGTGGGGACGAGCGCCACGGCGGCCAGCGCTCGTGACAGGGAAGACCAGGTCGGCATGACGGCTCCGGGGGAAGTGGGGTGCGCAGGAGAGACACTCGCGAGGCGGCGCTGGCGCGGTGTCCCGTGCTTTCTACACGAATGGCCCGGGGCGCCATTGCCTGGGCGCCGCCGCGAGCCGGCTCAGGGCCGTCCCCGGAGGTGCTGTTCCAGGAAGGAGAGGATTCGCAGCGAGGTCTCCGCTTCACTCTTCTTTCCGCTGAACCCGTGGCCGTCCTCGGGGAGGACGAAGTAGTCGAGGGGCATGTCGTTCTTCTTGAGGGCCTCCACGAATGCGTCCGTGCGGGCCTTGGGAACGCGCGGGTCCTGCGCGCCCTGGATGATGAGCAGGGGCTTGCGAATCTTCTCCGCGTGGAAGAGCGGGGAGATGTCGCGCAGCATCGCCTCCTGCGTCTCGGGGTTGCCGAGTTCCTGGGAGAGCGCCTCGCGCAGCGCGGTCTTGTGGGGCGGCAGCTCCCGCAGGGCGCTCAGCCAGTCAGTGATGCCGAACGCGTCCACGCCCGCGGCGAAGACGTCCGGGTGGAAGGCCAGCGCCGCGAGCACCATGTAGCCGCCATAGCTGGGGCCGAGGATTCCCACGCGCGCGCCGTCCACGTAGGGCAGGCCCGCCAGGTACTTCTTCGCCTCGACGCAGTCCTGGAGCGGCGCCTTGCCGTGCTGCTGGTCATCCGCCGCGAAGAACGCCTTGCCGTAGCCCTCGCTGCCCCGGTTGTTGACGGCCAGCACCACGTAGCCGTGGTGGACCAGGAACTGGAAGAAGCTGCTGTAGCCCTTGGAGGACTGGCCTCCCGGTCCCCCGTGGACGAAGACGATGGCGGGGGCCCGCTCTTTCGCGGTGGCCTGGTGGGGCTTGTAGAGCAGCGCCGGAATCTCCAGCCCGTCGAAGGACTTGAAGCGCACCCGCTCGGACTCCACCAGGGCCTTCGCATCCAGCGCCCGGCTCAGCGTGTCCGTCAGCCGGGTGGTCTTCTTCGTGGCGAAGTCGAGCACGTACAGGTTGGCCGGCGCGCGGTCTCCATCGACGAGGAAGGCCATCCGCTTCTCGCCGCGCGACACCGCCACGTCGGAGAGGGCGCCTTCGGGCAGAGCTGGAAGCGCCAGGGGCTTGCCGGCCTTCATGTCGTGGACACGCAGCGTGGTGCGGCCGTCCTCGTTGACGCGGGTGACTCGAAAGGCGCCGCGCTTGGAGAACGTCGTGGACAGCGCGTCCCAGGCGGGCGCCTCCACCGCCTCGCGCTGCCCGGTGGCGAGCACGTGGCGCTCCACGCGGGTGAACTCAGAGCCCTCGTTGGTGAGCAGGTACAGCGCGGAGGACATCGGGTCGAAGGTCGCCGCCTTCCAGGTGGCCGGGCCCTGGTGCGCGGTGAGGTGCTTGCGCTCCTTCGTGGCGACGTTGAGGAGGTAGACGTCGCTGTCGGACAGCGTCCGTGACTGCTCCAGCGCCAGCCACTGCTCGTCCGGGGAGAGGGCCGCCGGGACGAGCTCGCCGTCTCCCTGGTGGAAGAGGGTGCGGGCGTAGGTCTTCGCGTCGTAGCGGTAGAGGTCCATGAAGCGCTCGTCGCGCTCGTTGGTGAGGACGTAGAAGGCGGAGTCATCCTGGCTCCAGCCGAAGAAGGTCGCGCGGTGCTTGTCGCCCGGCGTGAGGTCCTGCTCCTGGCCGTCCAGCGCGCGCACGTAGAGGTGGGGGCGCTCCTGGCCACTCGTGTCCCGGGTGAAGAGGACGCGGTCATCGGTGGGGAAGTATCCGACGGCGGTGGAGGCGTCCTTCGCGCGGGTGAGCTGGGTGGGCTTGCCGCCCTTCACCGGCACGGAGAAGACGTTGAAGACGCCCGTCTCGTCCGACGAGTAGAGCACCCGCTGCTCGTCCGAGGAGAAGGACGCGCCGGACACCGTCGTGGTCTGCATGAACTGCTCGACGGTGTAGCGCTTCGACGGGCCTGGGGCTTTGGGGCGGGGGACGGCCAGGGCCATGGAGGGGAGGACCGCGAGGGCGAGGAGGACTCGCCAGGGGGTGGACCGGGACGTCATGGGCTGCTCCAGGAGGCAGGGACCGACGGCGCGCGGGACTGTGCCGCGAGGAGGGCCGGGATACGAATCCTCCCTGCGATTTGAAGGGCACCTCCGCCGGAAGGAGGGCTCCAGGGGCGCGCTCGGATGCCTGCCTCCAGGACGGGGCTGGCGAGATTGTTCCGAGGCGGGAAGTGCATACATGGCCCTCCCGGGTTGTGTTGGACGATGCACGACCCCCAGACGATGCCCCGCCCGCCGAGGCCAACGCCTGCCCCCTCCTTCCAGCGCAACCAACTGGTCCTTCCCGTCCCGGAGCGTCCGGCCCACGAAGCGCTCGCGGAAGCCCGGGGGTGGCTCGATGGCATCCACGAGCGGCTGATGGCCGCCGAGGACGAAGTGCTCCATCAGGACATGCACTCCCTCCACCTGGGCCTGCTCACCTTGCGGCGCCGCTGGAGCGAGGAGGACTGGAAGTCCTTCTGCATGGACACCGCGCGCAAGCACCCGCTCCGCTCGTTCGTCCACCAGTGTCCCTTCACCCGGCGGGCCTTCGAACGCCCCCGAGGCTACGCGGGAGACGCGGCCCTCATCGACTACCTGTACATGGACCGGGCCGCGGACGAGCTTCACGCCGGCCGCGAGGTCTACCGGTACATGCACCAGCAACCCAGCGCGGTCAGCGTGCGCGAGCGCCGAGAGCTGCTGGCCCGCGCCCTCGACGCGACGGCCGAGCGCGTTCCCCAGGGCGCGCGCATCCTCTCCGTCGCGTGTGGCCACCTGCGCGAGGCCGAGTCCTCCGCGGCGGTGCGCGAGCGCCGCGTGCGGGAGCTCATCGCGTTCGACCAGGACCCGCTGAGCCTCGCGGAGATATCGCACCACCAGCCGCTCGACGTGGTGCGCCCGCATTGCGGCTCGGTGCGCGCGCTGCTCGCCGGCAAGGTGGCCTTCGGCGATTTGGACTTCGTCTACTCCGCGGGCCTCTACGACTACCTCTCCGCCTCCGTCGCCACGCGGCTCACCGGGCTGCTCTTCGGCATGCTGCGCTCGGGGGGCCGGCTGCTGGTGGCCAACTTCGCGCGCTTTCCTCCGGAGACGGGCTACATGGAGGCCTTCATGGACTGGTGGCTCACCTACCGGGAGGAGGACGACATGCGCGCCCTGCTCGGCGAGGTGCCGCTGGAGCTCATCGACTCCGTGCGGCTGTTCCGCGACAGCCAGGACAACGTCATCTATCTGGAGCTGACCCGGCGCTGAGCCTGGAGCTCGGGGACTCGGGAGCCCGTCTTCAGTGCACGGGCGGCCCGGGTGGCTCAAGCTGGGAGGGCGGCCCGGAGCAGGGCAGGGTGACGGTGAAGGTGGAGCCCTGGCCCGGCGTGCTCTCCACGTCGATGGTGCCGCCCAGGGCCTGGACGATTTCCCGCACAATCCACAGGCCCAGGCCAAAGCCGCCGTAGTGGCGCACGGACACCGCGCGCTCGAAGCGCCCGAAGATGCGCGAGAGGTCCTCATCGGCGATGCCGATGCCGAAGTCCCTGACTCGCAGTCGCGCGTGGCCGCCCCGCTGCTCCAGGGTGATTTCAATCGGCTGGCCGGCGCCGTACTTCATCGCGTTGGACAGGAGGTTGCCCACCACCTGCTCCAGGCGCATGGCGTCCCAGTAGCCCGCGAGGCGGTGCTCGGGCGCGAGCAGGCGCACGGGGCACTCGGCGCGCGCCAGGGCTTCGCGGCTGCGCTCCAACTGGCCGTGGACGAGGGCCACCAGGTCCACCTCGGAGAGCTTGATGTGGAGCTGCCCCTGGGCGAGCCGGGAGATGTCCAGCAAGTCGCTCACCAGCCGCCCCAGGCGCTGCGTCTGGGCGGAGGCGGACTCCAGCTTGGTGGTGAGCTTCTCCGGCGGCAGGTGGCCACCCGTGGCGCGGGCCTGGGCCTGGAGGCCCTGGATGTGGAGCTGGAGCGAGGTGAGCGGCGTCTTGAGCTCGTGCGCGGCGATGGAGAGGAAGTCATCGCGGCGGCGCACCGCCTCCTGCTCGGCGCGGTACAGGCGGCCCTGCTCCTCGGAGAGCGCGGCGATGCGCGCGAAGTTCTCCGCGTTCTCCAGCGCGGCGCCGGCCAGCACCGTGACGAACTCCGCCAGGTGCTCCTCCAGTTCGCCGAACAGCGCGCCCACCTGCCGGTGCGTGGCGACGACGCACGCCACCGTCTTGCCGCGCACCTGGATGGGGGCGCAGAGCAGCGAGCGCACGCCGAGCAGCTCCATGCTCTCGCTCACGCCTCCGGGCAGCCCCTGCCCCAGCATGGTGATTCGGCCCGTCTCCAGCGCGCGGGCAAGGGCGGTGCGGCTGATGCCCACCGCGTCCGCGTCCTCGTCGCCGGGCAAGTCCCGGGGGTCCACCACCGCGCAGTGCTCGGCGCGCAGCAGCTCCAGCATGGACTGTCGCGCAGCCTCGAACACGGCCTCGCGCGACAGGGCGGACGCGAGCCTGCGGCCCGCCTCCAGCACGCGCGGGAAGCGGTCCACCAGCGAGAGGGTGCGGGTGCCTCCCCGCGCGGCGACCTCCGGTGACAGGCCCTCCTCCATCTCCTCCAGCGCCCGGGTGGCCGTGGCCAGGTCCGCCGCCGCGTCGGCCTGGCCCAGCGCGCGGCCCAGCTCTCCCCGGGCCTTGAGGCTCTGGGCATGCTCGTGCCGCATCTGCAGGGTCTCGGCCACTTGCAGCGACTGCTCCAGGAAGCGCCGGGCCGCGCCGGGCTGTCCTCGCAGGGCGGCCACCAGTCCCCGCTCGCGCAGCGCATGAGGGAGGTTGTTGCGGTAGGTGCGCGCCAGCGCGTGGGCGCGCCGTGCCGTGTCGTCGGCGCGCTTGAGCAGGGCCTCGCGGCGCGCGGCGGCCAGGGGCGACGTGCCCTCCGCGAGCAGCCGCAGCGCCGTCGCCAGCAGGGGGGCGATGGGGGCCACGTACTCCTGACGCAGGTGGGCGTCGTCCACCAGTCGCGCGGCGCGCTCCAGCACCTCCACCGCGCCCTCGGCATCGCCCTGACGCATCCGGCGCAGCGCCTCCGCTTGAAGCACGCCCGCGAAGCTCTGCGGGTCCGGCTGGTCGGAGTTGTTCAGCTCGCCGTCCAGCAGCGTGCCCGGAAGCCTCCCGCCGGATGCCTTGGCCCAGGCCTCCAGGCCCAGGCGCGCCGAGTAGCGGTCTCCCAGGGCCAGCGCCGCCGCGTGCAGCCGCTGGCTCGTCTCCAGCGATTCGCGCAGCCGGCCCAGCCGATAGAGCGCCATGGCCACCTGGAACGTGGCGTTGTTCACCTCCCAGGGGTCGCCCGTGCGCTCCAGCAGGCGAATCGCCTCGTTGCACTTCTCGATGCAGTCGTGGAAGCGCGAGGCCGCGTAGCAGGCCAGCCCATAGAAGTGCAGCGTCTGTCCCTGGCCCCACACGTCGCTCTGCTCCTGGCGCATCGCCAGGGACTTCTCCGCGTAGGCGAAGGCACGCTGGAACCAGGGCAGCGTGGTGAGCGCGGGCGAGTGCTCCGAGTAGGCCTGCGCCAGCTCCGGAGTCGGCGGGTAGCGCTCCGCGAGGTTCAAGTCCCGCAGGTGCGCCCACAGCACCGCCATGCGTCCGCGCCGGTACCAGTAGCCATAGGCGAGCCGGCTGTAGAGGCGCACCGCCTGGAGGTCGCTCTCCCCACCCGCCAGCGGCCTGCGGGAGAGGAACCTGCGGGGCGCCACGGTGTGCGCCGCCTGCGCCAGGATTTCCCAGACGGCGCTGGCGCCGGTGAGCACGCCCTTGGGAGGCACCCACCGCCCCATCAGCTTCAGGCCCTGCTCCAGCGCGAGCGTCGCCTCACCGAAGTCGCCGCGTTTGAAGGCCAGCTCCCCCAGGTGTCCCAGGACGCGCGCCTGCTCCTGTTTGTCCCGCGCCAGGGCCTGGGCGCGCTCCAGTTGCTGGCGCGACTCCTCGTAGCGTCCGCGCAGCATGAGGACGTTGCCCAGTCCGGAGGCGACGCGGAAGCGCGTGCCCGCGTCCGCGCCCGCGGCGCCCCGTTCGGCGATGCGGTAGTTCAGCTCCGCGGTCTCCAGCGCGAAGCGCCTGCGCGCCAGCTCCGCGGCCACCAGCGCGTGGGGCAGCGCCTGGGCGTACTCGCCCGCCGCGTCGAAGTGATAGGCCAGCTCGAACGAGTCCTGCGGCAGCTGGCTCGCCGCCGAGCGCGCCGCCAGCCGGTGCAGCTCCCGCCGCCGCTGCGGCGTCAGCATGTCCAGCAGCACCTCGCGCAGCTTGTCGTGCACGAAGGTGTAGCGCGTGCCTTCTCCCCAGAGCATGTGCCGGCGGCGAGGCTCCTCCAGCGCGGCGCCCAGCTCCTCCGGCGAGGTGCCCGACAGCGCCGCCACCCGCGCCAGCTCGAAGGACTTGCCCAGCACCGCGCCCACCGACAAGAGCCGTCGCGCCACCAGGGGAAGCAAGCGCAAGCGGCGCACGAGGAAGGTGGCGGCCTGCCGCGACGAGCGCGCATGCGCCATGGCCTCCGGCTGCACCTGCCACCCGGAGGCGCTGGACACGAGCACGCCGTCCTCCACCAGCCCGTGCAGCACCGCGCTGGCCATGAAGGGGTTGCCCTCGGACAGCCGCGTCACCAGCTCCGTCGCCTCCGGCGGCAGCGCGCCGGCCATGGACTCCGCCAGCCGCGTCACCTCCGCCGCGCCAAAGGAAGCCAGCTTCAAATGCGCGGTGGGCGAAAGCCTGCGCAGCAGGTGCGTGGGGCCAATGTCCTCGCCGCGAAACGCGACGACGACGAGCACGCGCCCCTTCCCCTGTCGCCGCGCCTGGGACCAGGCCTCCAGCGCCCGCAGCGTCAGCTCATCCGCCCACTGACAGTCATCCAGCACCACCATGGCGGGCTCGTCCCGTGTGCCCAGCGCGCCCAGGAGCGCGGTGAGGGCCCAGATGCCGCGGCTCTCGCCCAGGGACTCCGGCCCCAGGCCTCGCGCGGGCGCGGGGGACCGCGCGCACAACACGGGCTCCAGCTGCGGCAACACCGTGCACAGGCTGACCTCCTGTCCCGCGAGTCTTTCGCGCAGGGGCTCCGTGAGGGTCGGCTTCGACTGGAGGACCTGGGCGATGCCCGTGGCCACGCCGGCGAAGAGCTGGAAGGGACGGCGCGCGGCCTGGTCCTGCGCCTGGCCCTGCAACACCCACGCATGGTGGCGGGCCGCCCTGGCCGCGAACTCCTCGAGGAGCCGGCTCTTGCCTCCTCCCGACTCGGCCTCCACGAGGACCAGGCGCCCCGGGTCCGTCAGCGTCTGCTCCAGCTCCCGCTCCAGCGTGGCCACCTCCTCGTGACGGCCCACGAAGGACGGCTCGGCCAGGCTGCGTCGCGCATCCTTCGCGCCGGTGACGAGCGCTGGCTCCACCTGGCCTCGCGCGAGCGCCTCCTCCAGCTCCATCAGGTCCGCCAGCGCGGAGCTGGCCGACTGGTAGCGGTCCGACGGGTCCGTCTGCAACAGCCGGGAGATGACCTCCTCCAGCGCGCGTGGCGCCTCCACGCCCACGGCGCGCAGCCGGGGTCGGGCCGCCAGATGCTGGCGCAGCACCTCGCCCACGGAGTCGCCCGCGAAGACGGGCCCTCCGGAGAGGGCCTCGAAGAGGACGACGCCCGCCGAGTACAGGTCCGACGTGGCCTCCACCGGTCGATGCAGCAGGCCGGCCTGCTCCGGCGACAGGTAGCGCGCGGTGCCCACCGGCAAATCCCTCAGCGAGGGGTCCAACCGCTCGCTGCGCGCGAGGCCAAAGTCAATCAGCGTGGCGCTGGAGAGCGGCTGGCCGGAGACGATGAGGTTGGTGGGCTTCACGTCCCGGTGCAGGACGCCATGGCGGTGGGCCTCGGCCAGCGCGGACAGCAAGTCCCGGCCCAGCGCGAGCGCCTCCGGGACGCTCAGGACACCGTGCGACAGGCGGGCCTCCAGCGTCTCTCCCTGGAGCCAGGGCGTCACCAGGTAGAGCCACTCCCCAGAGGTGCCCAGGTGCCGCACCGGGACGATGAAGGGGCTGTCCAGGTGGGCGAGGACCGCGGCCTCGTGCTCCAGCCGGTGCCGCGCCGCCGGGACGAGCGCCGTGGACGACGTCACCTTGACGGCGACGCGCTCTCCGGTGCGGAGGTCCACCCCATCCCAGGTGGAGATTCCACGTCCTGCCTTCAGGCGTTGGACCAGCTCGAACCGGTTGCCCAGTCGGCGGCCGGACTGTGGCTCTCCTGGAACGGCGCCGGCGTATTGGAAGCCTTCAGCCATTCAGTGTCCTCGAGCTCCACCTCCGCAGCGCCCCTGCGCTGCGGTTGGCCGCGCGTTCCGTCCTTCCGGCAAGGTTGGGTGTCGGACGGGACGCCGCCAAGGGGAGGGGCCGACGCACGTCCCCCGTGTGCCGACTCAGCCTTCAACATCCGCGCGCGCTCCGTTTCCCTCCTGCCCCACGAGCGTGCGGGGAAGCCTGCCCGTCCAGCGGCCGACGAGGCGAGCGCCCCGTCTTCCGACACGTGGGGGGCGCATGCTAGGCCGGTGCGTGAACTCCGTGCGCTCTTCGCACCTGCTCGAGGTCCCATCCATGAAGCTCTCGCAGACGTTCCTGGCCGTGCTCGCGCTGTCCCTGCTGCTCCCCGTCTCCTCCGCGCGCGCCTCCGACTATCCGCCGGACTACCCCATCTGCAGCGTGTACGACTCCGCGACGACGGGGCCCTTCGAGGTCATCCGCCACACGCGCCGGCTGCCCGGTCGCCTGGCGACGCTCACCGTCGCGTACCGGGGCTATCTGCGCGGCCTGTACCCGGACAATCAAATCTCCATCTACATCAACCTCAACGGCCGTCAGCAGACGCTGGCCGCCAGCGCGGGCACGAACAACGATGCCTATGTCTTCCTGAACGCGGGGCCGCGCGCCTGCATCAAGTGCATGCAGTACCAGAACCTGCCCCAGTGCGCCGAGCACTTCGCCAACGGAGGCCAGGATGGCGTCTGGGTGTGCCAGCAGCCCTCGGCGGTGGAGAACGACCTCTTCTTCTACGCCTTCGATTCCAACGGGAACCAGAACGCGTGGAACATCTCCCTGGCGGCGACGTCCCATGGCCAGTGGGACAGCAACCTGGGCAACAACTACTTCGCGCAGCTGCCGGCACGCTCCAGCTGCTGGTAGATTTCCGCCGCGAGCGGTCCGCGTTTTCTGAGCGGCCTGGAGACGCCGTCGCTTCACGGGCCGCCACGGGGACACTTTTTTCGCGCCGTGACGATTGCCGCGGCGCATTCGCGCCCTGTGCTTGACACCCTGGGGGCCCCGGCGGAAAAGCCGGGCACATGAGGCGGCCCCCGCTGTTTCCACCGGGCCGCGGGGAGCCCGGGATTGAAGCTCGCGACGCTCAAGGATGGAACCCGTGACGGGCGGCTCATCGTCGTCAAGCGGGACAACTCGGCCTATGCGCTGGCCACCAACGTCGCCCTGACGCTGCAGGCGGCGCTGGATGACTGGGACACGAAGGAGCCGCTGCTCCGCGCGCTCGCCACGCAGTTGGAGGCCGGCGCGGTGCAGAGTCGCCCGTTGGAGCAGTCGGCCCTGCATGCGCCGCTGCCGCGCGCCTACGAGTGGATTGATGGCAGCGCCTACATCAACCACGTCCTGCTGGTGCGCAAGGCGCGCAACGCGGAGCCGCCGGCCACGCTGAAGACGGACCCGCTGGTGTACCAGGGCGGCTCCGGCGAGTTCCTGGCGCCCACCGCCGACATTCCCCTGCCGGACGAGGCGTGGGGCCTGGATTTCGAGAGCGAGGTCTGCGTCATCCTCGGCGACACGCCTCGGGGCACGAAGGCCGCGGACGCGGAGAAGCACGTCAAGCTGCTGATGCTGGCCAACGACGTGTCGCTGCGCAACCTCATCCCGGACGAGCTGGCCAAGGGCTTCGGCTTCTTCCAGAGCAAGCCGGCCACGGCCTTCAGCCCGTTCGCGGTGACGCCGGACGAGATTGGCCCGGCCTGGCGAGAGGGCCGCATCCACCTGCGGCTGCGCTCGGTGCTCAACGGCGTCCAGGTGGGTGACACCGACGCGGGCCCGGAGATGCACTTCTCCTTCTTCGAGCTCATCCAGCACCTGTGCAAGACGCGCGGCTACACGGCGGGCACCATCCTGGGCAGCGGCACCGTGTCCAACGTGGACCGCGCCCGGGGCATCTCCTGCCTCGCCGAGCAGCGCATGATTGAGACGATTGAAGAGGGCAAGCCGAAGACGCCCTTCATGAAGCCCGGCGACACCATCGACATCGAGATGATGGGCGAGGACGGGCAGAGCGTCTTCGGCCGCATCTCCCAGAAGGTGGTGAAGACGTCATGAAGGCCCCTCGGCTGCACAACTACTGGCGCTCCTCCGCCTCGTGGCGGGTGCGGCTGGGTTTGCGCCTCAAGGGCGTGGACTTCGAGTACGTGCCGGTGCACCTGCTCCAGGATGGCGGACAGCAGCACTCGGACGCGTACCGCGCGCTCAACCCCATGCGGACGGTGCCCACGCTGGAGTGGACGGAGGCCGACGGCACCGTGCGCCGGCTGTCCCAGTCGCTGGCCATCCTCGACTACTTGCAGGAGCGCTTCCCGTCGCCGTCGTTCTTCCCGGAGGACGCGTACCTGCGCGCCCGGGCGCGGATGCTGGCCGAGTACGTCAACTCCGGCATCCAGCCCCTGCACAACCTGGGGGTGCTCCAGCGCGTCAAGCACGAGCTCAAGGGCGACGACAAGGCGTGGGGAGCGCACTGGTGCACCCGAGGCCTGGAGGCGCTGGAGCAGATGGTGCAGCCCACGGCCGGGCGCTACTGCGTGGGCGACACGGTGACGCTGGCGGACGTGTGCCTCGTTCCGCAGCTGTACGGCGCGCGCCGGTTCGCGCTGGACATGACGCCGTACCCCACGCTGCTGCGCATTGAAGCGGCCTGCGCGGAGCTTCCCGCGTTCCAGGCGTCCCATCCGGACCGGCAGCCCGACGCGGCGCCGGCCTGAGCTTCGCCCGGCTCCTCAAGGAGTGGGCACCCAGGGATTTGGTGGCGGCGACTCTGGCCGCCTCCAGGTCCGGGGCACGTCGTCAAGGAGCGGCGGAGTCGCCGTCCCTCATTGACGACGTGAAGCGGACGACGTGAAGCGCGGACTCACTCGTCGCGCAGGGCGATGATGGGGTCCACGCGGATGGCATGACGGACGGGAATCAGCGTGGCCATCAGCGCCACGATGATGAGGAAGAGGGCCATGCCCGCGAAGAGCACGGGCTCGAAGGCGCTCACGCCGTAGAGGAGCCCGGACATGGCTCGTGCCGCGCCGATGGCTCCGACCAGTCCCAGCCCCACACCGATGAACGTGGGTTGCAGGCCCTGCCGCAGCACCAGCCACACCACGTCCGACTGCTTGGCGCCCAGCGCCATCCGGACGCCAATCTCGTGCGTGCGCTGGGTGACGCTGTAGGAGATGACGCCGTAGACGCCCACCGCGCTGAGCGCGAGCGCCACGCCCGCGAAGACGAGCAGCAGCACCACCGCGAGGCGGGGGGCCAGCAGCGTCTCGCTGACCACCTGGGTCATCGGCTTCACGTTGGTCATCGGCAGCTCCCCGTCCAACTCGGACAGCAAGCGGCGCACCGCGGGGGTGAGCGCCGTGGGGTCTCCCGCCGTGCGCACGGCCAGGTACATGTCCCGCGTCGTCTCCTGACGCTGCGGCAGGTACACCGCCGCGAAGTCACCCGCGCCGCTGCCAAACGTCGCCACCTGCACGTCGCCCACCACGCCCGTCACCGTGCGCCAGACGGGCTTGCCGTCCACGTCGTTCATGGAGATGCGCCGGCCCACCGCGCTCCCGTCCGGGAAGTGTCGTTGCGCCAGGGCCTGGCTGAGCAGGACGACGGGGGGCGCATCCGGCCCATCCTGCGGCGTGAAGAAGTTGCCCTCGCGCAGGGGAATGGACATGACGCGGAAGTAGTCCTCCGTC
>Ga0126314_10000208_pt1 | contig 30633 bp, 22 predicted proteins | sample Plot105B_FD_92535 | JGI IMG/M metagenome (GOLD analysis project Ga0126314, IMG submission 92535) | Serpentine soil microbial communities from UC McLaughlin Reserve, CA, USA - Plot105B | ecosystem: Environmental > Terrestrial > Soil > Grasslands | place: USA: UC McLaughlin Reserve, Lake County... | reverse complement strand
GGTCGTGGTCAAGACGGCCGAGTATCCGGAGGGGACGAAAACCGGTCAAGAGGAGGTCGCATGGAGGCCGCCCGCTCGCCGTTTCGATGGTCCGCGCTGAACCAAAGGTGTAGGGTTGCACCCTGAATCCTTTGAGGAGGACGATGTCGCGCGTACTGGTCATTGATGACAGCCCGGTGCTGGTGGAGCTCACCGTTCGGGCCCTCACCGCCGCTGGCTACCAGGCGAGCGGGGCCCAGGACCTGGCGAGCCTCGAGAAGAAGCTCTCCGAGGGGCCGTTCGCGCTCATCCTCATGGACGTGAACATGCCGGAGATGTTCGGCGACGATGTCGTCGAATACCTGCGGATCCAGAAGAAAGTCACAGCGAAGCTGGTCCTCTACTCCGATATCTCGGAAGCGGAGCTGGCCGGCAAGACGAAGGCGTCCGGCGCGGACGGCTACATCCTCAAGAGCGGTGGCCTGGAGGCCGTGCTGGGCGGAGTGATGGGACTCATCGGGGCTCCGGCCCTCGGAGTCCCCGCCGCCGTCCCCCCTCCCCCGTCCGCCTCGCCTGCGTCGGAATCACCCCAGGCCACCCCGGCGCCCGCCCCTGTCGCCTCGACGGGGCTCAAGGCCGCGCCCACCACCGGTGGCCGCAAGCCGCGCATCCTCATTGTCGACGACAGCGAGATGACCGCCCGCATCATCGAGGCGGACCTGGTGGGCAAGGGCTTCGAGGTCCACGTCGCGGACACCGCCGACAAGGCCACGAAGATCATCCTCAAGAAGCAGACGCGTCCGGACCTGGTGCTGCTGGACGTGCGGATGCCCAATGTGAATGGCGAGCAGTTCTGCCGCTTCATCAAGAGCAACAGCCTCTTCAAGGGCATCAAGGTGCTCTTGTGCTCCGGCGAGAATGTCGAGGAGCTTCAGCGCATCTGCCGCGAGGCCGGCGCTGACGGCTACATCCCCAAGGATGCCGTCATGGGGAACCTGGTCGCCAAGGAGCTGATGCCCCCGGGCGGCGGCGAGTAGGCGCCGCGAAGGTCTCCGGCGCCCGGCGCCTCGTAGCGATACAAGCCCCGGAGCACGCGGGGGCCGGCCTCCAGAGGCCCGCCCCGCTGCTCGACGGGCCCCGAGGCTCACCGCCCCGCGGCGTTCTCCCGCTCCTCCAGCCCGCGCGCGAAGTTGCCGATGATGAGCCCCGGCCGCGCCGCCTTCATGCGCTGGAGCAGCTCGCGGATGCCCACCGGCTCTCCGCCCGCGCCCACGTCCCGCGCCGCATCCAGGTACTGGAGCGGGTCGATGGCGAGCGAGCGCGTCTGCACCTGATCCACCTTGTACTTCTTCACCAGCCGCTCCAGGGCACGCACCTCGCCCTCGCGGTCCGTGACGCCGGGGAACAGGAGCAGGTTGAGCGCCAGGTACGCGCCACGCTCGCGCGCGAGCGCAATCGACGCCTCCACGTCCTCCCAGCCGTACTTCACCGGCTTGTAGTACGCCTCGTAGAGCCCCTTCGATGCGGCGTTGAGCGACACGCGCACGGCATCCAGGCCCGCGTCGAGCAGCGCCTCCAGGCCGCGCGTGAGGCTCGCGTTGGTGTTGATGTTGATGGAGCCCTTGTCCGTGCGCGCGCGCATGTAGCGGATGGATTCGGCGATCTGCTTCCAGCGCGTGAGCGGCTCGCCCTCGCAGCCCTGGCCAAAGCTCACCATGGTGCGGCCCTGCGCGTTCTCCAGATGGAACAGGCCAATGGCGCCCATCTCCTCGGCGGTGGGCCCGTCATCCATCCGCTCGTGCGACGCGGGCGGTCCACCCGCCGGCTGGTCGGAGATGCAGCCCACGCAGCGCGCGTTGCACATGACGGACGCGGGGATGGCCGCCTCGTCGCGGACGTAGAAGGTGTTCTGCGACGTGAAGCACCGGTACAGCATCGCGCACGTCTTGAGCTGCTTGAGCACGCGGTTGTCCGGGAAGCGCGCCAGGTGCTGGTCCACCAGCGCCTTCATGTCCGGCGTGGAGTAGCGCTCCGGGTCCCAATGCGAGCGGCGGTCGGTGTGGATGGCCCACGCCACCGGCCCGTCCTTGCCCCACGCCGCCGCCGTATAGGCCCACTGCGGCAGCACCGGCCCGTTGCCCTTCACCTCGCCCGGCAGGAACGTGCGCGTGTAGCCCGGCGGCAAGAGCGCGCCCACCGCGTTGGGGGTGAACGTCTTGCCGCCGATGTTCATCTCCCGCACCAGCTCCAGCTCCCCCGTCCTGGGGTCCTGCCCCACGGGCAGCCTGCCGGGCAGGTGCACCAGCCGACCGGCGGACGGCAAGGGGATGGGCTTGTCCTGCGGAGGCACGAGCTCCTCGCCGCTGCGCAGCGTGGCCAGCAGGTAGGGATGCTCCATCACCTTCCCCTTGGGGTCGGCGAACAGCAGCTTGGGCGCGGACGTCATGTGACGCTAACTACCACTGGCCCCCCTTCTCTTTCGACGTCGAAGCGCGATGAGACGCGCCGCATCCAACGCCGCGCGTCATTCCTCCGAGGTAACAAGGGCTCACCGGAGACATGTGTCCTGCTTCGGGGGATGCCTTGATTCCCTCGGGGGGGCTCGTTAGGGTCCGCGCGCTTTTTCAGTCCCTTTCGGAGGCAGTCGTGATCGTCGGAGTTCCCAAGGAGATCAAAACCCGTGAGTACCGCGTCGGCATGGTGCCTGCGGGCGTGCGCGCGCTCACGAGCGCGGGCCACACGGTGTTGGTCGAAACGAACGCCGGCGTCGGCTCAGGCATCCCCGACTCGGAGTACCAGCGCGTCGGCGCGCAGCTCGTCGCCAGCGCGGACGAGGTGTGGAAGCGCGCGGAGATGATCGTCAAGGTCAAGGAGCCCATCGCGCCGGAGTACGAGCGCATCCAGCCCGGGCAGATCATCTACACCTACTTCCACCTGGCCGGCGTGGACCCGGAGCTGACGAAGACGCTGGTGAAGAAGAAGGCGGCGGCCGTCGCGTACGAGACGCTGCAGTTGGATGACGGCAGCCTGCCCCTGCTCAAGCCCATGAGCGAAGTGGCCGGGAAGATGGCCATCCAGGTGGGCGCGGCCTCGCTGGAGAAGGCCCACGGCGGCAAGGGAATCCTCCTGGGCGGCGTGCCCGGCGTGCGCCGCGGCCGCGTCGTCATCATCGGCGGTGGCGTCGTCGGCCTCTGCGCCGCCAAGGTGGCGGTGGGCATGGGCGCCGAGGTCACCATCCTCGACGTCAACCTGGAGCGCCTCACCTACCTGGACGACGTGTTCCTCGGCCGCGTCAGCGTGCTGGCCTCCGACACGGAGTCCATTGCCACGTCCGTGCGCGAGGCGGACCTCGTCGTCGGCGGCGTGCTCATCCCCGGCGGCAAGGCCCCCAAGCTCGTCTCCGAGGCCCTCATCGCGGAGATGACCCCGGGCTCCGTCGTCGTCGACGTCGCGGTGGACCAGGGCGGCTGCATTGAAACGTGCAAGCCCACCACCCACGACAACCCCACGTTCGTCGTGCACGGCGTCGTCCACTACTGCGTCGCCAACATGCCCGGCGCCGTGCCCCAGACGTCCACGTACGCGCTCACCAACACCACCCGTCCCTACTCGCGGAAGATCGCCGACATGGGCCTGGTGGAGGCCGTGAAGTCCGACCGCGCCCTGGCCCGTGCGATGAACACCTACAACGGCCACGTCACCTACGAGGCCGTCGCCAAGGACCTGGGGTACGACTACCGCCCCATCCTGGACGCGCTCAGCGGCAAGTAGCCTGCAGAGCGGCCTGACAGCCGAGGCCCCACCCGGAGGGGAGACGCGGATGGCGACATCCCGTCTCCCCTTCGTTATTGAAAGTGGGGAATAAAGTACCCCGTCGCGAGTCTGCCGTACCCGAAGCGACCGGACGGGCGGGTGTGACTGGGAAGCCGTTGTTGCTACTTCTGTTCCCGTGCATACATTGATGGGCAGGCGACAACTCATTCCCCAATTGTTTCGGGCCTTTGGAAGGCGGGACATGTTGGATTTCAGACAACCCAACCGGACGAAGCAGGAATTCGAGGAACTGGCGCTGGCCCACCTGGACCCGCTGTACTCGGCGGCCCTGCGCCTGACGAAGAACGAAAGGGATGCAGAGGACCTGGTGCAGGACACCTGCATGAGGGCCTACCGGTTCTTCGACAAGTTCGAGCGGGGCACCAACATCAAGGCCTGGCTCTTCAAGATCCTCACGAACACGTTCATCAACCGCTACCGGCGGAAGGTGAAGGAGCGCACGGTGGTGGAGGGCGTGGAGCGCGAGGCGGTCCACGAGCGCTTCGTCAGCCGGGACGCGACGGACTTCGCGGCCAACCCGGAGCAGTACTTCTTCGACAGGCTCCTGTCGGATGACGTGCTGCGCGCCATCGACTCGCTGCCCATCGACTTCCGACTGGTGGTCATCCTCGCGGACCTGCAGGAGTTCTCCTACAAGGAGATCGCCGAGATTCTCGAGTGCCCCGTGGGCACGGTGATGAGCCGCCTGTTCCGCGGGCGCAAACTCTTACAAAAGACGCTGCGCGAATACGCGGTGGGCCAGGGGGTCTTCCGTCACGAGGGTGAGGGGACCGACACTCCGGCGAACCTCGAAGAGTATCGTCAAAGGAAGAAGACGGGGTAGAAACAGGTTCCTACCGCGCGCCCATGACCTGCCAGGAACTCGAACGGCTTTTGTACCCGTATCTCGACGGCGAATTTCAGCCGGAGGAGCGGGTCGACCTCGAATCCCACCTCGCCACGTGCGCCGCTTGTCAGGGGCGCGTGGAGGGCGAGCGGAACATGCAGTTGGCCCTTCGCAGGGCCGCACGTGACTCCGTGAGGCAGATGCGCGCGCCGGACTCCCTGCGCGCGGGAATCACCCGAGGCCTCCATCAGGAGCACCGCCGCGCGCAATATGGCGTGTGGCTGCGCGCCGGCGCTGTCGCCCTCGTCGTGGTGACGGTGACGGGAGGCTGGTACACGTATCAAGCCGGAGAGCGGCAGCGGCGGGCGCGGGAGGAGATCATCAAGCGCCACTCGCGCGGGCTCCCCTTCGAAATCGCCTCATCCGCGCCGGAGCAACTGGAGACCTGGTTCAAGGGCAAGGTGGACGCGCGCGTCGCCCTGCCCCAGTTGCCCAAGGCCAAGCCCCTGGGTGGCCGCATCTCCATCCTCAACGGGCGTGAGGTCGCGTACATCAGCTACGAGACGCTCCCCGACGAGGGCGAGCCCACGCGCCGGCTCGGCGTCTTCGTCCTCCCCGACGAGGACGGCGCCAGGCCCCAGGCGCTGCCCGCGGTGGAGGTGGACTCCGCGCAGGGCTTCAACATCGTCACCTGGCGGGACCACGAGGTCGTCTACGAGATGGTCACCGACATGGACGAGCGCGACATCCTCCGCATGCTGGATGAGCGTGAGCACGGCACCACCGTGGCGAGCACTCCGCGCACGCTGGAGTCGGCTGACGGGAATTACTCGTATCAAACACTCCCGAGGCCTCAGCGCTCGCGCCCCGCCGTCTCCGCCGAGCCCGCGTCGTATCCCTGAAGCACGTGTCATCCGTCGTGCTCGCGAGGCCCATCCTGTAGCGCGCTGAATGCGGCTGCCCGGCTGCTCGGCGGGCGGATTTTCGTGCGGCCCGAACATTTGACGGTCCCTGACATGGCCGATAGCCTCGACGGCACTTCTTTCCTCGCGTGCCACCGTCACTCGTGGCGTCGCGCGCGCCGCACCCAGGTCGGGCCGTTCCTACATGTCCAAGAAAATCCTGATCGTCGAAAAGAGCGACACCGCCCTCGCCGCCACGCTGCGGCCCGTCCTGGAAGGACGCGGCTTCACGGTGGACGACACCGCCGACGGCAAGGGCAGCGTGGAGCAGATTCGCAGGGATCGCCCCGACCTCGTCGTGCTGGCGGTGGAGCTGTCCGCGGGACAGAACGGCTACCTCATCTGCGGCAAGCTGAAGAAGGACGATGACCTCAAGAACGTCCCCATCGTCATCGTCGGCAACCCGGATGGTTTCGCGCAGCACCGCAAGCTGAAGGCGCACGCGGACGAGTACGTGGCCATGCCGGTGGACGGCCAGCTCCTGACGGAGCGCGTGGGCGCGTTGATCGGCTTCCCGGAGCAGCCCGTCTCCGAGGACCTCGTCGACGAGAGCCTCACCCTGGACGCGCTCGGCGATGAGCCGATGACGGCGGACTTCGGCGAGGAGATCTCCGTGGACACGGGCGAGGAGCCCGCGGTCGCCGGAGAAGAGCTGGATCTGGACGCGGCCTTCAACGACATGTCCTCGCCCGACCCGGAGGAGCCCGTCGCGCTCGTGGATGAGGAGCCCGTCGAGGCGCCGCCCGACGCCGTCGTGGAGGGCGTGGAGGAGGACTTCTCCAGCCTGGACGCGCTCGGCTCGGACGCGGATGACGCCCTGGACGCGCTGGATGACTCGGAGAAGACGGTGGTGGGCTTCATGCCCGTGCCCGCCGCCACGCCTCCGCCCCCGCTGAGGGTCATCGAGCCGGCGAAGCCCTCCACTCCGCCGCCCGCGCGCACGCCGCCGCCCGCGCCTTCACGCCCCACCGCGGCGCCCGTGGCCGCCGCCCCGGCCGCGTCCGCCGCTGACGCCTCCGAGCTGCGCAATCTGCGCGCCAAGGTCGCCGAGCTGCAGGCGTCGCTCGAGGACTCGCGCGGCGTGGCCGCCCAGGCCGAGGACCGGGTCCGCGAGCTGGAGTCGGAGCTGGAGGGCAAGGCCACCGAGTTGGAGACCGCGCGCGCGTCCGTCGGGAAGAACGACAAGGACACCTTCGCGCTGCGCGACGCCGTCAACAAGCGCGACAAGGAGATCCTGCGCCTGAAGACGGAGCTGAACCAGAAGGACCAGGAGATTGTCGAGCTGAAGGACCAGCACCTGGAGCTGGAGCAGAAGTCCAGCACGGCCGAGTCGGAGATGGCCCGGCGCGACGCGCAGATCAAGACGCTCACCACGCGCGCGGACACGCTCGCCTCGGAGCGCAAGCGCGTGGACCAGCAGCTCGCCACCTCGAAGGAAGAGGCGCGCGGCGCCACCGCCAGGCTCTCCACCCTCCAGGAGGAGTTGGATCAACAGACGGCGCAGGTCGCCGGGCTCAACGCCGAGCTGGAGGAGCTGCGCAACCGCACCGGGCAGTTGGAGGCGGACGTGCAGGCCGCGCACGAGGAGGCCGAGGGCCTGCGCGCCCAGGTGGACACGGCGCAGCGCGAGGCCGAGGAGCTGCGCGGCCAGTTGGAGCAGACCCAGGCGGAGCTGTCCGAGCAGGGCACCCGCGCGGCGGACGAGGCGGACGAGCTGCGCAAGCGCATCTCCGAGTTGGAGGCCACCGCGGCCCGCAACGAGGAGCGCGTGACGAAGCTCTACGCGCGCATCAAGAACGACGAGAAGCTGCGCGAGAAGACGAAGAAGGCGCTCGTCATCGCCCAGCAGCTCCTGGAGGAGCCCGCCTCCGCCGTGGCCGACGCGGACGAAGCCGCGGCCTGAAGCACCTTCAGCACGCCCCGGGAGCACCAGGTGCCCGGGGCGGAGTGACACCGGGGTCGAGCCTCCCGTCCGGAAGGCTCCCCCACCCCGCGCCTACTTGTCGTCGGTCTTCTTGGGCGTGCTCTTCTTCTCCAACATCTTCTTGGCGAACCCCTGCACGGCCGCGGGCACGTTCTTGTCGCGGCTGAGGTCCTTGATGTCGTTGTCGCGCAACGAGTTGAGGAACTTCATGGTGACGGTGAGCGGTATCTTGGGGTTCTTCACCAGGGCCAGCTTCACCTTGATGTTCTTCGTCCACTCGCGGTTGCTGTAGATGACGCGCAGGACGTCATCCATCATCGCGCGGTTGGCCGCGAAGGACAGCACCTCGCCGTCGGTGATTCGCGGGCTGCGGATGACGGCCACGGCCACCAGCTTGTTCGTCTCGCGGATGAGCGCCGTGCGGGCCTCCTTGTTGCCCAGCGTCGCCAGCTTGATCTTCTCCGCGATGGACATCTTCATCAGCCGCTGCGCCAGCGTCAGCCGCTTGCCCTCCTCCAGCGGCGCGGCGTTCTCGTCCGCCACCGCGCCGCCCATCTCCTGGAGGACCTGATCCGCGGTGGGTCCCGGGTCCGGCGGGGCCTCGGCGGCCTCCGGGCCGAACAGGCGCACGCGCGCGGCCTTCATCTGCGGCACATCCGCCAGCAGCAGGCCGCTGCGCACCGCGAAGTCACAGACGCTGTCGATGAGCGACACCTGCGCCTGCGCGTTGGAGCAGAGATTGCGCAGGATGTCCTCATGACGCAACAGACGCAGCTGGTTCTGGCCGATGGTCTCCGCCAGCTTCGCGCTGCAGTCGCGCGCCACCGCCGCGACGGCATCGTCGGGCGTGTTGGAGTTGAGGATGAGCATCTCCGCGTAGGCGTCCTTCTCCTTCAGGATGCCCAGGAAGAAGCCCAGCACTTGGGGCTGCACGTCCTCGTCCCGCAGCGCGGAGCCGAGAATCCGGTCCGGCAGGCCCGCGGCCGTCTTCGCCGCCGTCTCGCGCACGGCCGCGTCCGGATCAAACGTCAACATGTACAGCGCGCCCAGCATGTCCGACGGGCTGAGCGGCACCAGCGACTTGGCCGCCATCATCCGCAGCGGCACCGGCGCGGCCGGGTCCACGTGCTTGCGCAGGTTGGGCGGCAGGAACTCCGCGTTGAAGGGGCAGCCCGGGGGCGGCGCCGGGATGGTGTTGGGGGCGGCGGTGGTCATGTCGCGTGGTTCCTTCCGTAGATGATGCGCAGGCCCTCGAGCGTGAGGAGCTCGTCCACTTCGTGGATGGCCTTGGATTCACTGGCCACCAGCGAGGCCAGGCCTCCGGTGGCGACGACCTTCACGGGCTGGCCCAGGTCCCCCTGCATGCGCGCGCAGATGCCGTCCACCAACCCCACGTAGCCGTACACGAGGCCCGACTGCATGGAGTGCACCGTGTTGCGGCCGATGACGTGCGGCGGCCGGGCGAACTCCACGCGCGGCAGCTTGGAGGCGTTCTGGAACAGGGCCTCCATGGAGATGTTGATGCCGGGGCAGATGCAGCCGCCCAGGTACTCGCCCCGGGAGGACACCGCGTCGAACGTGGTGGCGGTGCCGAAGTCCACGACGATGATGGCGGAGCGGTGCTTTTCGTACGCGGCCACCGCGTTGACGATGCGGTCCGCGCCCACCTCGCGCGGGTTGTCGTAGAGGATGGGCATGCCCGTCTTCACGCCCGGCCCGACGAACATGGGGCGCAGCCGGAAGTAGCGCTCGCTCATCTTCTCCAGGCTGAACTGGAGCGGCGGCACCACGCTGGACACGGCCACCGCGCCGACCTTCGCCGCGTCGATGCCGCTGTGGGAGAACAGCTGGCGCACCAGGATGCCGTACTCGTCCGAGGTGCGCCGCGTGCTGGTCTCCACCCGCCAGTGGTCGAGCAGCTTGCGGCCGTCGAACACGCCGAGGACGGTGTTGGTGTTACCAACGTCGATGGCCAGGAGAATCACACCCGCACTCTACCCCGAAGGTGCCTCGTCGCGGACCGACTTGCCCTTCGCCTACCGCGTGCGCGGCGCCTGCCTGGGCCGCAACTGCTCCACGTCTCCCGCCAGCACGCGCTCCACCTGCCCGGACTCCGTGCGCACCAGCAGCGCCCCCGACGGGTCGATGTCCACCGCCAGCCCCCGCAGCTCGTTGCGGTCCGTACGAACCAGCACGTCCTGCCCCAGGGTGGAGGACAGCTCCTTCCAGCGGGTGCGCACCGCGTCGAAGCCCGTCTCCAGGTACAGGTCCAACCACTCCTCCATCCGCGTCCACAGCTGGGCGGCGAACTGGGCGCGGTGCACGCGCTCGCCCCGGGCCAGCGACACCGAGGTGGCCACCTCCCGCAGCTCCTCCGGGAAGTGCTCCGTCTGGCAGTTGAGGTTGACCCCCACCCCGACGATGACGAAGTGGACGCGCTCGGGCTCGGCCGACAGCTCGGTGAGGATGCCCGCCACCTTGCGCCCCTCAATCTGGACGTCGTTAGGCCACTTGATGGCGGCGTCGGTGCCGAACTCGCGCAGCGTCTCCGCCAGCGCCACCGCGGCCACCAGCGTCAGCTCCGGGGCGCGCTGGGGCGGCAGCTCCGGACGGAGGATGGCGGAGAAGTACAGGTTGAGCCCCGGCGGAGACACCCACACCCGCCCCCGGCGGCCCTTGCCGGAGGTCTGCTGCTCGGCGACCACGATTTCGCCGTGCTCGGCGCCGTCCTGAGCCAGCCGGAAGGCCACCTCGTTGGTGGAGCCCAGCACCGCGTGGTGGTGAAGGGTGCGCCCCAGGTCATGCGTGTCCAGGAGCGGGGCCACCTCCAGCGAGGTGAGCCGGTCCGGCACCTCCACCAGCCGGTAGCCCCGGGCGGGGATGGCCTCGATGCGGTAGCCCTTGGTCCGCAGCGCCTCCACGCGTTTCCAAACGGCCGTGCGGGAAAGGCCCAGCTTGCCGGACAGGGCCTCGCCGGAGGTGTAGTCGTCACCACTCTCGGAGAGGAACCCCAGGATGAGTTCCTCTTGCGTCTGGTCAGTCGTTTCAATGGGCACGGCGGCACCTCGCACGAGGCGCAAGGGTACGAAGCGGCAACCGGGCTTTCAACTCACCCACCCGAATGCCTTCCCTTCCCTGTTCACCGACCCGGCGGTCAGCCGGCGGGAGGGGTGCTCGCGTCGGGGGGGCGGCTGCCCTCCAGCTCGTACTTCGTCAGCTCCAGGCGCGTCTGGGGGATGCGCTGGCTGGCCGTCTCCAGGGAGATCTCCAGGCCCACCATGCCCACCCCTGGGGCGAACGTCATGGTGTTGATGAGCGTGGCCTGGGCATCCACCCGGTTGCGCCCCTCCACCTGGATGCAGGACGGGAAGCTGCCCGCGGGCGTGTCACACGAGGCCCCCGCCTGGACAATCTGGTAGCGCTCCGTGGAGGACACCGACACCACGTTGGTCCACGCGTGGCCTGTCTCCAGGGGCCCTCGCAGCAGGTAGCGCTTGGGGTCTCTCAAGCCATAGGCGTCCACGGCCAGTTGCCCACCCTGGTTGTCGTGGAAGTACCCCTCCTCCTGCTTGAGGATTTCGACGGTGACGAGCTTGTCGGCGCGGCCGTTGACCCGGTACGTCCACCGGTTGCCCACCGCGAGCGGGTAGTAGTCCGAGACGCTGCCGGACGCGGCCTGCTTCTCCGGCTCCGCCTCCACGCGCTTCGCGCAGCCACTGCCCAGCACCAGGGCGCCCAGAAGGACGGCGCCACCCACTGCGAACGAACGCGTCATCTCGATGTCAGTCCGCGTGGTCCCGGCCACGCGCCTCCGCGGTGATGTGCTTGCGTGATGCGTAGAGCGTCTCCAGGGCCTGCTGCGCCGCGGCCTGCACGGCGGGCGCGTCATGCCCTTGGGCCACCGTATACAGATATGCCTCCGCCTCGGGGCCACCAATCTCCCCCACGGCGAAGACCAGCTCCTGCACGAAGCCGTTGTCGCGCCCGCGCCCCAGGTCAATCAGCGCGGGCACCGCGACGCGCGCCTTCATCTCCACCAGCGCGCCAATCGTCTTGCGCAGGACGTCCCCGTCGGAGGACTCCTTCAGCCGCTCGATGAGCAGCGGAGCCGCCGCGGGATGCTGGCGCTCGGCCAGCGTGCGCAGGGCGAACTCGCGGATGCGCGTGTCGTCCGCGCGCAGCTCCTGCACCAGGACCTCGTCGGTGCGCTCCAGCGCGCCGAGCTGCAGCGCCGCCGAGTCCGTCACCTGCCGCAGCACGGCCTCCAGCGCGGTGCGCATGGCGGCCTGTCGCCCGGCGGGAGTGTCCTCCAGCACCGGAGCCTCGCCCAGGCCGACGACTTCGTAGTGCTGGGGCAGCTCACCGCCGAAGCGCTCCAACACGAGGTTGGCGCCCACCTCGGCGAAGCTGCGCGGGTCTCCGTCCTTCAGCACCTCGCGCGTGAAGGGAACGTCCAGCGTCAGCCGCCAGGGACGCACCTCGCGTGGAGCGTCCTCCGCCTTCAGCTCGAAGCGGCGGGAGGACTTCAACGCCTGGGTGAACAGCGTGGCGACGCTCTCCGGCGCCAGGCCCAGCAGGGCGTTGTCCCGCACCGTGGCGCCGGACACGTCCACTGGCGCCACCGGGTAGCGTGGCGCCTGCGACCGGCAGGCGCCAACGAGGACGACGCAGAAGGCGAGAATCAGGGCCGGCTTCATCGCTCCCCCAGGCTAACACCCGGAGACAGCCCGTGCCGGCCAATCCCACCCTCCGCGACGAACCGTGTCAGCCCTCTCCCCCTTCGGACGGGCTGCGAGTCGACGGAGGCGCGGCCTCTCGCACCTCGTGCGCCTCACCCTCCTGCGTCGACTCGGTGGCCGGCGGAGGCGGAGCGATGTCCTGGTGCGACTCGGTGGGCGTGGCCTCGGCGACAGGCGCGGCGCGCCTCTCGTCCGTGGACTCGGCGACCTCCGGAGGAAGGGCGGGAGCCCCACTCTCGGAGGTACTCACCGGAGCACCACCCGCCTCTCCCGAAGGAGCGGCGCTGGCCTCACCCTGGGACGAGGCGCTGGCCTCACCCTGGGACGAGGCACTGGCCTCGCCTGGAGGCGTGGCACCCTCGCTCGAGGGCGCGGCGCCCGGCTCGGCCGGAGTCGCGGTGGCACCCTCGCCCGAAGGCGCGGCACCGGCCTCACCCGCAGCCGCGGTGGCACCCTCGCCCGAAGGCGCGGCACCGGCCTCACCTGGAGCAGCGGCGCCCCCCTCGGTGGTCCGGTTGCCACGCCCGCGGCGACCACGACGACGACGGCGGCGACGCTTGCGGTCACCCTGCGAGGCATCACCACCCTCGGCGGCTCCGCCCTCCGGACGCGCTCCCACGAAGGCGCTGGCGGCCTCGAGGTCATCATCCTCGTCGTCGTCCCCATCCTCGCCCTCGTCGTCCTCGGAACCCGAGGACTGCGGCGGGGACACGGGCGCGGCGGGGAAGCTCTCCCGGACCTCGGCGGCGGACTCACCACCCGAGCGCGCCTCGGCACCCTCGGAGGACACCTCGACCTCGTCACCCGAGCGGGCCTCGCGCTTGTCGCGGTCCCTCTCCCGGCGACGCTTCTCCCGGGGCGGACGCTCCGGACGCTCAGGCCGCTCCGACGAAGCAGCGGCGGCGACCTCCGGAGACTCGTCCTCGCCCTTCTGCTTCTCGCGCTGACGCTCCTCGCGGCGCTTCTGGGCCTCCTCGGCGTCCAGCTTCGCGGCCTCGAAGAAGCGCTCGTCCACCTCGTACAGCTCCACCCGGGTGACGGTGACGGCCGTCTCGGCCTCCAGGAACTTCTCGCCCAGGGCGTCGCCGCACCACAGCATCACCAGCGAGCCGCTGGCCTGCGCCTCGGTGCGCGCGTCCCCGCGCACATCACCCGCGCTCACCAGCAGGCCCACCTGCGCCGAGTAGTGGCTCAAGTCCCTGCGCAGCTCCTGCACCGACTTGCGGTCGATGGCCGGCGCGCCCTTCAGCATGCGCACCGCGTAGCGCAGCTCCACGCTGCCCTCGCGCTTGCGCGCGGTGAGCAGGGGGCCTTCCTTGGAGCGCTTGGCCACCTTCAGCTCGCGGAAGCCCAGCCCGTGCATCATCTTGACGACGGACTTCTCGAACGTGCCCACGTCCGCTTCGCCCAGGCGCTTGCGCAGCCCGCGCGCCACGGCCCGGCGCGCGTCCTTGAGCGACGTGCGCAGCGTGGCCAGCAGCGCGGCGTCCACCACCGGCTCGCCCGCCACCGCCGTGGCCGCCGTCCGGGCCAGCACCGGCCGCCCGGCCTCCAGCGGAATGCCCAGCGCCTGCGCGAACGCGGCCTGCAGCTCCAACGACGGAGCCTCGCTCGGCGAACCCGCGCGCTCCAGCGTCACCTCTCCGGAGTCCTTGTTGAACGCGTACTGCGGACGGCGACCCGCGTCGATGCGACGCTGGTTGTCCTCCAACAGCGCCGTGAGCACCGCCTCCACCGTGAGGTCCTCGGCGCACAGCTCCTTGCTCCGAGCGCGCTCGATGATGTCCTCGGTGCGCAGCCCGGCTTCGGCGTCGCTGAGGATTTCGAACACCACCTCGGGCAGCGGCGGGAAGCGCTTGCGCTTTCCACCCCGCTCCTCGTCCTCATCCCTCCGACGCTTGCGCTCGCTGCCTCTGCCCGCCGCACGCACATTGTCCGTGCGCGGTTCCGGATGCCGCTCCGCGGGACGCAGCGGCGGCAAGTCCTCTTCCGGATTCGGCTCGATTACGCCAGTCTGCGCCAGGGCCTCCACATCCTCGGGAATCGACCAATCCACCAGCGCGAAGGTGTCCTTCGCGGTCACAATCACCTTGCGGTCCCTCGTGCGACGCGCCATGGCGGCGAGACGCGAGAGCATCGTCACCTCAGGCGTCTTGCCGACGTGGGAGAGCAGGCTTTGTTGGATGGACTTCTCGGTGATTTCAAGGAAGTGGAGGGGACGACCTTCGCTCTCCAGGATACGGAGCGCGGCCTCGTAAAATGTCATCGAGTATTCCCCAAGAATTCCGAACGGTTACAAAAATGTAGGTCCGTATGGGCGGCGGATGCTAGCCATCGGTAAACTGGCTTGTCAACGAACCGAAGATGACCCGCATACGCATCGGACAGCGTTGGAAACGCGAACCCTCGGCCTCCCCGCTGGATTCCATCGCACTGGAACTGGATGGAGTGGACCTGCTGTCCGGCGCGGTGGAGGAGTCCTTAGCAGAAGTCGTTCCCGCTTTGGTGCGCGCCGTGGCCTCCTTGCACACAGGAGGGCGTGGGATGGCCCAGGTTTCCCTGGCGGAGGCCCACCTGGAGCTGGTGCTCCGCAGGGTGGGCCCCCAGGTGGAGCTGCTGGTGGCGAGCCTCGCCCGACCGGCCCGGTTGATGCGGCCCCCCGTGAAGGTGGACGCCGAGGAGCTGACCGAGGCCGTCCGGGGCACCGGCACCCGCTTCCTGTCGGACGTCTCCCGGGTGGCGCCCAAATCCGTCTCCGGCCCCCTGGCCCAGGCCCTGGCGGAGCCCCTGAAACAGCTCGGACGCCCGGCGAGGCCCCCGGATGAAGAGCCCGCCCGCCCGTCCGTGAAGCGGGTGGAGCCGCCGGATACCCCCGGCTTCGGCTTCGAGCTGAAGGACTCCGGCGCCCGAGCGGGTCGCGAGGGCACCAGGCGCGGCGCGTCCGGAACCCTGGCCCCCCTGCTGGGCGCGGGCGAGGTGTGGCTGGCGCTGCCGGGCCGTCCCGATGCCTGGAAGGTGCAGGCCCCGCCCTTCCTCACCGTGCTGGAGCTGTCGCGGCAGGCGGTGGAGCTGACGCGGGCCGTGGAGCTGGGCGAGGCGCGCTTCGAGCTGGAGCCCGCGGGAGCCCGGTCTCCCCTGCTGCTGGACCTCAAGACGGGCAAGGCCCGGACGGGGCGCACGGGCACGCCCTTCTCCCTGACGGGCACCACGCTGGCCACGGCCCTCTTCCACCTGGGCGAGGCGCTCGCCGCCACCTTCGCGGAGGAAGACCGCGCGCAGGTGAGCAACCCCTACCTGGTGGAGCTGGCGGACCGGTGCCGCGAGGGCCTGTCCCACCTGCGCGGCGCGGTGGCGCCCCCGGAGCAGACCGGCGCGGCGCGGGAGAAGCGCACGCGGACTCCCTTGGGAGTATCGAAGCCCCTCAAGGTGCCCGGGCGGCTGCGGCGGCTGCGGTTCGACCGGCTGTGGGAGCAGCGTGGGCTGGAGGACGCGGAGGAATCCCGGCTGCTGCTGGGACGCCATGGCCCGGTGTGCTGCTCGCCCCAGGCGGCGGTGGCCTTCTCTCGCAAGGACGGCTCCAGGCTGTGGAAGCGCGCGGCGGCGCTGGGCGTGGCGGCGTCCGCGGACGGGCACGCGGTGGCGGCGGACATGTCGCGCGTGTACGGCTTCACGGGCCGGGGCGCGGGCGCGCGCTGGCTGCATGACCATGACGGCATCCCCCTGGGGCCGCTGCTCCTGCGCAAGGACGGCCTGCTCCTCACCCTCTCCGAGGACCGCACCGTCGTCGCCTTCGCGGAGGCCACGGGCCGCGAGGTGTGGCGGCTCGCGCCTCCGCGCACGCAGCGAAGCTGGCTGACGACGCAGGGACACCGGGCCCTGGTGACGACGGACTCCGGCTACGTCTACGGGTTGGACCTGGAGGACGGACAGGTGCGCTACCGGATGCGCGCGCCCATGCCATTCCATGGCGCCCCCGTGCCTTGGGGACGGCGTTTCCTGGCGCTCCTCGGGCGCGGCTCGCACTGGGCCCTGCTGCTGGCGGACGCGCATACGGGCGAGGCGGCGTGGACGCACGAGCCCAACCTCACCCACCCTTCGGCGCCGCTGCCGGTGGGCTCGCGGGTGTTCATCGCCGGAGAGCGCGAGCGCGAGGGCATGTTGCTGTGCCTGGACGCGAAGGGGCAGCGGGTGTGGGAACGGCCGCTGAACCTGGGCCCCGGCCCCTATGCGCTGGCAGCCATGCCGCGCGGGGTGGTGGTGACGAGCGCCTCGGGCGCGGCGGCGCGAGTGGCCTCGTCCGGCACGGTGGACTGGCGCGTGGGTGCCGCCGGAGAGCCGCTCATCGGCGCGCTGCCGGCACGCACCGCGCGAGGCGTCACGCTGCTCGCGGGCGAGAAGGTGCGCGCGGTGGACCCTCGCGGGGGCCAGGTGCTGGCGGAGGTGCGCGCGGGGCTGGGGCTCGTCGCGCTCCAGGCCGACGTGCGCCTCAACCTCTACTTCCTGGACGACACCGGCACGCTGTCCGCGTACCGGCTGGGCTCGCACTTCACCGTCGTGGAGTGAGGGCGCGAACGACTTCCGCGCCCCCTCCTCCCGAAGGCCGCCTAGTTCGCTGCGGCCTTCTTGCTCGGGTCGATTTCGTCCTCGGGGCGCTCTTCCTGCGTCGCGCCTTCCCACGTCTCGCCCGCCCCCAGCTTCCACTCGGAGGGCACGTCCAGCTTCCACACGTACGTGGCCATGGCGTCACCACCCGAGGCCGCGCGCGAGGAGATGTTGATGGTCATGTCCAGCTTCGCCACCTCGCTGGGCATCAGGTCCAGGTCGTAGTGGCCCAGCACCATCTGCGGCGGGAACTCCGCGATGAAGCGCTCCGGGTGGTCAATCTTCATCGACGGGTCCGCGCCGCGCATCTCGCCCAGCAGCTTCCCCTTCGCGTCGGTCAGCTTCCACACCGTGTCGAAGGTCGCGCTGGTGATCATCTTGCGCACCTTGCCTTCGTCCTTCAGCAACCGCTGGGCGCCCCACAGCGCGAGCTGCAACCGCACCTGCGGCTTGCCCATCACCATGATGACGTCCGACGACACGACATCCAGGCGCATGCCCTTGTCCGTGGCCGTCCACACCGGGCGGTAGCGCCCCTCGCGCAGGCTGTCGAAGACCTTGCGCGTGTAGTCGTAGAACGCCTTGCGGTCCGCGGAGCGCTCGTCCTTGCCAGTCTCCGCGCGCTTCTCCAGCTCCTGGAGGTAGTTGTCGAAGTTCTTGTTCCCGTTGAACGCCTTCAGGTGGTCATCCACCTGCTCGAAGTAGTTCTTGAAGAAGGGCTTCAGCTCCTCGCGATACGCGTTGTCGTCAGGATTGACTCGCATCCAGGAGACGCGCTCCAGATAGTCGGCGTGGATGCGCTGGATGTCCGCCTCGCGCTGCGCCTCCTTGGTGCGGGCTGTGGCACTGCGGTAGCTCATGATGGCGCCCAGCAGCACACCAGCGACGAGGACAATGACTCCGAAATAGCGCTTCAAGCGGCAGTCTCCTGTGCGGTGGAGCAGGCAGTGATATGAAAATTCCCCAACGTGATCCAGGCCACCGGCACCCACCTGTTCAACTCGCTGCTTCCTCTGGAGGAGGGAGAGCTGTTGCGCAACCCCCAGGTCGCCTGGGAGGCCTACGGGGAACCGTGTGACGGCAAAGCGGTGGTGCTGCTGCACGACGTCTCTCACTCGCACCAAGCGCTGGGCCCCGTGGAGGACTCCGCGTACCAGCATGCGGGCTGGGCGCGGGAGTTGGTGGGCCCGGGGCAGCCGTTGGACCCGGACATCATGCCCATCATCGTCCCGAACCTGCTGGGCAGCCCCTTCGGGAGCACGTCTCCGGCGACGGTGGACGTGGAGACGGGCGAGCGGCTGGGGTTGAACCTGCCGCCACTCACCGTGCTCGACATGGCGCGCGGAGTGTCCGCGCTGCTGCGGGCTCGCGGGCTGAACCGCGTCCGGGGCCTGGTGGGCGTGGGGCTCGGGGGACAGGTGGCGCTGCGACTGGCCGCGCTCTTCCCCGAGCTGTCGGACTCGGTCATCGCCATTGGCGCGGCGCGGGCGCTTCCAGAGGGTGTGCGCGAGAAGCTGGGACTGGCGTGGCAGTTGCTCCGCGCGGACCCGGACTTCCGCGAGGGCCTGTACGAGCCCGACGCCTGGCCTCGCAAGACGATGCGGCGGCTGCGGCTGGACTTCCAGAAGCTGCTGTACGGACGGGAGTACCTGTCCCGGCACTTCGCTGACACCGACGCGGCGCGGGCCGCGCTCGACGCGGAGGCGGAGTCCTTCGCCGACACCTTCGATGCCTCGTCGTGGGCGACGCTGTGCTCGGCCTATGCGGGCTGCGACGTGGCGGACTGCTTCTCTCAGATTCGCGCGCGGGTGCTGCTGCTGGCGGGAAGCTCGGACGTGCTGGCGCCGGTGAACCGGGTGCGGGACACGTATCATCTCCTGTCCGCCGCGGGCGTGAGCGCGCGGATGGTGGAGCTGCCCGGCCCCGGAGACCATGGAGCGCTCTTGACGGAGCCGGAGCGACTGCACGCGCCGCTGGGAGACTTCCTCCGGCGCGTGGGCTGAAGACGGCTACTCGCGAGGCTGCGGCGCGGAGAGCTTCCCGCGCAGGGCCCCCACCAGCATGCTGATGGCAATCTCGTTGTTGCCGCCGTGCGGGATGATGATGTCCGCAAAGTGCTTGGACGGCTCCACGAAGCCCATGTGCATGGGGCGCACATGGCGCAGGTACTGGCTGACGACGTGGTCGAAGTCGCGGCCCCGGTCCTTGATGTCACGGGTGAGGCGCCGGAGGATTCGCAAGTCATCGTCCGCGTCGACGTAGATCTTCACATCCATCTCGTCACGCACCTCCTTCATGTGCAGGACGAGGATGCCCTCGATGAGGATGATGTCCCCCGGGTCCACGCCCATGGTGCGGGGCTGACGCGACGAGGTGACGAAGTCATAGACGGGCTTCTGGATGGGACGTCCGGCCTTCAGCTCCCGGAGGTGCTTCACCAGCAGGTCCGTGTCGAACGCGTCCGGGTGGTCGAAGTTCACCTCGCGGCGGTCCGCGATGGGGAGGTCCTTCAAGTCCCTGTAGTACGAGTCCTGATCGATGAAGGCCACGCGACAGTCGGCAAGCGCCTCACGGACCTTTCGCGCGACGGTGGTCTTGCCGGACGCGGTGCCACCCGCGATGCCGATAACGAGGGGTGACGACGTCATTGCGGCGCGACCTACCTTACCGGGCGGTCAGGCGCAAGGGTTCGGTCCACTCCTGGGGTGTCACCCAGGCGGAGCAGCCGGTGGTGGAGCCCCTCCGCCAGCAGGGCCGGCGCCACCGTCGCCGCCTCCCGAGGCCGGGAAGCCAGCTCCCGGAGCAGCTCCGCCAGGCCTCGCGACACGCTCAACAGCTCATGTCCCGGGGACTTGCGTCGCACCGCGAAGGTCCAGGCCGCGGCCCCCGGGCGCCGAGCCACCTGCGCCAGCGCCTCCAGGCCGGACAGCTCCAGCTCCCCACATGCCCACGCACGGGCGGTGAGGTGCCGGCGCACGGCCCGAGAGGCGAAGAGCAGCTCCGACAGATCCACCGGGAAGCTCCCGGGTCGGACCTCGTCCACCAGCCCCACCTGCCCCGGGCCCGGGCCAGGCACCGCCTTCATGAACGCGGTGGGCGCCATCATCTCCAGACTCAGCGCGGCGGAGGCCCCGTCGTCGGGCCGCTCGCGCAGCCGCCGCATCGCCCAGGCGGAGAAGGTCTGCGCCAGCGAGCGCCCTCCCCCACCGAAGAGGCTTCGGTACTCGCGCGAGCTGGTGAAGGCCACCAGGTCCTCGCGCGTACCCGCCAGCAGCAGCCGGGACAGCGGCCAGTCCTTGTCCAGCGTCTCCGCCACCACGGCCAGCCGGAAGTCCTGGTCCGCGAGCGTGCCCTCGGGGTCCTCCGTCACTCCCGTGGGGACCCCGCCGTGGCCCGCCTCGAACAGCTCCCACGGCCGGCTCTCCGCCGTCAGCGGCGGAGTCGTGCGCGGCTCGGGTGGGCGAAGGCGCAGCGGAGCACGCTCTCCCGAGGGAATCATCGCCCGCAGCCGACGCAGCGACACCTGGGCCACCTCGGGAGGATGACCATCCCCCTCGAAGGTGACGGCGCGCAGCGAGGGACAACGCGGTAGCAAGGTCTCCAAAAGCTTGAACAGCTCCTCGCGCACCGGTTGGGTGTGGTCATCGACGTAGAAGTTGCGCGCGCCCCGTCGTGTCACCACGCCGCCCGCGATGTGGATTTCGACGACCTGCTCCAGCGGGAAGCCATCCAGCCCCGACTCCAGCGGCAGCCCGGAGGCGAGTTGGTGACTGAAGAGGTGCCCCAAGTCCAACAGCAGCGGCAGGCCCGTGCGCGCGTGCAGCTTCGCGAGGAAGTCGAGCACGTGCCACTCGCCCCGGCGCGCGAGCACCGCGGGGTTCTCCAGCACCAGGGGCACGGAGAGGTGCGACTGGACATGGAGAGCATGCGCCACGCAGTCCGCGAGCCCCGCCTCGTTGAACGGAGGCGTGATGTAGAGGTAGCCCGGGAACGGCTGGCCCCGCACGTGCCACCAGCCCACGTCATTGCCCACCCACGGACTGCCCACGGCGCGCGCGTGCGCGTCCAGGTCCTTCAGCACGGAGGCGGGCTCCAGCTCCGGCCCCCAGAGGTTCAGGTGCACGGGATGGAAGAGCACCGGCACGTCCGCGCGGCGGCTCCACATCTCGGGGAACAGCGACGCCTGGGCGCGCGCCTCGTCCAGGGACAAGGGCGCGCTGTACTCGACGAAGTCGAAGAGGCCCGGTGACGCATCCAGCAGCCGGTAGGGCTGCGGTACGTCCGCCGCGCTCAGGTTGCTGCTCAGCCCCAGCCCCCGCCAGGGCAACGTCCATGCGTCCGAAACGGCCTGCGTCATGCGGCGGACCCTAGACCACCGCTCAGCCTTTGTGTTCGGGGTTCATGGGCCGCCGAGCAAGCCACGCCAACCATCCGAGCGGCGCGCCGCCTGGGTTCTCCCGCGCATACGCGTGGAACTGTTCGATGAAGGCCCTGCGCTCGGCGATGTACGGCGCCTTGCGGCTGGTGGGGTCCGCCTCCTTGCGAAGGTCATAACCCCCGAGCCGCGCCTGACGCGTGAGCAGCGTATCCAGCGAGAGCCGCTCGGCATTTTGGAGCATGTCCAGCAGGCACATGAACGTGGCGGTGCGCCCCTTGCCTCCCCGGCAGTGCAGGTGCACGTGCGCCCCCTCGTCGAGCGAACGCACCTTCTGGATGAAGCGCTCCACCGTCTCATCGCGAGGCCGCGTGTGGTCGGTGACGGGCAGCCGCACGTAGCGCTCAGGAGGAAGCTCGAAGGCGCGTGCCTCGTCGTGGACCTCGCGACACTCCCACTCGGTGGAGACCAGGGGCTCGCGGCGCTTCACCGTGCCGGCATCCCCCACCCTCACCGTCCGCGAGCGCGAAAGCAGCCGCAGCCGTCCGGCCTCCAGCGCCAGGGCCTCTTCGTCGGACAGGCCCGCCGCGCCCCAGTTGGACTCGGCGTACCAGCTCACCGCGGCGCCGTTCAGGAAGCCGTGTGACTCCTGGCGCAGGTCGAACACGTGCAGCGAATCAGCGCTCACGCCCTCGAGTCGCCGCACCAGGTCGCGAAAGCCCGCCACGGAGAGCTGGGCGCTTCCCGAGCACCTCAGCTCCGCGAGCCCTTGCGTGTCCACCCCCGTCAGGTCCGGCGGTCGCGTCGTCGTGCGCAACAGCCGCGCCTCCTCCCCTCCGTCGTCGAGCACGAGCACGGCGGACGTCGCATCGGGAGCAAGGGGCGGGATGAGCATGGGTCAATCAGACATGCTCTTCGTCCGTGATGGGAGGAAGAGCCTCTTGCTGGCTGGCAATCGCCAGGGTAGGTCCGGCATTCCCACGGTTGAGGTCATCGAACATCGAGCGGATTCGCTGAACCTCGTCGTCACGCTTCCGCTTCTCCTCCTCGTCGGTCGTCTTGTCGGCGGCGTTCCTGAGCAGCCATTTGTGGAAGAGCTTCTTCATCTGGGAGTCACCCAGGTAGTTCTGCGCGCCAATCGCGGCGGCGATATCCGCCTGGAGGGTCAACCGCTGGGCGGGCTGGAGGATGGGCGCTTGCGACTGGTGCAGCACGACGGCGTTCATCGGCGTGCCGCCCATGAGCCGGGGCACGGCCTCGCCACGGGCCAGTCGCTGCCACGCCTCGTACTCACGAAGGACCTGCTCGTTCTTGTCGCCGCCCCACACATCCACCTCGGTCCCCGTGCGGTCCACGTCGCCCGTCGTGCTCCACCGCGGAATGACCGAGCCGGGACAGGCCGCGAGCACCAACTGACGTGCCTGGGCCGTCGCGACCTTGAGCTCCCGGCTGAGATGGGTGCCCGTCTTCTTGTAGAGGTCCAGGCAGTCCTGCCAGAACGCCTTCACCTGCGTCTGTCCGCTCCGCGAGCGGTCCAGCGCGGCATTCCACACGTCGTCCCCAGCGAGGCGCGGAATGGCGCTCAAATCACGGACCGTGTTGTCGGCGTGCGAGCCCTGGAAGGTCTCGAACATCGTGTGGAAGCCACTCACCCGCTTGTCATAATACAAGCGCCAGAGCACGGAGTAGCCCGCGGAGATGACGAGCCCCAAGGGAATGTTGGCGAGCGCGGGCACCGTCGGCACGAGCGCGAGCCACGCCATGATGCGCCCCTGGTTGTGACCCGACGTGCCCGCATAGAGCGGCGCGAGCATGAGCCTCGACGAGACCACGTTGGGACAGAACTCGTTACGGCTCCACCCCGGCGCGAACGGAAAGGGGTTGTCAGCGGGTCTTCCATATCCGGGGTCGTGCGGCGTGGCGCTCTGATGGACGCGCATCGTCACCGGCCACCCGCCGCATCCCGCGACATTGCCTGGCAGTCCTCCCAGGGTGCCATGGTCGAACTCCGCCCGGATGTGAGGGCTGTGCGCCTTGCCACCCGGCAGGATGCGCGCCAGGTCGCTGATCATCACCTGGTACCTCGCCACCGGCGGCAACATCCGCCAACGGCGGTACTCCTTGCCTCCGTCGAGCCCCTGGAAGTCAGCGATGTGTTGCTGGTTCGCGTGGGCTCGCGTAGCCGGCGCGTCGTTCAGGCAATCATGGAGCGCTCCGAGCACACGGGTCGCGACGTCGAGAGCGGTCAGGGTCTCGCCAGGGCCCGACTTCTCCAGCGGAATGCCTCGAAGGTAATACGGCAGGTATTCCCACATCGTGAGGGTGGCCGTGGGCGCGTCGACCTCCGCGGCCACCGCATCGAGCATTTGAAGCTGGAGCGCGGCCAATCCCTTGCTGCGCAGCAGCGACAACACCGTGATCTTCTCGATGGAACGCGAGGGCCAGGAGGTGACCTCGCCAACCAGGGCACGGGCCGCTTCCGTCACGTTGCGGTAGATCTGGATGCGGTCCCTGCGGCCGGCGACATTCAGCTCGCTGAAGAACGGCAGCGCCGCCAGGGCACGCAGCGTGCCCTGGTTGAGCCCGTGTCGCTGCCACAGTCGCGCATACTGCTCGTCCACGGTGGAGCGGTGCGCATCGCGACTGCCCAGGTTGCCCGACAGCGGGCTCAGCCAGACCTTGAGCAGCTTCAGGTACTGCTTCTGGACCGCCTCGGTGACGAACGCTCCCGCATGGAGGGAGAAGTCCAGCCCCCAGACGGTGGTGGCGCGGGCGATGAGCGCGCGGCACACGGGGTCCGCCGCCGCCACGGTGAGCAGCCGCCTTCCGAACACCTGGGGATCATCGTCGATGGAGTACCAGGGGACGACACGGTGGGCGTTTCCCAACTTGGGGTAGGTCCCCACGTAGTTCGCGAGGAGGACGGTGGGATTGGCCGTCGTGATGGCCGCGTCGTTGGGGTCGGCGTTGTTCCGCAGGAAGATCATCATGGCGTCGTCACCCTCTGGACGTCGCCATGAGCAAGGACCGGGCCGGAACCCGGCCTCCTCTATGCGGGCAAGGGTCACCGACGACCATGGCCCTCGCGTCCCAACGTGACGCGGCTGCGTCTGACAGGAACGCGCGGAACCTTTCGCGCGTGCCTGCTGTCGGAAGCAGGCGGCGATTCCAAGACATGGAGGCAGCAGATGAGGCGGAACCCCAGGGCCGTCACGGGTGTCGTGTGTGCACTCGCGGTGGGCAGCATGATGTTCGCGTGCCGTTCGGGCGAGGACCGTAACAACGCCCCCGCGCTGGCGAAGGCACAGGGAGACACGGAGGGGACTCCAGCGCTCGAAGCCAGCGCACAGCTCGCCATGAAGTCCGAGCCCGCGAAGACAGTGCCACCGGCCGCCGCACCCTCGACTCCTCCCCCGGCCCCGTCCGCGAAGGAGACCAAGTCCCCGAGCGGCCTCGGGGTGTTCGGCACCGGCGCGGGCGGCGGTGGCATTGGAGGCAGGCTGGGCCCTGGCCCTGGCATTGGCTCTCTCGGCACGAAGGGCCGCGGTGGAAGCAGCATGAACTACGGCTCCGGAGTCGGCTCGGCCAAGGCCCCTTCGGGCTACACGGGCCCTGTCAGCGTGCATCCGAACGTCGCGCGCCTCACTGGAAAGAAGGACACCTCGCTCGAGGACAAGCCTTCCACTTCGGACGTGGAAGCCTCGCGCAAGGCCGAGGTGAATCCCTTCGTGACGACGGCGGAGGACCGGCTCTCCACCTTCGCGGTGGACGTGGACACGGCCTCGTACACGATGACGCGGCGCCACCTGATGGAGGGCGCGCTCCCACCGCGCGACGCCGTGCGCGTGGAGGAGTTGCTCAACTACTTCCGCTACACGTACCCGGACCCGACGCCGAGCGACGGCCCCTTCGCCGTGCACATGGACGCGGCCCCGTCGCCCTTCACTCCGAATCGACACCTCTTGCGCGTGGGCGTCCAGGGCAAGCGCCTGAGCATCTCCGAGCGCAAGCCCGCGCACCTCACCTTCCTCGTGGACGTCTCCGGGTCCATGGGTTCCCCGGATCGGCTGCCGCTGGCCCAGCGCGCCTTGCGCATGCTGGTGGACAACCTGCGCGACGGCGACACGGTGGCGCTCGTCACCTACGCGGGCAACGTGCGGCGGGTGCTCGCTCCCACGGGCCTGGAGCGCAAGGCCCTCATCCACTCCGCGATTGAAGACCTCACCGCCGGAGGCTCCACCGCGATGGGCTCGGGAATCGAGCTGGCCTACCAGGAGGCGATGAAGACGCTCGATGGGTCGTCCTACTCGCGCGTCATCATCCTCTCGGACGGCGACGCCAACGTGGGCAGGACGTCGCACGAAGACATCCTGAAGACCATCCAGGGCCACGTGAAGGAAGGCATCACCCTGACCACCGTGGGCTTCGGCATGGGGAACTACAAGGACACCACGATGGAGCAGCTCGCCAACAAGGGGAACGGCAACTACTTCTACGTGGACTCGCTGATGGCCGCGCGCCGCATCTTCCAGGAGCAGCTCGGCGGCACGCTGGAGGTCATCGCGCAGGACGTGAAGCTCCAGGTGGACTTCGACCCCGAGCAGGTCGCGCGCTATCGCCTGGTCGGCTACGAGAATCGCAACATCGCGGACCGCGACTTCCGCGACGACAAGGTGGACGCGGGGGAGCTGGGCTCCGGCCACACCGTCACCGCGCTTTACGAGGTGGAGCTCAAGCCCGGCGCGGGCGTGGGACTGGCCACGGTGCGCGTGCGCGCGAAGAAGCCGCGCGGCGTGAATGCCTCCGAGCGGGCCTATCCCTTCGTGGCCAGCGCGCTCGCGGGCACGTTCAAGGCGGCCAGCGTCGACCTGCGCTTCGCGACGGCGGTGATGGGCGCGGCGGAGCTGCTTCGCGGGAGCCCCCACGCGGAGCACTGGAGCCTGGAGACCGTGCGAGAAATCGCACGCGCGGCGACTCCGGCGGGCAACGCGGAGCGTGAGGAGTTCCTCGCGCTGCTGGAGAAGGCTCGGCCGCTGATGCGCGGAGTGGCGGCGCGCTGAACAGAAATGGATGGATTCAGGGGCCCCGCGTTTCCATGCGGGGCGCGTGGGGTACACTCGGCGGTCCACCCCTTCCCTGGAGCCCCTCCATGCACTCCGCGACGCAGGCCGAGATCGACGAGTCCCATGCGCAATTTCGAGGCGCGTGGCGGAGGATGGCGCTGGGGGCACGCTCGGGAGAAGTGGTCGAGCGCCCCGAAATCTACATCGCCGCGAGCCACGTCTCGTGGGCCCTGATGAACGCGGCCTTCCTGCGCGCCCCCGCGGAAACCGAGCAGGCCCTGGCGACCTCCGTCTCCTCCGCGGCGCGCTACTTCGCCACGGGCAAGCATGCGTGGACCTTCGTCATCTCAGACGAATGGCTCGCGCCCCAGGTGCGTGAGCGCGCCGAGTCCATCCTCGCCTGGTACAAGCTCAAGCCGCTCGCCGTCCTCTCCGGCATGGTGTGCGACCAGCTCACGGAGCCCGTGCGCCCCCTGCCCTCCCTCGAGGTCCGCCCCGTCCAGGACACGTGGAGCCGGCAGGCCGTGGCCGACATCAACGCCCGGTCCTACGACGTGTCCCGCGAGACGGGCCGCGAGGCGTTCGACGTGGAGAGCCTCTACGACGCCGACACCCGGGGCTTCGTCGCCTGCCGGGGTGACGCGCCCGCCAGCAGCACCGTCGTCACCCGCGTGGAGGGAGTCGCGTACATCTCGCTCGTGGCCACTTCGCCCGAGCACCGCCGGGGCGGCGCGGCGGAGCTCGTCATGCGGCGCGCGCTCCAGGGGGCCCGGGACGCTTGGGGCATCCAGCGCACCGTGCTCCACGCCACCGAGGCCGGCGAGCCCCTCTACACCCGCCTGGGCTACCGCTCCGTGACGCGCTTCCGCGTCTACAAGGCGCCGGCCCCTGGGACAACCTGAGCCCGCCCGTCACTCCGCCGACTCCACGCTCTCGGCGGAGATGACGCCCTGTTCGATGGCGAGCGCCCGCAGCCGCGCCTTCACGCGCTGGAACTGCTGGCGCAGCGCCGCGGCCCGTCGGTTCAGCGCCTCGCGCGTCAGCGGCTCGTCGGACTCCACCATGACGCGGGCAATCTCCGTCCACGGCTGACGCTGGTCCACGCGCAGCATCAACAACATCCGCTCTTGAGGCTCCAGTTGCTCGCGCAGCGCGCGGAAGCGCTCCTTCACGGCGGTGCGCTGCCAGGGGTGTGTATCCGTGCGGTGCCGCTGCGGCTCGTTCGCCGCGGGCTCGCTCACCGGTTGCTCTCGAAGGGATGGCGAGTGGAGCTGGTGGTAGCAGGCATTGCGCGCGAGCCGGTACGCCCACGTCCGGAAGGAGCTCTCCCACCGGAAGCCCGGCAACCCCTTGACCAGGTTCTCGCTGAACAGTCCGAACGCATCCTTCGCCAGCTCCGGGTGATGGAGCACGGACGCCATCAGTCTCCGCAGCTCCGGCCCGTAGGTGCGCATGGCCAGCTCCACCGCCGCCCCGTACTCGCCACGTGTGCAGAGCGCATGCAGCACCTGCTCCGCCTGCTCGCGAGGCACCGTGGCCTCCGCCTCCGAGACTCCCCCTGGCTCGACGTTCATCGACACCATCACATCACGCTCCTGCATTGGACCTGCCGGGAGGAGTCACCCACTCCGCGCTGTGATGTCCCTCGCATCACGGTCCAGGCGCGGGCTCCTCCGCTTGAAGGTCCTGCACGAGAGGAAGCTCGACCAGAGGATGGCCCAGCCGCCGCTCCCGCACCAGCCGACCGTAGCCCAGCGCGCCCTGGGTCTCCGCGACGCGCAGGGCGAGGGTCCGCGCGGAGCGGGACTCGTCCTCGCGCCCCAGCATGGACAGGGCCTCCGCCTCCAGGCCTCGCAGCATCACCTCGTAGGAGCGCTCGCCCGTCGTCCCGGCCTCTCCCAGGGCCTCGCGCAGCGCGGAGAGCGCCTCGCCCGGCTGACCGAGCAGCAGGTGGATTTCAGCCAGCATCCCCAGGTTGTGCGGCAGCCCCGCCTTGAAGCCGGAGCGTCGCCAGTGCCCGAGCGCCGCTTGCATCAACGCGAGTCCCTCCCGCGGGCTCCCCGACAACGCCTGCGCCCAGGCCCGGATGAGCGTGGACCAGCCCAGCCATAGCCGGAAGTGGTGCTCGCGAGAGAGCGCGATGTTCCTGTCACACAGCTCCAGTGCCTCGCGAGGCTCGCGACGAAGCTGGGCGGACAGGGCCGCGTACAGCAGCGCGAAGGCGGAGGTGTTCGCATGGCCGATGTCCATCGCCAGCCGTAGCGCCTGGCGGGCGTGGTCGCGAGAGGCCTCGGGCGCATCCATCACCGCGTGCACCACCGCCGCGTACGCGAGCGCCGCCACGCGAGGGTTGACCCAGTGCTTGACGGCGAGGACCTGGTGTTGCTCCAGCTCGAAGTCCGAGTACGTCAGGGCCAGCTCCACGTTCTCCAGCGCGGAGGCCAGCCGGCCCCACGTGAAGAAGTCCGTGGCTCGCATCCGGTAGCCCAGGGCCAGGAGCTCCCGCTGACCATTCCGGCGTCCCAGTCGCACCAGTCGCTCCGCCACCTCGTGGGCCTCGTCCCAGTGCGCCCGCGCGAAGGCATGCGCGAAGGCCACCCAGTGCGGCGGCTCCAGTCGGGGCAGGTCGTCCTCCAGCTCTCGCATCAGGAAGCGGACCCGTGCATGGACGGACTCGACCTCCGGCGCGGAGTACCCCTGCACCTGGACCAGCGGCAGCGCCAGGCCGAGCAGCAGCTTCAGCTCCTCGCCATCGAGCGCGCGGGAGGGCGGCTGCGCGCGCAGCAATGTCAGGGCCTGTCGCAAGTGGCTGATGGCCTCCACGTTGGCCATGCGCCGGCTCGCCATCTCCCCCGCCCGCGCCCACCACCGGATGGCCGCCTCCGCCTGCCCCGACTCGGTATAGTGCCACGCCAGCAGCTCCGGCTGCGCCTCGGCCACTTCCGGGAACTGCTCCGCCAGCACCCGGGCGACGCGACGGTGGTACTGCCGCCGTGACTTGCGCGGCAGCGAGTCCGCCGCGGCGTCTTGAATGAGCGCATGCCGGAACCCGTAGCTGGGCTCCACTGTCTCGGCCGGCTGCAACAGGCCCTCGTCCACCAGGCCAGAGAGGTCCGCGCGCAGCGAGGTCTCCGTCCGTCCTGACAGCGCCGCGAGCAGCGCATGGGAGAAGCTGCGCCCCACCACCGCGCAGAGCTGCGCCAGCTCCTTCTGTGAGCCGGGCAGCCTGTCCAGCCGAGTGAGGAGCAGCTCGCGCAGCGACACAGGCACCTCCACCGACGTGGACTCGCCCCCTCGAGGCTCCTCCACCACCCGCCGCGTCAGCTCCTCGGCGAAGAGCGGGATGCCGTCCGCGCGACGCACCAGCCGGGTGACCAGCTCCGACGAGAGCGGCCTGTTCCCCGCCGCCTTGCGCACCAGCTCTCCCGCCACGGGAGGTGACAGTCGCTCCAGGCCCAGCCGCTGCACGCGCGCGTCGTCGGTCCAGGGTGGAGGCAGCGCGCCGCGCGAGGTGAGCAACAGACAGACGCGCAGCTTCGGCAAGCGGTCCAGGAGGAAGCCCAGCAGTTGCAGCGAGGACGGGTCCGCCCAGTGCAGGTCCTCGACCTCCAGCAACACCGGGCGCTGCTCGGACAAGCGCTTCAGCACATGCAGCAATGCGTCCAGGGTCTCCTGCATGAGTCGCTCGGGGGCGTAGCGCAGGTGGGGCGCGCCCTCGTCGCCGGAGAGCCCCACCAGCCCCGACAGCAACCGCGTGCGTGACTCCCCGAGTCCAAGCATGCCCAGGCCCGCTTCCAGGCGCGCCCGGTGCTCCTTGGGCGTGCCCTCGACGTCGAGCTGGAACATGCGGCGCAGCAGGTCGATGGCGGGCGCGAAGGAGCTGGTGGTCGACTGAGGCCAGCACTGCCCTCGGAGCAGGTGGGCCATGAAGGGAGGCACGCGCTCGCGCACCTCGCGAACCAGCCGGGACTTGCCGATGCCCGCCTCGCCCGTGACGAGCACACACGTCCCTCGCCCCGCGCGCGCCTCCTCCCATTGCTCCAGGAGGAACCGGAGCTCCGCGCGCCGTCCCACCAGGGGCGTGAGGTTGCGCGACACGAGCCCCCGGTCGAAGCGGCTGGTGACCCGCCGTGGCTGCACCAGCCGGTAGGGAGTCACGTCTCGCACGCCCGACAGGCCCGTGAAGCGCAGCGGTGGCAGGGCTTGTGTCACGAAGGCCCCGCGCGTCAGCACATCCGTCGAGTCACTGAGCCACACCGTGCCCGGCCTGGCCTGTCGCGCCAGCCAGGCGGCCACGCGGGGCGCCTCGCCTTGGATGGAGGCGTCATC
>Ga0126314_10000207_pt1 | contig 30666 bp, 25 predicted proteins | sample Plot105B_FD_92535 | JGI IMG/M metagenome (GOLD analysis project Ga0126314, IMG submission 92535) | Serpentine soil microbial communities from UC McLaughlin Reserve, CA, USA - Plot105B | ecosystem: Environmental > Terrestrial > Soil > Grasslands | place: USA: UC McLaughlin Reserve, Lake County... | reverse complement strand
GAGCGGGCCGCGCTGGCGCGGCTGTTGGGCTGGGTGGGCGGGCAGGACGCGGCGGCGGGCCTCTTGCGGCTGTTGGACGGGCCGGACCCGACGGTGGCGCGCGCGGCGGCGAGCGCCCTGGCGGAGCTGGGGGCGGACGCGGACGAGCAGATTCTGCAGTCGCTCCAGGACGGAGACAGCGCCCGGCGCCGGGTGCTGCTGCCCCTGGTGGGGCGCCGCGCGTCGGCGGTGCCGGAGGTGATGGCGTGTCTGGAGGACCGGGAGGCGTCCGTGCGCGCGCTGGCGGCGGACACGCTGTCGCGCATCGGCGACACGTCCGCGGTGCCCGTGCTCTTCCAGCGTCTCACCGACGACGACGCGCGCGTGGTGCAGGCCGCCACGGGCGCCATCCAGTCGCTGGGCAGCGAGCAGACGGAGGCGCTGGCGCTCCAGGCGGCGCGCTCTCCGGACGCGCGCCTGCGCCGCGCGGCGCTGCGCATCATCTCCTACTTCGGCTATCCCCGAGGCCTGGAGGTGCTGCTGTCGGCCATGCGCGACTCGGACGAGCGGCTGCGCGACGCGGCCATCTACGGCCTGCCCTTCATCGAGGACCCGCGCGCGGTGGACGCGCTCCTGACGGCGGCCACCCACGAGTCGGAGCGCACGCGCGCGGCGGCCATGCGCGCGCTGGGGCAGACGGAGAAGGAGGCGCGCATCACCTCCACGCTGCTCGGTGGCCTCAACGACCGCGACCCGTGGGTGCGCTACTACGCGTGCCAGTCGCTGGGGAAGCTCAACGAGGAGGCCGCCGCGGACGCGATTGTCGCGCTGGCGGACGACGACGCGGGGCAGGTGCGCGTGGCGGTGGTGGACGCGCTGGCGCACATGCACACGGAGAGCGCCATGACGGCGCTGCGGCGCGCGGCGGCCAGCACCGACGCGGACGTGCGGCGCGCGGCGCTGCTGGGGTTGGGCGTCGCGCGGCGTCAGGATGCGCTGCCGGTGTTGCTGGAGGCCTCGTCGTCCGAGGACTCCGCCACGCGCCTGGTCGCGCTGTCCGCCGTGGCCGAGTACGAGGCCCCGGAGACGCTGCCCGCGCTGCTGCACGCGGCCAGTGACAGGGACGACAGCGTGCGCAGCGCGGCGGTGGGCTTCCTGGCCACGCGCCCGGGCGTGCCCGCCACCCAGGCGCTGGTGTCGCTGCTGGGGGACATGACGGTGCGCGAGCGGGTGGTGAGTGCGCTGGCGCTGCCCATGGAGGGGCGGCTGCCGGGGCTGCTCACCGCGCTGGACGTGGCGGACGAGGTGACGGCGCCCCTGCTGGTGGCGGCCCTGGCACGCATGCGCCGGGCGGACGCTCGCGCCGCGCTGCTTCAAGTCCTGGAGACCTCCAGCGCCTCGGCCCGCCGCGCCGCCGTGCCCGCGGTGAGCGCGCTGGGGACGACGGAGGCCCGCGACGCCCTGGAGCGGGCCTCCCTGCGTGACGAGGACCCGGAAGTCCGGCGGGCCTGCCTCGTGGCCCTGGGGAAGTGACAAGGACTTCATGCCTTCCCTGCCGATGTCCCCCCAGGTCTTCGCCATCCTCGCCGCGCTCATCGAGCAGCGCGCGGGGCTTCACTACGCGGCGGAGGACCGGGAGCTGCTGTCCGACAAGGTGTCGGACCGGGCGCTGGAAGCGGGCTTCGACTCGTTGCTCGACTACTACTACTTCCTCCGGTACGACCCGGCGGGCTCGGCCGCGCTGGACTCCCTGGTGGACTCGCTGCTCGTGCACGAGACGTACTTCTTCCGGGAGCCGCTGCCGCTGTCGGTGCTGGTGGAGGACGTGCTCGCGCCCCGGGTGCGCTCAGGCCAGAAGCCCCGCGTGTGGTGCGCGGCGTGCTCCACCGGCGAGGAGCCCCTGACGCTGGCGATGATGCTGGCGGACCGGGGGCTGCTCTCCGGCGTGGAAATCCTGGCCAGTGACTTGAGCGCCCGGGCCCTGGAGCGCGCTCGCACCGGCGAGCACAACCTGCGCGCCACGCGCGCGCTGCCGCCCGGGGTGGAGGGGCGCTGGCTGGAGCAGGTGGGCGGACGCACCCGGCCCAAGCAGGAGCTGGTGGACGCGGTGGAGTGGCGCCGCATCAACCTGGTGGACGAGGCGGTGGTGGCGAAGCTGGGCCAGTTCGACGCCATCGTCTGCCGCAATGTCCTCATCTATTTCCAGGATGAGACGGCGCGCCGGGTGGTGGCGTCGCTCACCCAGGCGCTGAAGCCCGGAGGCCAGTTGGTGGTGGGCACCTCCGAGTCGCTCTTGCGCTTCGGCACCGCGCTCTCCTGCGAGGAGCGGCGCGGCGTCTTTTTTTATAGCAAGGCGGGCGGATGACGGCGGTGGCTCCCATTCGTGTGTTGGTGGTGGACGACTCGGCGTTCGCCCGCAAGGTGCTGCGCCAGGTGCTCTCCAACGCGCAGGGCATTGAAGTCGTGGACACCGCGCGCGACGGCCTGGACGCCCTGGAGAAGGTATCGGAGCTCAAGCCCGACGTCCTCACGTTGGACCTGGTCATGCCGGGGCTGGACGGGCTCGGCGTGCTGCGCGCGCTGGACACCCTGCCGGACGCGCCGCGCGTCGTGGTGGTGAGCAGCGCGGGCGAGGAGAGCGAGCTGGCGGTGTCCGCCCTCCAGGCCGGCGCGGTGGAGCTGGTGCACAAGCCCTCCGCGCTCGCCACGGACCGGCTCTATGAGCTGGGCGCGGAGCTGGTGGAGAAGGTGCGCACCGCCGCGCGCGCGTCCCGGCGTCCGCGGCCCGTCGAGTCGTCCACCGCGCGCCCGATGGCGGCCGTGGAGCCCCCGGGGCCGGCGCGCAACCTGGTGGTGGTGGGCACCTCCACCGGGGGCCCCCAGGCCCTCACGCGCCTGTTGTCGATGGTGCCCGCGGACTTCCCCGCGCCCATGGCGCTCGCGCTGCACATCCCCCCGGGCTACACGGAGGCGGTGGCGCGCCGGCTGGACGCGCTGTGCCCGCTGGAGGTGCGCGAGGCCGAGGATGGCCTGGAGCTGCGCCCTGGCCGGGTCGTGCTCGCGCGCGCGGGCCAGCACCTCAAAATCGAGCGGCACGGCGCCCTCACCCTGGGCCGCGTGGACCGACATCCGGTGCAGATGCCGCACCACCCCTCCGTGGACGTCCTCTTCGAGAGCGCGGCCCGCACGTGGGGCAAGGACACGGTGGGACTGGTGCTCACCGGCATGGGCGACGACGGGCGGGAGGGCGCGCGCGCCATCCGGGCCGCGGGCGGCACCATCCTCACCGAGTCCGAGTCCTCCTGTGTCGTCTACGGCATGCCTCGCGCCGTCGACGAAGCGGGCCTCGCCACCGCCACGGCGCCCCTGGATGGGATGATGGCGTTGCTGCTCGCTCAGCTCCGCTGACTTCGGGAAAAACCGGGTGGGGTGGCCGTCGCCCGCACCCCTACATGGTGGGGGAGGGGGCGGCCTTGCCCCCAGGCCGGAGCGATAGTTTTGGTTCTGCACGGACGCGTCAGGCAGACTGCCGGCCATGCTCCGTTACCGCGCCGACATTCGAACCCTCCTCTGGTGCCTGGCGATGGCCGTGGTGGCCCTCTCGATGTACGCGGCCCCCGCGCTCATCCCCTACCTGTGCCCGCTCGCGTGCTACCTGGCGCTGTCCGCGGGCGTCATCGCCCACAACCACAACCACTGCCCCACCTTCCGCAACCGGAAGATGAACGAGGCGATGGGCATGTGGCTGTCGTTGTTCTACGGCTACCCCACCTTCGTGTGGATTCCGACGCACAACCTCAACCACCACAAGTTCGTGAACAAGGCGGGCGACGCCACCATCACCTGGCGCTACTCGAAGAAGCACAACTTCCTCGTCGCCTTCCTCTTCCCCTTCGTCTCCACGTACTGGCAGCAGGAGCCGACGAAGGCCTTCATCGAGAAGGCGCGCACGCGCAACCGCGCCCTGTTCCGCCAGATTGTCCTCCAGTACGTCGTCTGGGGCGGCACGCACGCGGCGCTCGTCGGGCTGGCGATTTATCTGCACGGCATCGCGGGCGGCCTGCGCATCTGGGCCTTCGCGTTCCTGATTCCGGCCTTCTTCTCGCTGTGGACCATCATGTTCTTCAACTACATCCAGCACGTCCACTCGGACCCCTGGAGCGAGCACGACCACAGCCGCAGCTTCACCGGCCGCCTCATCAACTTCTTCCTCTTCAACAACGGCCTGCACGCCGTCCACCACGAGACGCCGGGCCTGCACTGGAGCCTCCTGCCCCAGGCCCACGCGAAAATCGCGGCGGATATCGACCCGGAGCTCAAGCCCGTCAGCTTCTTCGGCTGGTGCTTCCGCTCCTACGTGCTGGCGCCCTTCTTCCCCCGCTTCGGCACGAAGCAGGTGGGCCGCGCCCCGTATGACCCGCCCGCGGGTGGCACCGTCGACGTGTCCTTCGGCGACGAGCTGCAGGCGGTGGACTCCGGAGTGAACGTCGCCCGCGTCTGACGCACCCGCACACGTGTGCGGCCTGTGTGTGTCTTTGTCTTGTATTCCCCATCTCTCCCTGGAATCTGACCAGGGGGAGTATTCGCCATGTGGCTGATTCTCGTATCTCGCGGTCAGAGGTACGGGCGGGCTGGGGGGGAAGCAGACACGGAGGCACCACATGAGGATGGCCCCAGGCCCTGTCCGACCTATCACCCGCGAGGCGCCGCCTTCGCCCCGGGTGCTGTGGGTGGGGGTGGCGGGGGAGGCGTGGCTGGCCCTGTCGCGCGCGGCCCGGGCGCTGGGCTGTGAGCCGGTGCAGGCGTCGATGCCCGGCGCGGTGAGCCTGGAGCTGTCGCGCGCGCGTCCCCGGCTGGTGCTGGTGCACTGGCGCCAGGTCCTGGAGCGAGGCCCCGGAGGGCTCAGTGGCCTCAAGGCCCGCGTGGGCGCGTCGGGTGCGCCCGTCATCCTGGTGGCGGAGCCGGAGACGCCCGCCGAGGTGCTGGAGGCCGCGGACGCCGAGGGCATCGAAGACTGTCTGTTGACGCCGGTGGGTGAGGCGGCGGTGCGGGCTCGACTGTCGGCGCTGCTGGGCGCGCGGGTGCTCCCCGCCGCGAGCGAGCGCTACAGCCCCCGCGTGGTGTTGCTGGCGGGAGCGGGCGGCGCGCGCACGTGGGCGGGGCTGGGCTCGCTCCTGGAGGTCTCCGGCCACCACCTGCTGTACAGCGCCACGGTGGAGGGCGCGGCGGCGCGGGTGGAGGAGCACGGCGCCGCGCCCCACCTGCTCGTCGTCGTAGGAGACGGGGCGTGGGGTGGCGTGTGGGCGCGCGCGGGCGCTGTCGCTCGCTCGCTGCTGGAGGGCGTGCCCTCGCTGACGGTGACGCCAGCGGAGAGCGGGCGCGGGGCGGCGACGCTCCTGCCGCGCATCCATTCCATGCTGGGCCGGGAGGGCGCGTCGCTGCGGGTGGAGGAGCGGGTGCCCTTCTGCTGCCCCGTCGAGTTCGGTGAGAGCGGCCCGCAGGGGCTGGCGTGGACGTCGGGCGTGTCCTTCGCGCTGAGCCCCGGGGGCCTCTTCGTGCGCACGCTGGTGCCCGGGCGGCCCGGCTCGTCGGTGACGTTGCGCATCCACCTGCCCACCACGGGCGAGCGGCTGGAGTCCCACGGCGTGGTGGCGTGGGCCAATCCCTATGTGCCGCGCGAAGGGCTGTGTTTCCCCCATGGCATGGGTGTGCGGTTCCTGGGCATGGGCCCGCCGCGGTTGATGCACCTGCGCCAGCTCTGTCAGGCCACGGCCTCGCCCTGAGGGCCGAGGCTCCGCTCGCTCCGGAGGTGCTTCGTCATGCGGCGCAAGAAGGTCCTCCTCGTCGATGACTCACACACGGTGCTGATGCTGCACCGGATGATGATGGTGGAGCGCGGCTTCGAGACGCTCATCGCCCGCGACGGGCTGGAGGCGCTGGAGCGCGTGCGGGACGAGGCGCCGGACCTCGTCGTGCTCGACATCCTGATGCCCAATCTGGACGGCCTGGAGACGTGCCGGGCGCTGCGCGAGCGCGAGCCCACGCGCCACACGCCCATCATCCTGTGCAGCACGCGGATGGAGCCGGACTGCGTGCAGGCGGGCTTCGAGAGCGGCTGCACCGACTACCTCACCAAGCCCTTCGCGGGCTCGGAGCTGGCGGCGCTCCTGAATCGCTACTTGGGCTCGGAGCGGGGCACGCGCGGCGGGAGCTGACCGGGAGGCCGCGCCGGCAGCGAGCGGCGGGGCAGCGTCACCATGAACGTCGTGCCCTCCTCCTCGGTGGAGCTGACCTCGATTCCGCCGCCGTGCGCCTGGACGATTTCCCGGACGATGTAGAGGCCCAGGCCGTAGCTCATCTTCAGCGTGCGCGTCGTCTGCGGGCCGCTGCGGAAGGGCTCGAAGAGGTGGGGCAACAGGTGCGCGGGGATGGGGCGCCCGCCGTTGTGCACCTCCAGCACCAGCTTGTTGGCCCGCGCCACGCGCGCCACCAGCTTCACGGGCGTGTCCGCGGGGCCGAACTTCAGCGCGTTCTCCAGGAGGTTGGAGGCCACCTGGCCCAGCCGGTCCGGGTCCCACATGCCCTGGGTGTTGCCCTTGTGCTCCACCTCGATGATGCGCTCGGGGTAGGCCACGCGGAACTCGTGGGCCACGCGCAGCACCAGGTCCTTGAGGTCCACCGGCCGGGGCTCAATCGCCACGCCGCCCATCAGCCGGGTGCGCGTGAAGTCCAGCAGCAGCCGGGTGAGTCGTTCAATGCGCACCGCCGCGGTGGCGATGCGCTGGCTGGTGCGCCGGGCGTCCTCGGCCGTGCCGGACTCCGCCATGACGCGAGACCAGTTCATGATGGCGCCCAGCGGGCTGCGGATGTCGTGGCTGACGATGCCCATCAGCTGCTCCTGGAACTCGGAGTGCCGGCGCGCCTCTTCCTCCGCCCACTTGCGCTGGGTGATGTCGCGGCTGATGCCGAACAGGCCCACCACCTTGCCGTCCGCGTCCCGCAGCACGCCCTTGGTGGACAGCCACACGCGAGGGCCCTCGACGCCCGGCTGGCCATCCTCGTAGGTGACGGTGCGGCCGAAGGCGAGCACCTCCCTGTCGTTGGCGGCGTTGACGCGGGCCACTTCGGGGGCGAACAGCTCGTGGTCCGTGCGGCCCACCATCTGCGCGACTTCGTAGCCCACCGCGCGCGCGCCCGCGTTGTTGATGAGCTGGTAGCGGCCCTCCAAATCCTTCGTGTAGACGGCGTCCGTCGTGCCCTCGTGGATGGCGCGGAACACCTCGCTGGCGCGCCGCAGCTCCTCGCGCACCCGGTGCTCTCCGGTGATGTCGCGGCAGTGCACCAGGAGGCCCCCGGGCACCGCGCGCGCACGCACGTCGAAGCACAGCTCCCGGTCCGGCCACTCGTGCTCGAAGCGCGCGGCGGCCTGCTGGGTGGCGGGCTGCTCGAAGCGCAGGTGGTGGCGCAGCTCCAGCAGGCCGGGGCACGCGCGGCGCACGTCGTCACCGGGGCCGGCGGCGCCGTCCAGCAGCTCCACCATGCGCGGGCTGACGTAGGTGAAGCGCCACGCGGCGTCGAGCGTGAAGAAGGCGTCCGGCAGTCCCTCCAGGAGCGCATGGAGCGGTACGCCGGACGCCTCGGATGTCGCGGGCGGGGCCGGGGGACGCTGGCGCTTCTTGGCGGGGGTGGGGGGCATGCGTCGTGGGGGTTTCGCGGGAGGCCAGGGTCCAGGGGTGAGCGGAGCGGGATGGGCCGTCAGCCCGTGGGCGGACGGTCCGGCGCGTTCCCTGGCGCCCACGGGGGAGCGCCTGGCGTGCGAAGCCGTCGCGGCGCGGCGCCTGTCGCCCGGATGGGGGCGAAGGGTGCCACTGGCGCGAGGGCGCTTCGTGCTTCCGCGTGGGCCGATGCACGGAAGGGGGCGAGGATGAGGGCTGCGGTGAGGCGGAGGCGCATCCGGGCTGAACCATACCCCGCTCGCCGTCTCCCGCGAGCGGCCCCTGGAGTCTCACCCCCTTGCTCGGCGCATTCCGGGGGTTGGAGGGGCTCCGGCTGCAACTCGAACGGACGAATGCGCTCCAGGTGAATACGGGTTCAGATAGCCTGGAAAATCGAGCCGACCTGGGATGTGCCGCTTTGGGCTGGAGTCCGGGAGACCCGGCAGGTGGGTCGGCCGGGGCTTGGGGGGAGGGGCGGGCCCGTTGGGGGACTCCACCCCGGCGGTGGCTCAGGCGGACTTCTTGGCTTCGGCGTCGTCCTGCTCGAAGAGGCTCTCCAGCTCCTTGCGAGCGCGGGCGGCGGCCTCCACGAGCTTCTTCTCATCGCGGTGGAAGTGGGCCGACTCGCGCAGGAGCTTCTCGTCGTGCTCTCTCAGGCGCTCCATGACGCGGTGGCTCTCGGAGAAGGTGAGGCCCATCGTCTGGAGGATGTCGCCGCCCATCTCGATGCTGCCGGCGAGCGTCTCGCGCATGACGTGCTCGATGCCCATGTCCAGCAGGCGGTAGGCGTGCGTCCGGTTGCGGGCGCGGGCGAAGATGGTGAGGTGGGGGAAGTGCTCCTTCACCGTCTGGGCGGTGCGCATGGAGGCCTCGACGTCGTCGATGGCGAGCACGAAGACGCGGGCCTTGTCGGCGCGCGCGGCGCGCAGCAAGTCGAGCCGGGAGGCGTCGCCGTAGAACACCTGGCTGCCGAAGCGCTTCATGAAGTCGATGTGCTCGGGGCTGGCGTCAATGGCGGTGAAGGTGATGCGCTTGGCGCGCAGCAGGCGGCCGACGACCTGACCCACGCGGCCGAAGCCGGCGATGATGACGGGGTGGTCCTCGTCGGGGGCGACGTCGTACTCGCGGGCCTGGGCCTTCTTCTGGAAGCGGGGGCGGCCCCAGCGCTCATAGGCGACGTAGAGCAGCGGCGTGGTGGCCATGGACAGGCCCACGACGACGACGAGCAGGTCCGCCAGCTCCGTGGACATGACGTGGAAGGACACGGCGAGGGCGAAGAGGACGAAGGCGAACTCGCCGCCCTGGGAGATGACGACGCCCAGGCTGAGCGACGGCTCGTTCTCCTTGAGGGTGAAGCGTCCCAGGCCGTAGAGCACGGCGCCCTTGAGCGCGACGAGGCCGACGACGAGGCCGGTGATGAGGCCGGGGCGCTCGATGATGAGGCCCAGATTCACGCTCATGCCCACGGCGATGAAGAACAGGCCGAGCAAGAGGCCCTTGAAGGGCTCGATGTCGGCCTCGAGCTCGTGGCGGTACTCGGACTCGGACAGGAGGACGCCGGCGAGGAACGCGCCCAGGGCCATGGAGAGGCCCACGGCGTTGAGGAGGGCGGCGGTGCCGACGACGACGAGCAGCGCGGTGGCGGTGAAGAGCTCCTGGCTGTGGAAGGACGCGACGGCGCGGAAGAGGGGGCGCAGGAGGAAGCGGCCGGAGAGCACGACGCTGACGAGGACGACGAGGACCTTGAAGCCGGTGCGCCAGCCGGGCTCGTCGGAGGCGGCGTCGGTGTGGCCGAGCAGGGGCAGCAGGGCCAGGAGGGGAATGACGGCCAGGTCCTGGAAGAGGAGGATGCCGAAGGCGAGTCGGCCGTAGCCGGTGGTGAGCTGGTTGCGCTCGGCGAGGAGTTGGAGGGCGAAGGCGGTGGAGGAGAGGGACAGGCCGAAGCCGGCGATGACGGCGGTGCCCAGGGGCAGTCCGAAGAGGAAGCAGGCGGTGGCGAGCAGGGCGCCGGTGATGAGCACCTGGGCGCCGCCCGTGCCGAAGACGGAGTGGCGCAGGTTCCACAGGCGGGAGGGCTGCAGCTCCAGGCCGATGACGAACAGGAGGAGCACGACGCCCAGCTCGGAGAAGTGGAGGACGTTCTCCACGTCGCCGATGAGCTGCGCGCCGGAGGGGCCGATGATGGCGCCGGCCACCAGGTAGCCGAGCACCGAGCCCAGGCCGAGCCGCTTGAACAGCGGAACCGACACCACCGCGGCACCCAGGAACACCAGCGCCTGATGCAGGAAGGACATGCCCCGCTTCCTCGCACGGACGGAGGGGACGGGCAATCCAGCGCGGCTGGCTTGGCTGGTGTGGTCGTTTGACTACGAAGGGACTGGGGTGCGGCGCATGTGAAGCGAGACACGCGTCGCCCTGGGGTGACACACGCGCGAACTCAGGAGCAGGGGACCCATGCCGGATAAGAGACGCCATTCGACTGGGCTCCCGTGGAGTCGACGACATACATCTTGGGTCTTATTTCGCTCCACGCGGGGAACTCTTCGCTGGGCTCGAGGCAGCTATAATAGCCACGCTGAGTGGTTCCCGGGCTGTAGAGCGAGTTGTAGACCTTCTCGGTGGCGTAAAGGTACGTCTGCTGCCCCCAATAGAAGGTGTAGGGCTCGACGCCACCCGAGGCCGAGGCGACACAGCGCAGGGGCTCACCCGGAGGACGGGTACAGGTCAAGGACACCACGGGGGCCGCAAGGCTGGCACCCAGGGCCTCGGTTCCGCTACCCGCTTCTTCGGGGACAGGTTCGCCCGGGCTCGACTCCAGCGCAGGTGCGCCGCCACAAGCTGTCAGCGACAGGGTTGCTGCAAGGACAGCGACAAGGCTCCGGCGGGGAATCACTGAGTATGACATTGTGGATCCTCCAGGGATGGAAGGACTATGCCTGACCGCTGTGTCTGAGAATAGTCGAGTCAGGAATGACATGCGGAGGAAGCCCTTCTGCTCGTCAGGAAATGGCTCCAACTCTCCCGTGCCTGAAAGGGGCACCGCACGTCGCAGGTGCCCCGGAGGCGCCATTACGGGCAGAGGGCGATAGTGCAGTACGGCGGCAAGCCCCCTGCCTGGTAGCAGCAGTTCTGGTTGTCGCGACAATAGACGGTGTGATTTCCATCCGAACATTCGTAGACGCGTTGGTCCTGCGACTGCATTTCGTCCGCCGTGGGCTGCTGTGACTCAGTGGGAGCGGCATCATCCAGTGCTCCGCCGCAGCTCACGGACAGCAGCGCCGCAGCCAACATCGCACCTCTGACGAGCGTCTTCATTTGCATGAATCCCTTCTCCCATGGGCACCGGGACGGTGTGCCGCCAGGATAGCATTGCGCGCCAGGGCACTGCCCTCGGACGAGCTACAGTCCACTCATGGACAAACCCCCCGAGGCATGCCGCGCCGAGCCTTGCACTTGTTCGACGCTCGAAGCCTTTCAGTTCCTCGGTCACGCCGCGCGGGCGCATCTGGTTGCATGCCGTGGAGCAACGCCATGGATGTCGCCTTGGGGGCCTCTCTCACGCGACAACTCACCAAACGAAAGCGGCTCAATCTCGGCATCGCACTGGGACGGGGCCTCGTGGCGGCGTGCCCAGGTCCGGGTCGGCAAGGAGACCAACGACCTGTCTCCACGAACCCAGGCGCTGTTGTTGAAACTGCTAGCCGACTGACGCAACCGGCGCCCGCGCGGTAATTCAGCAAGACGTGCCTGGCGCGGGCCCTGAGGTGACGACCTACCCCATGGTGTTCTTCTTGTTGTGGAATAGCGGGTCCCCGAGCCGGCAGACGTTCTTCCCCTCGAACTTCACATCGAACGAGTACAGCATGAATTCCGCGGGCCCCTGGGTCGAACCGCTCACGACACCTCCCCCGGCGGTCCCAGCCTCATCACCTGATGTCGACTTGTATTGCGCCCCCTTCACCATGGGCATCTTTCCATTGACCGTCACCTTTTTCGGTCCCTTGCTCGCATCCGAAGACTTGCCGATGTTTGGATAGGGGATGGGCACGGGCCCTCCCGGACTGGGCGTCTTGCATACATCTGGAAAGACGATGCTCTGCCCGCCTCCGTCCTCTGTCGCAATCCCTCGCCCATTGGCGAAAATCTTGGTTCCCATCCAGTTCTCCTCGGGTGTTGCCGTCCGCATCGCCAGGCATGGACATGCCTGGCTATCCCTGCACTCCCTCCAGGGCTTTCACCCCGAAGCGTACTTCCTGAATCTTCAGTGAGCGTTTGTCGCAGTTCACGGCCCCGCGCCATGTGAGGCATATCTGTCCGGCGTCTGGCTCCAGCGACACGGTTTCCAGCCGGAGAACTGGGCGTTCCAGCATCCCGCCGATGCATGCCTCGACCTTCCACTCACAACAGGGCAGCGCGAAACGATGACTCCCCTGGGGCGACACGTTCAGCAGCTCCACCTCTTCGCCTCCCTTCAACCCCTCGTGTGCCCGTAAGGAGGGCGGCGCCACCTGGAAGAAGGCCGGACTGAAATCCACCGGAAGATAGGGGGCACGGGTCGACTTCCAGGCCGCGCCGTAGGTTCCCGCACACCCCTTTCGAGGTTGCCAGGACGGAGCTATCGGGCCCGGGGCCATGGGAGCAGGCGTGTCCGAGATGCCGCGGATGAGATTCTCGGGGTCCTCGAGATTGGGAAGAGCGCGTCCCTTCATTTCCGAAGCGCTGCGCCTTCCCCTGAAACCTTGGCCCACGGGATTGCGTGCTTCACCCTGCACCTCTCCACCCTCTGTCTCATGAAGGCCTCCAAAGGCCCTCTCCCAAACGAGCGGCATCGTCACGAAGGGTTCCGGAGATGATGCCGTGGGAGAAAACACGCCCCCTTGCCACTGGCGATCCCCGAAGACCTGAAGCACTTGCCGAACAGGCCCCACGCGAACGGAGACCCAACATGTGTCGACGGGCTTCCCGCGCGGTGCGTAGGCCGAGCCTTTCAACAGGATATCCGTCCCTGGCTTCAGCAGATGCGCCTCGGTCGCATGCTTGAGGCTCGATTGTCCGGGGGCGCCCCAGTGCTCATCCGCCAGCACCAGCGGCTGCTGCTTTGACGCAATGGACAGGCGATTCCCCTCCAGCTCGAACGTGGCCTTGACCACCGTGTAAAGCGTGTCCACTCCCTGTTCATCTGGGAACAGGAACAAACCCGGCACAAAAGGAGACTCGTTGCGGAGCTGGAGCATGGATATCCAAGAAGCCTCGACCCGAGGTTCATCTCCATTCGAGGCGGCCAAGGGGAAGCGCCGCGGCCTTTGCCTGTGTCAACGCGGTGTACTGGATGCGCGTCCAGGCTCGAGTTGGGACGAAGAGTCTTCGGCGGGTGCGTAAATCCAATGCTCGCGCCAGCACGTGCCGACGTCGCAAGGGGCCTTGCTCCAATGCCGCGAGGAGCACACCTGCCTGGAAGGGGTGCCCCCTCAAATAGCGAGTTCTCCCGTCGAGATTCGCACGGGTCGCATGCCACCAGCGGGCGACGGCTTCGACATCCGGCACGGGAAGTTCGTCCTCGGGTCGCGGCACGAGGTCCGCATCGAGGTCCTCCTGGTTCAGGGGAATGGGCTCTTCCAGGGCCTCCTTCGGGAGCGCGACATATGTTCCTTCCAGTCGCAGCCCTGAGATGGCGCAAAAAGCCTCTCCCGCGAGCCGGGCCACCTTCAGATTCGAATCCTCCATCCATTCCAGGCAGGCGTCCGCGGCGGCAAGTCGTCCACTGAACCCGAGTGCCCATAGCGCTTCCATGCGCCTTTCGGGCACATGCAGTAGCGAGAGCAACAGCGCCAGCTCCGTCTCTTCACTCCCCAGCGCCCAGAGGATCATGGGCTCACGGGCGTGGTCGTCCCCCTTCTCCACGGCCTTCTGGCAGGCAGCCCATGCATCGCGAACCCCCATCGCCAATCCCCACTCGATGGCTGCATCGCGAATGTCCGGATGAGCGGAGACAAGGGCGTGCGTGAGTGCTTTTCGGGGAGTTGAATCCGACAGGTTGCGGATTCCCTTCATGGCGGCGATACGGACCCGTGAGTCGTCGCTGGTGAGGAATGGCACCAACCGGGAGTCCTCGATGTCGTTTCGGGCGACGAGCACCTCCAACGCCGTGGCGGTCACGTCCAGGTCGTCCGAGGACAGCAGTGGCTGCAGGACGTTCCCGAGTCGTGACTGGTCGCAGAGCTCCAAGGCTCTCCGCACGGCGGGGCGCTGGGCCAGGCTCGCACCTCGCACCAGGGCCAGTACGCCTTCGGGTACTGCCTTGACCAACAAGGCGTAGGCCACGGCGCTTGCGCGCCAGTCCTCCTCGGAATCCAGACCAGGATGGAGAAGGGCTTCCGCCACTTCCTCCCCGCCTTCCGCCAGCCCCTCCAGGTGAGCCAGCAGCCGGACTTCCAGCTCCGCCAGCTCCGAGAGGTCATGGTCCGGCGCAAGCAAGGCTTGCTCCCATCGCCCCCACAACCAGGTCGCCTCGTCGAGATGCTCCTCGAATACGTCCTTCATGTATCGCATGGTTGCGTGCTCATCCGAGCTGGATCGACCCACCCTTGATGCGATTCACGCCTTCGGACTGCGTCTCGACATAGGTTCCCTTGATGATGATCTTGCCGTTGCGCCGCAACGTGATGCTCGCCTTGCCGCACTGGAAGACCAACTCATCCCCACCTTCGATGACATGAACCGAAGAGGTCAGGTCCGTGGTCGCTGGTGGGGGAAGTGAAGCAGGGGGAGGCCCCAACGAAACGATGATGGGGAGCTGGGCATGTCCATCCTCGAAGCGCAGCTCGACCCGCCGTCCGCCTTCGATGGAGGCACGCACCGCGCTCGAATCGAGTGGAATCGTCTTGCGAGCGATTCTGGGCCCCTGCGTGTTGCCGATGAAATCCACGAGAGGCTGCCCTTGTTCGTCCATTCCGACGATGCGGCCCTCACGACCCTCCCAGATACACTCATCCGCTTCTTCTTCGACAAGACCACTCCCCAGCTGCGTGGGCATTGGCGAGGCCATGAGTCCCGGCTCGTTGGCAAGGGTGTTCTTCTGGCAATACGCTACCACTGCATCGGTTGTCAGACAAAACAGCTGGAATGCCTGCTAAGAAAGAGCCCGGTGTTGAACTCTGTCGTCTGGACAGTGGGGCGGTGTGGCTGGGATTCACACTGCTGCCCACTTGGGCCAGGAGAGGCGGAATTCCATGAACGAGATTGCAGACATCCTGTCCATTGGAATGACCACGCCCGTAGGCCTCACTGCCGGAGCCTCGGCGGCGGCTGTGCGGGCGGGCATCTCCCGCGTGAAGCTTTCCTCCATCCAGGACAGCAGACTTCAACCCTTGCGCGCGGCCTTCCTGGAAGACGAATACCTGCCACCGCTGACCAAGGGACTGCGGTTCGATGAGCGTCCGCTGACGTCCCGCTACCGGCGCATGCTCCGGCTGGCGACGCGAGCGCTCCAGGAGGCGTGTCCTGATGGTGATGTTCCACCTCTGTTCCTGGCTCTGTCCGAGACGCCGAACCCGGAGGAGCCCATCGGTGCTTCCTTCCTCGAACACCTGTCCGTGCAGTCCGGCGTGAAGTTCGACCTGTCCCAGAGCCGCGTCTTCCCTCTGGGAAGAGCTGGGGGGCTGGTGGCCATGGAGCGCGCCTGCCATGCCTTGCGCGAAGGACGCTTTCGCACGGTGCTCGTGGGAGGTGTGGACACCTACCTGGACCTCGGCTTGCTCGGGGCCTTGGAAATGGAGGGCCGGCTCCTCGTGGAAGGCGCGCTCGACGGGTTCATTCCAGGAGAAGGGGCGGCCTTCCTGCGCCTCGGGACATCCTGGGAGGCGCGGCGACGGAAACGCGCTCCCCTGGCGCGGTTGCTGGCGCTCGGCCAGGACAAGGAACCGGGGCATCTCTACAGCCAGGAGCCCTACCGGGGAGAGGGGCTTGCCCGAGCCCTGGGGCGCCTTTTCGCTGCCAGCGAGGCGCACCGGCCGAGGGTTCGCAGCGTGTATGCCAGCTTCAACGGCGAGAACTTCTGGGCCAAGGAGTGGGGTGTCGCGCATTTGCGCCACAGCCAACACTTCGAGGAGCACCTGCACCTCGAGCACCCCATCGAGTGCATGGGAGACGTTGGCGCCGCACTCGGCCCCATGATGTCGGGTCTCGCGGCCCTGGGGCTCGACAAAGGCTACCGGGCAGGACCCATCCTCGTGTGGGCCTCTTCGGACCGGGAGAGCCGAGCCGCGGTGCTCCTGGGAGAAGCACGCGGAGGTTGAATCCGGGCACCAGCCTGTTCAGGACTCCTCGACCTCGATGGCGGAGATTCCCCAGCCGCCCTTCCGGGGATGGTCCTGAAGAGCGTCAATGACACGCTCACTCGCGAGGAGTGTCCCCATGTTCTCAGCCAGCCGGAACAAGTCGAAGGGGCGCGCCTTCTTCCCATCCACCACGAGTTCCGTGAAGCCAGCGAAGGGCGTTCCGCCTGGAGAACTCATGATTTCGGTATACTTCGACTTCGACATGTCCGCTGCCGCCACCAGGCCGAGGACGTTGATGGCGAAATATCCACGCCATTGCGCACCTACCCCCTTTCCCTGGATGGTCGCCTCGAAGCACTCGAAGTTGTCCACGCCAATCCGCCTGAGGAGCTCCACGAGGTCGGCGGACCACACCGGAATGGATGCTCCAAGAAAGGCCTTGGGCGGGTTGGTCTGAGTGAAGTTCGACTCGAAGACGAGAGGGCGCGGAAGCGGCTCTGTGATTCGCGCTCCCCCCAGGAACGTGGTGCCAAACCCCGGAAGAGGAGGGTCTTCCCTGAGGCCAGCGGTCGCGTAGATATCGGGCTCGAGTCGGAAGAACATGCGCGCTTCCTCGGATTACAATGAACGAATCTTCTTGGATTTGAGTGCCTGGCTCCGCCGCATGGCGTGTGCCGAAATGAAGTACGTCCAGGACGCGGGACTCGACAGTTGAATCTCGTTGCGAATCCATCCCGAGATGAGGTCCAGCATCTCATTGACCCGCCAGGCGGGGTCATAGGGCGGTTTCGAGGGCTTCGCCTCGCAAAGAGAGCACACCTTCGACCAGGCCACGATTCGATTGTCGAGTTCGGTCAGGCGCTTGGATACGACATTCGGGTAGCTCTCAGCGGAGCCCTCCTCATCGGTGATGGCATGCTTCCCGTAATGGAACTGGCCCTCCGTCTTCATGGCGAAGTCGGCAATCTCGTTCTTCTCCAACTGCGTCAGCGCGTCGGGGTGGGGACTGGGATGTGCATCACGCTCCCAGGGGCGCTCCGGGGTGCGGCCTCGGAGCTTCTTGACGTTCTCCGGAGCGGATGCGAGCCAGGCACCATTGTCTGGGTTGTTGATGGAGTATCCCGTGTCCTTCTTGATGGCCTTCCCTTTGCGTATCCATCTCTCGATGGAGTGTCCGTCCATCACCTTTGCGTCGCCTTCCGACTTGAGCAGGCGTTGCTTGCCAGGGATGAGGTGGTGGGCTTCGTACGAATAGGGACCGAATTCCGGATGTGATAACGGAGGCGACGGCCTGGGCTGTGCCTTGGATTTCGCCTGCCGCTGCTCCCCTCCATCCTTGGGCCTCGCTCCCCCCTGCTGTGACGGGAGTTCGTCCGGAGCCACCATGATTTTCCCGAGAACCGTACCGGTGGCCTTCGCACCAGGATGACTGACGAAGTCCTCGTCCTTCGTCGCGGGACAGAATGGGCATTTCTCCGGGTCATGGGCGGATGCCTGCGAGATGACTTCTCCCATTTCCATAAGCGCTCCCCTCCATCCGAATGCACCCATCTGTCTAGTCCTTCCAAGGCCTCTGGGTCTAGCGGGGAGAAGTCTGGCGGAGGCCGGAGCTGAAGCCAGTTGTGCGAAGCTGGACGACGTCAGTGCATGGGCTCATACCCTGCACAGGTCGTAGTGGTGTCACCGGCTTCGGTTGATGCCCGATGACGCGGCCGGTGCCCGCGCGGTGATCCACCAGCAGGCCGCGGTGAAGCGGATCTCATCCCCCTGCACGAAAGTCCCGAAGGCCCCACGCACCGCGTCGAGGACCCGCGTGCGAGTCGCGTCATCCGCCCCTTGAAGGAATGCTCCCACGGGACCGAGCCGCGACAGGTAACGGACCAGGTCCTTCTCCGGGAAGGCGCAGTTCACGTCGATGGGCCGGAGCTCGACCTCGCCCCATCCACTCTGTTCCAGGAGGGCTTGGACGCGGCTCGGGTCCGCGAACGCGAACTGCCCCGGTCCCTCTGTCTTCCGAGCCGGGAGGTTCGGCAACAGCGGCGCGGCCGCGCGCTCGGCCGTGGTCATGAACGGATTCTCCGAGCCACTCCGCCAGGCGATGAACCTCACCACGCCGCCGTCCCTCACCGCCCCGCGCAGGTTCGTGAAGGCCCGGACCGGGTCGTCGAAGAACATCACCCCGAAGCGCGAGATGAGCACGTCGAAGCTCGCGGGCTCGAACGCGTGGCCCTGCGGGTCGGCGTGGATGAAGCGCGCCGGTGTTCCGTCCTGCTCGGCCCGTGCCCGGGCGACGGCGAGCATCGGCTCCGAGATATCGATGCCGACACAGCGGCCCTGTGCTCCCAGGTGCCGTGCGACAGCGAGCGTGGTGGCGCCCGTGCCACAGCCGATGTCGAGCACCCGGCCTCCGGAGTCCGGGGACACCGCCGCGACGAGCAGGTCCTCGAACGGCTTGAACATCCCGTCGAGCACCTCCCGCAGGTCGACCCAGGCGTTCCCGGAGGTGCCGTTCCACATCTTCGTCTGCTCGTTCTCGGGCGCGTTCGTGGCACTCATACGTGTCTCCTTCGACTTGCCTTCAGGCAGCGGAAGCTCAACTGTGCCAGTTCAAGTCGACTTGAGGTCAAGCGGGTGAGAGACCTGGACATCACGGAGGTGGCGCGCCAGTCCGGCGTTCCCGCCTCCACGCTGCGGTTCTACGAGGCCAAGGGCCTCCTGTCCTCCACGGGCCGCCGGGGCCTGCGCCGACTGTTCGCTCCCGACGTCCTGGAGCGGCTGGCGCTCATCGCCCTGGGGCGCTCCGCCGGCTTCTCCCTGGAGGACATCGCGCGCATGTTCGCGCCGGATGGACGCCTGCGCCTGGACCGGAAGCTGCTCTCGGCCAGGGCGGACGACCTGGACAGGACGATTCGCGAACTCGGCGCCCTGCGCGACGGCCTCCGCCATGCAGCCGTCTGCCCCGCGCCTGGCCACCTGGAGTGCCCCACCTTCCGCCGCCTCCTGCGCTCCACCGCGCCGGCCGCGCGGAGCAAGCGAACACCGCCGAAATCGCGGCGTTAGTCCGCACTGTCCGCTCGCTCCCTCGAACGCCCGCGCCACGGGGACGATGCCGAAGCGCTCGCGCCCTTTCACTTTCAGGCGGTGCCCGGGAGGCCCGCATGAGCAAGGACAAGCGCAAGAAGCAGGGTGGCAACGGTGGTGGCGGGGGTGTGAAAGCGGACACGCCGATGAAGACCTACCGGGAGGGAGAGCGCTTCCCGGGCCGCATCGGTCGCACGTACGACGAATCCGAGCCGGCCTTCCCGATGCCGCCCAAGGCCCCGAAGGACGCGCCCAACATCCTCTACGTCATCCTGGACGACGTCGGCTTCGGCTGGTGTGAGCCCTTCGGCGGCATGATTCGCACGCCCACGCTGATGAAGCTGGCCCAGCAGGGCCTGCGCTACACGCACTTCACCACCACGGCGCTGTGCTCGCCCACGCGCTCCTGTCTCGTCACGGGCCGCAACCACCACTCCGTGGGCATGGCCAACATCACCGAGCTGGCCACGGGCTTCCCCGGCTACAACGGCCGTCAGCCGCAGGACAAGGCGGGCATTCCCGCCATGCTCCATCAACACGGCTACACCAGCTACTGCATCGGCAAGTGGCACAACACGCCCTCTGAAGAGACGACCATCGCCGGGCCCTATGACCGCTGGCCCACGGGCTCCGTCTTCGGCTTCGACCGCTTCTATGGCTTCCTCGGCGGTGACTGCGACCAGTGGGAGCCGAAGCTCTTCCTGGACCGCGAGGCCGTCGACGCCCCGGCCACGCCCGAAGAGGGCTACCACCTGTCCGCGGACCTGGTGGACCGGGCCATGAGCTGGATTTCACAGCACCACTCGGCGGACCCGGAGAAGCCGTGGCTGACGTGGCTCGCGCTCGGGTGCGCGCACGCGCCCCACCACGTCGCGCCGGAGTGGGCGGACAAGTACAAGGGCCAGTTCGACCTGGGCTGGGACGCCTACCGCGAGAAGGTGCTGGCCCAGCAGAAGAAGCTGGGCATCATCCCCGAGCACTCGAAGCTCGCGCCCATGCTGGAGGGCGTGCAGCAGTGGGACTCGCTCTCCGCCGACGAGAAGCGCCTCTTCGCGCGCATGGCGGAATTGTACGCGGGCTTCATCGAGCACGCCGACGCGCAGCTCGGCCGGCTGATGGAGTTCCTGGAGCGCACCGGCCAGCTCGACAACACGCTGGTGTTCGTCTTCATCGGGGACAACGGCTCCTCCGGCGAGGGCACGCTGTCGGGCCTGTTCAACGAGCAGTCCATCGCGAACAACGTCCAGGAGACGGTGGCGCAGAACGTGGCGCGCATCGACCAGTTCGGCCAGCCCGGTTCGTACAATCACTACCCGGTGGGCTGGGCCATGGCGGGCAACACGCCGTTCCAGCTCTGCAAGCAGTACACGCACTTCGGCGGCGTGCGAAACCCGCTCATCGTCCACTGGCCTCGCGGCATCGAAGCCAGGGGCGAGCTGCGCACGCAGTACCACCACTGCATCGACATCGTCCCCACGATTCTGGAGGCGATTGGCGTGGAGGCACCGCGCTTCATCAACACGGTGCAGCAGGCGTCCGTCGAGGGCTTCCCGATGAACTACTCGTTCAACGACGCGGAGGCGCCGACCAACCACGTCACCCAGTACTTCGAGATGCTCGGCAACCGGGGCCTGTACCACGACGGCTGGAAGGTCGTGACGTACCACGGGCGCAAGCCGTGGGAGAACAAGGCGCGGTGGAGCTTCGACGAGGACCACTGGGAACTCTACAACGTCGTGGACGACCCCACCGAGTCCAATGACCTGATGAAGGGCAGGGACCGCGCCAACCTCAGCGACCCGATGGTGAAGAAGCTCATCGAGCTGGTGGGCCTGTGGTGGGCGGAGGCGGGGCGCTACCAGGTGCTGCCGCTGGATGACCGCTTCCAGATGCGCGCGCTGGGCCGCGCGGGGCTCTACGCGGAGCGCGAGCGCATGACGTATTACGAGGGCGCCGTGCGCATCCAGGAGTTCGCCGGTCCGGACACCAAGAACCGCTCCTGGGAGATGACGGCGGAGGTGGAGGTGCCCGCGGGCGACGCGAATGGCCCCGTCGTCGCGCTCGGTGGAAGCTCCGCGGGCTTCACGCTGTACCTCAAGAAGGGCGTGCCGGTGTTCTGCTACAACTTCCCCGGGCCCGAGCTCACATACCTGCGTGGCAAGGACGCGCTGAAGCCCGGCAAGCACCTGCTGCGCTACGAGTTCGAGAAGACCGGACCGGAGCCCTTCGGCGCGGGTGGCACGGGACGGCTCTTCGTCGACGGGAAGAAGGTGGCGGAGGCGCCGATTCCCCGGACGGTGTCGGTGGGCTACTCGATGGATGAGACCTTCGACGTCGGCTGGGACAAGGGCACGGCGGTGAGCCCCGAGTACCCGTCCAACTCCCGCTTTACCGGCCGCGTGCTGCGCGTGGACTTCGACCTCAAGCCGGACTTCCACCCGGACCACGCGGACCCGACGAAGAAGGCCGAGGCCCGCTTCCAGCACGAGATGCTGCGGCAGTAGCGCGCCGAAACGCTCCCGGCCCACCGCGCCGGGAGCGTCACTCCCGAAGTCACTTCAGACAGACGGCCTCGACGTTGTTGCCGTCGGGGTCCTTCAGGAACGCGGCGTAGTACGTGGGGCTGTAGTCGGCACGCACGCCAGGCTTCCCGTTGTCCTTGCCGCCAGCCTCCAGTCCGCCTGCGTGGAATCGGTCCACGGCGGCGTGCTGCGAGGCGCGGAACGCCAGGTGGCCACCAGGCCCCGTCGCGCCTTGCGTGGGGTAGAGCCACAGCGCGGGCTCACCCGGAGGGCCGAAGCCCGCGCTCGAGTCGTCCCGCGAGCACAATCCAAACCCCAGGGGCGCGAGCGCGGCGGTGTAGAAGCGCACGCTGGCGTCCAGGTCCTTCACCTTCAAGCCGATGTGGTCGAACACGATGACCTCTGTGTGAGAGAGGCCGTCACCGTACGGGGCGGAGCCCGAGTCGCTCTTGGAGGAAATTGCGCTCGCCCCGGGCCGCCTGACGGAAGCGTCCGGGAGACACGCCCGCGGCGCGGTGGAAGGTGCGCACGAAGTTGGAGAGGTCGCCGAAGCCCACGTCGAAGGCCACGTCGGTGATGGAGCGCGAGTCATCCGCCAGCAGGCGCGCGGCATGGCGCAGCCGGGAGCGCAGCAGGTACTGGTGCGGCGTTACGCCGACGACCTTCGAGAAGAGCCGCAGGAAGTGGAACGCGCTGAGCCCCGCCTCCCTCGCCGCGCCCTCCAGGTCGATGTCCTCGCGCGAGTGCGCATCCAGCCACAGCGCCGTCTCCACCACGCGCCGCCGGTCCACGGGCCGCGCCGAAGGGGCCTTGTCCTTGCGTCCGGTGATGACCTCGGCGAAGCGGGCCGCGAACACCAGTCCCACCTCGTCCATCCCCACGTCACTCGCGCCCTCGGCGGTGGCCTGGGCCAGCTCCCCCAGCACCATCAGCTCCGGCAGGGGAGGCACCCCGCCGCTCCGCCAGGCATCGGGCGACAGCCCCATCGACTCCAGCAGCGCCGGGGCCAGCTTGAAGGACAGGCACTCATCGCCGCGGAGGTGCTCGTGCGAGCACATGTACTCATCCCCGGGGTGGCCAATCAGCAGCGAGCCGGCGACCAGCTCGAAGGCCTCGCCGCGCGTGCGGTAGCAGAAGGTGCCCTTGCGCACATAGGCCACGGAGAAGGCGCGGTGCTGCTCGACGAAGGGCGCGTCCTCGGGGCCGGCGTCGCACCGGAAGTCCAGCACCTGAATCGACTCACGCTCCAGGACTGTCGAGACCCGCATCGCCGGCCCAAGCTAATGGCCGGGCCCCACCCGGGCAACGGAAAGCCACGGCCGTGACTACTCGTCCTCCTGCTGACCGAAGAGCAGCCGCAGCAGGCCAAGGTCCTCCGTGTGGCTGATGACATACACGTGGTCCCCTTGCAGGAACACGGTGTCACCCTTGGGGGCAATCAACTCCTGGCCGCGCACCAACAGCATCGCGGAGGAGCCCGGGGGAAAGGGCAGGTCCGCCAGCCGCTCGCCGGCCACGGCGGATGCCTTGTCGATGTAGAACGAGCTGACCTCGCCCTTGAGCAACTGGGTGGAGGCGATTTCGAGCACGGCCTGGGGCGGCTCGGGCACGTTGGCGGCCAGGCCCAGCTTGCGCGTCACCCACGGCACCGTGGCGCCGGGCACCAGCCCGTTCACCACGACGATGAAGAACACGATGTTGAAGATGTCTCGCGAGCCCGGCGTGCCGGACAACACCGGGAAGGTCGCCAGGATGATGGGCACCGCGCCGCGCAGCCCCACCCAGCCCGTGTAGACGATTTCGCCCACCGGAAACCGGAAGGGCAGCAGGCACAGCAGCACCGCCAGCGGCCGCGCCAGGAAGGCCAGGATGAGGCCCAGGCCCAGGCCCACCCACGCCACCTCCACCAGGTTGCGCGGATACACCAGCAACCCCAGCACCAAAAACATCAGCACCTGGGACAGCCACGCCAGCGCGTCGTGCACGCGCAACAGGCCCGTGCGATAGCGGATGGTCTCGTTGCCCAGGGCGATGCCGACGATGTACACGGCCAGGAAGCCGCTGCCGTTCAGGAGCGTGGGCAGGCCGAAGGCCAGGAGCGCCAGCGCCAGCGTCATCACCGGGTACAGCCCCGCCACGCGCAGCCGCAGCCGCTTGAGGAGCAGCCGCGCCCCCCAACCCATGGCCAGGCCCAGGCCGGCGCCCACCACCATCTGCACCAACGCCTCCCACGCCAGCTCCCACCCCGGCGGCTTCCCGCTCGCCAGGGTGTGCGTCAGCCCGGTGGTGAGGATGACGGCCATGGGGTCGTTGAGCCCCGACTCCAGCTCCAGCGTGGTGCCCACCCGCCGCTTCAGGTGCAGCCCGCTGCCACGCAGCACGGAGAAGACGGCCGCCGCGTCCGTGGAGGAGACGATGGCACCCAACAGCATCGCCTGCGTCCACCCGAAGCCGAACAGGAAGTGCGCCGCCGCGCCCATCAGCGCGGCCGTGGCCACCACGCCCACCGTGGCCAGCGCCGCCGCCGGGCGCAGCGCGGAGTGGATGGCCGCCAGCGGCGTGTTGAGGCCGCCGTCGAAGAGGATGAGGACCAGCGCCACCGTGCCCAGCCGGAAGGCGAAGCCGTAGTTGTCGAAGTCGATGCCACCGGGCCCGTCCGAGCCCGCCGCCATGCCCACGCCCAGGAACAGCAGCGCCACGGGGATGCCGAAGCGGCCGGAGGCGCGACTGAACAGCACGCTGAGCGCGAGCAGCGCGCCGCAGACGGCGAGCAGGAAGGCGGTGGGGAGCGGCTCCGTGGTGACCATGTCCGGGGAGGACTCTACTCGTCCCCGGAGAAACTCAGGCGTCCACGCGCGACGACGTGCGGGGGGAGTGGGTGGCGGAGGACAGCGGCAACGTGAAGGAGAAGGTGCTTCCCTTGCCCGGCGTGCTCCGGGCCTGGATGCTGCCGCCGTGGGCCTCGACGAGCCCCTTGGCGATGGCGAGCCCCAGGCCCGTGCCCCGGCTGGCCGCGTCGCGCGCCTGCCAGTACCGGTCGAAGATGTGCGGCAGCGCCTCCGCGTCGATGCCAGCGCCCGTGTCCTTCACGTGGAAGCACACCTCGCCGTCGCGCACGGCCGCTCCCACATCCAGGTCCCCTCCCGCCGGAGTGAACTTCACCGCGTTGCCCAGGAGGTTGCCCATCACCTGCAGCACGCGCGTCCGGTCGCAGCGCGTGCGCACGTCCTCGGGCGGCGGCTGGGGATGCAGGTGCAGCCCCTTGGCCTCCGCCAGGGGACGGATGGACTCCATCGCCTCCGCGACGAGCCCCGCCACCGAGTGCTCTCCCAGCTCCAGCGGCAGCCCGCCCGCCTCCAGCCGGCCCCAGTCCAGCAAGTCGGAGATGAGGCGCGACATCCGGTCCGTCGCGTCCTGGATGCGCGTGGCCTGCTTCGTGACGATTTCCCCTCCCGGCCGCGCGCCCGGCCCGCGCAACAGCAGCGCCGCGCCCAGCTGCACCACGCCCAGCGGGTTCTTCAAGTCGTGCGAGACGACGGCCAGCAGGTCCTCGCGCGCCCGCGCGGCCCGGCGCGACTCGCCCACCAGTCGCGCGTTGTCGATGGCCAGGCTGGCGCGCAGGCACAGGTCCTCCGCCAGCGCCAGGTCATCCGGCCCATACCGCCGCCCGGAGCCCGAGGAGACGAACGTGACGGCGCCCAGCGTGTTCCCGCGCGCGCGCAGCGGGACAATCATGTACGAGCGCGCCTGGAGCGTGCGCAGCAGGGTGGGGTGCGCGGGCTCCGCCGCCGCCGCGCGCAAGAGCGAGTCCGTCACCGCGGGCACCAGCTCCGACTCCCCGGTGCGCAGCACGCGCAACAGGCCCACCGGCGCGTCGTCGCGCTTCTCGATTCGCTGGGGCAGCGCGCTCGCGCGCTCCTGCTGCGTCGGGTCCAGGCACGCCACCGCCACGCGGGACACGAAGGGGCCCTGCTCCAGCGCGTCCACCAGACACCAGTCCGCCAGGTCCGGCACCGCCAGGTGCGCCAGCAGCGTGTACATGCCGTGCGGGTCGGGCGGATGGGTGAACAGCGTCGTCATCGCCTGATACAGGAACGAGCGGCGGCGCTCGGCCTGTTCGACTTCGGCGCGCGCCAGCTGCTCCAATTCCAGCGCGCGCGAGTACACGGCCTCCGCCTCCGTGAGCGGCCTCGCCGTCACCAGCACGGTGCTGGCGGCGCCGTCTTCGGAAGGCAGCGGCGTGAGCACCAGGGCGTGGCGGCGCAGCCCCGCGTCCACCGGCCACGGCAGCTCCACGGTGATGGCGTCGCCGCGAGTCGAGGCCTGGACCCGCGCCGCCTCCAGCCGCGCGGCGTCCTCCAGGGGCACGCCCAGCTCGCCCCAGTGCCGGCCCGCCAGCCCCTCCAGCCCCTGGCCGAACGCCCGCGCTCCCGACGCGCTGCACGCCAGGATGCGGCCCGTGGCATCCAGCAGGTAGGCCGGGTCGGGAAGCGCCGTGAAGGCGCCGAGGAAGGAAGGCAGGTGTGTACTCATCGAGGTGGGGAGGGCTGACGGGATATTGACATCGCTTACCCCCAAGGCCATTCCAGCACAGGCGGGCTCCGCTCAAGAATCCAATACTGGATGATGTGCCTCACCCCGGCTGCGTGTCGGCTCGGACGGCGAGCAATACCCGGGAGGGCAGGGCGGACAGGGAGACGACCTCGTCCGCCAGGCCCGCGCTCACCACGACGCCCGGCATGCCGAAGACGACGGAGGACTCCTCGTCCTGGGCCAGCACCCGGCCTCCGACCTCTCGCAGCTCCCGGGCCCCCTCCAGGCCGTCCTGCCCCATGCCGGTGAGGATGACGGCCAGCGCCTCGGAGCCGTGCGCGCGCGCCACCGAGCGGAACAGCCACGTCGCGGACGGACGGAAGCCGTTGACGGGCGCCGCCTTGGACACCTGGGCCCGGCCGTCCTGGACGCCCAGGTGCCGGTCATCTGGCGCCAGGTAGACGTGCCCTGGCAGCAGCAGCTCTCCCTCCTCCGCCACCCGCACCGGCAGCGGGCCGGCCGTGGCCAGCCAGGACGCCAGGCCCTGGCCGAAGCCGAGCGCGATGTGCTGCACCACCAGCAGCGGCACGGGGAAGTCCGCGGGCAGCTCCGACAGGAGCCGGAACAGCGCGGCCGGTCCCCCCGTGGACGCGGCCAGGGCCACCACCGCCGGCCGTGACGTCTGCGCGCGGGGCGCGGGCTTGGGCGCGGGCAGGGCCTGCGGGGTGCTCCGGTCCGGCCAGCGCCGCACGACCTTCACCTCGGCCATGGCCTTGAGGGTGTCGCGCAGGCGGCGGCTGTCCGCGTCGAAGTCCGGAGTCTCCGGGCCCAGGGGCTTCTGGAGCACCGCGAGCGCGCCGGCCCGCAGCGCGGCCATGGACGTCTGGATGTCGCGCTCCACCAGCGTGGACACGACGACGACGGGCGTGGGCACCTCCGTCATGATGCGACGGGTGGCCTCCAGGCCATCCATGCGCGGCATCTGGATGTCCATCGTCACCAGATGGGGCCGCAGGCGCTGGGTGAGCTCCACCGCCTCCACGCCGTCCCTGGCTTCTCCCACCACGCTCAGCGCCGGGTCGGCGCGGAGGATCTCCACCAGCAGCCGGCGGGCGGTGGGCGAGTCCTCCGCCACCACGATGCGCAACGGTTCGGTCCTCATAGCAGTCGTCTCAAGGTCTCCAGCAGGCTCGTCGGGTCGAAGGCGCTTTTCACAAGATAGGCACTGGCGCCAGCTTGAAGCCCGCGCGCCTTGTCCTCGGGGCGGCCCCGGGCGGTGACGAGCACCACCGGCAGCCGCGCGAAGCGCGGGGAGGCACGCACGGCCTCGGTGAGGGCGATGCCGTCCATGCGCGGCATCTCCACGTCCAGCACCAGCGCGTCGGCGCCGCCCGCCTGCAGCCGCTCCCAGGCCTCGGCCCCGTCGGCGCAGGGCACCACGTCGTAGCCCGCGCCCTCCAGGATGCTCTGCTCCAGCGCGCGGGTGGTGGGCGAGTCGTCCGCCAGCACCACCCGCCGGCGCGCCCGCTGGGTGGCCGGGGCGGGGAACAGCGCCGTGGAGGGGCGCCCTCCCGCGGCCCGCACCAGCGAGACGGGGTTGAGCAGGAGCGACAGCCGCCCGTCCGGCAGCACCGCCGCCGCGGACACATGGCGGGCGCGGCGCACGCGGGGACCGAGCGCCCGGACGAGCGCCTCCTGCTCCTCCAGGACCTCATCCACCACCAGCGCGGCCCGCGCGGTGCCGGCCGCGAGCACCACCGCGCCCCGGCGCTGACGCGGAGGACCCGGAGGCAGCCCCAGCACGTCCGCCAGTGAGGCCAGGGGCACCAGCGCGTCCGGGGCCACCCACGTCGGGCGGCCCTCCACGTCGCGCACCTCCTCGGGCGCCAGCCGCACCAGCCGCGCCACGCCTTCGATGGCCAGCGCGAGCGTCTGTCCTCCCGCGGACACCAGCAGCACGCGCAGGGTGCTCAGCGTGAGGGGCACGTCCAGCGTGAAGCGCGCGCCCCGCCCGGTCCAGGTGGACACCTCCACCGTGCCGCGCATCGCCTCGACTTCCGTGCGCACCACGTCCAGGCCCACGCCCCGGCCGGCGACCTCCGTGACGCGAGTGGAGGTGGACAGGCCGGAGTGGAAGGCGAGGCGCGCGGCGTCCTCGTCGTCCTCGGGCACGTCGAGTCCCCGGGCCAGCGCGCGGGTGCGCAGCGCTCCCAGGTCCAGCCCGCGCCCGTCGTCCTCCACCGTCACCTCCACGCGGCTGCCGCGCAGGCGGGCCGACAGCGTGACGCGGCCCTCCTCGGGCTTGCCCGCGCGCGCCCGCTCCTCGGCGGACTCCAGTCCGTGGGCCACCGCGTTGCGCACCAGGTGGAGCATGGGCTCGCGCAGGGACTGGAGCAGCGAGCGGTCCAGCTCCAGCGCGCCGCCGTTCACCTCCAGTCGCGCCTTCTTGCCCTCGGAGCGGGCCACGTCGCGCGCGGCGCGCACCAGGCCCTCGCAGCCCTCCATGAAGGGCAGGGTGCGCGCGCGGCGGACCTCGTCGTCCATGCCGGTGGCCACGCCGCTCAAGGTCCGCTGGTCCGCGGCCAGCTCGCGCGTCACGCGCGCCAGCTCCTTCTCGGCCCTGCGCAGCGCACCCTCGGCCTCCGTGCCTTGCACCGCCTCGCGCATGCGCGCCAGCTCCTCGCGCACGCCCTCCAGCGTCTCCGTGCGTCCCTCGAGCCGCAGCGAGGCGACCCGAAGCTCGCCACTGCGCGACAGCAGCGCGTCCAGCTTCTGCGCGGACACCCTCACCGGCAGCGTCGCCTCCAGCGCGGGGCTCGCGGGCGCGTACTCCGGCGTGGAGGGCTCGGCCGCGCGAGAGGACTCTGGGGGGGAGGACTTGGTCGCGCGAGGGGGCTCCGGGGCGGAAGTCCCCGCCGCGCGAGCCTTGTTGGAGGCCGCGGCCGGAAGCGTCGCCGCCTGGGACGGGGCCGCAGCGCGCTCCAGGTCCGGCAGCAGTCGCTCCAGCGGCGAGCCGGCCAGCTCCTGCTTCGTGGCGAGCCGCCGCCCCGCGTCGTCCAGCGCGTCCACGGCGGAGAAGCACAGCTCGTACAGCTCCGGCGGCGCGGTGCGCCCGTCGCGCAGCGGCTCCAGCACCTCCTCCAGCCGGTGGCAGGCCGTCTCCACCAGCATGGCGCTGGCCGCGCGCGCGGCGCCCTTCACGCTGTGCAGCGTGCGCAGGAGTGACGCCACGCGCTCGGCGGCGCGCGACGTGCCCTGCTCCCGCTCCAGCGCGAGCAGGTCCCGGTTGAGCGAGGCCACGTGCCCCTCGAGCTCCTCGAGGAACGTGGCCAGCAATGCCTGGGCGAGCCTGTCGCGGTCCATCAGCGCCCGTACTCTTCGAGCAGGTTCTTGAGCTTCTGGCCCATGGCGTTGATGTCCTGCATGGCCCGCTCCGTCTGGCGCGAGGACATCAGGCCCTGCTGGGTGGCCTGGTTGACGTCATGCATCGCCTGGCGAATCTGGGCGATGCCGGTGGCCTGCTGGTTGGCGGAGGCCGCGATTTGCGCGGCGGTGAGCGACGCCTGGGCCAGCAGGTCCGACAGCGTCTGGATGGTGGAGCCCGCCTCCGCGACGATGCGCGTGGTCGTCGCCACGCTCTTGGTGCCCTCCTCGGTGGTCATCACCGCGCCGTGCGTGGCCTTCTGTATCTGCCCCAGAATCTGGCGCACCTGCCCGGTGGCCTTCTTGGACTGGTCCGCCAGCGCCTTCACCTCGGCGGCGACCACGGCGAAGCCCCGGCCGTTCTCCCCGGCGCGGCTGGCCTCGATGGAGGCATTGAGCGCGAGCATGTGCGTCTGCTCGGAGATGTCATTGACGGTGGTGATGATGTCGCCAATGGCCTGCGCCTGCTCGGCGAGGGCGAGGATGCGCGAGGCGATGGACTCCACCTGCTCGCGCACGGTGCCCATGGAGGAGACGGCCTCCTCCACGGAGCGCCTCCCGCTGCGGCCCACCTCCTCGGCGTGACGGGCGGACTCGCTGACGTTGCGCGCGCGGCCGGCGGCCTCCTCGGACGTCTTGGTGATTTCCTCGATGGTGCTCACCGTCTCCGTCACCGCGCTGCCCTGCTCCTGCGCGCCGGCCACCTGCTCCGTGGTGCTGGCCAGGATTTCGGAGCTGGCGCCCGCGAGCTGGTTGACGAACTCCGCCACGGTGCGCAGCGTGTGCTCGCGCTGCTCGGACTGCTTCGCGATTTGCGCTTCGGACTGCTGGCGGCGCTCGGCCATGTTGTTGAAGGCGCGCGCCAGCTCCGCCGACTCGTCCTGGCCCTTGATGTCGATGCGATGGGTGAGGTTGCCCTGGCCGAGCTGCTCGGCGCCCACCATGAGCTTGCGCAGCGGGACGGTGATGCTGCGGGTGACGAGGTAGCTGCCCACGGAGACGATGAGCAGGCCCAGCACGGTGCAGATGCCCAGCACCCACATGATTTGCCGCGCGGCGGCCTCGGCGGCCTGGGAGTGCTCGGCCCAGCGCTCCTGCTCCTCCGCGAGCATCTCGTTGATGAGGTCGCGAATCTGG
>Ga0126314_10000206_pt1 | contig 30802 bp, 40 predicted proteins | sample Plot105B_FD_92535 | JGI IMG/M metagenome (GOLD analysis project Ga0126314, IMG submission 92535) | Serpentine soil microbial communities from UC McLaughlin Reserve, CA, USA - Plot105B | ecosystem: Environmental > Terrestrial > Soil > Grasslands | place: USA: UC McLaughlin Reserve, Lake County... | reverse complement strand
TAATAAAGGTAAAACATCGGAAAATAAAGTTGTGTTAATTGGTGTAGATCTAGAATCCAGGGGCGACCCATATACTCGTGATAAATTAATGACGGAAAACATTATCAAATCTTATGAGCCTAAAAAAAGCAAAACTATAGTTTGGGGACATAATGTGCACCTTATGAAAGATACCACTTCTAACTCCTTTGCAATGGGTTTATATTTAAACCAACACTTTAAAAAAGAGTTTTATTCAATTGGTTTTGATACTTTCAAAGGGGCAGTTAATGTTTTGAATGAGGGCGAATTTGAAGCACATACTTTTCAAGCAGGAGCAAGCAGTTTTTCTAACATGCTTGCTCAAGCTAAGCACAAATCGTTTTTCCTTCCATTTCATACTGACAATCCCATTTACGGAACCACAATTTCTATCATGAATATATATGCCAACTGGCAAGGGCCGCCAAAACCATTCCCGATTAAGCCAGGTATAGATTTCGATGGAATTATTTTTATAAGAGACACCTCGCCTTCTGTAAGACTAAGTCGAGAGTAGTTTGCTTTGTTTGGAAAATGGCAGCAATATGTGCGCTCTGCCAGAAAATTTAGAATATATCGAACGTAACGGTTCAAACAATTTCATGAAAGTAATCGATGAAGGAGGCCAGTTTAATGAAATGTCATTCTCATTATCCCCTCGTTTTTCTATAATCCAAATGCATGGCAAGGTCGTCACAATCTAAGGGAAGAATCGTAATTACCCATGATTACACCAGATCTTTTAAGGTTGACTATATTGTTTGATTAGCCTTCGCAAATTAGCATTTAAATCCCCATTAGTAAGCTCAAGTTCTTTAATCTAGCTCCGCTACCACCAATTCTCGTATGCCATCAACAGTCTCAACAACGGATTTTCTGGTGAAATCAATATCTTTAAAAAACTAAATTAACCATGATGGAATATAAAAGTCTTTTCGTTGGGCTAATCGGAATAATTTTTCTAATAATATATCTTGTACAAAGAGATAAACTTAAATTATATCGAAAGCTAGGGGTAAAAACTCAGGGAACAGTTACAGATCTAATCGCTGAAGGAAGAAATCGCATGTACCATCCGGTAGTCAGGTTCACATTGGCAGATGGTTATCATGTAAACCATAAAAGCTCATTTGGAAGCAGGCCATCACTATTTACGGAAGGTGAAGCCGTTGAGTTGCTGTATCTCCCTGAAAAACCCGAGGAATTTATAATCATCAGCAAAAACTCAGAAAAATTACATATTGTGTTTATGATCATTGGAGTTCTGGCCTTTGGATATTTTCTTTTCACTCTGGTCAAAGATTATGTTTTATAACAACTTGTTATAAAAGTGGAAACTAACTACCCGCATGGCATTTTATAAGTCAAGAGATGTAATAGTGTTCAGATAAAAAAACACAAACTTCAAGGGTATTCAAATACAATAAAAGTAAATAGTAAGATTTAACTAGGAAATCAGATAACCATGTTTAACATATTCAAGAAATCCAAAAGCAATATTGGTAATCATCGTTACAAAAATTTGTCAATTGATCTTCCAACTAATTGGAAATATGAATTAGAACCGGGGGATCAACAGGCCTGCTATGATCCAAAATCACAAAGCACGTTACGCATCCATATTTTACTAACAACTCCACCTGAACAAACGACTGATCAAGGGATACAAACATTAACAGCAGGTATCCCTTACCTTACTACTTCAAAAGGATTACTATTAACCAATTCAACTTCATTAGATACTCTCGAAGAAAACCAAAATATTACGCTTGTTACTTGGCGCTTGATCAATAATAAAACAGTCCCACAAATAATAGCGGTACTGACCTACACAGTTTTAACAGTAGAAAAGGATAGTATAGAGGAAAATGAAATCATTTCCATGATTAACAACTCATTACAAAGAGCAGATTTAACTTGAGAAAAATTATACAGCTATCCGATTTAATAAATTAGGCATTATTCATGCATAAATTGTCATAAACTCGAATCCATTGTTACTGGCAATGGTAATCAATGGGCCAACATTATCTTAAAACTTGCTATATACCTGCATATCTAAATTAGTGAAATCGTTGATATGTCATTCGTCAATTACGACAAATGATTCCTTTATTTGTAAGTGCCGGTTATCAGATTAGAAACGCTCATCAATGCAGATCAAAAGACTGTATTTGACCTCTCCAGAAGCATCGACCTTCACCAGATCTCTACAGCACAAACCAACGAAAGGGTAGTAGCAGGGCGATTTTCCGGCCTGATCCAATTGGATGAATCAGTTACCTGGGAAGCAAGGCACTTTGGGGTTGTACAAAAGCTCACTTCTAAAATAACCCAGATGCAGGAACCAGATTATTTTGTTGATGAAATGGTGTCAGGAGCCTTTAAGTCTTTCAGGCACGAGCATATTTTTGAAGTGAAAGGAGAGGAGACACTAATGACCGATGTATTCACTTATGTTTCCCCACTGGGAATACTTGGGAAGTTGGCAGATCAACTGTTTCTAACAAAATACATGACTAAACTTCTGGCACAAAGGAATAAAGTAGTCAAGGAATATGCTGAAAAACAATCATAGATAGATAGCAATATCTTAGCTAGTCAAAATCCTCCTATATAGGTGATTATATGATCTACGCAGATAATAGGAGGATCATTTTTGAGGATGACGATACCGAGAATTATAGAATTGTAAATGACCATCATGGTGCTGAAGAACCCATTACATTAACCAATTCTCTTTTCGATTTTTTAAACCGGTATGTGACTGGAGATGGTGCGCCGGAGTCGAGCCAAGTTTAGTGGACCCAAATGGGCGCTTCTCGAACCATTTCCTATCTGAGTTAGGTTTAATCGCTGATTTGGCTAAAAAAATTGCATAAAAATTTTTAATAAGTCAAGTGTTTACGCTATCAACACTTGCTTCAATGTAGTCCAATTCCATAAAGAACAAACCTAAGGCAGCAGAACGGTCTTAAGCTGCGTAACAAAAGAAAACAAGTTGCTCAAATATTAAAACTAATGAGCATTTTTATTGTTGAAACTTTGAATTGTTTTGTAAAGGAGTAAAAGGTTATCACCTAAATCGCCTATTTCGCGAATCCGACCATTGATGTCATAATCAATTCGTTCATCTCCTATTTGGCGAATTCGGCCATTAATATCGTAATCAACCCGATCATCTCCTATTTGGCGAACCCGATTATTAATATCATAATCTATTCGTTTGTCCCCAATTTGACGAACACGGTCATTGATATCATAATCAACCCTATCATCTCCTATTTGGCGAACACGGCTATTAATATCATAATCTATTCGTTTGTCCCCAATTTGGCGAACACGGTTATTAATATCATAGTCAACCCGGTCATCTCCTATTTGGCGAACACGGTTATTAATATCATAATCTATTCGTTTGTCACCAATTTGACAAACACGGCCATTGATCTCATAGTCAACCCGGTCATCTCCTATTTGGCGAACCCGGTTATTAATATCATAATCTATTCGTTTGTCCCCAATTTGACGAACACGGCCATTGATATCATAATCAATTACTAAGCCGTCAATATTACTCAGTCGACCATTCAGGTCATATTTCACAGGTTTACCGCCAATGCCGTCAAAAGTAGAAACATTTTTATTTTGAAGCCTACCCCTCGAATCTAATCGTACATTCAAGCTGCCCATTTGAACGATAAAAACATGATTTTCATCTTCCCCAGAAAGGCCAAGCTTAATTGCTTGTGAATAAACAGTACCAGAAAAAATAAAAAAACAGAATAAAAAGAGGATGGTCTTCATAAGGATTAACTAAAGTGACTCATTACTCGCCAATGATAATGAAATATAACTAAATTTCTTTACCAGCTCCAACAAAAACCATAATATAAGCCTGTATAGAACTACAAAAGTATACTTTTATCGATTGCTCCCCAAGTTTTGGTATTGATCCCCCTATTAAGGCCTAAATATTCGGACAGAAAAACAAAACCGTCTTTACGGACTGTAAAGAGGGTTTGTGGGCCCAACTGGGCATTTCCCGAACCATTTCTTATCTGATTTAGGTTTAATCGCAGATTTAGCTGAAAAAACTGGAAGCTTCAAAATTCAATAAAGGCAATTTGACAGTATGGTTTTTTATAATTCTAATAAATATTAAGTACGCTAAACCTTAAATAACCATTCTCAATTTTTTGTACCTGCTTATTGTCATCAAAAACATTTAAATTAAACTTAGCTTCTAATAGATAGTCTGATTTCCTTTTTTGTATGCTTATAATTTCAAACTTAGAATCTATTTGATCGGTTTGAGTAACTGAAGCAGGTTTAGCTAAATCTGACTGACCGTATGATTTAAAGTCACCATTATCATTTATCAACCTAATCGCAATTCCAGATATTGAATTATTTCTCCAAAAATCTGTTGAATATTTATACATTCCTTTAGAAAAAATATCCGTTTTGTTTTTTGGGGAATTTAGATATCCGCCATTATTCTCATTTGTAATTTCTGTTTCCGCATTGTTATATACTTTTATAAATGACAAGATCATAAAGGACTTATCCGCCTTAATACTAAAGTCTCGTACGAATAAAATGGAATCTTTATCACCTTGTATCAGATAATTAAAATTAACACCCGAAGTAATTTTTGTATGTGATTGCGTTGTAAACGTTGAACCTCTTTCAATTTTGTTTGATACATACTTTTTTCCGTTCACAGTGTATGATACTGAGTCCTTAAGTGATGTTACAGAAGGTACATTTACGGTGTTTTCCTTTTTACAGGCAGAAAGCGCAAGGAGGACTGCTAATAGCCCTAGGATGTTTACTAGTTTCATATTTGATTTCTTTTGTGTGTAATCAAAACTATAAAAAAGTAACTGCTAAAAAAACAGAGATAGGATAAAGTTACATTCAAAAAAGAGCCGTTCTTCTTATCGAAAAACGGCTTTTTTACTCTGTGGGCCCAGCTGGGCTCGAACCAATATCCAATATCTTAGTAGAAATCTACAGTGGTAGCTAAACTAAAGTTACTAAATTCATTCAGCATCAACTCTTCTAAAATGAAAATCATTTCCTATGAAATAGCACTGACCAATAATTAGTAGTTTTAAATCCGAGTTTTCTGTATCAGGATTATACTGCCCATAAAAATATGGCTCCGCGCCAGACCTCTGCAGGCAACCGAAATAAACTTCCAATACTTTTTCGGGTCCTCGGGCATGGATTTCATCTTGAATCAGACATTTGCAAACGATATATATCCAGATGAATTAATACATTACGGACTTTTTGCTGAAAATCACATTGTGCATATTATTTCTTTGCATGAACCAAAAATTGAGATACAACAATCATTGAGTTATCGTGAATGATATAGCAAATGTATCGATTTATAAAGACAAACTTTATTCTAACTATTCCCTGGTTATCTGATTAGGAGGAGCCGAGCGTCTAAGAAAAAGACCGTTTTTCGATAAAATCCTGCCTGAAGGAAGTTTTATTCACTTAAGCCGATTGCTAAAGCAATCAAATGGTACTGATTTCATGCTATACCTTATGGTAAAAGTCATTTATACTAATTTTTAGCTTTGTTCAACCCAATAGTCTTCTACTTGTCGTTTGCCATTTAGTTTTATGATTAAGAAATTAGGATCGATAGTTGAACAGCCTACAGGGTATCTGATTATTATGACAGGTTCTGCATACAATTTATAAAAATTGTTAATCGCATCCATGGCTTTTTTTGAATTTTCTGGCTTTAAATTTTCATCATTTTCAAATGAAATAGAGTCTGGTAATGCAGTGTTTTTTGGCAATCTACGTTCAATACCTTCTTGGTAGGGTTTCCCTAATAAGTATAAAACTGCTTTTCTTGACATTCCAGATTTTAGATGATTTTTCATTACATCCTGGATCATCCATGTTCTGGGATTAGAAGTATCTTCCATATCTGGATTATCGACCCAGACCTCTTTGTCGAACGAAGATGAATGAGTGCAGGCAGCTAAGAAGCAGACGAGAAGAATAAAAAGAAGTTTTGAAAAATACATAAGTTAAGTAATTAAAGCATGCTTAGTATCCTGAACAGAGTACGCTCTAGTCTGGCTGTATTCGGGAGCATAATCATTTTAAAAGACTAAAATTCTATAGCATTGTTACAATGATTCAATCAAATTTAATAAGGGAAATTTACATTCACGAGAACAAACAGATAAACTCAACAGGTGTAATTGTAATCCTAACTATCAAAAACTCATCATCAAAAACTAAAATTCTGATTTGAATAATGGAATGGGTTTATGATAATTAATACTAAAGCAGATTAATTTTAGGAAGTCATATAATGGGGTATAGCCCTGATATTTCCAAGCCTACCCGATTATCAATTAATCAGGGAATAATGATAGACAAGATTAACATGATCTTGTAATGGCATAACAAAGTTATAGATACATACATTGCTCTACAATCACCTTCAATCCGATGATATGTTCCTATTCAATCCGCTTCAAAGAATTATATACTTAAAAACTAATATAAAATGCAATGAATAAATATCCTACATAAGATGAAACATCTTTACGTATTCTATAAGGGATACATTTGCGTATATTTGAGAGATAAGTGCAATTCTTAAACCCAACATGTTTAAACCTAAATACTTAATTTCAATATTTCTCGTATTGTTTTTTCTATCAAGTTGCGAAATGATAAGTGCTGGACACGGTGGTTTTACTACTTATTCCTTTGATACTAATAAAAGAAATTTAGAAAGTGCAATTTTGAAAGTAATTGCGAATGACAGCAACTTTTTTAGAGAACCAGAGGCTAGCCAGGAATATAAAGATATTTATAAGGAAATAACAGCTGAAAGAAATAAGGAACTTAAAGATGGATACGTAGATACTAATTACGTTGATTATTATAATGACGGCAAAAATTATATAACAATAAGAATCAAGGACAAAGACTATAAGTTCACATTCCGATTCATTGGAGATGACGAATCTTGGGAGAAGGCATCAAACTCACAATTCTATCTTGTTTATCTACATGACCAATACAATAAGGGGGGTGGCTATAAAGACAAATTAGAACCAAAGTTTATAAAGCAATTAACGGATGTATTCGAATTAGAGTTCCTAAATAAAGTTTCGAAAGAGATGAACATTCCATTTACTAAGACCGAGTAAACAATTAAGTGTTGTAATTATTAAATAGGATATTATGCAGTATTGTCAAATAACGGTGAAATTCTGATGCAATTCCAAATAATCAGGGAATAATGATAGTCTAAACTTAGAACATATAATTTTATCTCCTATTTGAGGATTATTTATGTTAGATTTATTGTTGAAGTCACCTGTTTAGTATGTTACGCTCATCAAAACTTAGAACGTTTTCGCTCATTGCATATCTCTGTATTATCTTGAAAGGACAGATGATTGGTTTGCCCTTTTTCATTTGGTTACCATTTTCCTTGCTTAACTTCTGGAATTTAGACCAATTATTTTCCTTGTTAGCAATTATAGCATTTGTAATCATTTTGCTTAATCGAAAAGACGAACAAACCACTAAACGTCTTATGCTAGAACTTGTTTGCTTTTTGCTGTTAGCATCGCCGATTATTGGGCGTTTGGTAGCCGTTCCACTAGAAATGTTTAATTACTTAGCATTCATAGTTCCAACAACACTGTTTTTTCTGCTTTATTCAGCGTCAGTATTCATTAATCTATTTGGTCCTAAAGAGATTTAGTTGGACTTAATTGTTTTGTTATCGATGGCCATTCAATATCAAAAAACGGTCGTTTTTTAATAATTTTATCGCATGTTCCCTTCCTCTAATTGTAGGTTAGTAATAGGACGTACAAGAATTTATAAGCATATTTATTGATGATCAAGTATGGACATTATGGATTTTAAGCTATTTTTCGGAGGAATGCTATTTTTAGTAGTGGCATATCTTATATTCCGGGATGTCAAAAATGAAAGACCATCATCAGAAGCTACAAATTGGGAAGGGCCGGAGCTCTCCACCTATATTGGGTTATGGGGAAGCGTTGTAATGTGTGGCATTGTGGGTATAGGATTTATTCTTAAATCACTCCCGGCTATTAATTAAAATAAAGGCTTTAGGATAACTTTACAAATAATCTTCCTTTATTCTCACTATCCCCTCGTTTTTCTATAATCCAAATGCATGGCAAGGTCGTCACAATCTAACGAGAGAATCGTAATTTCCCGTGACTACACCAGATCGTGTGCGTACAGTGTGTTGTCATTAATGGCATAAATCTGTTGATCAGGAATAGTCCGGATTGCAGGTTCATCGGCCGACCAGAACTTAGATAGATCCGGTAAATCCTTGCCGGAGGTATACCGTAATCACCCCTAATTCACCCTCCCCAAATACACACTATCCGAAACCCGCTCCCTATCCGTCGAAACCATAGCAAAATACACCTCCATACGATCCCCAATCAAATCCTCCGGAATCGGCAGCAGTACAGAACCATCCAACCTGCAAGCACCATACAACCCATAAACCGCGCGGTTTTGCTCCGGAAAATAAGCCAGAGCCAAAGTCTGATCAGTAGGAGAAGGGTAGAACTGCGGAACAGACCCATCCCAGGAAAACACCAAACCCGCATCCCCCAAAACAACCGAAAGACCAGCAGCCCCCTCCAGCTTACCCATACTCAGCATCACCTTACTAAAATCGATGGAGATATCAGGATAAACGCCCGTCAAAGCATGAACCAGGTTATACGAAGTCGCCAAATTGAACGGCGACTGATTAACCCCCGGCTTCACCCTAAAGCCAATATTCAAAAACTCCGCCATCAGCTTCAAAAAACCAGCCATCACCCTCATTCCCATACGCGCCTTCAGCTGATTAGGCGAAGGCGGCGCGGTAACCTTACCCTTCGTACGCACCCGCTGCCTGCCATTCACATAATAATATATCAAATTGCCAACCTTACCCCTAACAGGACCAAAAGGCCCCCAGTTTGCTTTCCCCATAATTTCTAAAATTGAACAGTACCCAAATAAACACTATCACTCACCATCTTGCCCTTCTCCGATACAAAAGACATATAACAATGCAGCAGATCACCCGCAAAAGCCGAAGGCAAAACCAAATGATAACCCAGATCGATCCTGCCCGCCGCATAAGCCGCAGTCGCCGAACACTTCTGTGCAGGACTATAAGCCAGAAAACAAGCCCGATCATTAAACCTATTCAGGCTATTCTGCGCCAGGCAAACCCAGCTAAACCTCAAACCATTCCCCTCAACCACCACCAACGGACTATCCGGCCCGCAAAGCGAACCCCTGCTAAACAGTACCTCCTCATACCTGATCTCATAATCCGGATACACACCAGCCACAATCCGCTTAAAATTATACCTCATCGCCAAATTCATAGGGAAAAACTTCCGGTCATTCCCAAACCCAATCCTGATCAAACTGATAAAAGTCGCCAAAAACTGGCTCACCAACGTAAAACTAAGCCTTTGCTTCCTCTGCATCTCGGTTAAAGCCTGAATCATCTGATGCGGCTGCGCCGACACCACATTTTTACCCTTGTAAACCCGACCCACCACAGCCCCGGTGCGCTTCTCAAAACCACCCAAAATTCCATTTCTTAAAATTCCCATTGCCTTAAAATTTAATCTTTATTAAAAAACATTAAACAAATACCCCCTCAATTTCCCTTTCCACCCACACAGTGCGCCTTGTTAGCTACCACTCCAATGCAATAAAGTAACACTCCAATCCCCAATCTTCCTTTCCCTTTCCCCCCAGACAGCACGCCCTGTTACATACCACTGCAATCCAAGCAAGTAACCCTTCAATCCCCCAGTCTTCCGGTCCCTTTCCCCCCATACAGCGCTCCCTGTTAGCTACCACTACAACCCAATCAAGTAACCCTCCAAATCCCCCAATCCCCTTAATTTCCCTTTCCCCCAAGCCAGCGTTTCATATTGGTTATCCTGTGGCGCAAACAAGTAACCGGTTTTGCGCTTTGAAAAATGGTGTCTCAGAGAAGACATAGCGCTGTTGTTGCGTAGCTTCAACAGATGCAGTCTTCGAAGAGATCACCATTTTTACAACAGCCAAAACAACCTTACTGCACCACAGGAGCACCAACGTAAACGCTGTCGCTCACCATTCTGCCACTAGCCGACACCAAACTCATGTACACATACACCGTATCGCCCGAAAAACCAGCCGGCAGCGCCATATCAAAGCTCAGCGCACTCCGCATCACCACACCCACACTCGTCACAAAATCCCCCTTAGTCGGATTGTAAACCACAAAAATGACCTCATCCGTAGGCGCGCCAAAATCCTTCTGCACATAAGCACCCCAGCTAAAATCCAGCTGCGCATCCACCGTAGTAGCCATCACCAGGCTATCCGCTTTGCTCAGCCTCCCCTTGCTAAACATCAGGTTAGGATAATCGATGGTGTAGGTAGCAGCCGAAGTACCCGTAATCCCATTGCGGAAATTGTACATAAAAGCCGCATTAAAAGCATTTTGCTTCTCCTTGTGGTCATTCTGGAAACCAATCCTCAGAATCGGACTGATCCAGCTCAAAAAAGTAACCATCAAACCAAACTTGGCCCGCTGATTTAGCTGCGGCACCGAAGCCGGCTTTAAAGAAGGGTGGGGTAAAGGCCCTACAACATTCTGACCCCCAACCCAGCGGCCAATATTGGCGCCGTTTTTACCCTGGAATCCGCCAGAAGTCCCCCAAATTGCTCTTCCCATAATCTTAATTTTTTAAGGAATAAAACATCAGTTAATTATACCACCTGCCCGCTGCAGCCCCGGCATGTCCTAAGACCAGCAAGACCTTCGCACCAAATGGTAAATCAAAACTAGAAACGAAAAATTAAATTAACTAACAGTTAGAACCAAACAGTGCGAACCTGTACCAAAGCGTACCAGCCCGCACCTGTTTGTACCCTCAAATTAGACCCTTTTTTTACCACGGTGGTTAATCTGGTTTAAAACCAGCGTAAGGTCAAGGCGGTTCAATTCGCAGAATTCAGCGATAGTAACCGGTCCTCTGCTGGGAATGCCATAATGTTTCCTGCATACCGACAACCTGGATTTTGCAGCAGTAATACCAAGGCCTGTCAGTTCCTGCACATCCCCGGTATAAATAATTAGCCTGCTCATTTGCAATATAATTAAGTGTTAAGATTGATTGATTAACCCAAAATTACAAAACAAGTATTTAACAAAAAATTGATAAATGTTAATACTTTTTAACCCGGTTATGCCTCAACCTGTCCCGTGATCACCAGAGATGAGCCGGTTTAAATGTTCCGGAGAATAATTTAAATAAGAAGCCAGGCTTTTTTGAGAAAAACATTGCAAAATCTTGATGCCGTAAATGTGGATCAGTTCATGGTAGCGCTGATCACCTTTGAGCCCGAGCAAGGCAATATGGGTTTTGCTTTGCTTCTGCAATTCGGCCATTATGCAATTGGCAAGTTCATGAGCCTCAGGAGCTTCGAGCTTAAGTGTAGCAAAACTATCCCGGCTGAATGGCACGATAGTCGAATCTTTCACGATTTCAATAAAATCAGTGCCGGGTATGTTGTTGAAAAAGCCGTCGGCATCGAGCAGAACGCTTTTTGGCGGAAATATTTCCGAGATCTTTTTGACCGGAATACCATCCTTATCGGGTAACATTTTGTACGAACAGGCGTAAGCAGTGTCGAGCCAGTAGGCCGTACTGAGCACCTCAGCGGGTCGGGCCACCTGCAATTTTTGTATTAAAGTCTGGTCGATCAGCATAGGCCGAATGGCCGGATTAAAAGCCGGGGATAGTTGCATCCTGGTATTTAAATACAGCAAAAGATTGCCTATCGGATCCTGATCTCTGTATTGGGGATGATTCATACGAGAGTTTTTTGATGTTAAAAAAGTTAGTTGAATGCTAATGTATTCCTATTTGATGTAAACACCTGAACATTTAGATAAAAAATTTTACCCCTGTTTAATTTGACACCCGGTTGAATACTGTTTTTATACTGGTCGGATTGAGATTTTGTTCATCGCCAGGGGCTGGCTTGATCATAACGTGTATTAATGTTGGTTCAAGGTCGTATTAAAGAAGGATCATGGTCGGGTTAGAACCTCCGTGTACCGTCGGTGTACCCTTGGTGATACGTTCGTGATACCTTGTTGATACGGGAGCAATGCGAGGGAAGAGCGAGGGATGAGCGAGAGCAGTATAAGAGGAGGGATAAGGATGGGAGAGGGCATTACTCACAAAATATGAAAGTGAACGATAAAATTTTATTCCAAAAAGTTGTTGGTATTAATTATTATATCAAAATTTGAATGAAACAGGTAAATATACATGAAGACGCTCTTAAGAAATCTATTCTTGGATTTGATTGGTTTTGATGGTTTGACCTTATCATCCCTAAAAAATAAGACCAACATTTGGATTTTTATTCTTCTCGGAATTTTGATTGTAATCTATAAATTGTATCGGTCACGAATCAAGGGCCTAATAGGAGAAACGGCCATAGCTGTTAGATTGAGCAATTTGCCAAAGCCCAGGTACAAAGTGATAAATAATTTGGTTTTAGAAAATGGAGATAGAACTTCACAGATCGATCATTTAATTGTTTCAGACTATGGATTGTTCGTTATTGAAACTAAGAATTTGAAAGGCTGGATTTTCGGTTTTGAAAATTCGGAATATTGGACGCAAGTAATTTATAAACGAAAGGAGTATATTTATAATCCCATCCGCCAAAACCGGGGTCATATTATGGCCTTGAGGCAAGCACTTAGTCGTTTTCCCAGAGTTACCATTATCCCCATTGTTGTTTTTTCTAGTAGTTCAACTTTAAAAGTAAAGACAACTTCAGAAGTCATCTATTCAAGTGAATTGTTACAAACAGTTAGAGACTATTCTGACATTACGCTTTCGCTTGCATCAAAGATGATAATTTTTGAAACGTTATGTTCAGCTAACATTAGCCACAGGTTTAATAGGAAGGCACATATTAAGTCTATTAAGCAGCGGATAAATGAACGTCGGAATCTAATTAGTCAAGATGTTTGCCCTCATTGTAAAGGAAGTCTGATCGTCCGCGATGGTAATTTTGGAAGGTTTAAAGGGTGTAGTAATTTTCCGAAATGCAAGTTTACGGTTAACATGAATTGATTTCGATGTAGTTATCATTTTTAGATTTTGGTAGTCCAATCCATTCATGATACTTAAAAGAATCATTTTTCGTCTAAAAAATTGATATCCAGTTTTTCAAATAAGCCGTAATATGATTCTTTTACTTCTCGCTCTGATTTAGCAACTTTTCGAATAGGCTCTAAATTAATGAAGTACTTTATCCCTATTTCCCATGCATTCCATACTTCTTCATCTATCCTCTCTTTGGTATACCATAGATATTCTTCCGCACAAAGGTTAAAATAGTCTATCACTAGCTTTTTCTCTTCAATACTTAAATCATATTTACCCTTACTTTTAAACTCAATATCAATTTTGTTCAATGTGTCATTAAACTTCTTATCGTATTTTTCGTTAAACATCGTAAACAACTCCTTAAATATTTTGTCGTTCTCGATTTTATATTGTCTCAAACCAAATGCAAGAGAAAGTCCTCCAGCAATTATGGCTATTGAAAGTTCAATTTTTTTATCAATTAAGTAGTAAAATAAAATACCTACCAAAACAGCAGAAGTATTGATTATAAAGAGGTCTATGTTTCTTTTTATCATGATTGATTGTTTTTATAGATTGTAAAATTATGATGTTTTTCGTCCCTGTGAAGCAGCCCAGTTTTTCTTTAAAATGGGCTTGTTCAGACTTGTTGCTCCATTTGAGGATTCACCTGAAAAATGGCAATATTTTTCTTTGTAATCCGAATTACTATAATTAGCCCAACTCTTGTAAGCTTCATCACAGTAAGGGCGTATAGCATTGAAAGGAATTGGCACTCCCGTTCTTATGCAATAACCCTTAGAATTAGTAATTACTACATAATCATCATTGCAGTTAACCACAATATCAAAACCGCAATATTTTCTATTAAAAAAGCCTCCCTCATATTTAGGTTTCTTTTGAAATACTGTCTTGCTGTATTTATCTATAATATCGAAGCTGAATTCGTAAATTTGTGAATCTAACGTTCCAGAACTCAGACCTGTGAAAATTCCTCCTATCCCAACAATATCTTTCATCAGGCTGAATTTGCACAGAATGCCTGCTTCTATATTATGACTGGCAGAATAGGAGTGAAGATTCATGGAAGTGACAAGTGAGTAATCATCATGGCATAAATCTTTGCATGTAGTCGCTCACGATACTTGATCGTGATGTTCTTAAATTGCTTAAAAAATCCAAAATCTTCTGTTGACAAACTTTTTGATTTCTGCTCTTCATTTTTACCAAAAATTATAATAATTTCCAGATCATCCATGTCAATTTTTGACTTTAGTGCCTCTTTGTACGAATCATGGAGCTTTATGTAAGGAGATATGAATATGAGCTGGTATTCTGCTTCTTTTATCATGTGAAGCAATTGATCGTGTATCTTAAACCTGTTAAAAAGTCTGTCATAGAAATTGAGAGTAGAGTTAATTCTTAACTAAAATACTGACTTTTATTCATAAATTCTAATAATTAACGATAGGATTTCTTCTGAAAAGTTGTTATTTTTATCTAAATATTAAAATTTGATATGACTAAATAGTTTTTTGGGATGTATTAGGAAATGTATGATAATTTTATTTGAGATGGCAGATGAGTGTATGTTCTGATCATCTATATTTTATTTTAATCTGTTTTAGTGTATGTTTATTTTTTTAAATCATCGAGAATTTTAAACGTTTTAATAATAAATATTTACATTGGTACGAACTTACAATTAACATTTTAACATTATTCAATGTCACAAGACAAGAACATTATTAAAGCCTCTCCAACCAAAAACTTCTTTATTACAATGTTAATAAGGGATCTTACGCTTAGAGACGCAATTGGCGATTTGGTTGATAATTCTGTTGATGGAGCACGAAAGCTTCGAACTGATAAAAAATATGCTGGGTTAGAAATAAACATTGAAGCAACTCCTGAACATTTTTCAATTGTAGATAATTGTGGCGGTTTTAGTGTCGAGACCGCTAGGGAATATGCATTCAGATTTGGTAGGCCTGAAGACGCTCCACCTACTCATGGATCTATAGGACAATTTGGAATAGGTATGAAAAGGGCCCTCTTCAAGTTGGGAAATGACTTCAAAGTTAGTTCTGTAGAAGTTAATTCGCAGTTTTTAATGGAAGTCAATGTACCCCAATGGGCCGGGCAACATTCTGAAAATCTATCTAACTGGAATTTTTCATTTAGTAAACATTCAGAAGATTTGCCAGAAATACCTGAAAAGGCTCGGGGAACATCTATAAGTGTGACAAATTTGCATCAGGACGTAAGAGAACAGTTTGCTACTGATAACTTTATAAAACGTCTAATATCTGAAATAGAATTGGAAAACCTGTATAATATTGACCACGGTTTAACAATTCGTATAAATGGAACAAAATTAAAAGCAAGGCATTTAAATCTTATAAATACTGAAGAAATCCGCTCAGCCGCTTGGTACAAACAATACACAGGAGGAATGGATGTACGAATCTATGCAGGTATTTCTGAACCAATTTTAGAGGATGGTGGTTGGTATATCTTTTGTAACGATAGACTGGTTTTAGGGCCTGAACAGACAGAAATAACTGGATGGACAGGTGGTAGAAATGCTGATGGTGTTGCAAAATATCATGGTCAGTATAGAAGATTTAGAGGATATGTATTTTTTGATTCACAAAATCCTAGCCTTTTGCCTTGGAACACTGCAAAAAACGGGATGGATTTAGATTCTCCTAGTTATAGAAGTGTTAAACATCAAATGATTCAGATGATGAGGCCTGTTATTTCTCTGTTAAATAAGTTGAAGGAGGAGAACGAGAATGATAATCCTTTAGAGGAAAGGAAACTAAATAACATAGTTGAATCTTCTAAGCCGGTACCACTAGCTGAAGTTCAAAGAGTTGTTAACAATACAGAAATTTTTATTTTTCCTATTTTTCCTTCCACAAAAAAGCAGGAAAAAAGTGAGAATAAGATTGTTTACTATCGCCCAAAAGAGCAAGTTGAAAAAGTTAGGAAATCTCTGGGCGTTAACACATTAAAAGAAGTGGGTGAAGCTACATTTGATTATTATCTATCAATGGAGGTTGAGTAATGCCAGGTAGCTACGAACTTATTAATTATTCTCTGCGTAGTGCAAAAAGCGCAGAACGAAAAATGTTATGCGAAGCTATGAGGAAGCTATCGGTTTTCGATACGATAGAAAACTATAATTACATAGGGTTAGGTTCAACATATTTTAGTGATTTCTCACTTATTCACAAGATGCTTGGAATAGAGAAGATGACAAGTATTGAAAAAGATGATGCTAACAGTGGTAGATTTGATTTTAACAGGCCATATTCTTGTATACAAATGGAATATGGAGCATCCGAGGATGTGCTTCCTAGTTTGAATTGGGAAGGAAGGTCTATCTTATGGCTCGATTACGATGATAGATTAATATCTCCAATGCTAACGGACGTAAATACGTTTATATCAAAAGCTACAAGTGGAAGTTTATTTATATTGACTTGCAATGCGCAAGCTGATGCTGCTGTCATCGCAGAGAACGGTGGCGTTGATGTTGAAAAAACCTCCAGTTTTCGACTTCATGAGCTAGAAAAGAGAATTGGAAGAGCAAAACTTCCAGTGGGAATAACACATACTGAGCTTACTCATAAGAACTTACCAAAATTATATTACAAAATTTTGATTGATGAGATAAAGGAACAGTTAACATTAAGAAATATAGATGTACTAGAGGATGATATTATCGATTTCTTTCCGTTATTCAATTTTCTTTACAAAGATGGGGCACAAATGCTTACTATGGGTGGACTTTTAATAAAACGTAGTGAATCTGACCTTCTGCAAAAAGCGAATTTCAATTCTTTGTCGTTTATAAGACGCGACGAGATTGCTTTTAGCATTGATATACCAAATTTAACCTATAAGGAAATAAAATACTTGGATTATCACCTTCATGCAGATTATGATCCAGTTAATGAAATAGTACAACCTGAAAGTAATTTAGCCCAATCATGTATTCCGATCGATGACATAAAAAAATATGCAAAGATATATCGATACTTTAGTAGTTTCGCGGAATCAATTTTTTAAGGATGAATTTGAGTTTTGTGGATTTATTTGCTGGAGCGGGTGGTTTTGGCCTTGGCTTTCAGGAGGGGGGGTTTACTCCTATTCTTTCTATCGAGAAGGATTTGTGGGCTACCGATACGTTAAGGAAAAACAATGAACACCAGATATTACACGCAGATATTACGAAGTTTATTGAGGAAAAGGAGATTTTAAAATTAGTCGCTAGCAAACCTGATGTAATCATAGGTGGTCCACCATGTCAAGGCTTTAGTATAGCTGGACCTAGCAAAGACTCGAAAGACCCAAGGAATTCTTTATTCCTGCATTTTGTTCAATGGGTTGACATTTTTCGGCCTAAGGTTTTTGTGATGGAAAATGTTACTGGCATTTTACATAGAAAAAATTCAAATGGAGAGAAAGTGGTTGACATAATTAAAAATGCTTTTGCTGAAAAGGGTTATCATGTTGAGCTGTGGAACTTAAATGCAGCCAACTTCGGGGTTCCTCAACTTCGAAATAGAGTATTTATAGTCGGTAATTTATTAAATAGAGTCATTGGTGCCCCACAAATCACACATAAAATACCAGGAAATGCCAAAGATGACCAAACCCTTCCCAATGCAATAACAGTTGGCGAGGCAATTACTGATCTACCTGAAATCAAGGCTGGACAGGGAATAGCGGTTGCGAAATATACTTTACCTGCAAATAATGACTATCAGAAATGGGCCAGACAAGATTGTTGTCATGTCTATAATCATGAGGCGATGAAGCACACTAAGAGACTTGTGCATAGATTTCAGAGTATTCAGTCTGGTATGAACATAGATGATTTATCTGAAGATCTAAAGGTAAGAAAGCGAAACGGAAATGGTTTGGTTTCGCAAGTTAAATATCAATCCAATTATAGACATTTAAAAGCGGAGCATATATCACATACTATCCCAGCCTCGTTCTATTCAAATTTTATTCACCCTACAATTCCAAGAAACATTACTTCAAGAGAGGCTGCAAGAATACAATCATTTCCTGATCATTATATTTTTGAGGGACAAAGAACAATGATTTCAAGTAAGTTGTTAAAACGTCTAGGAAAGGAGGATCAGGACCACCTTTCACAATATAATCAGATCGGCAATGCGGTGCCACCATTGTTAGCCAAAGCCATCGCTGACCATGTTCGTCATTTTTTGACTAATAATTTACAAAAACCTAAGGATGTAGAGGAGTTTTTGATAGCTAAGACACCATAAAACACCTTTTGGTTTTCGTAATTGAGTGTTTTAATATCAATTTAAAATTAGGTTATTTATGATATATTTTTCAGCGTTACGTAATGCTTATATGTGTGTAGAAAAGTAACTGTTTTTATAATCTCCCCGGCCGTCCACACAATGCCTTACACCACCTCTGGGATTGTCCATATCTCCAATGTATCTTGGAATTACATGACAATGGAAATGAAATACTGTCTGCCCAGCGGCTTCGCCGCAGTTCATTCCAATATTAAAACCATCTGGCTGAAATCTGTGAAGAATAAGATTCCTTGCTGCTTCAATGGCAATTGGAAGATGTGATTTCTCATTGTCCAGAAGATCAAAATAATCTTGCCTAAGCTCATTTGAGATAATCAAAAGGTGGCCGGGAGAGACAGGAAATGCATCTTCAATGATAAAGAAGTAAACGTCTTTGTAAAGAATTTTATCGTCGGGGACTGCTGAAAAATCATTCATCTTAAAAAGTTCCTATTAATTCAATATTTGGTTTCCAGGTATATATAGACCTTTCCAGTGCTAATTTATATTGTTTTTCCAGGAATGCAATCCTGTCTTCTTTTGTCCTGCCTGTCTGATTAATAATTGTTTCTGCCAAAGGGTGTTTACTTTCAATATAAAACTCATTTCTATTTAATAGGCGTTCTAGGAAACGTATCTCCGGCACTCTGGCATTTTTATTAATGTTAACGGAACTATCGGCAAGAACTAGATTCCAAACTCCATTGATATTTGCTCCCTCGTTGTGATGTGCCTGCTTTCCAACATGAGGCAAAAAATGATCAACTGCACACATATTATTCTGATCATTACGGACTATTGAGATATCCTGATATGAATAGAAACACTTGCCCTTTTGATATCCGTTAAGCGAGTCGCGAACAGACGTTATATTCACTCTTCTCATAAAACTATTTTCTATAAAAAACAGAGAGCCTAGATCATCATACTTGACTTCAAGCAGATTGGGACTAATATTTAAGTTCCATGCAGTTTCCACAAGTTTCCATCTGGCCTCAACTTCCTGATCAAAATTCCTAAACTGAAATGCATTTTTAAGCTTCAATAAGTTGTCCGTTATAACAATCTCTTTTTTTCCTGCAATGAAATTCTTCTGGTAGAATTGTTCAGGTATACTACCACCGTTTACATTTTGGAAGGCATCAATCACATTTACGAAACCAAACTTCTCGGTGTTACGATATAGTTGCTCTTTTCCGATTTCACTTTTGATGTACGCCCTGCATGTATTTAAAAATTTACTGTTCTGAGAATTTCCCTGCTTATCATTGGCTTGAAGGTGTTCAACAATATGATGAGAAAAGGGGATGGCTAAATCTGCCAAACTAATGACAGTAGTCTCTTGATGAATTAAATCTATTAAGGACTTAGCAAATGCAAATTTATAAGTAGCTGAGTTTTTTCCGAAGAGAACTAAAGATCTCCATTGAGATTCTAGGGACGGATCATTAATCTGAAACTTGATACTCATATCTGAATGAAGATACAAATATTTGGTTTTGCTATAATAATTTTTAAGCTTGTCTCAGTTTTAAAGCCTAGACGAGCTAAATTTATCCCACTAGCTTTTGTAATCAATATGAGTATGAGCCCATAATTTTAAATCACATGTAATCTTGCTGTGTCTTGTCCTGCTTTTGCTTTCATTCTTGCTTTGCTTCAATGACAAGCTATAGCAGGACAAGACAATAAGTTTAAAGGTAAATCCGGTCAGAATTGTTGAATGTGAGATTATTATAGCATATTAGGAAAACAAATTATTGACTCTTATGCCTAAAACTAGCCTGCTCATTGTTCTTGTCTTGGTGTCTGCAATAGCCAAAGCACAAAAACCTGTACTTTTTAAGATCAAATACTTGCCTGCGCATACTTACGAAATTGCCGCTAAGGACTCCATGGACTTCAAAATTATCTTAATTGACCAGACTGTCGGTGCAGAGAAAAAAGCAGACATGACAGACCACCCTTTAATTATGGTCGTGACCACTGAATGGGGTTCTAGTCTAAAAGCGGATGCCATGGCTGCTGGTAAATTTCCGATTGCGCTGATAGGCCGTAAATTTGCGACAAAAACCACATTAAATGGAACAGAGGCCCCAGTGCCTCCAATGCCTCCAGTTGAAGGGATAAGGGTTAATGGGCAAATAGACGCAGCAGGTACAATGTCTTTGGATACAGCCACTGCCGCCGTTGATGTCAAAAATGCAGTTGGTTTCCTGACAGGAGGAATGCCCAAACATTTAAATTTTCCAGATCGGCCGATGAAAGTAGGTGATACGTTTAGTCAGGATGAAAATGTGAGTACCATGGATATGCCTGATTTTGGTATTGATATGAATTATCCGACGAAAGTGACCTATAAACTTATGGCAATAAAGGGTAACCTGGCTTATTTTGATATCACATCAGCATTTAGTTTGAACGTTGAAAAAGAAGCTCAGGGTAAAATGGTTAAGCTAATCGGGACAGGTACTGGAACCGGCAAAATGGAATATTTTATCGATAAGAGCTACCCGAAGTCGATTGTAAGCGCTACAGAATATGTGCTTGATATCATAGGTCCGAACACCAAGGGCGATCTTAAATGGAGTATATCTAAGGAAGCCAGATATGTAGTGACCAAGGGTGGGCTTTAGTTTTTAATAATACTCGTAGATTCTTACCAGTTTCTTAACTCCGTTTTCTACAACATATTCTTTTACTGGCAAGCCCGCTGCATTATAATCGAAAGCGAAGACTACAATTAACTCGTCAGGTATTTTGTCGTGTTTAACAGTTGTTTTTATGGTGTTGTTTGGTCGGTAAAGTGCTGAAGTATTGTTGGATAGAGGATTTACCTTGTCGTCATATTCATATTTCTCGGTGGTAATTTTAATTGATGGCCCAGGGCCTGTAGGATAGGTTGTTCTGGTTTGTCCGGTAACTATACCCATTAAATCTACTGTGTATACATATCTCTCATAAACATATGGATTGGAAGAATCAACGTTTTGCGTGTATGTACTTGAATCCAGAAAATTTTTATTGTTATAGAAATACCGTTGGGCACTAACAAACCCTCCATCTTCCAAAACCTGTTTATATTCTATAAGCATTTTGTCTTGGTAAGTTAAATTTACCTTTGCATATTTTTTTGGTGCTTCTCCGCTTTTGATGGCATAAATGTTTAAGAGAACGGGCTTTCCATCGCTATTGTTCTGAAATTCATATGTACTTCCCGTGATTGCATCAGAGTAAGTGTGATTTACACTAATAAGAAACCCCTTGGTATCATATGTAAACTCGGATTTAGACTCACCGGTTTCTCCTACACCACGAATAAGTTTAAGCTTACCAGCTAAATGTGAAGGCTCCTCTTTTGCTGATTTGCTACAGCTAGTAATTGAGATTATTAGTAATAATAGAAGGACTTGAAAAAGCGTTTTTTGGTATTTCATGTGGGGCGTTATTTTGGTGCAAAATAAGGAATTTATGGATAATTTATCCTATAGCACATTATAATGCTCGAACACATCAAACCCAAGTTTCCCTTTACGTACCGTGACTTGTACACTGTCGGCTTTGTCAACTTTGTGTGTATTCGAATAACCAAATACCAGTTCTTTTTCTACACCAAAATAATCTATTCTGACCAGGGGTTGTCTTTTTTCGCGATTTCCTTTACCACCTGACATTGAACTTTTCTCTACAATTGGAAACTTGTATATTGTTATTTCGTGGTCTGGAAAATAATAGTTAACCGCCATGAAAATGTAGCAAGTTATAAAACCCCAGGAAAATACATTATTCAGAAGAGGGAAAAAGTTTCCATTCAACATGTAAATTTTATTATAATGGTTTTTGTTAAACCAGAATGCTATGAATCCTACGAATCCGGTGATAGAGATTGGGATGAAGACATTGATTACCGTCGACTGGTAAATTGTTACCTCAAACACCGCAAGTATCAATCCTATAAATAATATTGCAGCATAAAATCCTTTCCACAGCCTTACATTATTTATTGTATTAACAGTGACTTTTTTGCGTTTTGAACTCATCTTAAATAGAGGGAGTGTTTGGGTTTGTGGATTATCATCTCGTCAAAATGTTACGGGTCGGCCGCTATGATAATAGAAAGAATTATGATGCCGATTTCCGATGAACAGAGTAAAAAGAACAATAGAGATTGATAGCGCTTTCATAACCAGGAGAAATATAGATAAATTCCTTCACAATGAAATCATGACATTTTTTCTAACAGTTCTGCAGCTTCTACAAATAGTCTGGTAACGATGACTTGAAAGTTAATTGATTGAATTTTTCTTCTAGTCAATTTATATCTATTAGCCCAAACTTATATACCTTAGCACAAACAAAAAGATTATGTAACAGCTAAATATTATATTTTTGCCAAATAATCCAAGAAATTGGAGCATTTAGCACTTCAAGAATCTCGTCTTTGAAACGTAGGAATTTTAAACGGCACGAGAGGTAAGTGTAAAGGTGCTCGTACTTTGTAAAAAGTGCGGGCTCCGCTTATCCGTGCCACGGCCTCCTACGGCCTCAAAGACGGTGAGTGGGGTTCCGCGCTTTTTGCACAAAAAGCCCATGCTGGTTCGAGCCCAGCTGGGCCCACAATCAAAAACCCGCACTTCCAGATTCCATATAATACGATGCTTTAAAAAGCTAAAAATGGAAATATGCATCAAAATTCTTTACCTCCTGATCCTCTGTCCACCAGACTGAGCCTGTTCCCAGCTAAACAAGGACGTCCAAACTACCTTGCAGCTACATTTGTCGGGATTTACTTTGCCTTTGCTCACGGTTTGTCCACAAAAGGGTACCCGTTTTGTGAGCAAACCGCATCTGAATCCCAATTAAACCCCGACTAAACCCAATACCATGTGATAACAACAGAACAATAGCCTATAGGCCTAGCCAAATAAAACCAACTGAAAACATAAAAAAATGAAGTCGCTCTAAGGGAGCTTCACCACAAACAAACTAACTGAAAATTCAATGAAAAAAACGATCCTAACCTTCGCAATGGCAGCGCTTTGCCTGAACTTCTGCCTCGCACAGGACAAACAAAAAGCCAGTTCTTCTGTCAACCAGCCCTACAAATTCGATTTCTCTGGTTTTAAATCTGGCTACAAGTCCGGCTACCGCATCACCGACGATGAATTTATGAAAGGCAAATCCATCACTGTGCGCAATTACACCATTACTCAGTTGTTTGCGCTGGCATTGGGAGCAGGAAAACACGGCATCCCTGCAGATCACATCATTATCGATGTAAGGGAGCCCGGCAAGCTGAATCAGCTCAAGTGTTACCAGCTGGTTGTACCTTTCTACCTTACAGACAATTTCTACATCATCATGCAACAGAGCCTCCATGAGGAGTTTCCGGAATACATTGTAAAAATGGAGAGAAGAGGCACTGAATATTTCATGCTCATTATAGATAAGGAGTTATGAGGATTACTACATGTGCTACAGATTACGTCATCATCAGGGCTTTAACCAAAAGCGATTGGGATCAATGCAATTTTGCCCTGCTGCACCTCACACCAGACTGGGATCTGGTAATGAGCCAGCGTCTCCTTGCCTTGCAGCCTTTTAGGGGAGATCTGCATTTTTATTGCCATACGTATTGGGATTCGCCATTAGGCTACCATATCTGCTCCCATGAAAGTGACATTGGCCAGCTGCTGCTCAATCTGGAGGAGCAACATGAAACCTGGGCTTTTGTTGAGCTAGACGACCTTGATGAGCCTGGCAGGATGCAACTGCCCGAAAGTGATCTGGATACGCACATGCTCATGATCAATGCCGATTCAAGTGCATTTTACATGTGCTTTGGCAAGCACAGTAGCGATGAGTACTCTACCGAGGGGTTCAATTTGAATGTTTTACTTAAACAACGCCAGGCTTTATGACAGAAGAAGATAGGGAATATTTTGATGCGTTACGCAAAACCTGCGAAAGGGAGCGGAGGCTGGCCGGGCTGGTTAAGTGGTGTGTTTATACGGTTGCGGTATTGCTGGGGTTGTACTGGATTATATTTTGCGTGTAAGGGGCGGAGTGAACGGCGTTTATAAAAAGAACGGGGAGATCAACATCCCCGTTCCTTCGAATACAAAAACTAATAATTAATATAAAAACGAAACATGCTAAGTTATATATTAATTGACCTTCAACTAAAAATCGTATTGATATTTACTTATATTTTTCAACACTCATTTGTTTTGCTAAAAATCTTAGCTAAGTTTGTTGTATGATACCAGTAAGCGTTGGAGAATCTTTAACGGAGTATATTCGAATTTGGGGTAGACAGAATAAAAATTTGTCTGGGGGGGTAAAGAATTTTGATAAATTTTTGAAGTGGGAGCGGGGAGAATTGCAGGTAAATATTACAGAGTTACACAACCATTACTACAATAAATATGTGTTTATGGACAGTGATAAGTTTTATACATTATTCGCTGAAAAGCTAAAGGAGCCTGTAGGTAGATTTCTTTGTGAGGCTGATTTTACCGGTATAGAATTAAGAATAAGCTTTATGTATGTTGGTGTTTTTAGGAGCCGAACAATTAAAGTAGAACCCACTTTGGTGTATCCAGAAATGAAAATTCGCAGGTGAAACTCGCTATCATTTTAAAAAATTAAGATTCGATTTTCTATCTTACATACTAATCAATATGAAAAGCAGCCCCTCTATTTCCTTTTGCGTTGGGCCGGGATGGGCCTCCCGACTCGGCATTGGCCACATTGCCAAAAAGATCATTAACTTCTTTTAACATTTAGAAATGGCTGTGATAAAGCGCTTTGCTCCCGGAAAGGTGGGGTGGATATTGAAGAGTTAGCGCTTTGTTTGTAAAAGGAACAGGGGTCAATCACTTCCCCCGTTCCTTACCTTCCTCTGTATTTAAAAATAACGATAACATGCAAAGGTATATATTAAGTTACCTTCAACTAAAAATTGGATTGATATTTATTTTGCGATGGTGATTTCAGCAACATTAAGCCTCTATTGACGAGATTTACACCTCTCTGATTTTGCCTTTTCTGGCAGCGTCATCTACTCGCGGTTCACAAATTTATGGAAGGTGCTGGTTTCGCCGTCTGCTTTTTCCTCCTGATAAAGAAAGTCTAGTTTGTCCTTGTCAAAGTCGCTGAAGAAATCTTCCCATGAAATTTCCTCCAGATCTGAACTTTTACTGTTATCAGGAAAGTGTATACGCAATATTCCTTCATCACCATTCTTTTCGGTTCCTTTTACTTTAGCCGGAACTCCGTTCCGCTCTTCAGCCCATTTTTGTATGGTGCTGTGGTTATGTGTCTGTTTTGAAGTGCTCATAGTATTTCGTTTTAATAGGTCTAACAAGCTATGCAAGAGAAGGTTTATCTCAATTTGAAGTTTGTATTGTGTAAGTGTGGAATAGGGTTGTGAAAATCATAACTTTATAACCCACTACTTTTACGTTAATGTTCTTCATGTCGAATAAACTCATTTCTTTTCTGCTCTGCTACTTGTGCCTCTCGGTTGGGGCTCTGCATGCGCAAAACAAATCACAGATCACTGTCGACGATTCAGCCTTCAATTTGGTTACCGATTCTCTGGTGCGTAATGAATTATTGAGCGCTCTGGATGGCTTTCTGACCGAGAAGAACAACGGGTCGCAAGGCAATTCTTATATTGATTCTACTTATCTGAAGCAAGATATTGAACCCTTTCAACACATTCAGAATATTGAATTCTTCGACGGAGAACACTTTTTTTATCCGACTTTATTGAGGGTAATGCCTTTGGAAGGAAATGATCTGCTGTTGAAAATTGCTTATATGGGTACGGAGCAGAGGACTAAAAAGCCTATCCTGCGTATGTTGTTTAGCTTGATTGCAAAGAAGGGACAGGGACGTTACTACTTTTATAACCCCCTTGAGCATTATACGCGCAAATGGAACAAGACCAAAGTTGGTCATATTCTGTATACACATGCCAATAAATTGAACTTTAAAGAGGCGAAGGCTATGGATAAGTTCAATACATGGATGGCCAGGAAGTTGGAAATGCCGGTAATGGATGTTAAATATTATCTTTTTGAAGACCCTGAACAATTGTTTAAAGGGATGGGCTACGATTTTATTGAAAATATGTATTATTCCAGAACCGGTGGACTGGCCATGTACTGGAACAATACCTTATTTGCCGGAAAGAATTCGGCACGCTACGACCATGAACTGGTGCATTTTTATACTTACCGCCTGTTTACCAATGGAACCAGGATTGTCCACGAGGGCTACGCCACTTACCTTGGCGGAAGCGGGGGCAAGACGCTTGATGAATTGTTGCCTTCGGTTAAGCAATACATCGCCAATCATCCCGATGAAAAGATAACAGATATGGCTACGGATTATTACAACAGGATTCCGGATGTACCCTTTACTTATGTGTTATCTGCTTTGGTATGCCGGGATGTAGAACAGAGATTTGGAATGGAGGGTATCAAAAAATTGTTTAATCCTAAAAAAGATGAAGATCATTTTGTACACCTTAAAACGGTAATTGGTATTGATGAAGCGGCTTTTCCGGATTACATCAAAGGCTTGCTGGGGATCAAATAGGAATTCGGATCGCCAGGCAAATGAGACCTTTCCGTTTTACCTGGTGAAATGCAAAAAGGAATCTATTCTTCTTGAATGTATATGCAGATGGTGGCACGAATTTAGTGCTAAGAGAGAAAAAACATCATGAAAAAGATTTATCTGATAGTGCTCGCTTGCGGTATAATGTTGTCCAGTTCGTGCTATACGTCGAGAACTGCGGGGAATAGTGGTAAGGTGCCTCCTGGCCAGGCAAAGAAAGGTTCGGGCGCTAAGTCTGCGAAACCTTTTGCTCCGGGACAGCAGAAGAAAAACTAACTTTTTCCCGAAAAGAATAAAAAACAAAAGGCGCCTTTTCAGGCGCCTTTGTCGCATTGATAAATCAATGCTTCCCCTTCCTATGAGCTTTTGAATATCCGTTTCCCTTGTCTCTATGTTTTGGTGATTTCCAATTGTGTTTAATTTTATAAGCTTTGACCGAATGTTTAGGATGCCCTTTAACCACGTAGTATCTGGGATTACTGCTCCTCATGATAATGGTCTGCGAGTGATTGGATCTGTACCTGCCATAGTTGGCCCTGTGTTCTTTAAATCTGTGGAAAGGTTCCGGTGAGTTGATCACCACTTTGTAGCCATTGTACAGATCGTAGTCTGAATATCTGCCGGGCAATCCCGAAGTGTAGGTCCATTGTCCGTTATTCAAATAAATAAATTCTCTGGTGGGTACGTAGTAATAACTTTCAATATCGGGAAGATAGTAATAGTCTACATGCTGATAGCCTACCGGGCCCCAGAGCGGTTGCGAACCAATATTTACGTTTACATTGATCTGTGCCGGAGCAGATAGCGGTACAATACCGAATAGTGCGAACAATATGGAAATAGATAGCTTTTTCATGATTTCGATTTAGATGTTTTAGTTGCTCGGTTTAAGTGTTATTGTTCCGATGGTGGTGTTTTGCCCCAATTGAACAGCTACGTTGGTGATGGTGCTGTCGCGATAATCTGCAACCGGTACAATTGCTACTTTGTAGTTTCCTGCTGAAAGTCCACCAACGGTGAATCTGCCTGTTAAAGGGTCGGCAAGCGTGCCAACGGTATCTGTTCCTGCAATGACCAGTATTTCAGGGTCGCTGTCTAATGGTAAAATTGTTCCGGAAACCAATCCCGATGTTGCGGATGTAATGCCCCTTATTACGGGTTTTAACAGGTATTTTCCATTTCCGGCCATAACTATCGATTTTGCTGCGTCAAAGTCCAGCAGTAAGGAGTACGTTGCTCCGGGCAGTAAGGTTGCTTTGGAGGTAAGTTTCACCTTCCATCCTGAAGATTGGGCGCTTGGGGTTTTAAGTTCTTGTTCTACGCCGCCTACAACGATGGTGTTGCCGGTTTCATTCAATACTAACCTGATTTCGCTGATTTCGCCTGCCGGCATTTCTCCGGAGGCTACCAGAATATCGGGGTTGCTGGTGCCGATCCTGAAATCGAGTATATTGAAAACGCCGGTGTTGGCTTCAAACTCATAAGGCCTGCCGTCAGAAACCAGTACAATCTGTTTTACGCTTAGGTTGATCTCTTCGAAGTTGCCGGGAGCATCGGTCATTCTGATCTGCACTTTCGCATTTCCGGCAGCGTTCTGTTCGTTGTCCTTTTTGCAGGCTGTAATGACTGCGATGCCACTTAGTAGGATGGCGGTGCTCAGGTATATAAATTTCTTTTTCATAAGTCCAGGAGTTCAGTGGTAATTGTTGATTCAAATTTGCTGCTGGAACATGAAACGAAAATGAAATTTCAGATTTATTATGGGGGTAATTTTCATCTTAAATTCATGTTGGGGAATGATATTCGTATGTTTATATTTAAGCGATGTATGTATCTTCCTTCTTCAGGCTGCTTTTGTTTTTGATGCTGGTTATGGTCTGCCCTGTATTTGTACAGGCTGGTGTGCCGGTTAATTCGTTATCTTTTGTACCACAGGAACAGAAAAAGAAAAAGCAGGAGGTAAGGAAACAGGATACCAGGAAGTCTGATAAGAAGGAAAAGCCGCCTCAAAAGGTGGAGGTGAAAAAAACGGATATCAAGGAGGTGCCCAAGGCGAGGAAACAATCCAGACCTGCTGTGGTTGCTAAGCCAAAGGTGAAAGTGAAGCCTGTTAAGATTGTACGTCCAAAAATTAGAAAACCTTAGCGCCTGGTAATGAGATTTAAATTGTCGATGATCCTGTTTTGTTTACTGCCTTTCGGGGCGTATGCACAGGAAGTAACTGAGGAAAGTGGTAATTTGACGGTTGCTGCTTTATACAGCAGCGATGTGAGTTATTATGGTCAGTCGACGTCAGAAAAACTGCCTTATGTGCTGATCAACACGACCTATAGGTTTCCTGTTGGCATATATTTGTCTGCTGGTGCTTATAAACTGCTGAATTATGGTTCCGGAGTTTCTGAAACCGACCTTGGCCTGGGCTATGAATATGATTTCAATGATGATCTTAATGTCGGGCTTTCCTATACAAGGTCCTTTTTTCCGGCAAACTCCCCGCTTTTGCAGGCTTCAAATGAGAACAATATCAATTTGTCGGCTTCGTATTCATGGCCTTTTTTAAAAAGTACCTTAAGTACCGATTATATGTTTGGTACACAGAGTGACGTATTCCTGAGCCTGAATAACTCTAAAGAGATCGCATTGGGCAGTTTATTTAGTGCAAAGAATTTAATATATATAGAGCCTGCTGTTGAATTGGTTGCCGGTACAAGGCATTTTTATGAAACTTATACCATTGCAAAAGGCAAACGCGATAAGGCCAAGGGTAAGGCGCCGTCTGCTCCCGGCAATTCGGGCTCGGCATCTTCAAAAACAGAGACGGTAGCATCGAGCAGTTTTAATGTGCTGTCTTATAATTTCAGGCTGCCGCTTAGCCTGAGCAGGGACAATTATATTGCAGAGGTCAGCTACCAGTTTTCTGTACTGGGGGCTGGTACCGAACCGGAAATGAGCCAGCAGCAGTCTTTTTTTGGTTTGGCATTTTATTATCAGTTTTAATATTGCAGCATGAAGGTATTGATCGTTGAAGATGAAAAGACACTTGCTTATGAAATGGAGGCTTTCTTAAAAAAGAGCTTCTACATTTGCGATCTGGTTCACTCTTTTAAAGCTGCGGTTACTGAACTGGGCTTGAACCAATATGATTTTGTGCTAATTGATCTGAGTTTGCCTGACGGTGATGGGCTGGAGGTACTGAAGCTTGCTAAAAAGAGCAATCCACAGGCTGCGTATATCATCATTACAGCGCGAACTAATTTAAAGGACAGGGTAAGTGGCCTGGATCTTGGTGCCGATGATTACCTGCCCAAGCCTTTTTATTTGCTTGAACTTCAGTCGAGGATGCAGGCCATTGCGCGAAGAAAGTTTAACATTACCGAAGAGGCGATTGGCCTGGGTGAGTTTAGCGTTGATATTCAGAAACGGCTTATCTTTTTTGAGCAGCAGGAGATAGAGCTTTCCAGAAAGGAGTTCGACCTGCTGAGTTATTTATTGCTGCACAAGAATCGTGTGCTTACCCGTGTGCAGCTGAGCGAACACATCTGGGGGACTTTTGTGAATGATGAT
>Ga0126314_10000205_pt1 | contig 30823 bp, 27 predicted proteins | sample Plot105B_FD_92535 | JGI IMG/M metagenome (GOLD analysis project Ga0126314, IMG submission 92535) | Serpentine soil microbial communities from UC McLaughlin Reserve, CA, USA - Plot105B | ecosystem: Environmental > Terrestrial > Soil > Grasslands | place: USA: UC McLaughlin Reserve, Lake County... | reverse complement strand
CGCAACTTCCACCTCTCCATTTACCAGCAAGACGAACTCCTCGCCCCCGTAGCGACCAACCAGATCGTCCGCCCTGGCCGACTCACGCAGGACCCTCGCCAGGCAACGCAGGATCTCGTCCCCCGCTCCGTGGCCGTGGCTGTCGTTGTAGGCCTTGAAGTCGTCCACGTCGAGCAGGATGCAGGCCAGGGGCGTGCCGTTCTTCCTGGCTTGCTCGACCCTGCGCCCGGCGGCCCGCTCGAAGAAGGAGCGGCTGCTTAGTCCGGTCAGCTCGTCCACGTCCGCGGAGCGTCTGAGGGGGGAGATCTCCTCCCGCTCCACGCGTCTCAGGTAATGCAGCACGGCCGCTGCGGCCAGGATCGCGACGAGCTCCGCGAACTCCCCGGCAGCGTCGGTCAACGTGCTTGGTCTCGTCAACGCCGCGGTTATCCCGACGATCTCCGAGACCACGACGATCACGGCTGCGGCGGCCAGCACCTGCATGGCCTGCCGGTGGGCCGAGAGGGTAAAGGCGGAGGCCACGCGCAACGCCGTGGCCACTACGAATAGGCCGGCGGCGGCGCTCAGGGCATCGAAACTGATCTCCAATACCTTCGATGTGGTGAAGAATTCTTCCATCCGCGTACATTCTACCTAGCATTGCAGCGTTTCAGCATGTGAGCTCTCTTGTATTGTGACGTGCTGGTACGCACGGTCTAAGGAAGGTTCGAATCCTCCCGTAAACCGCTAGATGGGCTTGGCCATGGTGATACTGGTCGTGTTGAAGCCCTGCTGTTTGTAGAGAGCTTGCGCCCCTTTGTTGTGGCCGAATACGTGTAGCCCTACGCTTGTGGCGCCTAGTTGTGCGGCTCTCTGTTCGACGAGGCTCAGAGTTTGGGAGGCGTAGCCTCTGCGCCTGAAGTTCTCGTGGATGAAGAGGTCGTAGATCCAGACGGAGCGGCCGACGCCCGAGTCTGTGAGCGCGAACCACACGATACCGACTTCGGCAGGTATCGAGTCGTCTGTGACAACGAAGAGGAGGTGGTTGCGCGTGACAGGGCCTTCTGGAAGCAGGCCGTCCAGGTCCTTCGCCGCATTGCTTTCGGCTTCCGCCCGTGACCAGGCGCCGGCCCGAACCTTGTCCGCAGCGTAGTCGCGCACGAGATGTTTTTTGTACTCCTGGAAGGTAGCCTCGTCGAGTTCGACGAGCCTGACGTTGGCCATGTCTTGCGGGGTCATGCAGGTGCTTGGGACAGGCCGAGCACAGCCAGCTCCACCTGCAGTTCGTCGGAGAGATGGCTGCCGCCTTTGAGGCCGCTCTCGAGGTCCTGGATCAGGGCCAGGGCGCGTTCGAGGTCATCCTCGTCGACCTGGCGGCCCTGCTCTTCGAGCTTGCGGGCGACGAATGGCGGGACCTTTAGCGTGCTTGCGATCTCCTTCCGGGGAAGGCCACGGCCCGTGAGGGCGCTGGCGCGGGCGACGAGCTGGAACTGGCGTCGGATCATGAACGTCAGGCGCAGAGGGGGCTCGCCGGTGCTGATCAGATCCTCCAACGACTGCAGTGCTCTTTCTCGTTCTCCTGCGGCCAGGGAATCGACGAAGGCGAAGATATTGGACTGGACGTTGGGCGGACACAGGGCTGCCACGTCTTCCTCGGTCGCTGTGCCATCGCCGACGTAGAGCGCCAGCTTCTCCGTCTCTTGCAGCAGGCGCATCTTGTCGCCCGAGCAGCGATTCGCCAGTTCGTCGGCCACGGGCTCGGGGAGATCCAGGCCCAGCTTCCTCGCGTGCCCGACGAGCCAACTTACCAGAGCCTTGCCGGTGGGTTGCTCGAAGGTGTGGACTTCTCCCGAGTTCTGGACCGCCTTGAAGAGCCTCTCACGAGTGCCGAGCTTCCTGCCGAGGAGGATCAGGTCAGACCCGGGGGAAGGGTCCTCGAGGTAGTCGACTATCACGGCTTTCTGGGCGGCGTTCCAGGCGTCGAGGTCCTTCAAAACGACGAAAGGTCCCTCCCCGAACAGCGAGAAAGTATTGCAGGCCGAGACGATGGTCTCAGGGCCCTTCACCGAGGCGTCATATGCCTCGACGGCCCTTCCCTCACGCAGCTTCTCGACGCCGCGCGACTTCCGTTCCTCATCGTCTCCCAGCAGCAAGTAGACCGTCATAGTGCAATTCTAAAGCATTTCGGCCGGTCGGCACCGCAGCACTTAGTTCGTGGGTTCCTGCTTTCACGGGAATGACGGGAGAGGTGGCAGGAATGACCGATGGGACGGGAATGTCGGTTATCTGGGAGGAAGGTGGTAGGAGTTACGTTCAGCAATGCTCTTCCACGGAACTGGAATGTACTAGGGGTACGACGTGTTCTCGGAATGTCTCTAGCTGACGAAGCTCGTCCTGAATTGGCCAGAGTAGGATCCGTTGCGCTCCCGCCGATTGGTAGGCGGCGAGTGTCTGGGCGCACTCTTCGACCGGTCCCACCAGGAGGCGTTCGCGTAGCTCCGTCTCGGGACGCCCGAGCATGGACCCGAGTAGATCCCTGATGATGCGATCCGCCGCTGCGCGATCCTCGGTCAGGTAGAGAAACATAGTCGCAATGGCGTTGGGAAATCGGATGGGGTCTTTGCCCGCTGTATGCAAGTGCTCCCCAAGTCGTCTCCGGGCATCAGCGAAAAGTTCCGGCGTGGTGTTGTAGGCGGAGGCGAGCCAGCCTTCGCCCAGGCGGGCCGTCCGGCGAAGACCGGCCTCCGAGCCCCAACTACCGATCCAGATAGGAGGGCCGGCCTGGCGCGCTGGGTAAGGCTCCAGGGTGATGCCTTCGGTCGAGTAGAAATCACCCTGGAAAGGCGATCCGTCGTGGCGCCAGAGAGTACGCATCGTCATTACCGCCTCGTCCAGGCGCTTCCAGCGTTCCTCGAATGGCACGCTGGCGGCGGCGTAATCTCGGGCGGAGGACCCGGGGCCAACACCCACGATGAGCCGGCCGCCGGAGAGGGTATCGATGGCGCCCAAGCTCTTGGCTAATTGAACCGGTCCCCGCACGACCGGAAGCGCCACCGTGGTCATGAGGTCCATCTGCCCGCTAGCCGCGAGCACCGCAGATAGGGCGGTGGGCCCGTCGAGCCACGGGCGGGAGAAGACGAGGTGATCGTTGGCCGCAAGCGCTGCGAAGCCCAAGCTCTCGGCGGTCTCCGCATACTCTAGGAGGTGCCGTAGGGTCCAGGGGCGTCCATCGAAGCCTATAAGGGGGAGATGCACTCCGAAGTCCATGCGACGCCTCCCTTCTTTTCGAGAAGTTGCGCTGCATGCGCAGTATAAGTCTTCGGAAGCGGGGATCGAAATTTACTCGCTACCAGGAGGAAGAGTCGGCCCCAGCAGACGCAGGAGCCCCAGAGTCGCGAGTACCGTCCCCACTCTCCGCGTCCATTGCATATTCGATCGCCTCCTCCAGCGTCATTCTTCCTCCCTCCGCACTCGCTCTTTCGAAGGCCTCGTGGCCGAGTCGATCCTGCACGGCGGTGAGGTTGCGCTCGTGGTAGCTTCGGAATGCGGGCGGCCTCGGCGCACCGATCTCTTCCCGTAGTGCCGTGGCAGCGCCGAGGAGCCGTGCTGCCCGCCCCGGCTCGTCCTGGTCGGCCCCCGCTATCCCCTCCAGGCACCAGGCGATCCACCACTTGTCTCGTTGATCTTTGATGTCTTCCAGGGCCTCTTCGTACAGGGAGCGTGCGGCGTGTCGGTCTCCCTGATTAAGGACCGCGTCTCCAAGGGGAGTGGTCATCTTGCCGATCCCCCGCCGATCTCCGAGGCTACGCATGATCTTCCTGGCCTCTTCGAAGCTCAGACGTGCCGCCGGATAGTCACCCTCACCGAGGGCTGCCATCCCCATGACGCCGGTCGACTCGGCGATGCCAGCCCGGTCTCCGACTTCCCGGAACATCTCGAGGGCCGCTTCCAGCCTGGGGCGCGCCGCCGCATAGTCACCCTGAAAAGCGGCCGCACGACCCGAGAGGTCGATCGAATGCGCGATGCCCCACCGATCGCCGATCTCCCTGGAAAGGGTTAGAGCTTCCTCGTGCATGTTGCGCGCAGCCTCGAAGTTCCCCCTTCGCCTGGCCACAAAGCCAAGCCCGTTGAGCGCGTCCGCGATCTCTCGCTTGTCACCCGCCTGCCGCGACAACGCGAGACTCTCTTCTCGTAATGATTCTGCCCGTTCGTGGTCGCCCTGGCTCCACGCCAGATGGCCAGCCCCATTGAGTGCCCGCGCCCGCTGCGACTCTGCTCCCCTGCCCCCAAGAGATAACGCTTCTTCCAGCCACCTGCGCCCCTCGCTCGTATGACCCCGCACGTACCAGAAGCGCCACAGCGCTCCACCGAGCCGCAGTGCCGTAACAACCTCCCTACGCTCGAGCGCCCACGATAGCGCCCCCCTGAAGTTGTCGTACTCGTCCTCCAATCTGTTCAGCCACGACACCTGCTCGCCCGTGGTTAGCCTGGGATCGGCTTCTTCGGCGAAGGCCAGGAAGTATGCGGCGTGGACACGCCTCAGGGCCTCTGCTTCCCCGCTCTCCTCGAGCTTTTCGTTCGCGAACTCGCGGATGGTCTCGAGCATGACGAAGCGCGGTTCGCCCCCCATCCCCTCCTCCTGCCTGAGCAGGCTTTCGTCCAGGAGCGAGGAAGCGCCATCAAGGACGTCAGTGGTCGTGTCCCCTTCCGCGTTGCACACCGCCTCCATGGCCCCCAGGGTCGCCCCCCCGGTGAACACCCCGAGCCTGACGAAGAGTGCCCTTTCGCCCTCACCAAGCAAATCGTAGCTCCACTCGATAGCGTTTCTCAGGGTCTTCTGCCTCTCCGGGAGGTTCCTGGCTCCCCCCGTCAGGAACTCGAGGCGATTACCGAGCCTCTCTAGCAAAACTCGTGGGGGCAGCAGCTTTACCCTCGCGGCGGCGAGCTCTATAGCCAGGGGTAGGCCGTCGAGTTTCCGGCAGATCTCCACCACCGCGCTGGCGTTCTCCTCGGTAAGGTAGAACTCAGGCTTGACAGCCCTGGACCGCTCCACGAAGAGACCGACCGCCTCGTAGCCGGCGAGGTCCTCCAGGGGAGGCAAGGATATCGCGTTGGGCAAAGCAAGGGGAGGGACGGGAAACTCCTGCTCGCCGTAGAGCCTGAGGGGGGTGCGGCTGGTGGCAAGGATCTTGAGCCTGGTCGCGGCAGAGAGCACCCTGTCAAGAACTGGCGCCGACTCCGGGATTTGCTCGAGGTTGTCGAGCAAGAGAAGGGTGCGCCTCTCGCGCAAGTAGCCCGTGAGTAGCTCCTCAGGAGGTCTGGCACCTCCCTCGCTCAACCCCAGCGTCCGCGCGATGGTCGAGGCCACGAGGGAGGGATCGGTGATGGCGGCCAGCGGCACGAAGAATACTCCGTCCTCGAAATCCTCCACCAGCTCCGCCGCGGCCTGTAGTCCCACGCGGGTCTTGCCCGTGCCCCCCGGACCGACGAGGGTCAGGAGCCTCGTTGCGGGGTCGCGTAATCGCTCAGACACCGCCTCCACCTCCCGCTCGCGTCCGATCAGCGGCGTGGCCTGCAGGGGGAGGTTGTTCGGGTAGGAGTCGAGCGTCCTCAAGGGAGGGAACTCGGAGGACAGGTCGGAAACAACGAGCTGGAAGACCCTCTCCGGCCTCGCGAGGTCTTGCAGATGCTTCTCTCCGAGGTCTCTCAGTTGGGTGTCCGCCGGTAGCTGATCCCTTACCAGCTCCTGGGTGGCAGCGGACAGGAGTACCTGTCCGCCGTGGGCCGCCGAGAGCAGCCTCGCCACCCTGTTGAGCGGGGGACCGAAGTAGTCGCCGTCTCGCTCGATGGTAGACCCTGTGTGCAGTGCCATGCGCACCCGCAGGAAGCCGGCCTCCTCCCTCCAGGTCTCCGAGAGGAAGATTCTCTGGGCCGCAAGCGCCGCCTGGAGTGCGCCGAGGGCGGTGGGGAAGGCCGCGCAGAAGGCATCGCCGACCGTCTTGAAGACGTGGCCCCCGTTGGCCGCTATGGCCACGTGCATGGCCTCATCGTGGCGGCCGAGGGCGGTGCTCATCGTCTCCGGGCTTTCCTCCCACAGCCTGCTCGAGCCCTCGATATCCGTAAACAGGAAGGTTACCGTGCCGCTGGGCGGGGCGACCATGCGCTCTGCATCCTCCTTCTCCTTGGAAGGCACTATAGCACTGGGGAGTTTGGCGGGCGTTTTTGGGCGGGTTTCGAAACTCTTTTGGGCGGGTTTGAAACCCGCCCCTACGGGCAATTCGCTGCTGGGGCGTCGGTCAGTCGGCGGGGTCGGGGTGTTTTTCGGGCATCGCATGTGGGGCGTTTGTGGGGGGCGCTTTGGGTTCGTGCTCGGCGAACCATTCGTCGCCTTCTATGGAGAACTTCGGGGTGGCACGTTCCAGCCACTTCGGGAACCACCAGCCCGCAGAGCCCAGGAGAGACATAATGGCGGGTACGAGCACGCACCTGACGACGGTCGCATCGACGGCGACGGCTACGGCCATGCCGAGTCCGAACTGCTTGACGGTGGGGTCGCCGTTTATCACGAAAGCGAGGAAGACGGAGACCATGATCATGGCAGCGGAGGTGATCACACGCGCCGTGGCGGCGAGGCCGTGGACGACAGCCTCGTGCGGGTCGCCGGTCTCTTTGTACTGCTCGCGGACGTGGGTCATGAGGAAGACCTCGTAGTCCATGGAGAGGCCGAAGAGGATGGCGAACATCATCAAAGGCACGTAGGAGACGATGGGGATGGGGCCTTCGAGCCCGATCAGACGGGCGGTCCACTCGTGGTTGAAGGCGTAGGTGACGACGCCGAAAGAGGCGAGGATCGAGAACACGTTCATGGTCACCGCCTTGAGCGGGACAAGGAGCGAACGGAACGCGAGCATCAGCAGCAAGAACGAAAGGACGAGGACGATTCCTATGACCATTGGAAGCTTGTCCGTGATCTCGCTCGCCAGGTCGATGTAGCTGGCGGTGGTTCCGCCGACGTCGGCCTCCATGTGCTTTCCCCTGGTCGCCTTGGGTAGCACGTCGCTGCGCAACTTGTTCACGAGGTCTTCCGTCGCCCGTGAGGAGGGCGGGGTGGTCGGGGTCACGGTGTAGACGGCGGCGTCGCCTTTCTTGTTGACCAGCGGATAGGTCACCTGGTCCACGCCCTTGGTCTTCTTGATGTCATTGCGCAAGTCCATCAGGCGCGGGTCGGAGGCCTTCGACTCCAGGAACTTCTCCTTGTCGTCCTCCCCTGAACTCTTCTCCTTCTTGGCGGCCTGCTGCTTGACCTTCTTCTCAATGGTCTTGTTTTCCTGGGTCTGCTTTTGGTCCGCCTGTTTCTGGATAGACTGGTCTTGTTTCTCTATCTCCTGCTGGGCCTGCTGGTTGATCTCCTGGTTCTGCTTGTCTATCTCCTGCTGAGCCTTTTTCTGGATGGTCTCGTTTTGCTGGTCTATCTCTTTCTGGGCGAGCTTATCGATTTCCTCTTGCCCCTGGGGGCCTACCTTCTGCTTGGCCTCCTCGGCCTCGGCCTGGATCTCCTGCGCGGCCTTCTGTTGCTGCTGTTTGGCCTCGGCTTCGATCTGCTGCTTCGCTTCCCCTTGCTTCTGGTCGGCCGTGGCCTCGATCTTTTGTTTCGCCTCTTGCTTGGCCTGCTCTGTCTGCTGCTGGATCTCCTTCGCCGCTTTGGCCTGCTGTTTGGAGATCTCTTGCTGCGTGGACTTCTGCTCCTGGTTCCTGAGCTTGTCGAGGTCAGCCTGGTCGTTGTGGGCCGGCTTGCTCAGGCTGACGGCGACGAGCATGGGACCGTTCGAGCCAGAACCGAACCCTTCCGTCATCGCGTCGTAGGACTGGCGTGACTGGGTAGTCTTGGGCAGTGCCCCGTTGTCGGTCTGGCCGAGATGGAGGTAACCGACTGGTATGGCGAGGACGATGAGGACGGCGAGGCCCAGGATCAAAGCCGGCCAGGGGTGGGAGCCAACGAAGGCGGCCCAGCGGGCCCACCCGTGGGGCCTATCATCATGGTGGGTTCGCATGCCTGGCACGTGCAGGCGGTTGATCCCTGGCCCTATAAGGCCGAGGATCGCGGGAAGCAACGTGATCGCCGCCGCCGCCGCGACGAGCACCACGATCGCCGCCGTGTAACCAAGAGTCGTCACGACCGGTATACCTGCGGCAGCGAGGGAGAGCAGCGCTATGATCACGGTACCAGCCGCGAAGACGACGGCGCCGCCCGAGGTTGCCGTGGCCCTGGCGGCCGACTCGCGCGGCTCCATTCCCCCTGAAAGCTGGCTCAGGTGGCGGGTCACTATGAAAAGTGCGTAGTCTGTTCCAACCCCAAGCCCAATCATGGTCGAGAGGGTGGGAGCCGAGGTCGGTACCTCGGCGGCGTGGCTGAGGAAGGTGATTAGCCCGAGTCCTATGGAAAGGCCCAGGATCGCCGTGAGTAGGGGAATCCCCATGGCGATGGCAGTGCCGAACGTGAACAGCAAGATGACCACGGCCGCTGCGAGCCCCACCACCACCGAGACCTGGGTCGATGGCTTGGAGACCTTCTGGCCGAGGTATCCGCCCGCGGCCGGCTTCAGCCCAACCTTATCGAGCGGTTGGGCGACGTCGATGATTCGTTGGGCCCCTTCGAGGTTCAGCTCGGAGGGACTGTCTTTGAGGTTGAGGGAGATGTAACCGATGGTGCGCTTCTTGTTTAGCTGGTCGGCGCCCTGCTCGCCGAAAGGACCCGTGGCCTGCGTGACCGCCGGGTCCTTCGAATAGGCTTTGACAACCCTCTGGATGGGCTTCTTGTATTTGAGATCCGTGAGCTTGTGGCCCTCGGGGGCCCGCATGGCGATCGGGACAGTGCCGTTGGCCTGGTCGGGAAATTTATCGCTGAGCAGGTTGCTCGCGGCCTGGCTATCGGTTCCTGGCAGCGTGAGGTCGTCATTCGTATCCTGGCCGACGGTTTTGGCCACGAACACGACCGAGACGGCGATCAGCACCCAGACCGCGAAGACCACGATGGAGTGACGGGCACAAAGGTGACCAAGACGATAGAGCAGTGGCGTCAACGCGTCCTCCCTGTGGCCTGACGTCTATATGTCGTGCTACCCATCGTTTCCTCGGCCGGATCGTCCACCGGCAGCATACACCGCGGCCAAAAGCGGCGCATCACTCAAATGAGCTAGGTTCTGGGCTCCAGGTAAAGGATTCAGGCCTCGGGACCGGGCTGTTTGGCGTCTGCGAAGAGTTTGGAGGTGTCCGGGCGGCTGAACAGATCGATGGTCCAGTCGGCGAGCACGTGCGCCCGGTTGAGGTCGTAGCCGAGCTCGTAGAGGTAGACTATTTTCCAGAGGTAAGCCCCGAGCTGACCGGTCAGGTTAACTCCCAGGATGTCGACCAGGGCGCTACCTTCACCGAGATCCACCAGCTGGCCCACGGAGCGGTAGCGGAAAGCGGTGGGTGGTTGCTCTTTGATCTCTGCCGCGAGGTTCGATGCTGCCATTCTGCCCTGTTGTTCTGCTGCCTGGGCGAGGGCGGGTACCGGAGGTCCGTCGTACTGAATGCTGGTGCTGTCGCCCACGGCGTAGACCCCGGGTCTGTCATTGACCCGCAGGTACTGGTCGACGAGGATCCTTCCGCGATGATCTTTTGCCACGTCCAGCTTAGCGACCATGGGTGGGGGTTCGATTCCGGCAGCCCAGATGGTCGTGCGGGTTGGTATGGTGCGTCCGCCCGAGATTGCTACGGCATCGGGCCTTACCTCTTCGACCTTGGCGTCGTTGACGATCTCTATGCGCTGGGAGGCAAGTCTGAGGTTGGCGGCGTTTACCAGCGCGGAATCGAGGCCCTTGAGGATGTGATCCCCGGCGTTCACCAGCACGACACGAACCCGATCGAAATCCACGTTGGGATAGTCATCCTGGAGTACGTCGAAGATCAGGTCGTGAGTGTCGGCGGCGGCTTCCACCCCGGTGGGTCCTCCGCCGACGATGACGAACGTGAGCAGGTCATCGGCGGCCCGGTCCCCGAGGTGCTCGGCCTCCTCGAAGCGATCGATCACGTGGTTGCGTACCCGCAGGGCATCTCGCAGACCCTTGATGTCCATGGCGATCTCCGCGGCACCGGGGGTGCCGAAGAAGGTCGTACGACTGCCAGGGGCCAGGATCAGATAATCGTATGGGTAGTCGCGGTCGCCTGCCTTTACGCGTTGCGCCTCGAAATCCACATCTGTGGCCCCATCCTGGAAGTACTCTACCCCTAGCGGCCTGAGGACGCGCCGGAGCGAATGGGCGACGTGGCGTACTTCCGCGTTACTCGGGATGATCGAGGGCACCATCGGCCAGAAGGTCGTGTAATTCTTGCTATCCACGAGGGCGACGCCAATATCTTCGGCTCCGTGGAACACGTGCGCCAATTTTCTGGCCGCGGCGAGACCTCCGAACCCACCGCCGACGATGAGGATCCTCGTCGGGGCATCCGGGTAGCTGCCTTCGAGCGATGTTGGGCCCCGCAACCGCCTGTAGGCCCCCCACGCCGCTCCCAGCATCAAGCCGCCTAACGCCAGTTTGCCTTTCATCTCATCCTCTCTCGATCCAGATGGCTGTTGCAGAATAGCTGGTCAGCCGTCAGCTTTCAGCTTTCGTATTGGTGAACATTTAGGGCTGACGCCTTCAGATTCGGCCCGCGGCGACGAGTACTAGCCACAGGGCTGACCAGAGCAGGAGGAGTGAGGCCCACAGGGACTTGTGTTCGGAGGAGAAGACGCGTGCTGCGACGATTGGAGGGATGCATCCAGCGTAGAAGAGGCCGACGAGGAGCAGGGTAACGCCAGGGGTCGTAACGGAGGCGAGAGGAAGCGAGGAAGCGCCCTGGGCTGTGAGTATGAGGATGCTGACGAGGAAGCCGTTGCACGCGTTGAGGGGAAAGGCGAGCAACGGGTAGACGTTGCCGGCAAGGGAACCGAGGAGGCCGAGGATCAGGATCGGCCCCGAGAGCGGAACGGCGATGAGGTTCGTGAGGACGCCGACGAGGGAGACCTGGTCGAAGGTGGCTGCGACTATCGGGGAGGTGGCTATCTGGGCCGCCAGAGAGACGGAGATGAGGTTGGAGATCTGCTCGGGTGGTTTGACAAAGGGTCGGAGCAGGGTGCGCTCGACGAGAGTCTTCAGTGGTTTGGTTAGGAGCAGGATCCCGAAGACGGCGGCCACGGAGAGCTGAAATCCTGTGCTGTAGATCAGTTGCGGGTTGTATGCGAGGACCAGGGCCAGCATCGTGGTCATAAAGTGCAAGGCCGAGACCTGGCGCCCGAGGACAGGTGCGGCGAGCACAAAGGTTGCCACGACGCCGGCCCTGATGGCCGAGGGAGGGGCGCCGGCGATGAGGATGTAGAGCCAACTCAGGCCTATGGTAATGCCTGCCCGCATTCCAGCAGGGATGGCGAAGAGGCGGAGGGCGAAGTAGATCACAGCCGCCAGTATCACGACGTGCTGGCCCGAGATGGCGAGCACGTGGGTTACGCCGGAGCGCTGGAACGATTTCTCCAACTGTTCTGGCATGAGCGAACGATCCCCCAGTACCATCCCACGGACGACGGCCGACTCGCGCGGCCTGAGACCGTAGCTGAGCGCAACGTCCGTACGGCGATGTACCTGGCCGATCCAACCCCGCTCCTCCCCCACCGGCCTCACGCTGGTCGCCTCGATCAGCGCGCTAATTCTTTTTGTCGCAAGATATCTTCCGTAATCGAAGCCATCCTCGCCGACTTGCGGGCGTGAGATCTCGCCGTCGACCCTTACTGCGTCGCCGACGCCGACGCTGAGGTCGCCGGCGAAGACTTCGACTCCTCCGCCGCGCAAGACTTCCCTACCCTCGTACCAGAGCCGTCCGACCCTCACGTCCGCCATGTAGCCGTAGCTGCTACGTTCGGGAGGCGAGGCTATCTGGCCAACCAGCACGACCTCCCCTGGCTCCATCGCCGCAAGCTCGGCCAGTGGGTCCGGCGTCGCCGCGTGCAGCACGGAGATCGCGACACCCGCTGCGGCGAAGATGGGTGTGAGGACGGCCATAGGGCGCCATGCGGTGGGCACGAGATCCCGCCACACCAGCGCGCCAATCGCGACGATAGAACTCGCCACGAGTAGCATGGGGGCGAGGACTGGTACGACCGTGCCGACCGCTACCCCCGCCGCGAGCACAAGCGCCCACATGTCCAACCTCACGGGCGGCCGGAGATCGAGGTCAGGTCCGCGTCGCCTCACCTCACTAGACGGTAGCAAAGGGTGCTATCTTCTCCAGGGTCTCTGGCCCTATTCCGGGTATTTCTTCGAGCTCGTCCACTGAAGAAAACGGGCCGTTGGTCCGCCTGTACTCGACGATGCTTTCGGCCGTCGATGGTCCGACCTCAGGCAACTCGTCGAGCTCCTCGACGTCCGCCGTGTTTATGTCTACGCTAAGCGAATTCTGGGAGTCATCTTCTATCTCCTCCAAGGAGGCGGTGTAGACGACCCTCGGCGTCCCTTCCGAGAGACGCGCCGAGTAGAACGCGCCACCGGCCAATACGATCACCACCAGCAACGACACGATTACGTGCGGCCTGTAACGGGCCAAGGTTCCGATCTGCGCTCGTCGCCGCGCAGTCGGACCGCGCGTGGCCGTCTCGAAAGCGTCGTTTCTCACCGCAGGGGTTATCGGGAAACAGGGGAGAAAAGTTTAGGGCGGTTCGCGGGGCGGGTTTGAAAGCCTTTTTGGCGAGTTTGAAACCTCTTTTGGGCGGGTTTTAAACCCGCCCCTACGGGTAATGTGTGGTTTCGGGTATGAGGTGAGCACCATCACAGGTCGCTCAGTTTGCTGCTTTCGAAGCGGTCTAGGACCTGTTGCATGGCCTCGGGATGGATTGTTATGTCACCTTTGAATGAAAAGTTGAGGGCGGCGACCGTGAAGAGGACGAGGGAGATAACCAGGGCCAGAGAAGCCACCATAAGCAGGTGAATCATCGTGCTTTCCAGGCCGAAGAGATAGGTGAAGCTCACCACGACGATCCCCCCTGTTACGAGTACGACCCAAAGGATAGCAGGCAATCCCTGCTTGGATTCGAGCAGGCGATCCCGCCTGGCATTGGCCAGGTCGCGCATATCCTCGAATCCCTGTTCGTAGACGACCTGCTCTTCCGGGGTGGTGGGGTCGAAATTCTGCAGGCTGGTCCTGAGGTCATCCAGCAGATCCCACGCTTTCTGGCTTGACTCCTCCTCTGCCATGAGCGGCCACTCCTTGTGGATAACTACCCTGGCGTAGGAGCGGGCCAGTTCCTGCGTGTGGTGGCCCCTCGACTCTGGCATCCTGTCGGCCAGCCAGAAGACCTCGGCCAGCGAGCTTGCCTCGTCGTCCGCCGTATGTGCGGCCTCGTTCCATTCCTCCCACACCGCCACGACCATGAGCCCGAGCAGCACAGCGTAGACCACCCCGAGCACCGCGTAGATAAAGCCGGCCACATCGTTGTGTTGCCTGCGTGTGGCTATCGACACAGTCCGTTGCACGAGGATCAAACCCCCGACAGCGAGTGCCACGAATACGCAGATTAGGAACACGCCGAAAGGAACGCTCATGGAGGGCCACCTTTCTGGGAACGGGATATCTCAGGGCAGGTCACGATACTATCTCTCTGGACATGGAGCAATCTATGCACGAAGGCATCAGGTTTCAGGTACTCGTGGATTCCCGCTTGCGCGGGAATGAGGTGCGGGAGAGCCCCGGTGCGTCCGCAGTCCGAAGGGAGTCCGATTATGGGGGACCAAGTGTGCTAGGTCGACGGACCCAAGACGTACACAGGTAGCCTTACTGTGATTGCCAGTGTGAAACGGGTGGAGCCGAGGGGGATCGAACCCCTGACCTCCGCGCTGCCAGCGCGGCGCTCTCCCAGCTGAGCTACGGCCCCGGAAAGGTCGTCAGAGTATATGCACCGTCAATGGGGGTGTCAACGTGGGCCGGACTACTCCTGCCAGTGCTCCTGGGGGGCGCTGCGCCAGAGGGACTCGAGGCGGTAGTAGTCGCGAGCTTCGTCGGTGAAGATGTGGACCACTACGTCGAGGAAGTCGAGGCTGATCCAGGCAGTCCCTTCGTCGAGGCGCTTGGTGCGAGGACGGTGGCCCTTCTCGATCATGCGCTCGATGACCTCCTGGGCCACGCGGCGCACCTGGCGCTCGGTCTCGGCGCTGGCTATCACGAAGTAGTCCGCGTAGGAGACGAGACCCCTAAGGTCTACAAGGGTAACGTCATGTGCGAACATCTCACTCGCCGCCCGGGCTACCGTGGCGGCCATCTCATAAGTGAGCGCCTCACCCGCGGTACCGAAGTTCCGCTGCCTGGCGACCGACTCGTCGCGTCTCACCGGATCTCCTCCTTCACTAGCCCTCCTTCCGTTGGACTTCCATCTCCCCTGTAGAGCTTCCTGCTTTCGATGACCTGACGCACCCCCTCAGGCACCAGGTACCTGATACTCTTTCCCTGCAACATCCTGCGCCGGATCGCCGTGGCCGAGATGTCGACCCTCGTACATTCGACGGGGAAGATCCGATCGAAGTTCCTCAGGGCGGCTTCGAGGTGGTCGAGCCCGGAGAGATCGTAACCAGGCCGTGTCGCCGCGACCATAACGACCTGCTCGAGTAGTCTGTCAGGATCCCTCCAGGCGAGCAGGTTCGACACCTCGTCCGCGCCCGTGATAAAGAACAACTCGTCCTCGGGCGAGCGTTCCCCGAGGATGCTGACGGTCTCTACGCTGTGCATAGGACGCCCGGCGTCGATCTCCACTCTGTCCACAGAGAAGCGTTCGTTCTCCTCGACGGCCGCCTCGACCATGGCGAGCCGGTCTGGCGCGGTAGCCCTGACGCTGGAGGCCTCTTTGTGCGGCGGGATGCCACCTGGCACGAAAACGACGTGCGCCAGATCCAACTCCGTCATGACCTGCTCGGCGACGATCAGGTGCCCCTGATGTACTGGGTCGAAGGTTCCGCCGAAGATTCCTACTCTCACACCCACCTCACTGGAAATCGAATACGGTCTCACCGATCCTGACACCATCGCCAGGCACCGCGCCGGCTCGGCGCAGCGCTCCTACCACGCCAATCCTTTGCAGTTCGTACTGGAAGCGTTCGACACCCTCCCTGTTGCCCCAGTCGGTCTTGAGCGCGAGCCGTTCGACGCTCTCACCCGAGACGACGTAGCCACCGTTCTCTTGCTCCACCCTGACACCCTTCCACGCCGGCCTGAACACGCGATGCTCACGCTCCGCAACTCCTGTTGGCGCACTCTCCTGCCCCATTTCGCGCAGCTTTCTATCGAAAGCGTCGCGCAGTACCGCGACGCCTTCCGCCGTCTCAGCGGAGACCTGGTAGGACCCCGGAAAGGCTTCTTGCAGATACGTCCTCAGCTCTTCATCGAGGAGGTCGACCTTGTTCAGCACGACGACGATGGGCTTCTCGGAGAGTCTGGCGGCGTGGAGCTCGGCCCGCAACGTACCCTCGGCTCCTTCGGGATCTTCGCTGGCGTCGAGCACGAGCGCGAGCAGCCGCGCCCGCGCCACGTGGCGGAGAAACTGGTTGCCGAGGCCCTTGCCCTCGCTGGCCCCCGAGATGAGGCCGGGGATGTCTGCCACCACGAACCGTCCGCGGTAAGTCTTATCGTCCACGACTCCGAGCTGGGGCGAGAGGGTGGTGAAAGGATAGTCACCCACCCTGGGACGCGCGGCGCTCAGCACGCGCAGCAGCGAAGATTTTCCCGCGTTGGGCAATCCGACGAGGCCGACGTCAGAGAGGACCTTGAGCTCCAGGCGGATCTCGCGTTCCTCGCCGGGGAGACCCTTCTCTCTGAATGCCGGAGCCTGGCGTGTGGAGGTCGCGAAGGAACCGTTCCCACGCCCACCCTCGCCCCCTGAGGCGACGACGAAGGTCTCGGCAGGATCCGAGAGGTCGGCAAGCAGCCCGTCATCGTCGAAGACCTGGGTCCCGACAGGAACCTCGAGCACGGCATCTTTGCCCCGCTCGCCCGCCCTGTTGTTGGATGAACCGTGGGCGCCCCGGCCAGCCTTCACGACGTTGCGGTAGGCGTGGGGTTCGAGGGTAGAGAGGTCCTCTGTAGATTTCAGGATCACGGACCCGCCGTCGCCGCCGCGACCACCGTCGGGGCCGCCGCGCGGCTTGTACTTCTCGCGGTTGAATGAGACGCTGCCGTCGCCCCCGCGGCCTCCGCGGACGACGAAGCTGGCTTCATCTACGAATTGCAAAGGGGCTAGAGACCCCCGTAAAGGACGCTGGTCAGGCCGTGGCCTCCTGCAAAACGGGCTCCTCGATCACGCTGACGACGCTCTTGCCTCTGGAGCGGTCGAAATCGACCCTGCCAGAGACCCTGGCGAAGAGGGTGTCGTCGGACCCTTTGCCGACGTTGTGTCCAGGGTGCACCTTGGAGCCGCGCTGGCGCACGATGATGCTCCCCGCGCTGACCATCTGACCTCCGTATGCTTTTACTCCGAGCCTCCTGCCGGCCGAGTCGCGGCCGTTACGCGAGGAGCCTCCGCCCTTCTTATGAGCCATCAGATACCTCCAGTACCCTCACCAGGGTCAGTTCCTGCCTGTGCCCGGTCTTCTTCCTGTAGTCCTTCTTCGGCTTGTACTTGTAGACGTGAATCTTGTCTCCCCGCAGATGGTCCAGGATCTCGACCCTCGCCTTCTTCTCGCCAAGGTCGAATCCGGCTGCATCGACCGAGAAGCCGACAGGTAGGTCTACAGAGTCCCCAACGTCTCCCTCCAGGCGGTCGACGACCAGCTCCTGGCCTTCTGTCACCCTGTACTGCTTTCCACCGCTCTTTACAACCGCAAACATCATGCGCTCCCAGAATTTATCAGGCTACAACCGGCGTACATAACGTACCCCACGATGCAACAGTATACCCGCCATGCTCCGCGTCGACCACAATCCGGGGCCGTTCCAAGGGTTGATCTCGTGCCCGGAAGAGAGGGTGGGGACCGAGATCTGGCAAGACTCGCGGCGCTGTCGTTGTCGAACGCGCGAAGATTTTGTATCTTTGGGTTATGCGTGCAGTTAGGACGAGCCCAACAGTCCCCGTAGCCAGGGGAAAGAAACCGGAGAAGGTGAGCATTGCGCACCGGCTGCGGTGCTCCGATTTACTCCTGTTTCTAACCGCGCTGGCCCTTGGGGGTATCGGGGTCTTCGCGATCTATGTCGCCGAGGCCGACTACGGCCAGCAGTACGCCGTCAACCAGAGTCTCGGGCTCACCGTCGGGTTAGCCGGCGCCGTCGCGCTCGCGCTACTGGACTACAGGTGGCTCGGGCGATACATCAAGTTCGTTTACGGATTTACGATCGCGATGCTGGTGGCCGTTCTCATCGCCGGCTTTACGGTCAACGGGTCGCAGAGTTGGATCGGCGTCGGGCCCGTGGAGGTGCAGCCTTCCGAGTTCGCCAAGCCGCTCTCGATCGTGGTTCTCGCCGCCTACGTGGCGGCGAACAGCTTCGCGCACAATATCACGTTCCTGAAGGCCCTCGGCATCCTGACCGTTCCTATCTTGCTCGTGCTCGCGCAGCCCGATCTCGGGACCGCGATGGTGTTCGGGGCCATCTTCGTTGCCGTGGTCTTCGTGGGCGGAGCCAAGTGGTACCAGATCGGCGGCCTGTTCGTGGCTGGATGCGTTGGGGTCTTTCTCGCTATCGAATTCAGGATACTGGAGGACTACCAGATCGCCCGTCTAACGTCGTTTCTCGACCCCCAGAGCGTACCGGGAGTAAGTTACCAGGTCGAGAACTCGAAGATGGCTATAGGGTCCGGGGGGCTCATGGGCAAGGGCATAAGCTCGTCGGGGACGCTGGGCGACCTGGGTTACCTGCCGGAGGACCGCACGGACTTTATTTTCTCCAACCTGGCGGAGAAGGTCGGGTTTGTGGGTTCCCTCGTCGTATTGATCCTCTTCTTCTTGCTGGTCTGGCGCGTGCTGCACGCGGCGACGGTCTCGCGCGACCGCTTCGGCGTGCTCATCGCTGTGGGGGTCGCGACGATGCTGACTTTCCACGCGCTCATTAACGTCGGCATGGCGATGGGTATGATGCCCGTTACAGGGCTTCCCCTTCCGTTCGTGAGCTACGGACGCAGCAACCTGCTAGTCAGCATGATGTCCGTAGGGCTGGTCCAGAGTATCGTGATACAGGCGAAGCTCAAGTCCGAGGGAGACCCTCGGACTTGAGCAGCTAGTCAGCACGGCGCTGCGCGCCTAGTCAGCACGCTTCGGGCCTTCGGACCTCGCTTGTCAGCATTTCAGCTTTTTGTTTTTGCTGACCTGCTGACAAGCGGAGGCGCTAGCCGGAGCGTGCTGACAAGCTGCCGTAGGCAGCGTGCTGAAATGCTATTTTTCCCAGGTGCGAGGGGGTTTGATGTTTACGAGGTTCAGCAGCCAACCGCCGAGGAGGAAGGCGATCAGGGCGTTGACCAGTGCATCGGGGAGCACCCCGACGACGGCATACTCGCCCAGGTGGGGTACTGCCAACCCGGCGAGCCAGCGGGCCGTGTATCCGAGGAGGTCGTAGCCGGCGACGGCGAGGCCGGCTACCTGGGCCAGAAGGACTCTCTCTGTTCCCCTGCGCCTGACGGCGCTGGCGCGGGACGCGAGCATGGCCGCGAGCAGTCCCCCCAGCGCCCCGACCCCGAAGAGGTCACTGCCGAGGGCGTCGAGGAGTATGCCCCCGAAGAAGCCAAGCAAGACTGCCTGGAGGTCCCTCAGCGGAGAGGCGGCAAAGATGATCGCGATCAGGGTCAGCCGCGGCGAGAAGAAGCCGAAGGTAAGATACGGAACCACGACAGCGTCGAGGAGCGCTGCGGTCGCCACGATGATGGCGGCACGGACGACGGAGGCCTGCTCCACCGGCGGCCCCTACCGGCCGGCCCAGTCGACGATGACCCTCACCTCTTCGAGGTCCTGTGGGTTCATGGCCGGGTCCACCACTATCTTCTTGAACTGGTCGGTATCCTGGGAGCTAACGACTTCGATCTTGCCGACGTACAGGCCCGGGGGGAAAAGGAGCTCTCTGTCTCCCGCCCGCCCGCTGGTCACCACGTAGTCGCCCTCCTCGGCGCGGGCGCTGAGGCTGACGAGGTCGACCCCGAAGTATCCTTCGAGATTGGTCTCGAGAAGCCCCTGGCCGTAGGAGGCGTGCTCCGAGGTGAGGGCAGGGCCGAGCTCACCGGAAGCGGGATCGAACTTGGCGGGAGGTATGATCCTGACACCCGCTGCGAACATCTGGTCCGTGACGAGCATGACCTGCGCCGTATGTTTGGAGACCTCCGTGGTGCGCCCGACGAGCGTATTCTCACCGATTACCACGGGCCTGTTTGGCTCGACGCCGTCTTCGGTACCGACGTTGATAATTATCCTCTGGGTGAACTGGTCACCGACCGGGGCTACAACCTGGGCGAGCGGCCCGTAATCGTAGGTGGACCTCTCCCCCTTCAAGAGCTCGCGAAGGCGGGCGTTCTCGCGCTCCAGGCGAGAAGCCTCGGCAGCGAGAGACTGGGCATTTTGTAACTCGCGCTCGAGTCTCTGTTCCTTGCTATTGTCGAAGGCGCCTTGCACGCTTTCACCCGCCCGCTGCAGCGGCTCGAAGAGCGTCGCGACGAGGCTTCGCGCTGGCTGCAAGATCTCGGCCGCGCCGAGCTGGACCGTGTGCAGGGGACCGCAAGAGGCTTGCTCCTGCGCGCAGTCGCCCTCCTTCACGTAGACCGTAAAGAAGACGATGCAGACCAGGCACAGGACAAAGAGGGCCGCAAAACCGCTTGCGGCGCTGGACTTCTTCCGACCCACGTCTCGCTCTAGGCCGAGGAGAGGGCGCTACGGTAGGAGTTGATCTCTTCGAGCGAGCGGCCGCTACCGATGGCCACACACGTCAGTGCGTCTTCGGCCACGTGCACGGGGATCCCGGTCTCGCGCCTCAGGCGCTCGTCGAGATGCCTCAAGAGTGCCCCTCCACCGGCGAGAACCATCCCCCTGTCCATGATGTCCGAGGCGAGCTCGGGGGGCGTACGGTCCAAGGTGTCGCGCACGGCCGCGAGGACGGCGTCGACGGGGACGCTTATGGCTTCCCTGACCTCCTCGCTCGTTATTACGACGGTCTTGGGAAGCCCCGTGACGAGGTCCCTTCCCCTTATCTCGGCCGACTCCTCCTCTTCGAGCCTGAAGGCGCTGCCAAGCTCTATCTTGAGCTGTTCTGCGGTCTGGGTGCCGATGGCGAGCTTGTACTCCTTCTGTATGTAGGTGGAGATCGCATCGTCAATGTCGTCGCCGGCGATGCGGATGGAGGACTTGGTGACGATTCCGCCAAGGGAGATGACGGCGACCTCGCTCGTCCCGCCGCCGACATCAGCGACCATAGAGCCCTGCGCCTCGTTGACCGGGAGACCCGACCCTATCGCCGCCGCCAGCGGCTCCTCGATGGTGTAGGCCTGACGGGCCCCCGCTGACTCGGTCGCCTCCTTGACGGCCCTTAGCTCGACGCCCGTCACGCCCGAAGGTACGCACACGACGACCCGCGGCCCGACGAGCGACCTGAAGAACAACCGCTGCGGCTGCACCTTGCGGATGAAGTAAGCGAGCATCTTCTCCGTGACCTCGAAGTCGGCGATCACACCGTCCTTCAATGGTCTCATCGCAACGATATTACCCGGCGTGCGCCCTAGCATCCGCTTGGCCGCCGACCCGACGGCGACGACCTTGTCGGTCTTGGTGTCTATGGCGACTACCGAGGGCTCAGAGAGAACGATCCCCTGCCCCTTGACGAACACGAGCGTGTTCGCCGTCCCCAGGTCTATCGCAACGTCCCGCCCGAACAATCCTCCAAACATACGCGACCCATCCTCCGTATCCGACTACCCCGTGCCACCATCCCGGTGGCTAGAGTATTCCGTGCTCCTTCATACTAAAGTACCCGTCGCCCAGGATCACGTGATCCAAGACCTCGATACCTATAATCTGGGCGGCCTCGGTGAGCCGCCTGGTGACCTCACGGTCCTCGCGACTAGGTCCGACCTTGCCGCTGGGGTGGTTGTGGGCGAGCACTATACTCGCCGCACTCGCCCGGATCGCCGGCTTGAATACCTCCCTGGGGTGAACCAGAGACGCCGAAAGCGTGCCAACCGAGATCGTCGGGAACCCTATTACTTCGTTCTTGGTGTTCAAGAGCACCGCGACGAAATTCTCCCGGTCGAGGTTAGCGATCCGACCCCTCAAAAGACCGTCAACGTCTGCGGGCGATGATATCACGGGGCGTCCCGGGTTGCGAACTCTCCCCAGCCTTTTTCCGAACTCGACGGCGGCGAGAATGGTGCAAGCCCTGGCCTCCCCGATCCCGTGCAGCCCGAGTAGATCATGCACCGAGACCCCGTACAACCCGAAGAGGTCGCCGCTCTCGGAGATGACCTGCCCCGCTAGCTCGACCGCCGTGCTCTCCTTGGTCCCCGCGCCAAACAGAATGCCTAGCAACTCCGCGCTGGAGAGCGCCTCAGGACCCTCCGATAACAACCGCTCCCGCGGCCTCAGCTCGGGAGGGAGCTGCTTTATGGTGTACCTGCGACCTTCCATCTTGGTATTTTATATTATACGAACGTTTTGTTCATTGATCGGTTCGTGTGTGGGCAAGAGCGGGCGGTTCACGAACTGCCATGGGCGGTTTTGCCCTCCCTACGGGGTCCCGAATGTGCCGCTGGGTCATGGGTGGGGGATTCCGGCGCTGGCGAGCATTCTGCCGGTGAGGGCCAGCGGGAGTCCTACCACGTTGGTGTAATCGCCCGCGATCCACTCGACGAAAGATGCGGCTCTTCCCTGCACAGCATATCCTCCTGCCTTGCCGACACCCTCTCCGTGGCGGACGTAGGATCCGATCTCGGCGGGACCGAGGGCTCGCATGCGCACCGTGGTGGCCGCGTGGCGCAGGGTGAGGACTTCTCCCCGCACGACGGCGACGCCTGAATAGACTTCGTGGGTGCGTCCCTGCAACAGGTCGATAAACTGCCAGACTTCTTCGCCGTCTCTGGCCTGTACGAGGATGCGACCGCCCCGAGGAAGGTCGGGCACATATACGATGGTATCGGCGCCGAGCACGACGGTGTCGGGGTCTCTCGCTACTGCGAGCGCCTTTCCCTTTGCGTTGGCCTCTACGGTCTCGGCAGGGTTTTCGAGCAAGAGCTCGGGGAAGCCGCTCTTGGTGGCCTCGAACTCGTAGCCTGCCGTGGTGAGCAGGTCCACCCTCCTGACCGACTCCGAAGCGAGTAGGAGGTGCTGACCTTTCAAGGGCCGAAGAAGAGGCCCAGTTCCCTCTCTGCGCTCTCAGGCGAGTCGGAGCCGTGCACCAGGTTATCCGGCATGCTGAGAGCCAGGTCGCCCCTGATCGTACCCGGCGCCGCGTCGGCCGGGTTGGTCGCCCCCATGAGGGTTCTCATGGCCTTGATGGCGCCTTCTCCCCTTATCCTCATGGCGACCACGGGAGTCGCTGTAATAAATTCGACCAGCTCGCCGAAGAAGGGCTTCTCACGGTGCTCGGCGTAATGTTCTTCCGCGAGGTCAGTGTCCACCTCCATCAGCTTCATGTCCGCGATATCCAGGCCCCTGGCTTCGATGCGGCTGATGATCTCACCGACGAGCCTGCGGCGCACGCCGTCACCCTTTACCAATACTAGTGTGTGTTCCATTGTCTTCTCCTCTTCTATCTGAAGGTGGTCTTACTATCTTATTATCGACTTGCCGCTGCGCTGGTCGGTGCCGCAGTAAGGGCACATCCCCCACTCCATGTTGAGCGGCTTGTCGCAGTTTATGCAAGCTTTCTTGAGCTCCCAGGTGCAGGAGGGGCAGATCAGGTAGTCCCTCTCGATCATGTTGCGGCAGTTGGGGCAGAGATGGACGCTGTTTCTGAGTTCGCGCTCGAGCACGGCCAGCTCCAGCTCGCGTTCGCGGGACTCTTCGAGGTATTCGTGGGGGCGCACGATGAGGTAGACCAGGGTGCCGAAGAAGGGAAAGATGAACGCGACGAAGCCCCAGAGCAGGGTCATGGCACCGCGCCGGGAAGCATCGGTGTAGGTCCAGTAGACGAGGGAGACCCAGAGCACGACAAAAAGCAGGAGCACGAGCTGGCCCGAGATCCGCAGTATCGGGCTCTCCAGAAAGTCGGAGATGATCTGGAACGGGTCGGGATCCTGCTGTAGCGTCAAGGAGAAGCTCATAGGATAAACCTTATCATCACAAAGTAGCCGGCCAGAAAGGAGACCACTGCAACCACCAGAAGAAAGCCGATCAGCTGCCAGGCGCCCCTATGCCTCACGTAACCACCGCAATACCGGGGCCGCGGTGGCGAGCGATCCCGTAACGAGCACCACCCCGGCCGCTCCTTTTGCCGCTTCCACAGCCACCTCGAGGGCCTCTACGGGGTCCTCTACTACCAGGGCGCTCTTCTCCTCCCGGTCGAGGGGCTGGTGACGGCGCTGGACCTCCGCGGGGTCGGCGGCCCGCTCGCTCTCGGGACGCGTCAGCACGATAAAGTCGGCTTCTCTCTCCAATCCGGCAAGCATACTGGCGACGTCCTTCTCTCGCAAGACGCCGAAGACCACCGCGAGGGTCCTGTCTTCGTACGCGCGGCGCATCCCGGCGAGCGCCGCTGAAATCCCTTCCGCGTTGTGCCCCCCGTCGGCCACGACGGGAACGCCGTCCTCCTCGTGTACCTCGAACCGCCCGGGGAGCGCTTTCGCGACATCCCACGCGACCTTCTCCTTGACCTCATCAGGAAGCCTCCTATCGAGGAGTGACTCGGCTACCGCGAGCCCGAGGCGCACATCCTCGGCCGCGTAAGATGCCATCCCGAGAAAGGAGATGTCCGCGCCGGCTTCGCCGGGCAAGACCAATCGATCTCCGAGCCGGCGGCAGGCGCTGTGGGCAAGGCCAACGACTCGCGGATCGTCCGTTCCGAGAAACAGGGTAGCGCCAGGCGTGAGGCTGGCGAGCTTCTCCGCGGCTATTTCTTCGACCGTCTCGCCGAGGTACTCGGAATGGTCGATGGAGACGTTGGTGAGCACTATAGTGCCTGGCCTTACGACAGAGGTGGCGTCATGGCGCGCCCCGAGTCCGGCCTCGAGGACGCCCCACGAGAGCCCCGCTTTTGCGAACATCCCGAGGGCACCGGCGGTAAGCAGTTCGAACTGGGAGGCGCGGATGCCCTCCCTATCTGCTACCTTCATGGTCTCCCCCATGGCGGCGGCGAAATCCTTTTCCGAGACCTGGCTTCCGTGTACGACCACGCGCTCCGTGTAGGAGAGCACGTGCGGGGAGAGGTATGCTCCCGACTGATGGCCCATCTCCTGGAGGGCCGCCGCCAGAGCAAGGGCGGTGGTGCCCTTACCGTTCGTCCCGACCACCTGAACCAGGCCAGGCAGGTCGCGCTCGGGGTGGCCCATCGCCCCGAGCAGGGCCTCTATACGCTCGAATCCGAGGATGATATGCCTTCGCCTGTCTAGCTCGGCGCAGACCTGCTCGAAAGAGGTCGTGGTAGGAATGACCGGTCCTAGATGTACTCTTCGAGACGGCGGGAGAGCGTCTCGAGCATCCTCGAGTTCACATCAAGCTTCTCGCGCTCGCCGGCCACGACACTCTCCGGCGCGTTGTTCACGAATTTCTCGTTGGCGAGCTTGCTCTCCGCGCGCGCCACCTCCTGTTCGGCGCGTGAGATCTCTCGCCTCAGGCGCTCTATCTCGCCGCGGCGCATCTCTTCGGAAAGCAGGATCTCCACGACGACATCCCCCGCTGGCAACGAAGCCCGACTCTTGCCATCGGTATCTTCTACGGGTCTCAGTCCTGCCAGCGCGACGAAGACATCCTCATCGACGCCCCGGGGCACGAGGCCTTCGAGTTCGCCTTCGACCTTCGACTCCGCCCTGAACGAGCGGACCGCCGAGACGGCCCTCTTGGTACGGTCGAGTAGGGTGTCGGCCTCTTCGTCTTCGCGCGCGAGGTCAGGCTCGGGGAAGCGCTGAGTGGCGAGCAGCGAGTCTTCGCCCATGACGCTTGCCATCTCTTCGGTTGCGAAAGGCATCACGGGGTGCAGCAGCTTGAGTATGCCGTGGAAGACCTCGCGGAGGATGCGTGGCGTCGCGGGCGAGGGTGCTGCCTTCGCTATCTCGATGTACCAGTCGGCGAACTGGTTCCAGGCGAAGTAGTAGACGCGGCGCATCGCCTCCGAGAACTCGCACTCCTCGAGTAGCGCGTCGTACTCCCTAACGGTGCGGTCGAACTCGGAGAGGATCCAACGGTCAGAAGGCGAGGGGTCTCCGTTTTCCCCTGGCTCGGGGTAGGCGAGAACGAAACGCATGGCATTCCACATCTTCGTGACGAAAGCCCGGCCCATCTCGGCCCGCTCGCGAGAGTAGGGGAAGTCCTGGGTGGAAGACTGGTAGAGGAGGCCGAAGCGCACAGCGTCGGTACCGTACTCGTCGAACAGGTCGAGGGGATCTATGGTGTTCCCCTTGGAGCGGCTCATCTTCGTCCCGTCCTCGGCGAGCACGATGGAGTGGACGTTCACCTTGTGGAAGGGGATATCGTCCTCGAAATGGATGCCCATCATGATCATTCGCGCCACCCAGAGGTACATGATCTCGCGCGCCGTCGAGAGGAGGGTGGTCGGGTAGAAGTAGCGCAGGTCCCTGGCATCCTCGTCCGGCCATCCGAGGGTCGCGATGGGCCACAGGCCGCTGGAGAACCAGGTGTCGAACACGTCAGGGTCCTGCTCGAAACCCTCACCCGGCGATTCCTTGGACGCGACGACCTCGCCATCGGGTCCGTACCAGATGGGTATGCGCTGCCCCCACCAGAGCTGCCTGGAGACGTTCCAGTCGCGGATGTTCTCCAGCCACCTGATGGTCTCGCGCCGCCAGGAGTCGGGGTAGACCGTGATCTCATCCTGCTTCAGCGCCGCGATGGCCGGCTCGGCGAGCGGCCGCATCGAGCACCACCACTGCTCCGAGAGCCACGGCTCGATGACGGCCCCACACCGGTCGCAATGCCCGACACGGAAGGTGTAAGGACGAACTCCACCAAGGAGTCCCAGGTTTTTCAACCCCTCCACGACCGCCTGACGGGCCTCCTCGCGGCCCATCCCCGCGAACGGACCGCCCGCCTCGTTGATTGTTGCGTCGGGGTTCATGACGTTTACAGGCTCGAGGCCGACCCTCCTGGCGATCTCGAAGTCGTTGGGGTCATGCGCCGGGGTGACCTTGAGGACGCCGGTACCGAACTCGGGGTCTACGTGCTCGTCGGCGAAGATCTCTATCTCCCGCTCGACGAAAGGCACCACGACCCTACGCCCGATGAGATCCGTGTACCGTTCGTCTTCAGGGTTGACGACGAGGGCCACGTCGCCGAGCATCGTCTCCGGGCGGGTGGAGAAGACCTGAGCGTAATCCTCTCCGTCGGGGCCAGGGCCCTTGCCGTCGACGAAGGGGTAGCGGATGCCGTAGAGGTTGCCCTCTACCTCTTCGTAGTTGACCTCGAGATCAGAGATGGCTGAGCGGTCGTGCGGACACCAGTTGGTGATACGGTTGCCGCGGTAGATCAAGCCGTCTTCGTAGAGCCGGATGAAGGCCGTAAGGACCGCGTCGACGTAGGCGTCGTCCATGGTGTAGCGGAGGCGACGCCAGTCGAGGGAGGCACCGAGGCGCTTGTACTGGCCGAGTATCTGCTCGCGGGTCTTCAGCGCGAACTCCCGGCAGCGTTCCACGAAGGCATCGCGCCCGAGGTCCCACCGCGACTTGCCCTCTTCTCGCAGGATCAGGCGTTCTACGACGTTCTGTACCGCTATGGAGGCGTGGTCGACGCCGGGGAGCCAGAGTGTCTCGTAGCCCTTCATCCTGGCGCGCCGGGTGAGGGTGTCCTGGATCGCACCGTTGAGCGCGTGGCCCATGTGCAGGGCCCCGGTCACGTTCGAAGGCGGCACGACTATGCAATACGGTTCTTTTTCGGGGTTCGGGTCGGCCTCGAACACGCCCTGGCGTACCCATTCTGCGTACCAGCGGCTCTCGACATCACGGTGGTCGTAGGTTTTTGGTATTTGCTGGCTCAAAAAAAGAGGTACCTTCTACTCGTCTGCCCAAGTCGGGCGAGTCAGGGAGTCGCCTTTTTCCTACTCCCCACTCCCTGGAGCGAAGCGACCTAGGCGGTCTCTTCTTCGTCGTAGGAGTATTTCTGCGAGCCGGTTACCAGTGACGGCTGAACACCGTCCTTGACCGTATCGACGTCGACGACGCACTTGTTCACGTCCGAGCGGCTCGGGAGCTCGTACATCGTCGGCAAGAGGGCCGACTCGAGAATGCTCCTGAGACCGCGGGCCCCCGTCCCCCGCTCGAGCGCCAGCTCCGCTATGGCGCCAAGGGCCTCGTCCGTGAAGGTCAGGTCGACCTTGTCGTAGCGGAAGAACTGCCTGTACTGCCTGACGAGCGCGTTCTTCGGCTCGGTGAGGATGCGTACCAGGTCGGTCTCCTCCAGGCTGCGCAGGGTGGAGATCACGGGCAGACGCCCCACGAACTCGGGGATGAGCCCGTACTTGAGGAGGTCTTCGGGGAGCGCGAACTGCAGTATGGAATCTTCCTCCTGCTTGAGTCGCGAATCGATGTCGCTGCCAAAGCCTATGCTCTTCTTGCCGATGCGCTGGCGGATGATCTCCTCGAGTCCCCCGAAAGCGCCGCCGCAGATAAAGAGAACGTTCTTGGTGTCGATCTGGAGGAAGTCCTGGTGCGGGTGCTTGCGCCCGCCCTGGGGCGGGACCGAGGCGACCGTGCCCTCCAGGATCTTGAGCAGGGCCTGCTGCACGCCCTCACCAGAGACGTCGCGCGTGATCGAAGGGTTGTCCGCCTTGCGGGCGACCTTGTCGATCTCGTCAATGTAGATGATCCCGGTCTCGGCTTTCTTCACGTCGAAGTCGGCTGCCTGGATGAGCTTGAGGAGGATGTTCTCCACGTCCTCGCCGACGTAGCCGGCCTCGGTAAGGGCCGTCGCGTCGGCTATGGCGAAGGGGACGTTGAGGATCTTCGCTAGCGTCTGGGCCAGGAGCGTCTTGCCCGAACCGGTCGGTCCCACGAGCAAGATGTTGGACTTCTGGAGCTCCGTACCGTCGGTGGCTTCCGCGCCCATCTGGATGCGCTTGTAATGATTGTAGACAGCGACGGCCAGGACCCTCTTGGCGTCCTCCTGTCCTATCACGTAGTCGTTGAGGATGCGGTTGATCTCCCTCGGCTTGGGGAGGTCGTCGTCCTTGAGGACCTCGGGGGCTGAGAACTCCTCGTCGATGATCTCGTTGCACAGCTCGATGCACTCGTCGCAGATATAGACGCCGGGGCCCGCGATGAGCTTCCTGACCTGACGCTGGCTCTTACCGCAAAAAGAGCACTGCAACTGATCCGACGGATCCCTCATCCTCTACATCCTCCCCGACATCTCTAGTGGTTTCTGACGATGTTGTCGATGACGCCGTACTCTATTCCCTCTTCTGGGCCCATTATGTAGTCGCGGTCGGTGTCGCGCTCGATCCTCTCGTATTCCTGCCCGGTGTTCTCGGCGAGGATCTCGTTGAGGCGGCGCTTGGTCATGATGAGCTCTTTGGCGTGAATCTCCACGTCGGAAGCCTGGCCCGCGAGCCCGCCGACGCTCGGCTGGTGCAGGAGTATCCTGGTGTTAGGCAGGGCGTTCCTCTTCTCCTTGGCGCCGGCGGCGAGCAGGAAGGCTCCCATCGACGCGGCCATCCCGAGGGCCGTGGTCGAGATATCCGGCTTGACGAACTGCATGGTGTCGTAGATCGCAAGCCCCGCGGTTACGCTGCCGCCAGGAGAGTTGATGTAGAGGTTGATGTCCTGCTCGGGATCTTCGCTCTCGAGGTGCAAAAGCTGCGCCATTATGGCGTTGGCCACCTGGTCATCGACGGGGGTCCCGAGAAAGATGATGCGGTCCTTGAGGAGCCGCGAGTAGATGTCCATGGCCCGCTCTCCGCGCGGGCTCTGCTCGATTACATAGGGGATGACGTTGTTTATGTCGTAACTCATTGTTGTTCCTCTCGTTCTTCAGTCTGTGTCGCTGCGGCTTTCGCCTCTACCGATTCTTCGGGGTCCGCTTCTGCCTCTTCCAACTCTTCCTCCGGCATGGGGACCGGCACCGCGTTCTCGACCAGGAAGTCGAGTGCTTTCTGGCGCGAGATCTCCTCTTCGAGCATCGCGTACGTACCGTTGGCGCGAAGGACTTCGGCGACCTCCTCGGGGCTCCTTTCGGAGTCTTCTGCGAGGTGGCCTATCTCGTGCATGACTTCCTCTTCGTCGGCCACGATGCCCTCGGCCGTGGCCACTGCGTCAAGCACGAGTTCCTTCTTTACGGTGTCCTCGGCATCAGGAGTGACACGCTCCTCGAAGCCGGCGTGGTCCGTGCCAGCGAGCTCGTAATACTGCTCAGGGTCCATGCCCTGGGACCTGATGCTCCGCTCGAAGCTATCTACCATCTCGTGGGCCTTCTCGTGGACCATGACCTCAGGGACCTCTACCTCGCCGCCCTCGGCGACAACGTCGAGCACGCGCCCGCGAAACTCGCCGTCCACACGCTGCTCGGCGGCTGCCTCGAGCTCCTCCCTCACGGCGACGCGCAGCTCCTCTAACGTCTCGAACTCGCTCGCCTCCTTGACGAACTCGTCGTCGAGGGGCGGCACGTCACGCTCCTTTATCTCCTTGACGTGCACGTTGAAGAGGACGGACTCTCCACGGAGTGCCTCCTCCGCGTAGTCCATCGGGAAAGTAACGCCGAATTGCTTGCGCTCACCGGCGTTCATCCCCACGACGTTGTCCTCGAAGTCAGGAAGGAGCTCACCGCGCCCTATCTCGAGCATGTAGTCCTCGGCCTCGGCGCCCTCGAGCGGTCCTCCGGCCAGCCTCTCGCCCGAAAAGTCGAGGATCACGAAGTCCCCCTCCTCGGCCGGCCTCCCCTCGACGGCGGCGAGGGTGGCGAACTGGGCCCTCAACTCCTCGATCCTGTCCTCGACGTCCTCCTCCGAGATCTCGACCTCGCGCCTGGGGACTTCGACGCCCTTGTAATCGCCGAGGCTTGCCTCCGGCCTAACCTCGACGGTGGCCGAGAACTTGAAGCCCTCCTCCTCGTCGAGGGGGTCGTCGAAGTGGATCTCGGGCTGGTCTATGGGACGCACGGCGGTCTCGACGACGGCCTGGGAGTACCAACCCGGAAGTTGATCCTGGAGGGCCTCCATGTAGATGTAGTCACGCCCGAGGCGGTTCTCGATCACGCGCCGGGGCGCTTTGCCAGGACGGAAACCGGGAACCCTGACCTGCCGGCCCAGTTCCTTGATCTTGGCCTCGACACCCTGCCTGACCGACTCAGGGGTCACCTCGATGTCGAGCCTGACCTTGTTCTCCTCGAGTTTCGTTACGTTAGCCGTCATACCCTCCAGTTCCTCTCGGCCGTCCCGACGCGGGCGGCGATGTGCGAGAGGCGGGATTTGAACCCGCACGCCCTAGGGCACTAGATCCTAAATCTAGCGTGTCTACCATTCCACCACTCTCGCTCGCCGTGGGACCTGCGGCGGATTATACCAGCCGTCCCATCCGTGCCCGCGCGCTCTCCGACCCTTTACGCTATGGGCGTAAGCGTAGCGATCAGCTGGAAGCTGATCGCGCATGTCAGCACGCTACGCCCTTCGGGCTTCGCTTGTCAGCACGCGTCCTGTCGGACGCTTGTCAACATTTCAGCTTTTCTTTTTTGCT